>Ga0210389_10000082_pt1 | contig 92762 bp, 95 predicted proteins | sample IncBWH28OmetaG_FD_160127 | JGI IMG/M metagenome (GOLD analysis project Ga0210389, IMG submission 160127) | Forest soil microbial communities from Barre Woods Harvard Forest LTER site, Petersham, Massachusetts, United States - Inc-BW-H-28-O ...
CTGATTGAAAAGCCGGTGGCGGCGACTCTGGCGGAAGCGGATGAGCTGTTGCGGTTGGCGGCGAAACACCAACGTGTCGCTCAGGTTGGGCATCTGGAGCGGTTCAATCCGGCGGTGCGGGCTACGGTTCCTTTGCTGACGCAGCCTATGTTTTTTGAGGTGCACCGGCTGAGCGTGTTTACCCCGCGGTCGCTCGATGTGGATGTGGTGCTCGATCTGATGATTCACGATCTGGACATTGTGCTGGCGTTTGCGAAGTCTCCGGTGAAAGAAGTGCGGGCGGTGGGCTTGCCGATTTTGTCGGGGAAAGTGGACATTGCGAATGTGCGGCTGGAATTCGAATCGGGGTGCGTGGCGAATTTTACGGCCAGCCGGGTTTCTACCGAGCGGGTGCGCAAGCTGCGCTTTTTTCAGCCACGGCAGTATGTGTCGCTGGATTATGGGCGGCAGGAAGTGCTGGTGTTCACCGTGGGGCAGGAGGAAGCGCCGGCGAATCCTTCGGTGAATCCGCAGATTGGAGTGACCAAAGTGCCTGTGGCTTCGGAAGAGCCGCTGCATGCGGAGCTGAAATCGTTTCTGCGGGCGGTGCGGGAGCGCTCAGAGCCGGTGGTGCCGCTGGAGGATGGACGGCGAGCGCTGGCGCTGGCGCTGGAAATTGTGGCGGCGATTCGCGAGCATGGGAAGAAAGTGGATTTGGCGGGCTTGGCGAAGACGAAGCACTGAGCATGCTCGCACGTGGCCGAGCTGCGGCCGGCCGACCGTTTGAAATCTCCTTACTAGAAAATCCCCGCTTCTTGCATAGGCCGCACAAGAAATTGGACACCCGGGATGACTTTCCGCACGAAACTCCTGATTTACATATGTTTACAGAGGTAGGTCGGGGGCGATTTGTCGATGGGCAGAAGACGGCAAAGATGCGAAAATAGAGAATAGAGAGAAGTTGGTTGTAGAGTGCGGCGCTGCGTCGCTTCCACGAAGGCGGCTGCACGGCGCTGGTGCATTCGGCGTCTAACTTTGCTTGTTTGCTGAACGCTTAATCACAGGCGGATGCATCTAATCTCTACAGCGACGCGTCTATAGTCCAAGCCCAGCGCATGCCGATTACGCAAATTCCATTCCAGGATCCGGTCGCTCCCGAGAAGCCGCAACCGGAGCAGCTAGGGCTCTACGACACGCAAGACTGGGAAGAGGCGTACCGCGATCTGGATTCGCGGGTACCGCACCTGCTCATCCAGTTGCAGGATGATCTGCAAAGATCGCGCAAGCGGGAAGCGGCATGGATCTCGATTATCGTCCATCTTGTGGTGTTCATTGCACTGTGGAACTTCGATTGGATCCAGAAAAATGTGTGGCACCACGTGGTGGTAGTTCCAGTGGATTCGGCGCACGACAAGAATGTGACGTTTCTGACGCTGCCGCCGGACGCGCAGAAGCTGACACGCAAGCCGAACACTAATATTGCGTCGGATAAAGACCGGATCGCGACGTCGCGGCATCCCGAGCTGGATCCGAAGGAGTTGCGGAAGACTCTGGCGCCTCCGCCACCCGGGGCTCCGGGAATGACGGGTCCGCGGTCGCCGCAACCGCCACAGCAAGCTTTATCGCAGAATCAGCAGCCGGCAACGCAGCAGCAACCGACGACGCGTCCACAGTTTCAGACCGACCAAACGGCGCAGCTGCAGACGCCGGCTCATCCGAACAACTCTTTTAGCAAGTACACGACGATGACTCCTGGCCAGGCGATTCAGGAGGCCACGCAGGGGGCGGCGGCGAGTCGTTCCGGAGGCGGCGGTCAAGAAGGTGGATTCGGCCTGAACAGCCCGTCGCATGGCCGGCAGTACGGCAATCTTGAGATTCTCAGCGACACCCAGGGCGTCGACTTCACGCCCTACCTGCAGCGCGTTTTGCAGGAGGTGCGCGAGCACTGGTATGAGCTGATTCCCGAGTCGGCCGAGATGAAGAAAGGTAAGCTGGCCCTGGATTTTGCCATCATGCCCGACGGACATGTGCAGGGATTGACGCTGAGACTATCTTCCGGGGACGTGGCGTTGGACCGGCCAGCGTGGGGGAGCATCACGGGGTCGGATCCGTTTCCGCCGTTGCCCAGCGAATTCAAGGGACCCTATCTCGAGCTGCGGTTCCGGTATTACTACAACCCGGACAAAGGTGAGCTGGAGTAGGACCGCTGAGCGCTGCTTTGACGGCGAATCGTTTTCCTGTTGCGATAATCATAGTAGTGAACATGAATTCTTCGGAGAAAATGCCGGTCCTGTTCGTCGGGCATGGATCGCCGATGAACGCGATTGAGAACAACGCGTATACAGAGACGCTACACGGGCTCAGCGCGCGCCTGCCGAAGCCGAAGGCGGTGTGCGTGGTGTCGGCGCATTGGGTGACGCCGGGATCGCGGGTGATGGCTTCGGCGCATCCGAAGACGATTCATGATTTTTATGGATTTCCGCGGCCGCTATATGAAGTGGAGTACCCGGCGCCTGGGGCTCCTGAGGAGGCGAGGAAACTCGCCAGTGATCCTGGGATTGTGCCTGAGGTTGTGCCCGATCGGGAGTGGGGGCTGGATCACGGGTCGTGGAGCGTTTTGCGGCATATGTACCCGGAGGCGGACGTGCCGGCGTTTCAGGTGAGTCTGGATGACCGGCGCAGTTTCAAGGAGCATCTGGAGCTGGGGCGGGAGATTCAGTCGCTGCGCGAGCGCGGAGTGCTCATTTTGGGCAGCGGGAACATTGTGCACAATCTGGGCCGCCTCGAATGGGATGATCCGCATGGAGCGTATGACTGGGCGGTGGAATTCGACTCCCGCGTGAAACACGCCGTCGACGCGCATGATGCGAAATCGCTGGCCGCGCCCGAGAAATGGGGCGAAGCGCTGCTGGAGACCGCGCATCCGACCGTGGAACATTATTTGCCGCTGCTGTATTGCATGGGCGCGACGGATGAGCGGGATGCGGTGTCGTATCCGTATGAGGGATTCGATTTTGGCAGCATCTCGATGCGCATGATTCTGTTCGGCAATTCAGCGAAGAGCGGCGACTAGCTCGCACCTTTCATCCTTCCCCGTCCATCTTCCCTTGTGTTCGAAGTCCCTGCTACATTTTGAGCCAATGCTTCCCTCGGAAGAATACGTCCGGCGTCGAAACGATCGCGAGTCGCGCGCTGCCCACTACGAGAAAATTCATATTCGGCTGGGGAACGTCCGCTTCATCTTGGCTCTGGTCGCGGGGATCATGGTATGGGCTTCGTTCCGGGCGCATTATCTCTCGCCCTGGGGGCTGGCCGCACCAGTAGCGGTGTTCCTGGCGGTCGCGAGCTATCACTCGCGGATTCTTCGGGCTCGTGAGTTGGCCGAGCGAGGCGCGGCATTTTATGAAAGGGGACTGGCTCGCATTGAAGATCGTTGGGCCGGATCGGGAGAAACTGGCGAGCGCTTCGACGATCCTCACCACGTGTACTCCGCCGATCTGGATTTGTTCGGAAAGGGCAGCCTGTTCCAGCTTCTCTCGACCGCCCGGACCCGCATGGGGGAAGACACTCTTGCGCGGTGGCTGCTTGCTCCCGCAACGGTAGAGCGCATTCGGGAGAGGCACGCTGCGGTGGAGGAACTGCGCGATCAAATCGATCTTCGTGAAGACCTGGCGGTACTCGGCGAAGATGTCGGCGTCGGCGTGCATCCCGGCGCGCTCTTGCAGTGGGCGGAGTCACCGAACCAGATGAAGCCTCTATGGTTGCCATGGCTGGCGCTGTTACTCGCGCTGCTCGCCGTCTCCGGCGCTGTAGTGTGGGCCCATTGGGGAAGGGTGACGCCGCTGGTCGTGGTGATTGTGATCGAAGCTGTGGTTACGTACAGACTAAAGAAGCCGTTAGAAGAAGTGCTGCACGGAACGGAACACGCATTTCGTGATCTCGACTTGCTCTCAGGCGTGCTGGAGCGCATGGAGGCGCACAGGTTTCGGTCGCCGTGGCTAAAGGCGCTGCAGCAGGAGCTGCTGTCGAGCGGCGCGCCGAGTTCCCAAGCAATCGCCCGGCTCCGGGCCCTGGTTGACCGGATTGAATCACGACATAACGTCTTTATCCGAATCATCGACGTCCCACTCATGTACTCGGTGCAAGTAGCATTTGCGGCGGAACGATGGCGTCGGGCGCACGGCAGCGCGCTGCGGCGCTGGGTGAACGCCATCGGCGAGATGGAAGCGATTCTTTCGCTGGCCACTTATAGCTTCGAGCACCCTGCTGACCCATTTCCAGCATTTACAGATGGCGCGGCATGCTTCGCTGGCGAGGAGCTGGGGCATCCACTCATTCCGGCGACAAGCTGCGTTCGCAACAGCGCCAGCATATGCGGGCAGACCCGGGTGTTGCTGATCAGCGGTTCTAATATGTCGGGCAAGAGTACGCTCTTGCGCGCCGTGGGGATGAATGTGGTGCTGGCGATGGCGGGCGCGCCTGTCCGGGCCCGGGGGCTTGAGCTTTCTCCGTTGCAGGTGGGCGCCAGCATTCGGATTAACGACTCACTGCGCGAGGGTAGTTCGCGTTTCTACGCCGAGATCAAGCGGCTGCGCCAGATCAACGATTTGGCAGGGGGCAATCCGCCGCTGCTGTTTTTACTCGATGAGCTGCTGCAAGGCACAAACTCGAAAGACCGCCTTATTGGTGGCGAGGGCATTGTGCGCGCGCTGGTGAATCGCGGCGCCATCGGACTGGTGAGTACGCATGACCTTGCGCTGACCGACATTGGCGGGTCGATGGACGCGCCGCTGAAAGCTCGTCTGCGCAATGTTCACTTCCAAGACGAGCTGGCGAACGGTCGAATGACCTTCGACTACAAACTGCGAGACGGCATCGTTACCAAGAGCAATGGTCTCGAACTGATGCGTTCGATCGGCCTTGAGGTGTAGTCAGAAGGTCTTGAGTCCGAGGCCGCCGCTAGCCCTTGCGCAGGTGAATGGAGCCGTCGCCGGTGTGGATGGTGAGCAGGCTGCCTCCGCCGTTGAGTTTGCCGTGGATTTCGCCCTCACGAATTTTGCCTTCGGTGGTGATGGGCATGTCGAGATCGATATGGCCGTCGCTGGTGTGCAGGTCGACGTCGGCGGCGAGTTCGGCGGGGACTTCGAGGGAAACGCTGCCGTCGCCGGTTTCCAGGCGCCATCCTGTGGCGAGCGTAGAGCCCGAAGTGGCGCGGGCGTCGACGTGGCCGTCGCCGGTTTTGAGTTCGAGATCGTCGAAGCGGCCCTGGGCGTTGATGTGTCCGTCGCCGGTGGAGGCGTGGAGTTTGCCGTCGACGCCTTCCAGGTTTACCGAGCCGTCGCCAGTGTGCATTTCCATTTCACCCTTGAGCCCGGCGAGTTCGATTTTGCCGTCGCCGGTTTGCAGATTGACTTTGCCTTCGCGCGGCATCTGGATGATGACGTCAACCTTGTGGCCCCAGTTCATGAAGCCCACGCCGAAGCTGTGCGGGAAGTGGACGTCGATTTCGACGGAGTCGCCGGACTGGTGTTCTTCGACGCGGATGCCGCCTTCGCCGATTTTGTAGTGCGAGGTGATGACCTTGGCTTCGATTGTGCTCTGGTCCCAGGTGGTGACGCGAATGTTGGCATCGGAGGTTTCGATGCGGAGGTCGGGCCTGCCGCTGAGGGTGTAGGTCTTTGACCATTCGTCGGCGCGGGCGGATGCGGAGGAAAGTACGGCAACGACCGTGACAGCCAGGACGGCGAGCGGCAAGCGCTTCGGCTCTATCCTTATCATCCTCACTCTCATTCTTAGCGCAGCGAGTTTCATAAAATCCTCCGAGCAGGCAAGCTTCTACCTGCCCTCTTAGACGGTGGTACGGACGGTTGGTGAGGTTGGTTCCATGGAATTTGCGTCTAGCGCGGCCTTGGGCCGAGATACGCCATTCGAATTAGAGTGCGCTCGGAAAACGGGAGGTAGAGGAGGGCGGCGCTGACGGCGAAGGCTGCGCCCAGGCCGATCTGGTCGATCAGAAGGAATGGGGCGACGGCCCAGAGTTGGTCGAGGGCGAGGACCAAGGGGAATATCTGGCGGAATTTTTCGCCAAGGCGCTGGTAGTCGAAGCCTACGGCCGAGAGCAGGTACAGGCGCAGGGGGATGCCGACGCCGGCGGTGATCAGGACAGCGCCGACGAGAACCTCGCCCCAGGGGTGGCGGATGGAGTCGCCGATTTCTTGCACGTAGCGCAGTAGAAATAGGGCCGAGAGATAGAAGCACAGGTACATGATCTGGGTCAGGGCGAAGAGGCCGCGGGTGAGGGCGCGGCGAGGGATGGGGACTTCGAGATCGGGATGCAGCGGGATTGAGGCGGCGGTTTCGTGTTGCGGGATCACGCTGATTCCGGCTGCGGGCGTCAATGGTTCGGGTGCATCCGCGGGAATGTTTGCATGAACGTCTGAAGGAGCGTCGGGATAAGAATCCGCATGAGCTTCTCCATGAACTTCCGCGATGAAGCGGTAGCCGCGGCGGGCCAGGGTTTCGACGTAGCGGGGGCTGGAGGCGGAATCTCCGAGGGCCTCGCGGACCTTGTTGACGGCGGTGTTGAGGCTATGGTCGAAGTCGACGAAGGTGTCGGAGGGCCAGAGTTTCTGCTGCAATTCTTCGCGGGTGACGACTTCTCCGGCGCGCTCGAGCAGCAGGGCGAGCACCTGGAAGGGCTGACCTTGCAGGCGAAGCTTGACTCCGCTCTTGCGCAGTTCGCCTGCGCTGAGGTCGAGTTCGAAGACTCCGAAGCGGGCTATCCGGCTGCGATTTTGCGGCACGACGCCGTAGTTTAGCAGGCTTCGGACCTCAGACTTCAGACGTCAGACCCAACCCCTAAACCCTGACGCCCAGGATCCAGACATCGGCGGCGTACAATGTGGCGTGACCGGAACCAATCCCCAGGACGATCACAAGCATCGGCGCCACGCTGTTTACGCGTCGGAAACTGCCGGACTGCTGTTGATCGCATTTCTGCTGCTGGTGCTTACGCTGCTTCGCTACTGGCATGACATTCACTGGAGCCTGCGCTGAGTTTTGAGCCTTGAACTGTGAACCTTGAACTGTGAACCTTGAATCCAGGCGCAGACCAAGACGACGCCCGCCCTGACATCGTTGCGCCTGTGGCGCCGCTGGTGGTGATCCTCGGGCCGACGGCTAGCGGAAAGACGGCGTTGTCGTTGGCGCTGGCGGAGAAGTTTGCCGGCGAGATCGTCAACTGCGACTCCGTCGCGACGTATCGCGAGTTTGATATTGGCACGGCCAAACCTACTGCCGAGGAACGCGGGCGGGCGCCGCACCATTTTTTCGATTGCGTCGAGCCCACCGAGTACATCACGGCGGGCGAATATGCGCGGCGGGCGAGGCCGGTGCTGGCGGAGATCCGCGGGCGAGGCCGCTTGCCGATCGTGGTCGGAGGCACCGGACTATATTTGCGGGCGCTGCTGGAGGGACTTTTTCCGGGGCCGCAGCGGTCGGAGGAATTGCGCAAGCGGCTGCGTGAGATTTCGGGGAACCGCGGGGCGGGTCATCTGCATCGGATTCTGCGGCGGCTCGACCGGATGGCGGCGGCGAAGGTTCATGCCAACGACATTCCGAAGCTGATTCGAGCGATTGAAGTTTGTCTCGCGTCACAACAAAAGATGTCGGAACTCTGGCATCAGGGGCGCGACCCGCTGCAGGGTTTTCGCATCGTGCGCGTGGGGCTCGATCCAGAGCGTGCGGCGCTTTATGAGCGCATCAACCGGCGGGCGCGGCAGATGTTTGAAGCCGGGCTGGTGGAAGAGACTGAGCGTTTGATCGACAAATACGGTGCGGAGGCTCGGCCGCTGGCCTCTCTGGGATACAAGCAGGCGGCGCAGCTTCTGCGCGGCGAACTCACGCGCGAGCAGGCCGTGGTTGCGGCGCAGCAGGCGCATCGTAACTACGCTAAGCGACAGATGACTTGGTTTCGGCGCGAGCCGGAGGTTTGCTGGCTGCGGGGATTTGGGGATGATCCTCAGATTCAGAGTGAGGCGTTGGTCTGTGTCGAAACTTCCTTGGCGCGGATTCACGCAGATGGACGCTAAAGTCCTGAGACGAACACCCGAGACCCCAGACCTTTCTTCTGCTATCGTTCCACCTATGCAGCGAAAATCCCTTGTGTTCCTTCTAGCCCTCTGCCTGGCTGTGCCGACATTTGCCAAAGACAAATCATCGTATGCTGCGCCGGCGAATACGGCGCGCGGGGACAAATGGGCGGAGAAGACGCTGCGCCGGCTGTCGGTGGAAGAAAAAGTTGGACAGGTGTTCATGATCTGGTGCCGCGCCAGCTTTCTAAACGTGGAGAGCCCGGAGTACCTGCAATGGCTGGAAGCTATGCAGAAATATCACGTGGGCGGTTTCACCATGTCGGTGCACGTGGATGGGCCGTTTCTACTGCGCACCGAGCCATACGAGGTGGCTGAATTACTGAACCGGCTGCAGCACGAATCAAAGTTGCCGCTGCTGATTGCGGCGGACTTTGAGCGTGGGGTTTCGACGCGGCTGATGGGAACGACGAACTTTCCGCATGCTATGGCCTTCGGCGCCGATGGCAGCATTCAAGACGCGGAGACTTTTGGCCGCATTACGGCGCAGGAATCCCGCGCGGTCGGAGTGCACTGGAATTTCTTTCCGGACGCTGACGTGAATTCAAATCCGGCGAACCCGATTATCAATACGCGCTCGTTCGGAGAGGATCCGAAGCAGGTGGGCGATCTGGTGTCGGCTTACATCAAGGGAGCGCGCGAGGGTGGGATGCTGACGACGGTGAAACATTTTCCCGGCCACGGCGACACGGCGACGGATTCACATCTCGGAGTGGCTAGCGTGAACGGCGACCGGGCGCATCTGGATTCGATTGAGCTGCCGCCGTTTCGGCAGGCGATTGCCGCGGGCGTGGATTCGGTGATGGTGGCGCACGTCACGGTTCCGGCGCTCGATGCGGACCCGAATCACGTGGCTACGATTTCGCCGTCGGTGGTTTCCGATTTGCTCGAAAAGCAGATGGGATTCAAAGGGCTGATCGTCACCGACGCGCTCGATATGGCGGGGCTGACGCATCTTTTTGCCAATGACATTGGGCGGTCCGCGGTGGAGGCGTTCAAGGCGGGGAACGATTTGCTGCTGATCCCGGCGGACCTCGGCGCGTCCTATGAGGCCATGGTCAAGGCTGTGCGGTCGGGAGAGATTTCGCAGCAGCGTCTCGATCACTCTGTGCTTAAGCTCCTGAAAATAAAGGGGCGTCTCGGGCTGAACGTTACGCGTACAGTCGATCTGGGTGCGGTTGCGACTTCCGTGGGCAAGCCGGAAAACATAACATTTGGGCAGCAGGTGGCCGACTCGGCCATCACGCTGGTGCGGGACAACGGAAAGGTGATGCCCCTGAAATCGAAGGGAACCGCTAAGGCGGGGCTGCCGTATATGACGAGAGAGGAGACGCATAATCAGGTAGTGGCGGTGATTGTTTCGGATGACGTGCGAACGGAATCGGGGCGCGCGTTTGGGCGGGACTTTCGGGCGCACATTCCGGACGCGCGGGTGATTTATGTGGATCCTCGCATCGCCGCTGGGATGAGCGACGAGGTGGTGAAGGCCGTGGACGAGGCGCAGACCGTGGTGATGGCGGTGTATGTGATTCCGACGGCGGGCAAGGTGGGCAATTCGATGGCGATCGCGGACGCGACTGGAACGCTGCTGCAGCAGGTGCTCGACCATGCAGCGGCGAAGACGGTGGTTGTGGCTATGGGGAATCCGTATCTGGCCAGCGATTTTCTGAAGATCGAGAATTACATGTGCACGTTTTCGAACGCGTCGGTTTCGGAAGTCGCGGCGGTCAAGGCATTGTTCGGCGAGATTCCGATTCGCGGACACTTGCCGGTGACGATTCCTAACGTGGCGAATCGCGGAGCCGGCATGGAACGGCCAGCGCAGGTTGCCAGTGGAGGGGCTTCGCATGGGCAAAACTAATTTTCGAATCGCGCGGCGAACCGTCCGGCTTAAAACCGCGGGCGCGCTGGGGTTAGGGTTTGCGACCTTGGCCGCGCTGCTGCTGCCGGCTTGCAGCGTGAATGTGAAAAAAGAGAAGAACGGAGAAGACAAGCAGGTTGACATCAGCACGCCGGTGGGCGGGATTCACGTCAGCAAAGACGCGAGTGCGGGGGACGTGGGCCTAGCAGTTTATCCTGGCGCGCGGCTGAAGCAGAAAGATGGCGGCGACGATAAGAATGCCAATGTGAACATTTCTGGCTTCGGATTCGGGCTGAAAGTTGTGGCGCTCGAATATGAGTCGACTGATTCACCGGCGAAGCTGGTCGCCTTCTACCGGGATCAACTCAAGAAGTACGGCAGCAGCATTCTGGAATGCCACACCGCTCATCTCGACGTAAATGCGGACGTGAAAGATTCGGATCACAATTCGCATGAACTGACCTGCGAGGGCTCGAGCGGCAGCAACGTTGAACTGAAAGTCGGCACAAGGGAGAACCAGCACATTGTTGCGGTCGAGCCGGATGGAACGGGATCGAGCTTTTCGCTGGTGTACGTGCGCACTCACGGTAAGGAAGCGGAAATCTAGCGGTTGCCAGTGGTGACGCAAGCGAGCGCGTCGTGGCGAGCGCTGTTCTGCGATGCATGTTCGGCATAGGTTGAGGAGGAGCATCATGTTTCGTCATCTGAACCTTACGTTCGTATTGTCGGCGGCTCTGGCGTTGCCAGGGTTCGCGCAGGATTCCGGCACGCAGGACAAGAGTCTCGACATTCGCAGCTCCGTCGGCGACCTGCACGTAGGGAGCGATGCCGACGCGAAGAAGGCCGGGCTACCGCTCTATCCGGGGGCGCGGCTCAAGCCGGGCGACGACCACAACAAGGACCAGGCGAATCTGAGCCTGTTCACCGATGCGTTCGGGATGAAGCTGGTGGTCGCGAATTATGAGTCCGATGACGCTGCGGCGAAGATCGTTGACTTCTATCGCGATAAGCTGAAGAAGTATGGCAAGGTTCTGGAATGCCATACCCACAAGCATGGCGGGAATGTCGAGATGCACGATGGCGACAAGGATTCCGATGACAACAAGAATGACAACCAGAGCGACGGGAAGAAAAGTAACGAATTGAAGTGCGACGACAATTCCGGCCCGGTTACCGAGCTGAAAGCCGGCACCGACGATGACCAGCACGTCGTGGCAGTCGAGCCGCGTGACGCAGGCAAGGGAGCGTCGTTTGCTCTGGTCTACGTGCGCACCCGCGGGAAGCGTGGGGAAATCTAGGGTCTGACAATCCGCTGCACCAGATCCCTCGCCCCGCCGGAGAAAACGCGCGGCTTCGGGATGACGTCACAAGTTTGGGGCGATGTCCCAAGATTGAGTGCACACCTACCTGCCTCCGCGCGGTTCTACGTGCGATACTTATCAAAGAAATCTTTATCGAAGATAGGCGCGTCGACTTTTTTCATTTCTGATGGAACAGCCTTGCTACAAATGCGGACAAACGGTGGAAGAGGGCGTGCCCTTCTGTCCGCATTGCGCGGCGCCGCAGATTCGGGTGGTGATGGCGGAGCCGGTGTCGAACTCCCAGGGGGGTGCGAGCGGGCAAGACGCGGGTGCGTTGCCGGCGTCGCAAACCGTGCCAGTTCTCGCGGTGCCGATCCGGTGGTCGCAGGCGTTCCGGGCGTGCGGACTGGCGGCGCTGATCGCTTTCTTGCTCGTGTTGTTCAGTCCGGTCGTGGGAATGTTAGCTGCCGGGTTTCTTGCTGTTACTTTCTATCGTCAGCATAGGCCGGGGATTGCGTTGCGGGTTGCAGAGGCTGCCAAACTGGGAGCGTTTGCCGGAATTCTCTGTTCCTGCCTCCTTTCATTCGTCTTCGCCGGTGCGGCCACGGTTCCAGATGCAAGGGCGAAGTTGCAAGATGAGTTCATCGAGAGTATTCAGAAGGTCACCGCGTGGTTCCCCGCGAATCCAGCAGACATGAAGGCTGCGATCGACCAACTCAAAACTCCCCGAGGCTTTGCTACGGCCGTGATTGAGTTATGCGTAGCGACTTTCTTGCTTTCTATAGTGCTTGGCGGTCTGGGGGGCGCGCTGGGCAGCGCGATCCTAGGGCGCCGCGACCGATCCTGAGTCTCGCCCGATCCTGAGTCCCCTCCACGCCGGGCAATGCGCTTCCCGGCCTGGCATTGGGAACTCCCTTGCAGGGCCTGCGGCGACCGCGTATGATGCACCGTTCCACAACTTCATGCGATGAATAAGCCGGCACGCGGTTCGCTGCTTGGGATCGAACACCTCGACGCGAAGGACATTCTGGGTCTGCTCAAACTGGCCCGGCGCATGAATCCGCAGAAGCCGCGTCCGCTGCTGCGCGGCAAGCGCATCGTGCTTCTGTTTTACGAAGCCTCCACTCGCACCCGGACGTCTTTTGAGTTCGCGGCGAAATCGCTGGGCGCAATGACTACGCTGGTGCAGTCCTCGGGGTCGAGCATTGAGAAAGGCGAGTCGGTGCTCGATACGGGATACACGCTGCGCGCGGTGGGCGCGGACTGCATTGTGATGCGGCATCCATCGGCGGGCGCGCCGCATTTGATGGCGACGCATCTCGACATTCCCGTCATCAACGCCGGGGATGGCATGCACGAGCATCCGTCGCAGGCGCTGCTCGATGCGTTCACGATTCTGAAACACAAGAAATCGTTCAAGGGGCTGCAGGCGACGATTATCGGCGACATTTTTCACAGCCGCGTTGCTCGCAGTGCATGCCATTTGCTGACCAAGTTCGGAGTGAAGCTGACGTTGTGCGGACCCGCCGAGTTCGTGCCCGACGTGGCGGCCACGCTGGTGCCGGGTTTGCGCATTACGCGGCACATTGAAGAAGCGCTGCGCGGGACGGACGTGATCATGCTGCTGCGGGTGCAGAAAGAGCGGCTGGCGGGGCAGAAGATTCGATTACAGGATTATATTGCGCGCTATCAGATGACCAGTGCGCGGCTGAAGCTGGCCAAGCGCGATGCGATCGTGATGCATCCGGGCCCGATTATTCGCGGGCTGGAGCTGACGGCGGAAGTGGCGGATGGGCCGCAGTCGGTGATTGTGGATGAAGTGCATAACGGCGTGCCGACACGGATGGCGATTTTGGCGCGGGCGCTGGGGAAGGCGAAGTGAGCTATATGTTTTGTAATCCTGAACGAAGCGAAGGACCCGTGCAATTGCTCGATGCCCTAGGCGAGTGCATAGGTCCTTCGCGCAAAGAGCGCGCTCAGGATGACAAGTGTTTCGTGAGGGGCGTTCGATGACGCGGGCCGAGAGCGCGAGCTTGCTGATCAAGGGCGGGCAGCTCATCGATCCGGCGGCGAGGATCAACGCGCCGATGGACGTGCTGCTGCGGGATGGGCGCGTCGCGGAAGTTGCGCTACCGAATAAAATCCGCGGCTCGGCCGACGAAAAATTCGACGCGCGCGGGCTTGTCGTTGCGCCGGGGTTCATCGATCTGCATGTTCATTTGCGCGAGCCGGGCCAGAGTTACAAGGAGACGATTGCTAGCGGGACGGCGGCTGCGGCTGCTGGAGGATTCACCTCGGTGTGCACTATGCCCAACACCGCGCCGGTGGTCGATACGGCGGAGTGGGTGTGTTGGCTACGGAGTCCTGAGCGGGCGGCGGTGGTGAATGTGTTTCCGATTGCGGCAGCCACGCGCGGCAGCAAAGGCGGAACGCTCACCGACTTCAGCGCGTTGCAACGAGCGGGAGCGGTGGCCGTAACCGATGATGGGAAGCCGATTCTCGACGACGATGTCATGCGGATGGCGCTGCGGTTGGGCGCGGAATTGAACTTCCCGGTGGTGCAGCATGCGGAAGATACGCGGCTCACCGAGAACTGCTCAATGCACGCCGGGCCGACGAGCTTTCGACTCGGCTTGCGCGCCGCCGGCGCCGTGGCTGAGGCAAGCATCGTAGATCGCGACGTTACGTTGGCACAGCAGATTCGCGAATCGCGATTGCATGTGGCGCATCTTTCTACTTCCGACGCGCTCAAAGCGGTGCGTCGCGGAAAGCGCGCCAAGGCGCGAGTGACTTGTGAAGTTACGCCGCATCACTTCACGCTGATTGACGAGAACGTCGGCGAATACGACACCAACTGCAAGATGAATCCGCCGCTGCGCTCGGCGGTGGACCGCGAGGCCATTGTGGTGGCGCTGGCCGACGGGACCGTCGACGCCATCGCGACCGATCACGCTCCGCACGCGGCTCACGAGAAGCAGGTGGAATTTGAGCGGGCATCTTTCGGGATTACTGGCCTCGAAACTGCGCTGGCGCTGGCCATTACGAAGCTGCATCGCGAGCACAAAATTCCTCTGACTCGGATCGTTGAACTGTTCACTGCGGGCCCAGCCCGCGTGTTTGACTTGCCCGGGCGCGGATCGCTCGCGCGCGGCAGCCATGCCGACGTGACTATTTTCGATCCGAAGAAGCGCTGGACGTTCGAGGCCGCCAAGTCGCGTTCGCTCTCGCACAACTCTCCATTTGATGGCTGGCAGTTTACGGGGAAAGTGGTGGCGACGATTGTGGGCGGGAAGATCGTTTACCGCATGGATTGAGTTGGATGTGTGGGGGCGGGGTGACTCCGCCCGTCCAAGGGCGAGCTAGGCTCGGCTGCGAAGTTTGTCAGTTCCCCAGAATCCCCATGCGCTTGCCTACGCTCTTCAACACGGCCAGCGCCTGCTCTAATTCTTCTTTCGTGTGCGTCGCGGTCATGATGGTGCGGATGCGGGCTTTGCCTTCGGGGACCGTGGGGAAGGCGATGCCGGTGCCGAGGACGCCTTCTTTGAAGAGCTCGCGGGAGAAGTCCATGGTGAGTTTGCCGTCGCCGATGATGATGGGCGTGATGGGGGTTTCGCTGGCGGGAGTGGAGCGGCCGCCGATGTCGAAGCCGAGGGTGCCAAGTTCTTTTTTCCAGAAGCGAGTGTTCTCCCAGAGTTTTTCCATGCGCTCCGGTTCGTTTTCTAGAACATCGAAGGCAGCGATGCACGTGGCTGCGACGGATGGGGGATGCGACGTCGAAAATAAAAATGGGCGGGCGCGGTGGTAGAGGAAGTCGATGAGGTCGCGGGTGCCGCAGACGTAGCCGCCGAGGGCGCCGATGGCTTTGGAGAGGGTGCCGACCTGAATATCGACGCGGCCGTGCATTTTGAAATGATCGATGGTGCCGCGGCCGTTACGGCCTAGGACGCCGGATGCGTGGGCGTCGTCGACCATCATGATGGCGCCGTATTTTTCGGCTAGGTCGCAGAGGGCGGGCAGTGGGCCGATGTCGCCGTCCATGGAGAAGACGCCGTCGGTGATGAGCAGCTTTTTGCCGGGCTCGTTTTGAATGCTGGCTAGTTGCTCTTCGGCGTGGGCGATGTCTTTGTGGCGGAAGACCAGGATTTTTGCTTTGGAGAGGCGCGCGCCGTCGATGATGGAGGCGTGGTTCAGCGCGTCGGAGATGATGAAATCGTCTTTGCCGAGGACGGCCGAGACCGTGCCGGCATTGGCGGCGAAGCCGGACTGGAAGACTACGCAGGCTTCGACGTTTTTGAAGCGCGCGATCTTTTCTTCGAGCTCCATGTGAATTTTCATGGTGCCGGCGATGGTGCGGACGGCGCCCGATCCGACGCCGAATTTGCGGGTGGCTTCGAGAGCGGCTTCGCGCAGCTTGGGATGCGTGGTGAGGCCGAGATAATTGTTTGAGGCGAGGTTGATGACTTTCTTGCCGTCGAAGGTGCAAACGGGGGCCTGTTCGTCGTCGAGCACGCGCAGCTTGAAGTGCGTGCCTTTGGCTTTGAGTTCGTTGAGCTGGTCGGTGAGATAGGAGAGCGGGTTGGTGCGAGTTGCGGTGGTCATAGGTGCCTCGGGAACTTCTTTGCCACGGATCTACACGGATTAACACGGAAGACCTTTTAGTTTAATACCGAGCCGCAGATTTATTCGAGCTTCCAGCTATACGAAGCGTGGGAAGCTCCGAAAGAGCAGACCGCTGCCTTGTTACAAGAAACTCCCCCGTCTGAGCTATCCTCGATGACAGAACTATGCGATTGCGACTGGAATACTACGACCATAATGAACATTTTGCCCGTGTATTGCCTGTGGACGGCACGGTCGCGCGGAGAGTTCAAAGCACAGCTGGAGACGAGTGGGTGCTATTCCAACTCGACGCGCCCGCAAGTTATGAGAATGTTTCCTACGAATACTTCTTGTTACGATCACGCTGGCGGAACGTGGAAATTGGCGGCAAAGAACCAACGTCCGTCTTCGTCCTTCTGGTCACAGACCAGAAGGAGGCGCGGAACGGATTTGATGTCCACAGCTTTACGCATGCGGCCTGGGGGATGGCGCGGACTCTCCAGAGGGTCCGATTGAAGCTGCCTACTCCTGTCTAGCGGACGCCATTCGGGTACACCAATATCTTGCTGGCTTCGCCGGTTTTCAAGCGCTCCATGCCTTTTGAGAAATCTTTCATGGGAATGCGGTCGGTGATGACCGGGTGCAGGTTGAGCTTGCCCGCCTTCAGCAGTGCGGTCATTTGATACCAGGTCTGGTACATGCGGCGGCCGTTGATGCCTTGGACGGTGATGCCTTTGAAAATGATGTCCTCGGAAAAGTTTACGGAGATGGGCTTTGAGGTCAGGCCGAGGAGGGAAATTCTGCCGCCGCGGCGGACGATGTCGAAGGCGGTGCGAATGGAGTCGGGATGGCCGGCCATTTCTAGGACGACGTCGACGCCCAGGCCACCGGTCTTTTCCATGATGATGTCGTGCACATTTTCTTTGGCGGGATTCAGGACGTAGTCGGCTTTCATTTCGCGCGCGATGCGGGCGCGGTGCTCGTTGACTTCAATCGCGAAGACCGAGGTCGCTCCCACGGCTTTGGCGACGGAGATGGAGAACAGGCCGATCGGTCCGCAGCCGGTGACGGCGACGCTTTTGGCGGCTATCTCGCCGGCAAGGACGGTGTGGACCGCGTTTCCCAGGGGGTCGAGAATCGACGCGTACTCCTGGGGGATGGCGGGATCGAGCTTCCAGATGTTGGACTCAGGGATGACGACGTATTCGGCAAAGGCGCCGTCGGCGTCGACGCCAATGATTTTTACTTTCTGGCAGATGTGGGCTTCGCCGGTGCGACACTGCAGGCACTTGCCGCAGGCGACATGCATTTCGGCAGATACGAAGTCGCCTTCTTTAACGCTAGTGACTTCGTTACCGAAGGCGGCGACCTCACCGCAGAACTCGTGGCCGGGAATGAGGGGAGGGTGAATGCGGTTCTGGGCCCAGCGGTCCCAGTTGTAAATATGAAGGTCGGTGCCGCAGATTGATGCGACTTTCACTTTGACGAGCACGTCGCTGCGGCCGAAGGCGGGAACCTTGACGTCGCGAATCTCCGCGCCCGGCGCCGCTTCCGGCTTGACTACGGCCATCATTGTACGATCGGTTGTTGTTTGGTCTCTGGTTGAACCAGCCATGATTGCCACCTATGAGTTCGCTACAAAAACTGATGCGAACACAAAACATTTGATTTTAGCACCGTGCGCTCGGGCATATCCTCTGCGGGAGGCCTCAATCGTGGCCCGTGCGGTTCTCGAACCCTGCGCTCCTCTTTGCGAGGGTTCGCGGCCGAAGTAGCGTTGGTTTTCGAGCAACCCGAAAACTCTTGAGACGGCCGAGTGCACAGAAACCAGCCCCGAGCAGCCGAAATCTGCAAACCACCTTCGCGATAACCGCATCGAAAGAACGTGCCACTGACTTTCAAGGCGAATCTCGAATTCGTGCGGTCCAAGTTCTGCGTCCTTCTTGTGTTTCTTGTCTGCATTGTCGGCGGCAATGCGTCAGGGGCTCCGGTCCAGGTGCGTTATCGGGAAGGCTTGGTGCATGGTTTTCTGGTTCTCAGCACTCTCGAAGGAAACTCTATCGCCGAAGGCGATCTCACTCAGATCGCTCGCGGCGATCAGGTCACAAGTCGCCTCGCCTTTCTTTTTAAGGATGGTTCCCGTCAAGAGGAGACGACCGTCTTTTCTCAACACGGGGCCTTCCATCTCATCAGCTACCATCTTGTGCAGAAGGGACCGGCATTCAAGCAGGCAATCGATCTCTCGCTCGCCTCTTCTACCGGCCAAGTCACGGTCCGCTACACCGACGACGGCCAAGAGAAGCTGGCGAAGGACCAACTCAGCCTGCCGCCCGACCTCGCCAACGGTCTGGTTCCAACATTGATCAAGAATCTTCGTCCGGATTCGCCACCGGTGGAAGTATCGATGGTCGTGGCAACTCCTAAGCCGCGCCTGGTGAAACTTGTCATTACAGCCCAGGGTGCTGAGCCGTTCTCTGTTGCCGGCTCGGCTCGTGAGGCTACGAATTACCTGGTGAAAGTCAAGATCGGTGGAGTCGCGGGCGTGGTTGCGCCAATCGTCGGAAAGCAACCTCCAGACACGCACATTTGGATTCTTGGCGGCGAGGCCCCGGCCTTCGTCAAGTCCGAAGTCGTGTCCTACATGGGAGGCCCCATGTGGCGCATCGAACTGGCCTCTCCCGCGTGGCCCCAGCCCGGCGGCCCAGACGCGAAGGGTGGAAGCACGGCAAAACACTGAACGGATATTCCAGCTCAGACGCACGGCCATAGCACGCCATTACAATAGCTTCGCAATGCGATCCCTTAGTTTGATGGGGCCAAAGTGGAGCGTGCGGTACGCGGTCTCAATCTGCCTGCTGTGCAGTATTGCCTCAACCCAGACCGCATCGTCAGCTCTTCACGCGGAATTCACCCGGCGGCTGGTTGCTGCGGCCATCGAGCGGACGCATCATTCGGTGCGCTACGTTTCGGAGTACGTTCGCATTCCGTATCCGGGTGGGGACGTTCCTGCGGATACCGGAGTTTGCACAGACGAAATCATTCGGTCGTACCGGGCGGTGGGGGTCGACCTGCAAAAGGAAGTTCACGAAGATATGGTGCAGAATTTCGCGGCTTATCCGAACAAGCGGCGGTGGCTGCTGGCGCATCCGGATGCGAATATCGACCATCGGCGGGTTCCGAATCTGATGGTGTTTTTTCAGCGCAAAGGAGAATCGTTGCCCATCACCGATCGCGCGCAAGATTATGCGCCCGGCGACCTGGTCACGTGGGATTTGGGTGGGAATGTGCCGCACATTGGGATTGTCGTCGATCGGAAAGCAGGGAGCGGACGCTTCATGATGGTGCACAACATTGGCGCGGGGCCGCGCATGGAAGACGTGATTTTTAATTGGAAGATTACAGGGCATTATCGATATTTCGGACCTTGAGGATAGGTGCCCTCAGGGGCTGAAGCCCGCGTCTTTTGGATCGGTAAACGGCACGGCTGAAGCCGTGCCCTTCCCGTTGCAACCTCGAGGCAACTCGACTTTTCGCGGCAACGAAGGGCGACGACCGCGGCTAAAGCCGCTTACCAAGGTGGGGTTCTTACGCGGCCCTGAAGGGCCGCTCTTCCACGGTGCTGCATGGAGTTTGCAAGTATCTGTCGGCCACTCGGCTGCTGCGATCGAAAGTGCTTGCGGAATTCTACTTTTCGCTGACGAGGCCTCTGTCTGATTTCGGGGCAACGGCTTTGAATTCTTCTGACTTGCCACGCGGGATGCTCAACGTTTTCCATTCGGTCGAGCGCAGGTGCTTGGCCAGAAAAACAATCTGCCCGATGTGCTGAGCGTAGTGCGCGATCTGCCGGTTGATGGCTTGCAGGACCGTGTGCGGCTCGTTGCGGATGGTCACGGTGTGGGTCACGTCTTCTGGCTTGAGCGCTTCGATTGTGATCAGGACGCTGGACCAACCTTCTTCCCACCAGCGCATCACGTCGGCGCGTGTAGTCGTTGCGGTTACGTCGAACTCGCGATCGCGGAAGCGGTCGGGCTTTTCGCCGTCGCTGGTGACGAAGTCGGTGAAGCGGGAGCGCATGTTGCCGGCCAGATGTTTCACGAGGATAGCGACCGAGTTCGACTCGGGATCGAGCGTGACAAAGAAATCTTCGTCGCGAAGTTGCGCCATCGCGCCTTCGCCCATGCGCTTGTGGCCGCGCATCTGGCGGCGGGCTTCGTCGAGATAGTGGGCTGCGAGATCGAGGGTCATGAATCGTGCCTCCTGCAGATAATCAGGCGCGGCCCCAGCCGCCGCCGCCCGGAGTTTCAATCGCAATGCGTTCGCCTTTGCGGAGGCGAGTGGTGAACTTGGCTGGCATGGGCTCGACCGAGCCATCATGGCGGGTGATGAAGGTTTTGCCCGGTGCGCCGTCTGATCCTCCGGAGAGTCCCCAGGGTCCGCGGGAGCGGCGGTCGGCTAGCAACGTCACTTCGCAGTCGGTGAGGACCTCGATTTCGCGCACGATGCCGTCGCCACCGGAAAATTTTCCACGGCCGCCACTGCCGGGACGCAGTGAATACCTTCGCACTCGCAGAGGGTACGCATACTCGAGGGCTTCAGCGGGAGTGTTGAGCGAATTCGTCATGTGGGTGTGCACGCCGGAAATGCCCGGCTTGTCGGGGCGCGCGCCCATGCCGCCGGCGATGGTCTCGTAGTAAGCGAAGGGTTCGCCGGAACTTGGATCGATCCCGCCGATGGTCAGATTATTCATGGTGCCCGCGGCTGCGGCGGGAATGCGATCGGGAATGGCTTGGGCCAGCGCGCGGAGAAGCGTGTCGACGATGCGCTGTGAGGTTTCGACATTGCCTCCGGCAACGGCTGCCGGAGGGTGCGCGTTGACGATGGTGCCTTCGGGAGCGATGACGTGAATGGGGCGCATCAGGCCGGCGGCGGCGGGAACGTCCTCGGCGAGCAGACAGCGGAATACGTAGAAGCAGGCGGAGTAGGTGATGGCGGCCACGGCGTTGATGCTGCCTTCTACCTGCGAGTCGCTTCCGGTGAAGTCGACAGTGACCATGGGTAGTTTTGAGGCGCGCCTGTGAGGCGCGACCGGGTCTGAGACCCGGTCCCACACTTTTTTCTGATCCCGCACATTCTTTTGGTCCCAGACTTTTACTTTGACCGCGATCTTTACCGGGCGATCGGTAATGCCGTCGCCATCGAGAAAATCTTCAGCGCGATAATCGCCTGGGGGCACGCGCTGGAGGAACGCTCGCATCAGTTCCTCGGAATAGTTCTGCAGATCGGCCGCGGCGCGGCGGGCGCGCTCTACGCCGTAACGCGAACAAACTTCGCGCAGGCGCTCGGCGCCGGTATGGCACGCGGCGATCTGCGCGCCGAGGTCGCCTTCGCGTTCTTCGGGAGTGCGGACGTTGTTGAGCAGCAGCGCGAGCACATCGGCATTCAATGCGCCCTGCGTCATCAGTTTCACTGGGGGGATGCGGATGCCTTCCTGATAGATTTCGCGGCAGAGGCCCATGGAGCCTGGGTAGGTGCCGCCTACGTCGGCGTGATGGGCGCGGGAAGCGACGTAGAAGTCGGGACGGTTGGCGGTAACAGACTTCTTCTTTCTACGGGTTTTCGCGGGCGAGTTGCCCGCTCCCGCGTGAGGCGCGGCCGCATGAGCCACATAGACCGGCGCGACCAGGGTGATATCCGGCAGATGTGTGCCGCCGCGAAAGGGATCGTTCAGCATGACGACATCGGCGGGCTGGATCGCCCCGTCATCTATGGCGAAGGCTTCAATCGCGGCCCGAACCGACATCGGCATCGACCCGAGATGTACGGGCATGTGGTCGCCCATGGCGATGACTTCGCCGGCTGCGTCAAACACTGCGCAGGAGTAATCGCGGCGCTCCTTGATGTTGGGAGAAAATGCGGTGCGCCGCAGCGCCGCGCCCATCTCTTCGGCAATGGAGTGATACAGGTTCTTGAATATTTCCAGTTCGATCGGATCGCGTCCCATGAGGCGCAGTGTACTGGATTTGCTGACGGGGTGCATGGGGAGAACGGTAGTGGGTTTTGAGCGGGACGGATGCACAACGATACGGGGCCGACGGCATCAGACCTCAGATCTCGGACTTTCAAACGCTCGACTGGAGACCCGGCGTCAGCAAATCGTGGCCCACAGTGCAGAATTCTGTTGACACTTTATTCATACTGCCGCAATATCTTGTGATATAGGGCCTTCCCATACTACGAGTAGGGTTGGTCTTTCAAGAACAAGCTTCAAGAACAAGGGCCCGTAGTTCGCAACCTTTGCAAGGGAAAATCGTTCAACGGAGGAACCTTCATGGCAACGAAAAAGAAGGCAAAAAAGAAGAAACACTAACCGTCAGCGAGGCGCGACCTCGCTAACACCGATTTCTCACTGGCCTCTTAAGAGAAGCACCTCTTAGGGGGCTTTTCCTTTTTGGTGCCAGGAACTTTTGAGCATTGAAATTGTGTTTCGCGAGCCGCAGTGTGTGTCACAATAAGCGAATCGCGCGGTTTTGCACGCGATTGGAACATGGCGCAGCGGAAGAAGAGCACGGCGAAGGTCAAGGCGGATGAAGTGCTCATCCCAGACAAGCTTTATTTCCGCATCGGCGAAGTGGCAACGCTGTGCCACTTGCCGGCGTATGTGCTGCGGTTTTGGGAGTCGGAGTTTCCACAACTGAAGCCGGTGAAGAGCAGCACTGGGCAGCGCATGTACCGTAAGCGGGATGTGGAAAGCGTGCTGCGCATCAAGCAACTGCTCTATGAGCAAGGATTCACCATCTCCGGCGCGCGGCAGCAACTGCGCGCGGAAAGCAAGACCGACAAAGGGCAAGCGGCCATTCCGTTCCCGTCGCAGTCGGCGTCGGAAATTCAGCACATCCGGCAGGGGCTGAGAGAAATTCTGAATCTGCTGTCGACGCGGCGCACGGGATAATCGAGCCCACCCGTCACCATCGAACTACGGTTTTTTTCCAGGCATCCACTCTGGTTTGAAATCAGAATTCGCGAGCCATTCCACAGGGTCGACCATGGAGGCGATTGCGTGCTCCATGTGCTTGAAATCGATATGGGCGAGATCGTCGCTCGGGCGGTGGTAGTCGCCGTGCAAGCCGTAGCTGGAAACGGTCTGCGCGATGATGCCGCGCTTGGCGAGGGCAAAATTATCGGAGCGCCGGAAGAACTGCTGCGCGGGATGCGGATCGGCGACCAGCTTTGCGCCGCGCCGTGCGAGCTCGGGGCCGAGGTTCGTGCGATCAAAGCCGGTCAGCCAGAGCTGGTCAGGTTTGACCGCGGGATCGGGACGGCCGATCATTTCAAACTCGAGATTGGCGACGATGTGATCGAGCGGCAACGGTGGGTGGCGGAGAAAATATTGATCGCCTTGTCCCCCGGTCTCTTCGCTGCCGAAGAGAACGAAAAGAACGGTGCGTTTCGGATGCGGCCCGGCCGCCAGAGCGCGGGCCAGTTGCAGAACGGCGACGCAACCAGAGGCATCGTCGTCGGCGCCGTTGTAGATGCTGTCGCCATTCACGGGCCGTCCCACTCCCAAGTGATCGAGATGAGCGGTCAGCAGGATGACCTGGTCTTTTAACTTAGCGTCGCTGCCGACGAGAACTCCGATCACGTTGCGGGTGTGCCAGGGCCGAGGGCCTCCACGAAAGTTGACCGTGGTGGAGACGTCCTGAATGAAGTCGCCGTTGTCGCCAAGCGGAGAGATTCCAATCTGCCGGAGTTCGTCGGCTAGATAGGTCGCTGCACGCAATTCGTCGGCAGTGCCGCTGCCGCGGCCTTGCATGGCGTCGCTGGCCAGCGTGCCGAGTTCGTCGGCGATTTGAGCAGCGGGGGTTTCGGAAGTTTGCGGCCGCTGGGCGAAGCTGGGGCTCCCCAGCGCGAACAGGCAAATGCTGACAGCGGCGAGGACGCGTCTGTCGCGGTTCACATTTCCTCCGAGGGCGAGCCGTAGTATACGTCTTCACTGTTACCGTGAGAGACGTACCGACGAGCTCGTTCAAATTTCAACCTGTAAACTTGAACCTGCAACTTGAACCTGCAAGTTGAACCTGGCAACTTGAACCCGGCAACTTGAACCCAGGTTGCCATCTGGCCTAGAATCGCTGCGCTATGGCTTCGGAGCCACTGGAGATCGAGCGGCTGGATCGGGGAGTGCTGAGCTTTCGCGGTCCGCTCACGATGGAGAACGTGTCGCCGTTCTTGAATGCGGTGCGCCGCGAAGACGCTCCCACCATGATTCTGGACTTCACCAACGTTCCCTATCTCGATTCGTCCGGGCTGGGTTCGCTGGTAAGCGCATGCACGACCTGCGCCAAGGCCGGGCGGCGCATGGCACTGACGGGTGTGAACAAGCGCGTGCTCAAGGTTTTCGAGATCACCCGCGTCGAGCAAATCTTCCTGATGTTCCCCACTCTCTCCGATGCGCTGGAAGCTTTTACCAACGCCGGCACGGCGTAACGAGCCGCGCCAAGGCTGAGCTGCTCGAGGAGAGGGTTCTTGGTGTGGGGACGACGCTCATCGACCGCGCTGCAGGCGCGGTTCGGGGTTGTGCCATCGGAGCGGCCGTGAATTGCGCCGAATTTAGCCTGCTTCACGCCGCGCGTATGGGATTTGGCTTCTTTGAGCTTCCGGCATTCACCGCGTCGAGGCGAATGCGCGTGACCCGGCCCGTTTCCTGTACCAGATCGCTTGTGAACTTGCCGCCCTCGCCGGCCATGACTGAACCGGCGGCCAGCGCGAAACGCAACGCGTCGGCCTGATCGTCAAAATACAACACTACTTGTCCCGACATATTACTTCTCCCCGGGCTCGGAAGCCCTCAGTCGCGAGCGGTGCGACCTGCAAAAAATCATGTTGGCCAGCTCTCTCAAAGATCCCAAACTCTCAAAGACAGATCCGAGCGAAAACGCCGGCATTGGACGAGAGCGGCGGCCATAGCTTTCCTGATTCTCCGAGCGATTCCACGCGGAGTCAAAGTGATTCTTTTGGTTCCACATACTCGGTAGGCCATCCCCGAAAAGCAGGCAACAATGAGACGAAGGACCCGCCGACTCTGGCTATCGTGCTCCATGTGCTTCGATGCGGGTGCGGAAGTATACTGCTGCAGTCATGCCCGTTCTCATTTCGATGCTGCGCGGTGTCAACGTTGTCGGTCGCAACAAAATCAAGATGGACGCCCTGCGTGCCGTCTACGAATCGCTAAAGTTCGAAGATCCTCGCACCTTCATTCAGAGCGGCAATGTGATCTTCCGGAGCAAGGGAAAAAACTCGCCCGCATTGGTGAAGAGAATCCAGGATGCAATCGAGGGCGAGTTCGGCTTCCGTCCTGCGGTCATCGTTCGCACACCTGACGAACTGAGACGCGCCATCGCAGACACTCCCTTCCCGAGCCATCGCAACCTCCATCCGAGCAAGATTCTGGTAACTTTCCTCGCGGGCGAACCCGGGCCAGAGGCGCAGGCCACGCTACTCATGCTGAAGGGGCGGCATCCCGAGGAGTTGCATCTGAGAGGGCGCGAACTCTATATCTATTTCCCCAACGGCGCCGGCCAGACGAAGCTTCCATGGTCATCGGTCGAGAAATTGTTGAAGGTTACCGGCACCGCGCGGAATTGGAACAGCGTCACCAAGATGCTGGCGATCGCGGAAGAGATGGAGGGAGAGGCGTGAGGATGTTTCGGGCCATCCTGGCTCGTAGCTGACGACTGAAGCGGAAGAATGGGTCGGCCTTCCTCGTGTCGCATTGAACGACTGCCCCGTCAATCTGCGTAGCTTCACCCTATAGAGAATGCTGATTTCGGTATAGTCGCTATCGGACATGCCCGAAACAACGCCCTGTAAGCGTAAAGGAGCGCAGATAGTGCTACTCTTCGTACCGTGCCGATCCCAGCCGATCCACTCCCGCGAATCCTCGTAATAGTCCGTGACGAGCCAATCGGCGAGATTGTTGTCGCGATGCTGGGTGCAGCGGGCTATCAATGCGACGCGCTTTGGGAGCACAAAGCGATCTTGCGAGTGTTGAAGCGAATTGAAAAATACAATTTGCTGTTTTGCCAAGTTTCTGCGTTGGAAGAAGACAAGAAACTGCTCAAGTGGGCGTTAGGTGCCGGAAAACACATTCCGGTCGTTGCATTTGCCGGTCGGAGCCCGGAGGGTGTTCCAAAGGTGATTTACGAACGCTGTAATTTCCTTCAGGCCCCTTTCGACCGGGAACAGCTTCTGAACTTCGTTCGAGAGACACTGAAAAGCAAGAACGAGCCGGGATGTTAGATCGCCAAGAAGAAACAAGTGCGAAATTGCTTGCAACTTGCTAAATGGTCGGGACGGGCAGATTTGAACTGCCGACCCCTCGCACCCCAAGCGGCGTGTTCGCTCCGCTTGACCAGAATCGCAGAATCAACAGGTTGGGGAGCAATTACCTCGCTAGAAATTCTAAGGCGAGTTACCAGTCAATTCAACGTAAATCATGCAGTGAGAACGAGGCGAAACAACGAGCCGCCGGAGTCACGCTCACAGCGGCTCATCCCTCTGAAGCCAGCGTTTGGCTGTATCAGTGCCCATCATGCAGTAAAATATGCAGTGAAGGTCTAGCGAAAGTCGCGGCAATGCGACCTACGCCGGAGGGCGACATGCTGCACAAGAACTCGCGCGAACGATACAACAAATTGAAGAAGGTCTTTCGACGGCTGATGCAAGAGTTCAACGTCGATGACCTCGACGAATTCATCGCAGTGGCGAACTCGATGCCAGCATGGATGAAGCAGGACACGACGCTGGTTCAGGAGCAACGTGACCACCTCGCACGGTTCACAGTCGATGGAAGTTTGGATTGGCAGATTTGCAACCAAATTGCGAACCGCCAGAAGCACGTCGGAGCGCGGAATCACGGTCGTCCTGCACCTCTCGTCGGTGAGCCGCAAATAGTTCCCGACCGGGGAATCTACCTGCCGTCAGCGGCGAAAGTCATCGGAGCGGGACAAGAGATTTACGTCGAATATTGCGGACAGCGGCAGTCGATACGGGCTTTCGTGATTCGCACGTTCAAACATTTCCACTACATGTTTGAGATGGCAGAGACCGCTCCCGCACAACGTCAGATTCCGACTCTTGCTGACCTCGCGGGGGTCTAATCGAGAGGGCGAAGATGGCGATGATTGAAGGCACGCTGCATTTAGACCTGATGCCAGACAAAACCGTGCGATTGGTCTTTTCGCCACACACGAAGGGTACGAACTCTCGCCCTCTCGAAATCAAGAACACTGGGTTCCTACTGTCCGACCTCGAATCGTTCTGGGGTTTTTCACCGCCAAAGGCGAAGGCTGCGATTGCACAAATGGAGAGGGACGGACACGTCCAACTCTCAGTCACGGTGGACGAACAGGCGGTCAACAAGTTGTTCTCGTGAAGCAGTTCCGCATCAGCGATGGTGCTCCAGAAACGCGAGGAGTAGCGGGAAATAGGCATGAGCCATTCCCGCGCCGAATGCGTGTTCTAGGATGCGTCGAGCCGACAGGAGACTCTCCTGGATGATTGTGTGTTTCGGTCGGGGCGATTTGACCTGAGCCTCAACGGTCTCGACTTCTGCTCTCAGTTCCTCCTTCGCGTCAGCCGTCAACTTAGCGGCATTCATCACTGACTTGATTTCCTCGACAACTTGTCGAACATCACTCTGGTAGTTGACTGTTGCCGTGTTCTGGTCGCCTTGTTGAAACGTGGAACCACTCACGTTCCCGTGGATGTTAATCGTTTGGGGCGGCGCACTCTTTCGTTTCAGCACAGGCTTGTCGCCGTCTATGAGATTCGAGTCCACGAGATATTCCCAGAGTCCTTCGACCTGTTGTTTGAAGATTCGCGGGTCGCAGTACTTTTCATCGGTATAGACTGCCGCTCTGTCCGTACCAAAAATAAACTGCTTCTTCATAGCGGAGTCAGGAACCAGAAAATGCGATACCTCCGGGTCAGATAATTCTTCTTCGAGTTCGCCGACCATCCCGTTGACACCTCTGACAACAGATTCTTCTACGTTCTCGGTCGGCAAGTTTTTTCGCAGCGAGTTGAGTCGGGCTTTGATGACGTTGAGCGGCATGACCGAATTGTAGCCGAGACACTGCCAAATTCCTGTTCCTAGGAGTCTTGTTCCCTCCTGAGTTTGCTTATCCGACGCCTCAAGATTCCCGTAACACTTTCGGCTCTGAGCGGTTTCAGGTCGTGTTCCCAAAACCTCCAGACCTTATAACCCAACCGCCGGAGAGCCCTGCGATTGATTCTATCCCGCCGTTGGTTGTGCTCAAGTTTCGGAGCCCAATACCCGCGATTGGACTTCGGGTAATGGCCGTGACGTGGACAGCAATGATAGAAACACCCGTCTGCAAAAATGGCGAGGCGTAGACGTGGAACAACAATATCCGGTTGACCGGGCAGGGCACGAACATTCATGTCGATGCGCCAACGACCGCCGAGAATCGTTCGCACGCATAGATAGAGCCTTGCCTCTGGAGCGGTGCCAGCGCTTCTGATGCGCGACATAATCTGGCTCCGCTTTTTCGGAGTGAAGATATCAGCCACAACCGCCTACCTTACCCTGAGTTCTGCCTCAATCGCTTTCTGATAGACACCCGCAGGTGGGAGGTTCGTTGGCATCGAAAGGGCATAAGAGACTTGGTCTACTGTGGTTGTAAACTGGGGCCCCCTCACAAGCAGACGCCGCTGCCCTTCGGCTGCCTCTTGGCCGAGGTCGTAACACACAAACGTGAGCGAACCGTGGTGCGGCTGATATTCTCGAAGGTCGCCTGCGATGCGCTGTCGGATGCGTGTGTACACAGGCGTTGGCACAACGAAGAACAGGCCCTTCGGACAGAGAGGTTCAGACCTCAAGACGTGGCCTTTGTAGATTACCTGTGAAAGGATTCGTTTTGCGACGTTCTCCCAATTCAGGCCAGCCTTACTATTGCCGGGTTCTTGGCCTTTCATGTAAGCGTCACGTTCAGGGCGGTACTTCCCAATCGTATCAATAGCCTGAACTTCCACAGCGACGAACTCTTTGAGAGCGCCATCCTCCCCAATCAATGCTAAAACCCAGTCGATGTAGTATCCACCGCCGCCGCGTTTCTGTGGGAGCCTAAGTTCCTTGCCCCACTTTTTTCCGAAGACAGCGACGTATCTCCCGTCATGTCGAACTCTAGCGACTTCGTGACCCCTTATTATTCTCGTGCCTTCGCCAAAGGCGGCGGTTGCGACATCGCCGAGAAATTTGTAATCACCGTCGTACAACCGATTCGGGCAGATGATTACGGGTTCAGGATTGACAATCTGGCGGACGGTGCAGACGCCGCTCGGAATTTTGTCGTGGAATATTTTCGTGCATGGGCTGTTGAGGAATGGACAGACAAGACCATCTCGTGCGGCCTTTGCCTCGACGGATACATCCGTCGGAGCGTAACCGAAAAGTTCAAGTATCCTCAGTGCCAACTATGCGACTCCAGCGGAGACGGAGACATTGATGCGCTCCTTAACGGACTCGGCTATGGCCCGTGCCATGAGAACCGGAACGGCATTACCGACCTGCTCATATTGAGAAACACGAGGGCCACAAAACCGATAACTGTCGGGGAAAGATTGCAACCGCGCCGCTTCACGCACGGTCAATGCCCGGTCTTGGTCAGGAAGGAAGACAGGCCCCCAATGCGGGTCGCACTTGGTCATAATCGTTCCTGCGAGTCCATCCGATTTCAGACGCCCATAGCGCCTCGTGTGGTCGGATTTTCGCGCCCTCTGCATACCTTTCGGCAACAGTTTGTGCGGGATGTCACGCCACGAACCACCCGGTTTGATGTACTTGAGTCGTGCGACATTCTGCGGGGCTAGGACAGCCGCATAATGGTTGAACGTTTCCCTATTACCATTACGCATCATGCGTGCGTAGGCTGAATGGGGCACACTCCGATATCTCACGACCTCGTCACCCTCACCCATATCAAGACGCGGGAGGTCTGCAAGAGCGTCCGCAACGGTGACACGGGGTTGGAGCCGCAGTTCATCCAGCGGCAACAAGCGGAAAGTCATTGTGCGACCACCCCGAAAGTTAGAACGACCGACCGCGAAGTGAGTCGGTTCGGGATGTTCGGGGGCTGGTGCTTCCTGTGAGCCGAGAATGATTAGCCGCCAGCGCTCTTGGGGAACTCCGTAATGTGCGGCGAAGAGTATCCTTGCTGAGAGGTGATACCCGCGCCGCTCTAATTCTCTCTGGACACGCTCAAAGATGTGGCCGTCTGCCAGCGACAGCATTCCCGGTACATTCTCAAACACGAGCGTCTCCGGCTCGAACTCGTCGAGAAATCGCAAGTAGTGTTTAAAAAGCACGTTGCGTGGGTCTTCAAGAAAGCGTTCCGGCGCATTGATTGAGAATCCCTGGCAAGGGGGGCCACCGTTCAGAACCGAAAGTTCCGACTTCTTGATACCCAGTTTGCGGCGAACAGTCTTCGGTTCGACTTGCTCAATCGGACGACATTCCGCCCACGCAGCCGGATGGTTCAATTGAAAAGTTTCGATAGCAGACGCGTTGAAGTCATTGCCGTAAAGACACTGAAATCCGGCCTCACGAAAGCCCTCGGTCAATCCTCCCGCTCCACAGAACAAGTCAATGCTGGTTAACACTCGCTTCCTTTCGTCGCCCAATCTTGTCGGATAAGCATTGTTAAAGGTCGTGGAGTGAAGCCGCAATGGTGAATAACTCGCAAAACGAGCCGAAACTGTGGAAGACTTCACTAACTCCCAGTTTGTCAGTAACTTGGCAGTGCCACAATCTGGTTGCACCACGCTGGTTACGGGGCGATTCCGACACCGAGAGTGTGCCACGAAGTGGCGAGCGAATACAAGGCGAAAGTGGTAAACTTTGGGACGTGGACGAGGGCCGCAAACGTGTCATCGGGGTCATGGCTGCGATTCTGGCGGCTCGGAAACTCGCGCAATATGATGGTGGGAAGCGGGTGCCTGCGACCGTCGCCGCGATTGCTGACGCCGTCCGATGGGCCGAGGAGATTATGCGGGAGATTGACGGGCGCTGGCCGGATGCTAAGGCCGAGCGACGCGGGGCTTAAGGCGCATCCGAGATGAGGTCGAAATGCACATCACTGTTGATTTGAACGAGGCTGATTTGTTGGCCCGAATGCGAAACTTTGAAGACCACATGGTCGAGCGGAAGACCATCAAGGACGAAAGCGATTGGAAGAGGGCCGCAGTGTCGTTTGCCAACTCCGTTCCTGTCGGGCTACCTGCCGTGCTCTACATCGGGGTTCGGGACAACGGCGAGATTGAAACGCCACAACGGGACTTGGAAGAAGTAGCGAAAAAATTTAACAAGCACATGGAGAAGGTCTATCCGCGCATTGCCTATGTCCCGAAGGTCATCAGCAGCGACGGACGCCAAGCACTGGCTATTGTCATTCCGGGGAGCGAGTCACGACCACACTTTGCGGGTTTGGCGTATATCAGGCGAGGGCCTGAAAGCGTGGATGCGTCGGACGACCAGTTCGCGGAATTGATTGCTCAACGCAACAGCAAAGCCGCTTTCCTTCTGCGATGGAAGGAGAAGAATGTCACTGTGTTTACGCGGATGGGAGACGACGAACTTCCTTGGCCCGACGACGCACGCCTCGTCGATTGTAATCAGTTCTACGTCACGGTTCAGCGGTATCAGCACGAACCTCCGCTGTCCTTTCCACTCGACCGCGTCGAAATCAATTTCGACAACATGAAACGGAGAGCGCAACTTGAGGTCAAAGATGTCATCCGAAATGAGTGGAAGGCGAGAGTAGAGCGCGAAGTTCATCAGATTTTGACTCAAGTGATGACCCAGAGCGGCCAATTGCTTCTGGGCTATCTTCTGCGAGTCGGCAAGGTCGAATGCCCCGTCCAGTTCCTCCCCGAAATCTCAATCAACACGCAGACTGAACAGATGGATATCGCGGTCAAGCACGGCTTTGTTCGTCGTGAACAAGAACCCGCCGGATTGCACAGAACGTTCTACATCGTGAATTCGGATTATGACGCCGCACTTAAGAAAATCCTGCCTAGAATTCTCAACTAAACGCGATTGCGGACGCGGTGCGATGGGCTGAGGAGATAATGAAAGTCATTGATGACCGCTGGCCTGGCATCAAAAGTTTGTGAGACATGCCGGATAAAAAGGAAATCGAAGGGATTGTTCTTGAGGCTGCGCGGAATGCGGGAGTGCCGATTCCCCACGGTGGGGAGTTAGGCGAAGAACCCGATTTTCAATTCCGGTCAGAGACGAAAAGTCTAGGCGTCGAAGTTTCGGAGTTGTTGCGACCCGCCAGCACCAATCACGGAATCTTGCCACTGGAGCAGGAGAATTTTCATCAGAGGGTGTTGGATGCGGCCCGAGATGAATGCGACCGACGAGGGTTGCCATCACTCCGGGTTCAGGTCTACTTCACGAACCCGAGGGGTAAGAGACAAGACTGGAAGGATTTGACGCGGTCTCTGGTAGACCTCGTCTTTGCCAACTACGAAAAGGCTCAACCCGCTTGGAGTCAATCTGGCCGTGCGCTGCCAGAGCAGTTTCAACATGTCCTCATCATTCGCGATGACGACCCGTGGTGGTGGAGTCCAACAGCCGGGGGAATTTCGCTGCCGCAAATTCCGATGCTTCTCGCATCCTGTATCGCCGCCAAAGATACGAAACTCCCTGCGTACCGGAAAAACCTCCCCGATGGTGCAGAGGTCTGGTTGCTCTTTCACAGCGGAGTCACCGTTGCTCGGAGCGTTGAAGTTCCACACGGTATCAACGAGTGGGGATTTCCGTTCGAGTTCGACCGCGTTTTCTGGTTGTCGTTCCTCGGGCCGGAAGTCGTTGAAATACGTCGCGCTCCGAAAATGGATTACCAGAAGCCGTGGACTCGGGTCGAGTTCGTTTGTGAATGCGGAACGATTTGCTGCATGGATGTTGAGTTAGACGACAGCCAGTTCAGCGGTCACGCTTATCAGCATTCGTGCGGGACGACGCAGGCACATTATGTTCCCGGTCGAATAATCAGAATGTGGGAGGAGTCGAAGCCGACTCTGGCGGTGAGATGACTTGTCCGCGACTGGTACGCAAATCAAAATGCAACCCGAACCGAAAGGTTGTTGGGCTGTGACGCTCGGCGATTGCAGCAAGAAGATGTCGCGAGAGCACACGGTGTCCCGCAGTCTTTTTGTCAGCGACGAGATTATGGTACAGGGGTTCCCGTGGTGCTCGACCGAACCGAAGAAGATTGGACTGTCGAGTTTAGTCGCGAAAATTCTCTGCGAGAAACACAACAACGGACTGAGTGAACTCGATACGGCTGCGCTCGATTCGTTCAACGTCTTTCGCGAGTGCATTCGCCTGAACAACGTTCGCGGAAAATTGAAACGACCACCGATGTGGAACGTCAAGCGTTTGACCATAGACGGGCCACGGCTTGAGCGTTGGTTCCTCAAGACGCTCATCAATTTGAGTTTCGGAGGCGCGTGGACGATTGGTCGTGGCACGCATCCGGTCGGCACTGTTGCACAGGAACTCGTCGAAGTCGCGTTCGGGATTCGTGAGTTTCAAGACGGTGCTGGATTGTACGTCTCGGCGCGAACAGGTGAGAACATCGACTCATTCGACCGCGTCGGCATGACGCCGCTATCGTATGGTCACCATCTCTGTGCAGGCCGATTCAACTTCCGAGGCTTCACGTTCTTCCTGAATCTGATTCCCCACAAGTTCGAGGCCGACGGGGAGGCCAATCTGCTCTACCGGGACGTGACTCACAAATGGAATGTCCAAGGACGCTTGTCGCACGTCATTTCCATCACGGGTTGGGCCGACCTTATCAAGTAGTGCGACGCGAAGCGAGTCGTTCAATCCAGTTCATCAGGTCGGACTTCCTGATACGCTTCGCTTTGCAGTGAATCGAGAACGCCGGGAACGGAACCTCCATTCGCTCCTGTGACCGTCGCCGAGTCAATTCATAGACCTGGCGCGGTTTCATCTTGAGTATCGCGGCGGCTTCTTCCATTGTCAGAACTTCGTCGTGCGTGACTCCGTCCATTGCTCATTGACCTCGGCCTAGGAATTTGAATACGCGATTAAGCGCGACCGAGCATGATAAATTACGTCGAAACCTCGACCGATTGCAGGGGACTCCATGAACTACGTCACAGTGAGCACCGACCACAAATTGCAGAAGTCTGAATCGGCGAACAAAGGTCTGGGGAACCTCTTGCAGTCAATACTCCAGAACAACGATGTCGTGCTCATCGCTGAAGAAGTCGAAACGAGCAACCCCGTCCAGACGTTCGGACGAGAGTTAGTCGGCGAAGACAGATGGCTCTCGATAGATATGAATGATGACGAGCGCAAAGCCGCCGGAATCTACAATGCTCTGCTGCACAACGGCGCTCCGGTGAGAGACCCGAGGACGGGAGAGGATGTTCGTCAGAACGACTACCATCAGGTGTCAGAAGGAAAGCGAGAGAATCACTGGCTCGACAAAATCGAAAACTGGTGCAAAGAGAAAGGTATCTCGGAAGAGACCGTTATCTCACCCGGAGTAGTTGTTCACACGCCCAAAACCGTCATTCTCGTTTGTGGTGATAATCATCTTCCGTTTGTCGGCTCGAAAATCAGTGCGCGGGGCCATTCCGTTGTGCAATTGAAGTACCTCCCTTATGACAAAGAAAACGAGCAAGGACTGTTCACCATTTTCAATGACTGATGGTCGCGAATAGTGGATTGGTCTTCGTTCGTAACTCTTCTGCCGCTTCCGTCGTCAATCGTGTTTGGGGCGCATTTTTCGCGTAGGTCATCGAACCACCGCACCCGCGACATGAGTGGCCGACGGTGAGAACAGCGTCGTAAGGCTGGCAAGCATCACAGAGACAGTTGCTCCAATCCGACACGCCTCCCGATACGCGGGGAAGATAGTACTGGTGTCCACAACTGAATCTGAGAAAGAGTGTGTGTGGTGTTTCCATCGCTACCTCGCATCCTGTTCGAGCACCAGCGAGTGATTAACCGGAGCGGCGTCGGGCGCGACGCCCAACGCTTGCCGAATGACTTTGTGCCACGCCGCACGAGCCTCACGAGCAACCGTCAACCGTTCGTCGGCGTCATTCGTCGTTGCGAGGCGTTTCTGCAATTCCTGTAAAAGTGCGCCTGCCGTCGCGGCGTGTTCTTCGGACAAATGCTTTCCGGTAGAACTGAACTCGAACTGCGCGACGATGTCCGCGACCGTCTCCTTATCGTCGAGTTCCCGCATCACGGTGTCTAGGCTTTTGCCCGTCTTAACTTCTGCCATCGCGTCCTCCCATCTTTGCTATCTCGTCGAAGGTCAGACCCGTCTCCGTTCGACAGACCGCTCGGAGCCGTGCGAGTTCTGCGGACTCCTGCTCATGCTGACGTGTCAGCCGTTCGACCTCAGCCCTGAGGACTGCGACTTCTTCACGAGCATCATTGAGTCGGTCGCTGCGTTCGCGATTGAGTAGGCGCGTCAACGTCGTCAAACGAATCTGCACAAGTTTTTGGGTGCTGATGTCTGCCGTCGCAGCCGCTTCCGCATCACGGAGAGCCGCTTCTAGTTGGAGCCTAAGGCTCCGCTTCCTGATTCGTTTCTTAGGCTGGTTACTAAGGTCGCTCACGTTCTCCTCCGTCTGACTTTCTGCCGTACCGTTGCTGCATCAAAGCCCGTGCCTGCAATTCTTCGTCGCTCGGGCTGATGTCCGGTTGCCAATCACCACCCGTGCCAGACTGACTATCACGTCTGGCTTTTTGGTCTCTGTCATCGGTTTCCATCGTTCCTCCGTAGTTCGCGGACTCGCTCTTTGACCGCGTCACTGAGTTCTTTCGACGTTCGACCGCAGAAGACCTCACGACGTGTCTACCCGTTGTTGTGCCGATAGGTCACCTCCTGCTGCCAGCCGGAAGTGTCGCGGCTAACTTCACTCAATTCGACGTTCATGTCGGCTGCTCCGGTGATGTGACCCCGGCTTGGATGACATGGTTGGCAATGAAGACCGCTCTCGCAAAACCCTTCGGCGTTTCGCTCCGTTTGTCCGCGCGATTTGCCGAGGGTGGTAGCAAGTGCATCTTGCTCCCTTCGGTCGGCGCAACTGGATTCGTCTCCGGCATCACGAACGCACCGCCAGTCCACAAGCAGGTCTTTTTCGTGTAAGCGTCTCCGCTCATTTCGAGATAGCCGCCGTATTCACATGGGTCGAATGTGTAATCAGGTTTCCGCCAGTACGTGGAGACGGTGCTCACGGGGTTCTCAATCATGTACGGAGCCTCGCACCATTCAGCGAGTTTGACGCTGACATCGAAGAGACTCAACGCATTGATGAGGGAACCGATGCCCTTGTCCTTGAACCATCTGGCACCAGAAACGGCAACGTCGGTACACGGTGGAAAGAAGGCCGCGAAAGCAATCGGGCCACGGGGCGGTAGCCAATCTCGCATGTCCGCTCCGACCTTGATGATGTTTCCTTCTCTCGTTTCGCCTGGTGGGTGTTGAATATCGACGCAGTAGCAGAGGTATCCCGCATCTGCCCACGGCTTCACCATGTTTGTGCTTTTGTCGAAACAGGAAATGACAATCTTCTGGGCGGGGGGATTGAATGACAGCGAAGGTACTACGCTCTCACATGCCATTGAACCCCCGACGTGAATTTAACTCCATATCTTCTCCAATCTACTCGACCTCTGGCATTCCCTTGACGATGCCTATCGCCTTCTTTGCGCCGGGAATGAGGTCTTTCATCACCTGATAAAGCAGGTACGCCTGTACAGGGTTTTTCGCTGCCCATGGAACGGGGCGGCTAAGGGGCTGCCAACGGCTTTCTAAGCGTAAATGTAAGGGCCGAGAACGGGACTGTCCTCGACCCCTCCGGTTCATCCGAGCAGGGAGACTTTCTGATGAATGGCCTGCAAGTCCTCAGTCATCAGGTTCGCGTATCGCCGCGTCATCTCCAACGTTGAATGGCCGAGCATCTTCTGAAGGTGGAAGACGCTCCCGCCCTTGCGAAGATAGTTGACCGCGAATGTATGACGCATCGCGTGAACGGTTCGAGCAGGCGGTTCAAATCCGAGTTTCCGGCACAACAGTTTGACATCGCGGAGAACATTCCTGCGTCCCTGCTTTGTTCGGCCTTGAGTTCCAAAGACCAGACCATCCTTCGCCTCAACCTTCCGCTGATAGAGGAACAGCCGCTTCCTGAGTTCGAGCGACATCGGAACGATTCTGTCCTTGCTGCCCTTCCCGTGTAACAGGACGAGGAGATTGTCGAAGTCGATGTCTTTCCAGTGGAGGGTCAATGCTTCACTCACCCGACAGCCCGTGTCCGCGAGAAGGGAAATGAGAGTGACGAGGCGATGCCCTGTCAGTTTCTTCGGCTTCCAACCGAGGAGGAGTTGAATCTGTTGCGCGGTGAACGTCGGCAGGACGAGATGCGGCTCTTTCATCTGCTGAATCTTTAACGATGAGCCAGACCATTTCAGGTACGCATTGATTGACCGGATTGCGCTGTTGCAGCCCGTTGCACGCAGGCCCTTCTCCCGCATCCTGAGGACTGCTTGTTTCAAATCGTCTTCAGTCGGAGACTCTGACAACAGCCATTTGAGATTGTGAGTGTGCCACGACACCGTTGCTGGTGAGACGTTGTGAAGGTACTGACGTTCGCGGATGAACTGCTCGAATTTCGGCAACACGATGCCCTCCAAGGCGAGGGGTCAACAGAACCCCTGAATTAGAGGAAATTGCTCGTAACCGATTGACACTGTGAGAATTGGTCGGGACGGGCAGATTTGAACTGCCGACCCCTCGCACCCCAAGCGAGTGCTCTACCAGGCTGAGCCACGTCCCGACGAGGAAGGATTCCGCGGATGCTGCGGCCGCTGTGAGGCAACCTGTCAGCTTACAGCGGAGGGGTTCACTCAAAGATTCTACACTACCGCGCTCGCATCTCGCGCGTTGTCATCCTGAACGAGACGTTTTTGTCTGGTGAAGGAGCGGTGCAAAGCGCGGCAGAATTGCATAGGTCCTTCGCGCAAAGGACGCGCTCAGGATGACATTAAAAAACTAACTTGCTATGCGCGCGTCGTCTCACTCCAGATCCCGCCAATTCGAGCCGATCCCTATGTCTACTTGCAGGGGGACGGCCAGGGCGTGGACTTTTTCCATGTGCTCGCGGACCAAGGGCTGCAGGGCTTCGACTTCGCTCTCGGGAACTTCGAAGATCAGTTCGTCGTGAACCTGCAGCGTCATTCTGGATTTCATACCACGGTCGCGCAGCACGGCGTCGATGCGGATCATGGCAATCTTGATGAGGTCGGCGGCCGTGCCTTGCAGTGGGGTATTGACGGCGGTGCGCTCGGCGAAGCCGCGCTGGTTGGCGTTCTTGCTGTTGATGTCGGGGATGGGGCGCACGCGTCCGAACAGCGTTCTTACTTTCATGTCGCGGCGGGCTTCTTCCAGCGTCTTGTCGATGAAGGCGCGCACTCCTTGGTACCGCTCGAAATATGCGGCGATGAATTGTTTGGCTTCGGAGGGTTCGATGCCGAGTTGTTGCGAGAGTCCAAAGGCCGAGAGGCCATAGACGATTCCGAAGTTCACGACCTTAGCTTGGCGGCGGTGATCGGGCGTGACCATGAGTGGGGGCACGCCGAAGACTTGCGACGCCGTCAGAGTGTGGATATCGTCGCCGCGGCGGTAGGCCTCGACGAGAAGTGGATCGCGAGAAAAATGGGCGAGCAAGCGCAATTCGATCTGCGAATAATCCGCGGTGAGTAGAACGTGGCCGGGCTCGGCGATGAAGGCGGCGCGGATGCCGCGGCCGAGTTCGGTGCGGATGGGAATGTTTTGCAGATTGGGATTGGCTGAAGACAGGCGTCCTGTGGCGGTTCCGGTCTGGCCGAACGTGGTGTGCAGGCGACCGGTCACAGGATTGATCAGAGCGGGCAGGGCGTCCACATAGGTGGACTTGAGTTTGGTGAGTTGGCGGTAGTCGAGCACCATGCGCGCGATGGGATGATTCTCGGCGAGCTCTTCGAGAACATCGACGGCAGTCGATATGGTGCGTCCCTTGCCGTATTTCACCGGCTTGGGCAGGTTCATGCGATTGAACAGGACGTCGCCCAGCTGCTTGGGTGACCCGACGTTGAATTCCACGCCCGCCACTTCGTAAATCTGTTTTGCCTGCGCGGCGATTTCGCGCTCGAGTTCCGTCGACATCTTTGCGAGGGCGGCAGTGTCAATTTTTACTCCGGCCTGCTCCATCCGCGCCAGGACCGGAACGAGTGGAAGATCCATTTCCTCGTAAAGCCTAGTCAGGTCGGACTGCTCGACGTCGGTGCGCAGCGCGGACGCAAGGCGTCCGGTGATGTCGGCGGACTCGGCCAGTTCCTCGGCGAGCTTCAGGTTGAAACGGCGTAGAGCCACGTCTGGCAGGCGATGCGACGAGTACGTGGGATCGAGCAGGTAGGAATACAGCATGGGGTCGTGGCGGACTCCGGCCAAAGAAATTCCTGCCGGATCGAGTGCGTGAATCGCCGACTTGTAATCGTGGATGGTTTTCGGAGCGGTCGCATCCGTGAGCACATCGCGCAGTTTGTCGGCAACGCCTGTGGAGTCGAGTTTCACGATCGTGGCCGAGCCTGCCGACGCCGAGATCGCTACGCGCTGGGCCGCGGGTGCTGGCTGCGCGGGCGAGTCTCCGGTGCCTACAAGGAACAGTTGCATTTCCTGCGGGCCTTCCTCTTTTTCTCTCTCTTCTTCATCCGGGGTAGGCGAAGATAGTGCGTGCTCAACCGCGACCGCGAGTGAGCCTCCGGCGGGAACCGCACTTAGTACGCGCTCGACATCCGCGGCGGACTTGGCTTCGGTGTATTGGGTTGCGGTCACCTCTACCACCGGGAGCAGTTCTTTCAGTAGTGACGTGAATTCCAGTTCGGTGAAGAGCGCGCGCAGGTCGTCCAGGTTGGGCTCTCCGGCGCGCATGGCGTCGACTTCGAGTTCGATGGGGACATTCGTGTCGATTGTCGCCATGCTCTTGCTGAACAGGATTGCCTCGCGATTGTTCTGCAGCGATTCGCGGTAGGTTTTCTTTTCGACTTCGGCGGCGCGCTCCAGGGCTTGTTCGACCGTGCCGAAACGCTTGATGATTTCGACCGAACCTTTGTCGCCGATGCCGGGAGCGCCGGGAATGTTGTCGATGGCGTCGCCGCGCAGGGCCATCACGTCGACGACGCGCTCGGGAGGGACGCCGAGAATTTCTTCGACCTTGGCTGCATTGCAAATCAGATTGTCTTTCGGGGGATTCAGAATGTGCACGCGGTCGTTAACGAGTTGCATCATGTCTTTGTCGCTGGAGACGACGTAGACGGAATGCGATGCTTCGGCGGCCTTGCGGGCGAGCGTGCCGATTACGTCGTCCGCCTCGAAGCGGACGACCTCGAGGATCGGAATGCGATAAGCCTCGAGTGCGCGGCGAATGTAAGGCACTTGCTGCGCCAGGTCTTCGGGCATGGCCACGCGGTTGGCTTTGTACCCTTTATATTCGACTTCGGTGAAGGTCTGGGTCTTGATGTCGAACTTGCGGATGGTGGTGACCGCCTCGGCCTGCTCGTCGCGGAAGGTGGGACCGGCGACGTCGAACACGGCGGCGAGGTACTCGGGAGAAAAATCGTCGCGCAGCTTGCGCAGCATGTTCACGAACACGTAAATCGCAGCGGTTGGGAGTCCGGTCTTGGTCGACATGGGCCGCTGCCTCGCCATGGCGTGATAGGCGCGGAAGATGAACGACATGGTGTCGATGAGATAGATGCGGCCGGGCTCGGATGTGGCTTGAGAGGGAGCGCGGGGCGCGGTTTTGGCGGGGATGGAGCTGCCGGCAGGTGATGGCGCTGGCGAGGCCGGTTCCGATGATTTCTTCCGCGGGGGCAACTTGCATAGTTTAGCAGCCGGTCTAGCGGCAAGGCGGAGTGGCAGCTGGGCAGATGGGTTCGATGAGCTAGAGGTATGGACTAGAAATCGATGCGGAAGTCAGCCTGCACAAGTTTCTTGCCCGTCTTGGGCGAGTTGTTGCGGAAGACCAGGAAATATTTCGCTGGCTGATTGATGGTCAGCGGCAGGCCGGCGTTGACTTCCTGATCGTGAGCGTCTTCGGCGGAGAAAATTGCTTCGCTGTCATGTCCGTTGAGAAACTCAGCGTACTGGGCCTCGGTCAACACGAGAAATTCCACATTCGCATCGTCGGTTGATTCGGTTTCGCCGGGCTTCCCGCCTGCCGGCTTTACGAACGACCGGTAGCTGCCACGCAGTTGCGGATTCGCAGCGTGGGCGGGAACTTCGAAAGGAAGATTGACGATGGTCGCCACGGAAAATGTCTGGTGCAGAATCGGGCTGCTGGTACCGACTACCGAGCCTCCGACGTGATCGAGAGCCGTGGCTTTGTGCGAAATCGGCTGGAGGGTTTCGACATTAGCCTTACCATCAGCCTTACCTTCGCGCGCCATATAGTTGGCGAGGGGGCCGGCGACCGTGACTGCGTTCTGCGCCTCGTGCACTTCGGAATAAGTCGCTTCGGTCTCGGCTTCCTGCTGAGCGGGAGTTGGTCCCGTAGGCGCCGGGTGTGGCCGATGAGTCCACGCGAAAGCAACTACGAAGGCCAGAACACAACCCGCCACCAGCCAGTTAATCGACTGCTTCATATCCGCTCCTTAGAAATGGTAGCGAGGGGCAGGCGGATACGGTAGCTGTCGATCGATCTCGGGAGTTACTTCGGTTTGCCGTATTCGGTGTTGAAGTGGAGCTTGATTTCGCCGCAGGTGCCTTGTTCGGGCGAGTAGACGACGCAGGTATCGAAGGGGCGCGAGTAAACGTGCAGGCTGACGGCGCGCTCATTGAATTCACGAGGATTCACGACGCGATGGACGGGATCGGAGGGATCGACGGCACACGGATGAAGGATATTGATCTCGACGGTGTTGGTGGGTTCGAGGCTGGAACGGCCCTGCTGCAGATCCTGATGAACCAGATGAAAGTTTTCTACCCGGAGGCGGCCGATGGGGGCGGCCATCCAGCAATTCTGGTCGCGATGATTGTGCACGGAACTGGCCTGGCCGACTTCCCAGCAAATGGCCATCAATTCATAGAGCGGCGTGCGGTCGATGAGGTTGCGGGTGTAGTGCTGACGGTCCCAGTTGAGATAGGGCGCGAGCGAGTCGGCGCTGACGGGAGTGTCCTGGAGAAAGCGGCGAATGGGTTCGGTGGGGCCGAAGGCGGATTCGGACATCTGACGCAGGCCTTCGACAAGTGCTCGGATGGAAACAGCTTTAACGGCGGTTGGCAACGATGCACTCCGGTGAAAAAGTATAGCGCAAGAGCTGATCCCCTTCTCTTTACTCTAGTGCTGCGTGCCGGCATCCGACAGTTCTTTGGTTTGGCCTTGCGCTACCACGGGATAGACTGCTCCCCTGCGGCGGCGCAAATCTCCTGGCAACTCGGAACGCAGCAGCCACAGGCCTGCGGCCACGGCGGCTAGCCAGGTGACTGAGACTAGCGCCAGTTGAGTCACGTCGGCGAGGCGGCTGCCGTGGCCGGAGGTCGCGAGCGGTACGACTTTCGCTACTTCGAAGCTGATTGCTCCTGCTACTGCTGCGACAATCGCTGCTTTCGATAACTCTCCCCAACGCAACTCGCCGAGCGGGACGAGCTTCCTGTAGTGCAGCAATCCAGCCAGCGCGAGAAGGTTTATGCCAATCCCGATGTCGGAGGCCCATGCCAGCCCAACGACGCCGAAGGTATGAAACAGGACGGAATAGACCGGCAGCGATGCCACTGTAATCACGCTAACTGCGACCATCGGCGTGAGCGTATCGCCGGCCGCGTAGAATGCGCGCGCGTAGAGTCCTTGAGCGGACCACAGCACCAGCGACAACGAGAACCAGAAAAAATATACGGCGCTGGTCTGGGTGTCAGCGAAGAGGAATCTGCCTCGGCGGTATACGAGATCAATGAGGGGAACGGCGGCGACCATCATCCATCCGGTCGCCAGCAACGATGCCGCGGAAACGCGGTAGACCGAATCGTTCACCGTCGCAGCAAATTCTTTCAGCTTTTTCTCGTTGAAGAGGCGGGCAAAAAATGGCAACGACGCTTGTCCGGTGGCCTGCCCGAGTACGGCGATGGGCACGGCAAACAGGCGCTTGGCAAAGGTGAGCCGGGTGATGTCGCCGACGCCACTGGCCGCGTAGTGGCGAAGAATCCAGTCATCGGCGGTGACCAGGGAAACGCCCAGCATCAGCGGGACTGATAGTTTCACCCACTCGAGAAACGCGGGATTCATAACATCGAACGAAGGTTTATATCCGGTGCCAATGCGCGCGGCGCCGATAACGCTGGCCAGAAACGGGCCGGCAAAGCTGCCGATCAGCGCTCCGTAGGCGAGGGATGCGATGCCGAAGTGACGGCCGCCCAGCACGCCTCCGAGAATGATGCAAACGTTGTAGATCAGCGGCCCGAACGCGGGAAACAGGAATAGCCGGTGCGAGAGCAATACGGCCGATACCACACCGCCGACGTAAAAGAAAATTTGAGCCGGTAAGAGAATCCGCGTCAGGTGAACGCAGAGGTCGATCTGTTGCGGTGAAAATCCCTTCACGAACCAGCGGACGAATTGCGGCGCGAAAATCTCGGTCAGGATGGTTCCGACGATCATGACTGCGGTCATGACCGTGATGATGATGGAGAACGTTTTTTGCGCGTCGGCTTCGCGCTTCTCGGCGAGAAAGCGGGTATAGATCGAGATGAAGGTGATCGAGGCCGCGCCCCCGGCCACAATGTAGTTGAGGAAATCGGGCAGGGTGAACGCCGCCACGTAGGCGTCGGTTTGCCCGCCAGCGCCGTAAGCCCAGGCAATGTAGGCATCGCGCGCGTAGCCGACCACGCGCGAGAGCATGACGGCCGAGATCAGCAACAATGTTGCTGAGAAGGCAGTGTGCTGGTGCGACGGCCGAAAAAAACGCAGCAGTTTCGTCATTGAGAACCGATGGAGACGTTCAATCTTATCGGAATCTCAACTGGTCAGGCAGTTGGGCGGCGGACACTCCCTTCGGCTCCCTCAGCGGAGATTGCCTTCCGCCGCCGCAGATGGTCTGCACGCAAGATCCTTATCTCCGCCTGAAAATGGCTCCCTCAACGCGGGACAGGATCTTGCGAAACACAACTTACTTCCCCTCGGGCGATACCCAGACCTTTTCGGCAGACACCAAGTCCACGCTCGAGATTTCGGAGCGCAGTTTGATCCTCACCCACGTCGCCTTTTTCGGGGGTTTGGCGAGAAACGTCAGGAAATACTGGTGAGTCAGCCTGCGCCCCAAGTCGTCCAGATAAGGAGTAAAGGAGACGGGAGGCCCAGTGAATCCAATGTCGTAGCCTTCGCCGCCGGTACTCTCGGTGATCTGCGCGAGATAGAGCTGTCCCCAATAGGTCTGCCAGTAGCTATGACCGAAATGCCCAGCCCCGGGCGAGTAAATCGCCGAGATCTCGATGCCGGCTTTCTGCGCGTCATCGATAGCCTCCTGCAGATAGGGATCGTTCGTGTCGTGGGCGCCGTAATAAGGATCGGCCCCGTCAGAAACCATGAGGACCTCGCGGCGGTCGGCGCTTGCCGGCCAGCGTTTGATCAAATCGGTCACCGAAAAATACGGGCTGCCGTTGATTCCGGGCATGCCCAGGGGCAGGCGCAAGGTTTTCGCGGCCTGGTCATGATCGGGGGTGGGATTCTGCAGGATCTTCGCAATGCCGTCCTGCATATAAGCGACGCCGATTTTGGTTGAGGCCGGCTGCGCGCCCATGAACTTGCGAATGTCGTCGAGTTGCGTGCCCAGGCTGCTGCCGGACGCGTCGTCGATCAGAATAAACAGTTCGAGACCGGCGCGATCGCCCTGCGCCGGAATCCATTCCGTGACCTGGTCGCGAGTTTTCCCCTCGAATGGCATGACTTCCTCGCGCTTCACTTCCGGGACGTCGGTGCCGTGACGCGGCTCAACCGTGACCAGCATGTGAACCGGAATGCCATCATCCGGCGGAGCCTGCTGCGCCGAAAGGTTCCCGCACATGCAGACTGCCAGGCCCAATACTGCGCTCGCTACGAAACCATACTTGCTCATTCGTTGCTCCTTTCGAGGAACCGCTCCCTGCGCCAGCATTTGAGTGAGCACAGGGCAAAACCTCGCACTGTTAGATGATCGAAAGCGGCAAAAGGTGGGACTTTCCAAACAGCGCAGGGAATCGGATGCGATAATTCAGCGTGGCTTCTCCGCCGATCCAGCCTCGTTCCGCGGTCTTTCGCCGGTCGTTTCGAAAGAACTTTCCTGCGGCTGTGCGCGGGGAAGGCGTCTACATATGGGATGCCGAAGGGCAGCGATATGTTGATCTCGCCGGGTCGGCCGCGGTGAATCTGATTGGACACGGAGTGGCGGAGATTTCGGCTGCCATGGCGGAACAAGCGGCGAAGGTCGAGTTTGTTCACACCAGCCAGTTCACCACGCCGGTCGCCGAGGCCTATGCCGAGGAGTTGCTGGCTTTCGCGGGAGAACATTTTCGGGGCGGCGCGGTTTATTTCACCTGCGGCGGATCGGAGTCGATTGAGACTGCGCTGAAGCTGGCGCGGCAATATCAGGTCGAGATCGGACAGGCGGGGCGTTATCAGATTCTCAGTCGGCAGCAGAGCTATCACGGCTCAACGCTGGGCGCTTTGTCGGTGTCGGGCAACAGGCGGCGGCGCGAAATTTATTTGCCCATGTTGCGGGGTATGGTGAAGGAGTTCGCCCACGCCGGGATGCCCTACTGCTACCGCTGCGCTTTCGATTGCACGGACGGGTGCCGCAATTGCGGGAAGCAGTATGCGGCGGAGCTGGAGCGGGCCATCGAAACTTCGAACGGCGAAGGGAACAGCGCGGCGGCCGCATTTATTTTTGAGCCGGTCAGTGGGGCGACGCTGGGAGCGGTGGTTCCTCCGCCAGGGTATTTGCAGTCGGTCGCAGAGATTTGCCGGCGGCATGGAGTGTTGCTGATCGCCGACGAAGTCATGACCGGCGTGGGGCGCACGGGCCGCAACTTTGCCGTGGATCATTGGTTTGGAAAAGACTCTGACGTTGCGCCAGATATTCTCGTTGCTGCGAAGGGACTATCCAGCGGGTATGCTCCGCTGGGAGCTGTCATCGCAAGCCGGAAGGTTGTCGACGCTATTGCCACGGGCTCGGGCGCGTTCTTGCATGGCTTCACTTACAACGCGCATCCGATTTCGCTTGCTGCTGGACGCGCCGTGCTGCGGCGTGTGCGGGCGGAGAACTTGGTCGAGGCCGCCGACTCCGGCCGTGCCGGCACGGTCGCGGCTGTGTTCAAAGAAGCGCTGGCGCGCTTGCGCGAAGAAGAAGCGGTCGGTGAGGTCCGTGGGATCGGACTCCTTTGGGGAGTCGAGTTTGTGGCTGATCGAGCGAGTAAGAGTCCGTTCCCTGCTGAGCAGAACTTTTCCGGACGCGTGGCTGCCGGCGCGCTGAAACGCGGACTGCTTGTCTATCCCATGCAAGGCAGCGTCGACGGTGTTTCCGGTGACCACCTTCTTCTAGCGCCGCCGGCTGTCATCACCCCAGAGCAGATTGCTTGGTCGGTTGATGAGCTGGCTGCGTCCATTCGTGAAGCGCAGTTGTCACTCGGATAATCCTCCCACAACGCTGCGGCCGATCTGCGGTCGCAGTTCCCATGTTTTCAATCGCTTGCCACCTGATGTTCGTTTGAGGCTGGCTTGATCCCCGCTGCATTGCCCAGCCTCGCGTTTCGCGCGAAGTTGGACGCGTGCGGATCTCAGGAAAATGCGCAACCTACGAAAAGCGGAGGCCTCGATGCCCAGTCCCATCCAAACTATGACCGAATTGTGTGAGCAGGTGAACCCGCACGTGCTGCTTACGCTGCGCGACGAGGAGATGCGCCGCATGGGTCCGTTTCCCGACATGCTGCGGGTGCAGGAAAGCTGGCTGGCTGCGGCGGAAAGACGGGCGCTGTTGTGGATGGCTGCGCGGACTCCCGATCGCACCGGGCCCGACCACCTGACCGTGTTAGGTTTCATCGCGCAGATTGGCGCAGGAGTGTGTTATGCGCTGGCTGCGTGGAATCGTTGGGCGCTGTTGGGGGTAATTGTTTGCCTTGGGCTCAACTGGCTGGGTGACTCGCTCGACGGGACGCTGGCGCGGGTGCGGCAACGGTTGCGTCCACGGTATGGGTTTTATGTTGACCACATGGTCGATACCTTTGGCGCGCTGGCGCTGATGGGCGGGCTAGCACTGTCGGGGTACATGCATCCCGTGATCGCGATCGGGCTGCTCATCGCATTTCTGACGCTGTCGATTCAGTCGTATCTGGCGACGCACACGCTGGGCGAGTTCCGCATCTCGTTCTGGCGCTTTGGGCCGACGGAACTGCGGCTGTTGCTGGCGATCGGAAATCTTGCTCTGTTTTGGAAACCTATCGTGAAAATGTTTGGCGAACGGTATCGCCTGTTCGACGTGGGTGGGGCGATTGGGCTGGCTGGCATGGGGCTGATGGTCGTCGCCTTTACGGTGCAGAACACGATTCGGCTTTATCGCGAAGAGAGGATCGCGCCGAGGATCGCACAATGACCGGCGCTGCATGTGGAGAGCGAACGACTGCGTCCACGCTGGTTCGGTGGTGCAAGTTCAACTTTGTGGGCGGCATCGGCGCTGTAGTGCAGTTTGCCGCGCTGTTCTTGTTGCAGAGTGTTTTGCATTTCAACTATCTCGCTGCGACTGCCATCGCGGTGGAATTTGCGGTGATGCATAACTTTGTTTGGCATGAACGGTTCACCTGGGTTGAGAGAACAAGGAGGGATCGAGCGTGCAGCGCATGGTCCGGTTCGCTGCGGCGACTGCTGCGTTTCAATCTGAGCAATGGCGGTGTTTCCATTGTCGGCAACCTTGCGTTGATGAGAGTTATGGTGGGGCAGGGGCGGATGAATTATCTGCTGGCCAATGCGGTCGCGATTGCGGTGTGCTCGGTCGCGAATTTTCTGGTAAGTGAGATTTGGGTGTTTGAACGAGAATGAATTGTGCGCACTGATCTTTGGTGCGGCGGTAAGTCACCCCCCCACTCTAACGTCGCAAACTGCGCGACATTAGAATGGGCCACCGCGTTAATCTTGAGCGCTATTCGATCCTCAGGACGACCTTGCCGTAGTTTTTGCCGTCCTGGAGGAGCTTGTAGGCTTCGGGGGCGCGGTCTAAGGGGAAGACATGGCCGATCTGGGGCGTTAGTTTGCCTTGTCCAATCCAGGCGGAGAGCTGCTGCCAGGCTGGGTCCATGATCTCTTGTTTCTGCGAAAGATAAGTCAGCCACAGGCCTTGCACGCTGGCGGATTTGGCGTACATGGCGCGGATGTCGAGTTGTGGGGCCTTGCCGGTCGCGGTGCCGTATTGGATGACGCGTCCGAAGTCGCGCAGGCAGCGCAGGCTTTTGGCAGTGTGCTCGCCGCCGAGCATTTCGAAGACGGCGTCGACGCCTTCGCCGTGGGTGAGGTTTTTGACGACCTCCTCGTAGTCGTGCTGCTGGTAGTTGATGGCGTGTTGCAGGCCGAGGGTTTTGACGCGGGCGAGTTTTTCGTCGGAGGAAGATGTGCCGTACATGTCGACGCCAAGGAGGCGGCGGATCTGCACGGCGGCGGTGCCTACGCCTCCAGCGACGGCGTGGATGAGGACTCGGGGAGTGCGCTGCTGAGCTATCCCGCTTCCTGCGGCGGGGGAATCCCACCCTTGTCGCAAAGAGCGCGACAAGGATGGGGCACCCACAGAGAAACACGGGGCATCCGGCGTCATGCCGGCTTGCCAGTAGCCGAGGTAGGCGGTGAAATAATTTACGGGGAAGGCCGCGGCTTGCTCCTCGGTCCAGGCGTCGGGGACGGGCCAGAGCATGTTGGAGTAGGTGGCGGTTTTTTCGGCGAAGGCCGCCCACTGAGTGTAGCCCATGACGCGCCGTCCGGTAGTTTCGTTATTTGGTGAGATCTCGACCCCGGCGAATTCGCGGCCCACGATCAGCGGCGGCGGGGGAGTTCCGGGATAGCCGCCTTTGGTGGTCATGAGGTCGGCGAAGTTCATTCCGCCAGCGGTGACGCGGATGAGGGTTTGGCTGGGCTTCAGGGTGGGGTCGGGAACATTCTGTACGACGAGCGCGTCCGGTCCGGTCAGGCGGGTGAGGACGAGGGCTTTCATGAGGGAAAGTTTAGCAGGGGAAAGGCGTCGGACTTCGGGCGTCGCTGCTCAGATTTTCCCCTACGGGTTACCGGCAGGTATATACTCTTGGCGTTACATTACTGGTCGTCCGGCCGAGCCCCTGCTGGCCGGAACGGGGCGCACGTTTCATTCATCTGTACTTCCCCTAATTCTTGCGCGCTCCGCATATGCAAGGCCGATTCCCGCCGGGGCGGCGAGGAAAGGCACGGATGCGATCGCCTAGTGGTATGGGCATATGGGCAAACTGCATCCGCGGAGGTTACCCGTGGATCTTATTCTTGTACGTCTTCTTTTTGTTATCGTCGTAGCGGTTACCTGCTTCGTGATTGAGCCCTTTGGGCAGACCCGCAATATTGATGCGGGCGTGGGCGCATTGATCGGGGCGGCAATCGTCGTGTTCGAATGGAAGCTGCGCATGGTGAGCCTGAAACGGCTCATCGGGGCGGCTATCGGAAGCTTTCTGGGCATCTGCGGCGCCTACCTCTTCGCCCTGGTCATCCGCAACAGCATTCCCCCGGGACAGACGCAGAGTTTTCTGCAGATTCTGGTCATGCTGCTGATGGCCTATGTCGGGCTGATTGTCGGGGCGAACAAAGGTGACCTGCTCAACCTGGCGGCGCTCGGCGGAGTTTTCGGCGGCGAGAAGCAGGGCAAGAAAAGCTACAAGATTCTCGACACCAGCGTGATTATTGACGGGCGGATCGCTGACATTGCCGAGACTGGGTTTCTCGACGGCATTATTGTCACGCCGCAGTTTGTGCTGCGCGAGTTGCAACTCGTGGCCGACTCGGCGGATTCGCTCAAGCGCAATCGTGGGCGGCGCGGGCTCGACATTTTGCAGCGGCTGCAGAAAGTCGCCACGCTGACCATCCAGATTGTGGAAGACGACTTTCCCGCCGTGCGCGAAGTCGACCTGAAGCTGATTGAACTGGCGAAGGTCTACGAAGGCAAGATCATCACCAACGACTTCAACCTGAACAAAGTGGCGCAGCTGCAGGGCGTGCAAGTGCTGAACATCAACGAACTGGCGAATTCGCTGAAGCCGATCGTGCTGCCCGGCGAGACCATGCGCGTGTTCATCCTGAAGGAAGGCAAGGAATATAACCAGGGCGTGGCCTACCTGGATGACGGCACGATGGTGGTGGTCGACAACGCGCGGAAAATGATTGGCAAGACCATCGACGTGTCGGTGACGTCGGTGCTGCAGACGACTGCAGGGAAGATGATCTTCGGCAAGTGGGACGAGCGCTCCGCGTACTCACGGCAGGCGACCGCGGTGCAGGTGCAGGTGCCGGTTGCTCCGGTCGTCGTGGCTCCGCCAGGGCCGACGGCGGTTCCTTCGCCGAGCACGCTGGAAACGAAGCAGGGGACGTCGTAGGAAGGCGGGTCCGTCCGCGTGAAGTCCTCTGGTTTATTTCCCGGCGGAAGAACGCGCACTGGCGGCGCGACGGGAGACTCGACGGCGGGAGTAACGGCCGTTCCTTAGGGCCGGCGCGCCCTTCGTGGTTCCGTTGTAGATGTATACCCAGCAGCGCACACGCTTGCCGTCGTCCATGGTTACAGCGCGCACGCGGCGGAGGAACAGGCTCGAACTGGGCTTGCTCGGCTCAAAGCCCTCGTAATCGTCGAGAGCGGTCAGAGTATTCGGGTCGCCAGGAAGTTCGAACACCTCACCGCGAATCAGGGTGCGTGACTTTTCATTCAGGACCGCTCCTGGATACTCCCCAAGATCGTACAAGCGGCCCCGCACCGATGCGGCTCCAACAGGACGAAGCCGGCTGACCGTGGCGGCGATTTCCGGCGGCGCATTGCCGGGAGATAGCGTGCCGTATACAAAAATATGGTCGGTCATTTTTGGTTTCAGTCCTGTCTTTTCTTTCTCGACCCTAGGCGTTCTGGGCCGGTGGCCACTTTCAGTCTTGTCGATATCAGGCCGGAAAACTCGGCAGCAGTTTTTTCAGATAACCGTAGCCTTTCCTGTCATCGAGTATATATTTTCTCACGTCTTCATGTTTGGACAGAAGACGCAGGTAATAGTCGAACAGGGCCGCCACATCCCTCTTGCTAAGCTGGCCGCGGGCTTTCAGATAGGCCACGAATTCAAAGAAATTCAGGTAGTCGGTGAAATCTGAGTCTTCGGTGCGGACCAGGTCCTGAACCGGCGCAGCATTGGGCGAGGCTTCATCGAGCGCGGTGCGAATTCTCTTGAGATCGGGCGCCTCGTAAAACTTCGTGTAGAGGCTGGAGAGCCAGCGAGCTCGCTCGACCACGGAATTGCGGTGGTAGGTGAGAACAACCACGGTCGCCGCCACAGCGGCCATCAAATAATAAATTGCTTGGGCGTTGGCAAAGAGGCGATGCAGAGCGTTGGTGACCAAGTACATGGAGAGCCCCCCAGGGGAAGGATTGGAACATTGTATGTCGAGAGTGCTTGTTGAGAATGACGGGCTGTAGCGATTTGAACTCCCGGCTCTGCGGCTCGTATACTTACAGCCCGCCATGAAGGTCATTGTGATTATTCCGGCTGCGGGCCTGGGGACGCGCATGGCGCCAATGCCCAGCGCCATGGACGCGAAGACGAAGAAGCCACATCCCTCGAAACAGTTCAGTGAGCTGGCGGGCACTCCGATCCTGATTCACACGCTGCGGAAGTTTGCCGTGGTCGAGGCGGTCAGCGAAATCTGGATCGCGTTGCGGGAAAATGAAGTCGAGGGATTCCGCGAGCGTCTCGCGAAGGAAGCCGCGGACGTGCTGAAGAAGAAGGTCGAGTTGGTGGTTGGCGGCGAGCACCGGCAGCAGTCGGTGGAGCACGCGCTGAATGCGGTGTCGGCCGCGGCCGATGATGTGGTGCTGGTGCACGACGCGGTGCGTCCGCTGGTGACGGCTGAAATTATTCACGAAGTGATTGAAGCGGCGAAAAAACATGGCGCCGCTCTGGCCGCCCTGCCCGCCGTCGACACCGTGAAGCAGGTCGAACGCACGGCGGAGGGCGCGATTGTGAAAGCTACGATTCCGCGCGCCGGTGTGGTGCTGGCGCAGACTCCGCAGGGATTTCACTATGGCGTGATCAAGAAGGCATTCGACGAGGCGGCTGCCGACGGGTTCATGGGCACCGACGAGGCGTCGCTGGCGGAGCGCTCGGGACATGAAGTCGTAGTGGTGATGGGCTCGCCGAGAAACATCAAGATTACGAATCCTGGAGATATGGAGCTAGCGGAGTTCTATCTAACAAAATAAAAGCTTTTCGCCGTGGATTCACGCGGATCAACGCGGATTAAAACTATGGATTCGAATGCCGAGGGCTTGAAGCATCGTGAGCTCACGGAGAAGATCATCGGGGCGTTTTACGAGGTTTACAACGAACTGGGCCACGGTTTCTTGGAGAGCGTCTACGAGCACGCTCTGGCAATTGCGCTCGTGCAGGCAGGGATGAATGTGGAGCGGCAGGTCGCCGTATCCGTTTGGTTCCGAGGGCAGCAGATCGGAGATTTTCGGGCTGACATGCTCGTGGATGGCAAGGTGCTGCTTGAGCTCAAGGCGGCGCGAACGATCGATCAGGCGCATGAAAAGCAGCTGTTGAATTATTTACGAGCTACCAATATCGAAGTCGGGTTGCTGCTGAATTTTGGAGTCAAACCACAGTTTCGGCGTCTGGTTTATGAGAATGAAAGAAAAAAGATCCGCGTTGATCCGCGTGAATCCGCGGCGAATTAGGAGTTGCCGTTGAGAATCGGCTACGGATTTGATTCGCACGAATTTCAGCCGGGCATTCCGTTGAGGATTGGCGGGATTGTGCTGGCCCACGATAAAGGCCTGGGCGGACATTCCGACGGCGATGTGCTGCTGCACGCTATCACGGACGCACTGCTGGGAGCCGTCGCCGCGCCGGATATTGGCGCCCTGTTTCCTCCGTCGGATGCGAAGTGGAAGGGCGCGGATTCGGTCATCTTTTTAAGGGAAGCACTGAATCGCGTGCGGGCTGCGGGTTATGCGCTGGCAAACATCGACGCCAGCCTGATTCTCGCAGCGCCGAAGATCGGTCCGCATGCAGGCGCGATTCGAGCTCGTGTCGCGGAGTTGCTGGGCGTGTCCGGCGATTGCGTGGGATTGAAGGCGAAAACGCCTGAGGGACTCAATCTGGAGAACGCCGCGATCGCACATGTGGTGGTCCTGCTCGAAAAAGCGCAGCGACAAAAAAAGAAGGCGCGCAAGAAATAATAGTCGCTACGAAAGCCTTTTCCTTTTTGAGTTTTTAGCGGCGGGATTCTGCCGCGTCCAGCAATGCCCGGAAAATGGCGCGGGAGGCCGCATCGTCTTCGGCCGAGCGCTCGGGATGCCACTGCACGGCGAGCACGAAATGGTCGGGTGTCGTGCCTTCGAGGGCTTCGATGATGCCGTCGGCGGTGCAGCGGGCGACGATGCGGAGGCCTTTGCCGACGGAATCGGCGGATTGATGGTGAGAGGAGTTGACCGGGAGGACTAGCTTCCCGTCAAGGGCTGAAGTCCGTTCGCTCTCAGTCGCGCTAGCGACCCGGCTGAAGCCGTGCCCTTCCCGAGTGTTGTGGTTGCTTGCGACGATTTCTGCCAGTTTTGAGTGTGGGTCAATCTCTACGTCGTGAGCGACTGCGATCTTACCTCCGGCTTCGTGATTTACTTTGGTGCGAATTTCTGCGGGTAGAAAATCCGGGATGTGCTGGACCAGCGATCCGGCGAGGTAAACGTTCAGACTCTGCAGGCCGTAGCAGATGCCGAGCACGGGTTTGCGCAAGCGGTAGGCGTCCTCGAGCAGAAGATTATCGACCACATCGCGGCGCGGATCGGCGGCGGCGGTGTGGGGCGAACGCGGGGCGTGGAAGCGGGCGGGATCGACGTCGGCCTTGCTGCCGGGCAGCAGCACGGCGTCGCAGTGCTCGATTATCTTGCTCACTTCTTCCGGAGTGCGATCGAGTGGAACGCGAACCGGTTCGCCTCCGGCCAGCGCGACGGCGCGCTCGTATTGCGGGATTGCCCGTTCGGCATACTCGGGATCGAAGAAATGCGGTAGGGGAATGGCAATGCGGGGCGGCATGCTTTCGATTGTAGCGCGATGGCGGGGGTCGTCTTGCGCCGCCAAAACCAGCCGCGCTCTTCCCGGCGGACGGGCGAGGGCGCCCGTCCCTACATGGTTCGTGATACACGCGGTTCGTGCTAGCTCAGGCGCTCGATGGCCGATAGCGCTTTGGCCTGGCGGTAGTGGCGAATTTCCATGGCCAGTCCGAGGACGAGGATGATGCACCCGGCGGTCAGTGCCATGGGCAGCGCGATGTACCGGTAGGCGATGCGCATGTCGGGATGCACGCCGCGCAGCTTTGCGACCAGGACCGTGCCCGGAATGGCCAGCAGCAGGCTGACGGCGAAACAGAGCAGTGTGCCGATGAAAGTGACCAGGGCGACGCGCACGGGAATCGCGTACCAGCGAGGTGGGCGGGATGCAGATACGGCTGCCATAAGTTTCAGCATTTATTCTACTGAAGCGGAGGGCTCGATCGCAGGGCTGAAAGCGCTGCGCCAGCCAAAACCGAGCCAGTCGTAAGCGCTTCTAGCGTATAAGATAGTAGGCATGTCGCAGGCGGCTCCAGCAATTACGCGCAGTCCGGCCGAGGTGGTGCGGGTGACGCCGGTTTCCCAGGCGCCGAACGGGGTTTGCTATGCCTCGGCGGGCGAAGTCGCGGTGAATTCGTTTGACCTGGAGCGGATGGTTGCGGCCGTGCCCACGAAGGTCGCGGCGGCGCTCGAGCGCAAGGCATATTACTTTGTGCCGCTGACGGTGAGCCAGGGCGACGAAACGGTGATCGCGGACCGCTATGACGTGGCGCTCAGCGACAATGCGGTTTGCCATCGCAACCTGAAGCTGGGCGACTCGCAATGTGTGTTCATCTCGACCCGGCTGATGGATGACAAGTTTTCGGTGGCGTTCGAGTTTTATATCAACGTGGGGCACGCGCTGGTGGAGCGCGCGGGAGTTTCGAAAGAGTTCAGCGAGTTGGCGTGGGCGCAGGTGGAAGCGGGCATTCGCGGCGAGACTTCGCTGGATGCGTGGGACGCGCGCAAGCTGGCTACGGCTGGCGGTCCGGATGCCGAGCGGTATAAGAACGAATATCTGGACGCAACATTCTCGGACACCATCTCCATTTATCTCTTGTCGCTGTATCTGGACGTGGATTACTACGATCTGCGGGAGCGGGATTATCCGCTGCTGGCGCCTTCGGCACTCGGCGAGCGGCTGCGGAAGGTGGCGGAGTTGTTTCCGCCGAATGCGGGGTTTGAATTTGCTGTGTTGTATAAGCGGCGCGGGTAGGGCAACTTATTTTTCGGCCCGGGTCTGCACGGATCTGCACAGATTTCCGCGGATAAACCAACGACAGACTTCCTATCTCCGTTCTGGGCATTTCGCCATACGCTAGCGAACATCTCTATTGTTTCACTTGCTCGTCCTCGTCATCCTCTTGGAGATCTTCATCGTCTGGTGTCTTTGGATCGCCACTCAATTCATCCCGCCAATGCTGCCGTATCATGGCAAAGAGGCCAGGCTCAGCCGCGGTTGACCAGGAGGAATCCTGATCGGAGTCTCGCAGAGCGCACGACTGCGCGTTGTCGTCTTTATATCGCACGACGACAGGCTTGTTGCGGCGGGCGTCGACATAGTCCCACGCAGACTGTTCGTCGGGATATTGCCGGGTGATGCTGCCGGCATAGTATTCGTCGGTCACGCGGTAGCAGTAGTCCAACTGGGCCAGTGCGTAGTCGACGACCCATCCGTGAATGACCGTGACGTTGACGGCGGAGATTGATCCGTTGGCGCGCGGCCAGCTGTCGAGGCCAAGTTCTCTTAGGAAACGGCCCGTGCGCCGGAGGACAAAAGCGGGAATCCAGAATGCTGCGATGACGAGGCTGTAGAGGAAAGCGACCGGATATCGGAGACCCTCCTCGTCTGGATAGTCGTCGTACGCCATACTGGTGCCAAAGAGTATACGCTGGCCGGAGGGAACTTCTTTTCGCCGCGGACTTGCGCGGATCCCCAATGATAGAACGACCGCAGGCTTCAACCGAGGGTCAAAATCCCCATTCTAACGTCGCAAAGAGCGCGACGTTAGAATGGGGGACCCGATTTTTCTTGTTCCTCTTATCCTCACCTTTAAATCTTCACTTCTGATCGACCTCGTTACGAGAGGACTTTTCTTTTCTGTAGCATTCTCAATATCCAGTAGCCTGCGGTGGCGGCGGCCAGGTGTTTGAGCGTGTGGCCGCTCACGATGTGGCCAAGGGCGAATACTTGGCGGTCGGATTCTTCCAGAATCTTGGCGAGAATGTAGAAGCCGACGACCACGGCGAAATCGGAGCCGTGCGTATATTTCGGTGGGAACAGGAGAAGCAGCAGCAGAACGAGAATGGAATAGAGCTGCAACGCGGCGTAGAAGCGGAGATCGCCGTGGCCACGGAGTTCTCCCGCGCGCCAGACGAGGACGCTGCCGATGCCCGCGGCCTCGAGGACTGGAAACAGCCACAGGCCGGCACGGACGCTGACGCGCTCGGCGATGACTGCGGCGAGCAGGGCCATGAAGACCATCATGATCGGGATGCGGTCCCAGACCAGGCGGGCATTGCCGGGAGCGAGGTGGTAGTAGGCGGAGCCAAAGGCGGTGAGAATCAGCCCGGCGAACATAATCAGGTACAACCATCGCTCGCGGCGATCGGAGAATTTCTCGGGGCGCGGCTTGCGCAGAAAAATCAGGCCGCAGATGCCAACTAGCGCGAAGGGAAGGTTGGAAACAACGTCGCCAAAGTTGGGGATGCTGAGGAAAGACCGCTGGTCGGCGAAGTTGTGATAGGCCAGGGGCTGCGGGATTGGCGGCAGGAACAGAGCGATGACGGCGAGCACGACGGCCACCGCGACGAGGAGCAGGGGCGCTTTGGAGCGCGAGAGCACGGGCGGAATTGTCGCAGGTTGGATTCGAAAGTCAAAATCCTTCCGCCAGCGAAACTATTTGGCGCTGGAGATCACAAAATCCACGGTGCTGACTTGATTGCCGTTTACGGTGACTGATTTCTCCCACGTCTTGGCCTCGCTGAAGACGGGGCGCTGTACGCTGTGTTCGGTGAGCACGTCGTAGGCCTGCTCTTTGCCGGCCAAGACCCAACCTTCATGCCAGGCCACGATCTGATAAGTTCCGGGAGGTACGTCGGTGAACTCGAAGCGTCCGCTCTCGTCGGTAACGGCGTAGTAGGGATGCGGGGCGACGAACATTTCGGCGTTCATCCAGACATGGCCGCCATTGCAGCGCAAGTGAACCAGGCCGGGCGTGGACATAGAGCGCGACGTGGGCCGGTCGGGAAAAGGAAAGGGCAGATTGTAGCTGGCCGCTCCGTCCATGTGAATGGTGTGCAGCGTGGCGTCGGAGCTCATCATCTCGAGCATGCCGTTCTGCGGGACGAGAAGGATGTGCGGGATGTAGCGGCAATGTTTTTGGTCGAGGTGACGGCGCTGTTCGGGCAGGTCCATGGCTTTGCCCTGGGTGATGTTTTTGAGATAAACGACGGTGTTGGCGACGCCGCCCTGCGGACCGACGATGAGACGCTCCAAGTCGGCGGTCTTCTTCGAATCAGGATCGCAGATCTGCGGATCTTTGCTGATGGGGAATTCGAGGGAGCGCGGAACGGCGCCAGACCATTTGACGGTGCCGGAAATCGTGCCGCCGTCGGTGACGGCGACGACTTTATAGTCGTTCTGGGCAAAGGCCGCAGTGGCGGCGACCCCGCAAGTCAAAAAGAAATATAGTAAAGAAACTCGGCGCATACCCGTCCCCTAGATGCTCGTGACGGCCTGGCGACGTCGCCGGGCTTACATTTCGTCCGGGCATGATATTTGGCTGTACTTACCGTCTCCCGCACCCACCGGTGTGCATCCCGACTCGCGGGAAAATCCTGCACAGGGTCCCGGACCGCACTAGTGTTTGCCGGCATAGCCTAGCGGTTTCAATGGGGAAGGCCGTCGTTACTGCCGAGAACCGGCTCAGAACCAGCCATGGCAGCGGCAGGACGATTTTGTGATTGAAATCACAATTAGATTGCTCTTATGAGTAACGGGAGTCGAGATTACCTTGGTGTTAGAACGGGCGGGGATGCTCAGGCCGGCCAGCTTCCGGGCTGATCTCGCTCGAGCACTGCGGATCGGTTGGGGCGTTGCGGATGGGAGCGAACTTGGATCATCTGACCCTTCATCCCGGCGACGAACCTGTCAGCCGATCCTTCACGCAAGAATGTCCTTTCGAAGTAGCCCGAGTAATATTCGTTATTTACGGAGTATGAGTAATCGATTCGCGCGACATAGTAGCTAATGAAGCGAACTTCGTGCTCCTCGACGCTGCCGAGCTCGACGGTTCCTGGGATGGTGTACCACGCGCTAGCCAGCAACGCCCTGACATAGTTCCATGCCAACACCCGAAACAGCACAAGCAGGCCCGCGATCAGAACCAGCAACGCCATTTCCAACTCCCTTCTGAAGGCGAAATGCGGGTCAGTATGGCATACAAATCGAGGAAACGAACTGGAATTTACGATTACAATCGTCGGTCCATGACTGTCACGGTGCGATCGTTCGCGAAAATCAATCTTGGGCTGCGCATTGGCGGGGTCCGGGAGGACGGGTTTCATGAACTGCTGACCGTGTATCAGACGATCGGGCTGCATGATGTGATTCGGGTGAGCGTGGGGCGGGGGACGGGGCGAGGTACGCAGATCGAGATTCGATGCGCTGACCCGCGCGTGCCGCGGGACGAGTCGAACACCTGCTTTCGCATTGTGGAGAAAGCGATGCGCATGCTGCGCGCCAAGGGCCGCGTGGTTGTCGAGATCGAGAAGCGGTTGCCGGTGCAGGGCGGGTTGGGTGGAGCTTCGACGAATGCAGTAGCGACTTTGTTGGGGCTGGAACGCGCGCTTCGTAAAGCGCTGCCCGCGTCGGAGCGGCTGCGGATTGCGGCGGAGGTTGGGTCAGATCTGCCGCTGTTTCTGGTGGGTGGAACCGTGCTGGGGGTGGGGCGGGGGGAGCAGGTGTATCCGCTGGCAGATTTGCCGGCGATGGCTTGCGTCGTGGTGACACCGGAGGTGGGAGTGTCGACTCCGAAGGCTTTCGCGGAGTGGGATCGGAGCGTGCAGGGGCTAAAGCCCAATTCTTTAGGAGAGCCTGACGCGGCGCTGAAGCGCCGCTCTTCCACAAATTCGCCCGCCACAAGTTCGGCTACCGCAAGGTCGCGTGCGAGTACCAGAGCGCCGGAAAAATTGACGGCATCTGTAGCGTCCGATAGAATGAATGAGCTTGGTCGCGGGTTGTCGGCGTGGCTGAGCGAACATTACTCCAGTGCTCCTTCTAGGTTTTTGGCAAGAGGGGGTCGGGCCGAGAATCCGCTTCTCTGGCTTGTCCGGGCTGGGATTGAAAACGACTTCGAACGGGTCGTCTTTCCTGAGTACCCCGAGCTGCGTGATGGGAAGCGTGCGCTTTTGAGCGTAGGCGCGAAGTATGCGTCGTTGTCGGGCTCTGGCTCGACGTTATATGGGCTCTTTGCTTCGCGTGCTGCAGCTGTAGGGGCGGCGGCCCGGCTGCGGAAGAAAGGGTGGGCGGCGCAGGCGACGGTGACATTGCCGCGGCGGGCGTACTGGAAGAGAATTTTTGATTGTTGATTTTTGATTGTTGATTGACAATGAAGGCAGCCCCGGTGGGGCTTCAATCAACAATCAACGGTTGAACAATCAGCAATTATCTTACTGGGCCGTCGACTAATGGTAGGTTGAGGCGTTTTGCGGGCGTCAGCGAAGCGGGAGCCCGCAGCCGAAATCCTGAGCGCTCTTTGCGAAGGATCTCTCAACCCAGCGGTCGCGGGCCAACACTGGGCCGTCGACTAATGGTAGGTCAAGTGCCTTTGGAGCACTTTGTCTAGGTTCGAATCCTAGCGGCCCAGCCAGAAAAACGCTGTTGGCTATTTGTTCCTGGCTTTTGGCTCAAACCGAGCTGGGGTCGGAGCTTCGAGCCAAGAGCCAAAGGCCACGAGCTAAAAGCCAGGAGCCCAGAGACAACCATGGCTACTTTAGTCACGCCGACCGACAAGGCAGAGAAGGTTGAAAAGAAAAATCCGCCTGTGACTGACGAGAAGATCGATCGGAAACAGCGTCCGCGGACGGACGAGAAGTTCAAGATTTTCAGCGGCACGGCGAATGAGCCCTTGGCCGATGAAGTCTGCCACTTTCTCGGGATGTCGCGCGGGCAAGCCCAGGTGATCCGGTTTCGCGACGGCGAATGTTACGTCCAGATTCAGGAGAACGTACGTGGCGCTGACGTATTCGTGATGCAGCCCACGTGCCGTCCGGTGGACGAGCATTTGATGGAGCTGCTGCTGATGATCGATGCGCTGAAACGCGCGTCGGCGCGGCGCATCACGGCGGTGATGCCGTACTTTGGTTACGCGCGGCAGGACCGCAAGGACAAGCCGCGCAGTCCGATTTCGTCGAAGCTGGTGGCCGATCTGCTGACCACGGCGGGTGCGAACCGGGCGCTGATTGTGGATTTGCATACGCCGCAGTTGCAGGGATTTTTCAATATCCCGGTGGACCATTTGTTCGCTTCGCCGGTGCTGGTGGATCACTTTCGCAAGCTGCAGTTGCCGAATTTGACGGTCGTTTCTCCGGATGCGGGCGGCGTGGAGCGGGCGCGGTTTTTCGCGAAGAAGGTCGACGCGGCGCTGGCGATCGTCGACAAGCGGCGCGTCGAGATGAACGTGGCGGAAGTGATGCACGTGATTGGCGACGTCGATGGGCGCACGTGCCTGGTGATCGACGACTTGATTGATACGGCGGGCACGCTGGTAAAGACGGCGGCTGCTCTTGTGGAAAATGGCGCGACTCAGGTGTATGCGTGCGCGTCGCACGCGGTGCTTTCGGGGCCGGCTGTCGAGAACATTCGGAACTCGGTGATCAAGGAAGTGGTGGTCACGAACACGATTCCCTTGACTGCTGAGGCGGATGCGCACCGCACCGAAAAGGGCGGGAAGATCAGCGTCCTCTCGATTGCGGGATTGATTGGCCGGGCGATTCAGGCGAATCACGAAGAGACTTCGGTGAGTAAGTTGTTTACTTAGCTCTGAGCCACGAGCTGTGAGTCTCGAGCAAGAGGGTTTGCTCGAAGCTCGAAGCTCGAAGCTCAAAGCTCACAACTAAGGAATTGAAATTTATGGCGACTGTATTGGAACAGAACACACTGGAAGCGCAACCGCGGGTAGCGGGAACTAAGAATCATGCTCGGCGGGTGCGCCGGGACGGCAAAATTCCGGCCGTAGTTTATGGAGCGGGCAAGGATTCGTTGCCCATCAGCGTCGATCCGCGGCACGTTCAGCGCATCCTGAACTCGGAGACCGGGCATAACACGATTTTCGATCTGGCCCTTACCGGCGGCGAGAAATCCAAGGCCATGATCGTCGACTGGCAGTACGAGCCCATCAAGGGGCATCTGCTGCATATCGACCTGAAGCGCATCGCGCTCGACAAGGTGCTGAAGGTCAGCGTGCCCGTGATTCTGCGCGGCGAGGCGGCCGGCGTGAAGCAAGAGGGCGGCATCATGGAACAGATGCTGCGCGAAGTCGAGATCGAGTGCCTGCCCGCGGATATTCCGAGCCACATCGACGCCGATGTGAGCCATCTCACGTTTGGCAAGGTGCTGCGCGTTTCGGAGTTGCCGCACTCCGACAAGATCAAGTTCATTACAGATGAGAACCAGCCCGTGGCGCACGTCACCGCGGTGAAGGAAGAAGTGGTGGCTACGCCTGATGCGGCGGCGGCAGAAGCGGCGGCTCCGGCTGAGCCTGAAGTCATCAAGAAGGGTAAGCAGGAGACTGACGAAGAGGGCGCCGAGGCCGGTGACAAGAAGCCGGAGAAAGCCGAGAAGGCTGAGAAGAAGGAGAAGAAATAGCTGTGCGGTGGTAAGGCCGAGCTGCGCTCGGCGGACGGGCGAGTCGCCCGTCCCCACACGAAACCCCACACGAGCTTATACGCGTGAAGCTGATTGTTGGTCTCGGGAATCCCGGCATCGAGTATCAGTTCACGCCGCATAACCTGGGCTTTCTGGCGATTGATCGGATCGCGGGAAGCCTGGGAGTGGAAGTGAGAAACCGGCAGTGCCGGGCGCTGACGGCGCGGGCGATCGTCGCCGACCAGATGGTGCTGCTGGCTAAGCCCGAGACGTTCATGAATTTGAGTGGCGTCGCGGTGCGGGAGTTGATTCAGGAATACGACCCGAAGCCGGAGTCAGACCTGATCGTGATTCAGGATGAGCTGGATTTTCCGCTGGGTACGCTGCGGATTCATACGCGGCGGAGTTCGGCGGGGCACAACGGCATCGAGTCGATTATTGGTGCGCTGGGCAGTCAGGATTTTTTGCGCATCCGGATGGGCGTGGCGCCAGAGCGCAAAGTCGGAGACGGCGCGGATTACCTGCTGTCCCCGATGAAGAAGAAAGAGTTGGAAGTGGTGGACGGCATGCTCGATACCGCGGAAGAAGCGGTCAAGATGATTTTAAAAGAAGGTCCGGCGGCGGCGATGAACCGCTTTAACCGGAAAGAAGAAGGGACCAGGGATTAGGGGTCAGGGATCAGTAAAGCCCGACGAAGTTCTTTCTAGCCTCTGACCGCTAGCCCCTGACCGCTGAAAAGATTTGGAGATGACGAATGAATCGTACTTATGAGCTGATGTTTATTGTCCGGCCGGATATGACGGAAGAGGATCTGGACAAGCTGATTGCGACCCTGAGCGGCGTGGTACCGCCTTCGGGCGGCAGCGTGCAGAAGGTCGACAAGATGGGCAAGCGCCGTCTGGCCTACACCGTGCGCCGGTTCCACGAAGGCATCTATGTGCTGATGGTCGTGGAGGGCGAAGGCGCGGTGATTCACGAACTGGAGCGCCGCCTGCGCGTGACCGAACCGGTGATCAAGTTTCTCACTGTGCGCATTGACGAGGAACAGAAGCGGCTGGAAAAGATCAAGGCGCTGCGCGACGCGCGTAAGAAGGTGAGCGCGCAGCCTGCGGCTCCGGTGGCGGCGGAAGCGCCTGCGGCTCCGGCCGTTCCATCGGCGGAAGCTCCGGCGACGGCGTAGAACAGTGGCCAGTGCTCAGTGGGCAGTGGCCAGTTCTTGCGTAGGGCAATGATTTTGCTGGCCACTAACCACTGATCCCTGGCCACTGACTTTAGAGGAGAACTATGGCTGAAGAGACGAAGGCAGCAGAGCATTCGACGAGCGAGAGGCCGCGTTCGAGCGGCGGTGGTCCGGGCGGAGATCGTCCGCGATTTGGCGGCGGCGGGCGCGGGCCCGGCGGTCCTCCGCGCGAGGGCGGCGGCGGACGCAAGTTTTTCCGGCGCAAGAAAGTTTGCAAGTTCTGCGTCGAGAAAATTGAAGACATCAACTACAAGGACTACCGCATGCTCGGCCAGTTCGTGGCCGAGAGCGGCAAGATCGTGCCGCGGCGCCTGACCGGCGTGTGCGCGCCGCATCAGCACCGGCTGTCGTCGGCCATCAAGCAGGCGCGGAATATCGCGCTGCTGCCGTTTGCGGGAAGAGCATCGTAGAGAATCAGCTTCTAGCTCCTAGCTTCTAGCCTCCAGCTAAACGAGGCCAGAGGTTTTGGTTGGCTAGGAGCTAACAGCTAGAAGCTAGGAGCTATTCATGGAAGTCATTCTGAAAGAAGATGTAGCGAAGCTGGGGTCGCGCGGCGATGTGGTGAAGGTCGCGGAAGGTTATGGACGGAATTATCTGCTTCCGCGCAAGCTCGCCATTCAGGCCAACGAGGGCAACAAGGCCGTCATTGTCCAGATGAAGGCCGCGTCGGTGCGGCGCTCGGCCAAAGAGAAGACGCAGGCCGAGGAACTGGCTAAGCAGTTTGAGGGCGTGTCGGTATCGTTCTCCCGACGTACTGGCGAGCACGATCAGCTGTTTGGTTCGGTCACGTCGAGCGACATTGGCGACGCGCTGACCAAGAAGGGCTTCAATGTCGATCGCCGCAAGATCCAGCTGCACGAGCCGCTGAAGACCGTGGGCGAGTTCTCGGTCCCGGTAAAGCTGCACAAGGACGTGACCGCGCACTTGAAAGTGGTGATCGAGAAGGAAGCGGTCGCGGAGTAAGGCACTCGTTTTCGACTGTCCCGCCGTAGGAACATCGATTGGCGGACCTCGATCGGCAGGAGAGAATAGTCAGGCTCGGTGCGGGAGGGGCGTTGGGCGTGGTTTTCGTCATCGCAGCCACGTACGTCTTGTTGCTTGTTCCGCTGGGATGTTTTCTAGGAGCCGCGGTAGTTGAAATCCGTGCTCCGATCAAAGATTCAGCCTTCCCCCTGCGAATCCTCGAAGTTGCCGCCGGCATCGTTGCGCTTTCTGCGATCCCTTTAGTCGGTCAGTCCGTGCCGCTGAGCTGGACAATGGTGTGCGTGTCGCTTTTGCTGGGCGGCCTCGCCTTAGTCAGCGGGTATGCATCGCCGGGCGCGTTGTTTTGCGTGCTCTACGCGAGCGGACTGCTGGCGTTCCTCTGGTACTTCAAAGGTGCTTATCATCACGAACAATTTGCGGTCGCGACATTTCTTGCGTTTCTCCTGTCTGCGTCCGGAGTCTACGGAATAGTACGGCATCTCATTTTGTAGCTGCCTTATTGTTCCGAGCCCGCCGGATCACGGGCACGTCAATGTGAGCCGCCGCACTGAACCACCGGGCCATCCAGTGCCGTCGGTCGGCAGGTGCGTGAAGAACACGTAGAAGCTCTTTCCCAGCACGTGCGGGTCATCGCCAAGTCCCACAGCCGTGGGATAAGCCGCGATCGGGCCGAAGTCGCCGAGCGGCGCGGGCTCGGTCCAGGTAAGCGCATCTACAGATTCGGCATAATAAAACGTCGTGTCGTTGGAGATGATCATTACGTAGCGCTGCAAGCCGCTGTTGTAGTGGATATCGATGTATCCGCGCTGCTGCGAGGAAGCTTCGGGAATAAGGTTAGTGGATGCCCCGCCGATCCCCGGTTGCAGATGCCAGCTTCCCTTGTAGAACTTTTCGAAGGGAACGGTGTGCGGACGAGCAGAGCCGAACGCGGCCTCGAGCAATGAGGACGCCAGCACCCGCGCTACCGAAACGTTGGTGGTCGTGGTGGCGTGAAGCGTTCCGTTGGCCAACCAGTCGGGAAAATATAAATAGAAATACTTCTGGTCGGGCGAAAGCACCAGCGGGCCGTCGCCGATCTCCCAGCCATCGAGGCCGACTTCGTAGGACTGGTTCAAGCGGATAACTTCGCCCAAGTCAGTCCAGTGCAGACCGTTGTCCCACGATGCCGCGAGCCCGAGAGCGGCGTATAGTGCGTCGTTGGGAAATTCGGCGTGATAGGTTGCCAGCAGATTGCCGGCGCCGGGCATGCCCGCGGGAACCTGGTAAACCGGACCTCCGCCCATGTAGGTATAGGTAGGATAGTTTGGGTTCACGCCCGGATCAGGATTCGGGGAAATGCTCACGTCTTGGGGATCGCCCGTGCCCAGCGGATTTGCCAGCGTTCCCATCGTGGTGACGATCGATCCGTACTTGTTGTTGCCGACCCAATGTCCCTGCCACATCTGGCGGGTGTGCACTCCGCCATCGCTGCCGAAAAACTCGTAGCCCTGGTCAGTCTTGATTACGCCCATGGGAGTGTCGGGCCAGGCGAACCCGTTGCTGGTGTCGGTGACCGGTGGTTCGGCCTTGCGGCCAGCTTCAAGGCGCTGCTCCGGCGAGGCCACGATAATCGGCGCAGTCACCGAGGGCTGGCAGACCTGGGGCGGAGCTTGAGCGGAAGCGGCGTCGGACCCGAACTGGAAAACGATAGCTAACACGACGAGAGCGGCGAGTTGGAAACGGGTGAGCATAAAGAACTCCTTTGCATGAAAACTTCTAAGCCCGCGATCACGGGCAGGTGAGCGTGATCCGGCGCAGCGAGTTGCCCTCGCGAGGCAGGCCGCCGTTTTCTTCATGCAAAAATGTATAGTAAATGTAGAAAGTTTTGCCCAGTATCTCGGGGTCATCGCCGATCCCGACGGACGTGGAATAGGGCACGAGCGTATTCACCCCGTCAGCAAAGTTGCCCAGAGATGTGGGAGTTGTCCAGGCAAGGCCGTCGACGGATTCGGCGTAATAGAACGTCGTGTCGTTGTCCAGGATCATCACGTAACGCTGCAGCGCGCTGTTGAAGTGGATGTCGAGATAGCCCCCCACCTGCGGCGGTTCTTTCGGCATTAGGTCGGTGGACGCTCCGCCGATCCCCGGCTGCAGATGCCAGCTGCCCTCGTAGAACTTTTCAAACGGGACTGTGTGTGGGTGTGGCGATCCAAAAGCCGCGTCCAGTAGCGATGAAGCCAGGACGCGCGCCACCGAGACGTGAGTGGTCGTCGTGGTGCTGGCAGGCCAGTCAGGAAAATAAAAATAGAAGTATTTGCTGTCGGGCGAGAGCACGAGTCGGCCGTCGCCGATTTCGTCGAAGCCGGGAGCGAGCTCGGGAGCGAAAGATTGATTGGGGCGGACGACTTCGCCGAGGTCCGTCCAGTGCAGGCCGTTATCCCACGATGCGGCCAGCCCGTGGACGGCATAGAGCGTATTGGTTGGAGTTTCGGCGTGGTAGCCGGCGATCAGATTGCCAGCTCCGGTCATGCCGGCGGGAACCTGGTAGGCCGGGCCTCCGCCAATGTAGGTGTAGGCGGGATAGTTTGGGTTCACGGCGGGATCTGGGTTCGGCGAAATGGTTACGTCGTGGGGAATGCCCGTGCCGAGCGGGTTGTCGAGCGTGCCGACTGTGGTGACGACCGAGCCGTAATTATTGTTGCCGACCCAGTGGCCCTCCCACAGTTGCCTGGGATGATAGGCGCCATCGCTGGTAAACCATTCGTAGCCGTCGGCGGTCTTGATTACCCCCATCTGGGTATCGGGCCAGGCGAAGCCGAAGCCACCAGTATTGATGAGCGGAGGCTCAGCCCGCAGGCCGGCCGCGACGACCTGGTCATGCGTGGCGACGATGATGGGAGTGCTCACGGAAGGCTGGCACACGGACGTAAGAGCCTGGGCGAAGCCGAGTGCAGGCGCGAGTTGAAGCAGACTGGCGATAAACGCAAGAGAGCGGAGCGGCATAAAAATCCCTCTATGTTTGCATTTGTTTCGATGCGGGGCGATGACGTCCGTTGCGGAGTGTCATCCAGCTACATCGCTTCGAAACACGAGAATCGGAGCAATGTTGCGGAGCCAGCGTGCCCTCGCCCAACATTCGAAAAACAGTCGATAGAGACGTAGCGAGCTACACTTCTACGAATTGCATCGTGAATTGGGCATTTTTCGTGCCAAAGCGGTGGCAGGTGCTGTGAACCTTTGTTCTGTTTCGCCCTAAATCTTTGGGCCTGAATCACCTAGGCTCCCGAAAATCTTTCTGGGGGCCTATAATTTCTGCTCACGGTTCCACCGACTCTCCGTCTATTCCTGTGCAAGCCCGGATAGGACATTCATAACCGGGCAGGTAGAGGACGCGACAAAACATGCCGGCAGGTGTTTGGGCGTTACCACTTGCGGTTGGCGAACGGGCCCACTCGAGGACGAAGAGTGAGCGAGTACCGAGAGTCAGTGAGGACCAGAATCATCTGAACCAGGTTCCTCAGAACCAGGACCCCGCGCGGGGCCGCATGGCTGGGTTAGATCGCCAAACTCAAGATCGTCGTATTGACGACACGATGTTGATCCGGGAGGCCCAGCGCGGCAATCGCGCGGCCTTCGAAGAACTGGTGCGGCACTACGACCAGGCGGTATTGCGGCTGGCGTTGCACCTCACCGGGACAGAGCAGGACGCCCAGGACGTTTATCAGGACGCCTTCCTCAAGGCTTACAAGAACATCGGGAATTTCCGCTTCGAGTGTTCCTTCTACACCTGGATTTATCGGATCGTGACCAATCTGTGCCTCGATCATTTGAGGAAGAGAAATGTCCGCAAGGAAGATGCGCCGGTGGCGAAAGACGCGTCCGGCGGGGAGTACGATCTGCTCGACCAGGTGGCGGATGTGCGGGCGGGAGCGAATCCGGAGCGGGATCTGTTGCGCCGGCAATTGGGTGCGCGCATCGCGGGAGCGCTGGAGAAACTGACTCCGCGGGAACGCATGGTGTTTGAGTTGAAGCATTACCACGGGTTGAAGCTGAGGACCGTGGGGGAGATTTTGAAGACCACGGAAGAGACCGCCAAGAATACACTCTTCCGCGCCACGCAGAAATTGCGCGGGGCGCTGGCGGATATGCGGTAGGGAGTGGGATTGAGCGGCCGGCCTTCGCGCTGGCCGGACGGGCGAGTCGCCCGTCTCCACATGAGCAGAGGCGATTATGAAATGTGAATGGGTTCGAGAAAATATCGTGCTGCAGGTTTATGGGGAGCTGGCCGATGACGCCCGCTATGAACTGGAACAGCATGTAGCACGCTGCGCGGACTGCGCAGCCGAACTGAAGGCTGAGCAGCAGTTTCACGCGCTGCTGGCGCAGGATCGGGCGGCCGACCCGCTGCTTACAGATCCCTCGCCGAATCTGTTGGCGGCTTCGCGCATGCGGCTGCAGGAAGCACTAGAGACCGCCAAGCAAGGCAGCTTCTGGAGCCGGTTAGCATTTGATCCGGCGAACTGGCTGCTGCAGATGAAGTTCTCGCCGACGCTGGCCGCAGCAATTCTGATTGTAGGGTTTCTCGGCGGAGTCGGCACCATGCGCGAGATCTCGCGTCCCACGACTACTGCGGCACTTCCTAACACGCCAACCCCCACCCCAGTTCCCACCGAAGCTTCGATTACCGGCATCAGTTCCATCGTCCAGGAGCCGGGGACGAATCAGATCAGCATCAAGTACAACACGGTGTCGACGCAGGAAGCGCAGGGGTCGCTGAACGATCAGAAGATTCAGCAGTTGCTGCTGTACGCGGCACGCAATAACTACAACACGGGTGTGCGGTTTGACTCCGTTGATCTGCTGGCCCAGAAGTCGGGCGACACGCAGGTGCGGGAGGCGTTGATCTACGCGCTGCAGAACGATACGAATCCGGGGGTGCGGCTGAAGTCGATCGGAGCGCTGGGCAATTACGTGAAAGACGACACCAACGTGCGCGACGCCGTATTACGCGCGCTGGTGAACGATACGAATTCAGGCGTGCGCATTGAAGCGCTGCGGCTGATTGAGCCGGTGAAGGCTGACGGCAGCGTGCGCGGCGTTTTGATGGCGCTGGCCGCGAAGGATCAGAGCACGTACATCAAGTCGCAGGCGCGGACCATGCTGGCGCAGTTGCCGGAGATTGATTAGGAATGCAGAAGTGAGAAGTCAGAATGCTGAAGTGAAAGCAAACTGAAACTAATACATTCTGAATTCTTCATTCTGCATTCTTCTAAGAGGTGAGGTGGATATTTTGAAACGTTCGCTACAAATCGTTGGGCTGGCTCGAGTGCTTGCCCTGACTGCGACGCTGGCTTTTGTTTCGCCGAGTCTGGCGCAGGAATCACATATAACCCGCGATGGCGGAGCCTGGGGTCAAGAGATCACGGGTTCGCTGGCAGCGGTAAAGAACTTGAGAGTGAAAGTCGATATGGGCGCGGTGGTGGTGCACGGAAGCCAGCAGCAAGGCATTAATTACGTCGTTCATACGCATTTTGGCAATTCTTCCGAGCAAGAGGCGCGCCGGCAGTTGGAGCAGTACAAGATCACCGCCTACGTGAAGGGCGATACGGCTTGGGTTGTGGGTGACTGGCAGGGGAGGCGTCCGCGGCATTTTTCCGGCGAGTTCAACATCACCGTCCCGCGTGAAATGGTGCTGGTGAAACTTGAAACCGATGGCGGGAATGTAGAAGCTACGGGAGTCGCAGGCCGGGTGGAAGCGGAAAGCGGAGGCGGTGGCGTGCACCTCGACGACATCGGCGGGGGCGCTTACGCAGAGACGGGAGGCGGATCGATCGACATCGGTACCGTCAGCGGCGATCTGGGACTGCACACCGGGGGAGGCGGCATCGAGGTTCATCACGCCAGCGGCAAAGTAACAGCAGAAACTGGCGGCGGGAGTGTGATCATCCACTCCGGAGCGCAGGGCGCGACCATTGAGACCGGCGGCGGGAGCATTGAAGTGCGCCAGTGCAATGGAAAGGTGAAGGTTTCGACCGGCGGCGGAAGTGTGGACTTGAGCGACATTGGCGGCCCGGCGGAGATCGAGACCGGGGGCGGGAGCATCAAGTTGACCTCGGCCAAGGGACACGTGCACGCGGAGACGGGCGGTGGCGGAATCGAGCTGCTTGGCGTGCCCTCGGCCAAAGCCGAAACCGGCGCGGGCCCAATCACCGTGAAGCTAATGAATACGGGTGGCGAGCATCACGATTCCGATCTGGAGACGGGCGCGGGCGACATCACGGTTTTTATTGCCGCCGATGTAGCCGTCAGCGTGCGAGCCAGCGTGGATATGGGCAGCGGACACCACATCACGTCGGAGTTTCCTGACATCCACATCAGCAGTGAAGGCAACCAGTGGGAGAAGACGCTCACCGCCGAAGGCAAGTTGAATGGCGGCGGACCGACGGTGAAGGTGCACACTTCGAGTGGCGACATCTGCATCCGGCGGGCCAAGTAAGACCGATCGTTGATTGCTGATTTTTTGATTGCAGATTGAGAATCGGGATGTTGGGAGTCTGGGTTTAGCGATCGAAATCAAGAATCAGCAATTGCTTGTGAAGTAAGGGCAGATTCGACAGGCAGGCTTTCAACGAGTCCGCCAGCCTCAATACAGGAGGAGTGGATATGCGCAAATACTTCGTGAACAGCATCGTGTTGGTGCCCTTGCTCCTCGGCCTTTCGCACGCGGCACAGAAAACGTCGGTGGACCCCCCTGGGCAGGTGTGGGCCTTCTCTAGCGACGACAGCGGCACCGCTTCTTATCTCGGCGTCGACATTTCAGACGTGACTGCGGAGCGCTTGGCGGTGCTGAAGCTGAAAGAGGAAAAAGGCGTCGAGGTAACGATGGTGGACCAGGATGCTCCGGCTGGGAAAGCGGGCATTAAGGAGCACGACGTCATCCTCAGCATGAACGGGACGACGATCGACAGTGGGGCGCAGCTGCGCAGGATGATCCACGAGACGCCGCCTGGCCGCGTAGTGACGTTTGGCCTCAGCCGCGACGGCCAGTCGATGACGGTGAAGGTGCAACTCTCCGACAAACACAAAGAGTTCCCTATGCCGGGTTCTGATTTCCACTTTAATATGCCCGAATTCCATATGCCGGACATCGATATTCCGCGGATCGAGATTATGACGGTTACGTCCTCGATGCGCAGCGGACTGACGCTGGAGAACATCACGCAACAACTGGGCGACTTTTTCGGCGTGAAGAACGGGAATGGAGTCCTGGTGCGCTCGGTGGAAAAAGGCAGCCGCGCTGAGAGAGCCGGCTTCCGCGCAGGGGACGTTATCGTGAAAGTGAATGATGAAGCCGTGCACGATACCAGCGACTTCACCCACGCCGTGCATTCGCGCGACGGCAAGTCGGTGAGTGTGGGCGTGGTTCGCGACAAGAAAGAGCAGAACCTGAATCTGACGCTGCCGGAACACAAAGAGTCCGGCGAACTGCTGGAGGAGGAGGAAAGCCGGGACGGCCAGCCGCTGGTCGACGCGGAGTCGGCCGTCGAACTGACCGACTTGCGGCAGGAGATTGCCAAGCTGCAACCGCAGCTGGAACTGGCCGCCGAAAATGCTCGCGCCGCGGCCCGGGCTGCGGGCCGGGAGGTCTGCGAGCAGCAGAGGAAAGTGCGGCAGCAGGCGGAGAAGCTCAGGAACCAGGCTCAGATCCAACTGAAGAAGAATCAGGAAAAGCTGAAGATGCGGATGGATGAGCTGCATCAGGAATTAACCCGGCACTGGGCGGATATTTAGCGCGGCCCGCGTTAGCGACCGCTGGTGGCGCCGCGAGCCAGGCTGGTGAGGCAGACGCGGTTTCGTCCGAGTTGCTTGGCGGCATAGAGTCCGTCGTCGGCTGCGCGAATCATATCGTCGCGGTTCTTGCCGTGAGCCGGGAAGGCTGCGACCCCGGCACTGATGGTCACCCTGCGCGGCACCCCCGGAAACTGGAAGCTCTCGACCATTCGTCGCAGTTTTTCGGCAATGACGACGGCCTGTTGAGCGTTAGTCTGAGTCAGCAGGATGGCGAATTCTTCTCCGCCGTAGCGACATACCACATCAATCTTCCGTAGCTGCTGATGAAACAGCGACGAAACCTGGCGCAGAACTTCATCCCCCAGCAAGTGCCCGAATTCATCATTGAGCCGCTTGAACTGGTCGATGTCGGCCATGATGACGGCCATGCCGGTTCCGTAGCGGCGGGCGCGTTCGATTTCTTCCATGATGCGTAATTCAAAAAAGCGCCGGTTGAAAATGCCGGTCAGGCCGTCAAGGTACGCCAGCTGTTTAACGCGCTCGACGTAGTGCGCGTTCTGGATGGAGTTCGCGCAAATGTCGGCGACCGATTCGAGCGATTGCAGTTCATTTTCGCGGAATGCATTGGGCTGCACACTGTACAAGGTGAGCACGCCGTGAGTCTGGCCGAATGAGATCAGCGGGATGCTCATGCGTGAGGCGGATTCTTTGAAAAGCCGACCGGGCTCAGGAGTGGCGCTGAGATCTTTTTCAATCAGCGTGCCGTTAGTCGCGAGCACACGCGCCCATGGTTCCTGCGTGACCGGAAAACGTCCGCCAGGTGGCAGGCACGGCGTCAACGTTCCCTGATGCGCCCGCATGACCAGGTCGCTTTCCTCGCGCAACAACAGCGATACGTGCGAGACCTGAAAGGCCTGCTGAATCACCGAACAAACCCGGGCCAGCAGATCCTCGAGTTCCATGACGGCGGTACTTTGCTGAGCGATCGTGTTGATCGCTTCCAGTTGCCGCGCCCGCTGCCGTTCCAGCGAATATAATCGGGCATTCTGCAGTGCGATTGAGGCCTGCGTGGAAAACAAAGTCAGCAGCTGGATAGTTTCGTGATCGAAGCGATCGAGGCGATCGCTCTGGCAATCGAGCACGCCCACGACTTCATCGCAGACCATGAGCGGAATCGCGAGCTCGGAGCGGGTGGATTGCGCCGAGCAGATGTAATGTGGGTCCTGGCTGACGTCGGGGGCATAGACTGGCCGCTTTTTCAAGACCGAGGCGCCGGTGATGCCCTCGTGGTATCCGAGCGACAGTTTGTCCTTGCCAACATCCCAGCCGATCTGCGAGCGAACGCGCAATTGCTGCTGCTCCTTATCGAGCAATAGGATGGCGACGTTCGACAGCTGAAAAAAATCGCGGGCAATGGCCAGAATTCTCTGCAACACCTCGTCCAAATCAAAGGTGGAGAGCACCGCCTGACCCGCTTCGTAGAGCACGGCAAGTTTCGGCATGGTCGCAAGAATTGTAATTGCCGGAGAGACGGTTACCGAGGTTCCTAAAGTAACCCGGGTTGCCCGTGACGGTGGTCGGAAAGCGGTGGAAATTTGTCGAGATACGATGCACGCGGCGGGGTTTGAAAGGTCGCGGGTTGAAGCCGCGCCATAAAGCGCTTCGAAAATAGCAACGGCTTTAAGCCGCCGCGCTACGTTACCGCCACCGTCTTGCGGTGCGGATCAAGCCGTAGGCCACCAGGCAGAACCAGAAATCCAGAATCATGCCGAGGTCGAGGTGGAACGGACGATGCCGCGCCGCCGGCGGCAGCGACGGAATCAGGACGAAATACACCACGTTGCCCAGGATGATCGCCAGCAGGGCCTGGAGAAAATTGATGAGCACCGATGGTTTAGACACCATAAAGGGCATTTCCGGATGCCCCCTATTTACGCGGGTTGCTGGTTGTGCAAGCGCTCGTGGAAACCCGAGTCGAATTACTGTAAATTGTGCCCAGGCTCGTATGAGCCTCTACTCGTAGCGCAACGCCACCATAGGTTCGACTTTCGAAGCGCGGCGAGCCGGCAGGTAATTCGCCAGAAACGCCACAGTCCCGAGCAGTGCGGCAACGGCTGCGAAGGTCAAAGGGTCGGTTGCGGTAATCCCAAACAGCATCCCCGAGATCAGCCGAGTCATTGCGAGCGAAAGCACGCTGCCTGCTGCAATTCCCATAAGGGCGAGTACCATTCCCTGCTTCACTACGAGAGTGAGCACGTCGGGACGGCGGGCTCCTAAAGCCATGCGGATGCCAATTTCGTGAGTGCGTTGAGCGACTGAGTAAGACATGACGCCGTAGAGTCCGACGGCCGCAAGCAGCATGGCCGCCACGGCAAAGATGGTGAGCAATAACATGCTGAACTTCCTGCGTTGAACGGAATTGGCGATGACCTCTTGCATGGTACGGACGTTGGCGAGAGGGACATCTTTATTCACCCCCCAGACCGCATTCTGCGCCTCCGCAGTCAGGCTGGTGGGGTCAGAGGTTGCGCTCCGTATCGCGACGAACATCGACGGCCACTGCGCCTGGCCAAGCAACTGGTAGATTTCAGAGTTCGGATCGGCATCGAGCCCGACGTGCCGGACATTCCCTACGACTCCTATGATCTGCAGCGTCAAATTGTCAGGGCCGAAATTGGTGATCTGCTTGCCGATCGGGTCCTGCCCAGGAAAAACGGTTCGCGCCAGAGCATCGTTGACGACGGCAACATTCAGCGAGCCGCCCAGGTCGCTATCGCTGAAGCTGCGGCCTTTCAGCAATGGAATTCTCATCGCACGGAAATAGTCGGGAGTGCTGACGCGAATGTCCGCATCATAGGACTTTTCGGCTCCCGGAACGTTGAAGCTGCGTGAACTGTTGCCTCCAGCCAGCGGTAGTCGGCTGACCGCACCTACCGCCTGCACGCCTGGCAACGCCTGAAGCCGTTGCATTACTTGCTGGTAAAACGCGAGTTGGTGAACCGAATCGGTGGAGGGCGGAAGTCCAAGGTTGAAAGTTAAGAGATGATCCGGGTCAAAGCCAGCATTCACATCCATGAGTCGCGCGAAACTCTTGACCAAAAGTCCGGCCCCAACCAGCAGAACCAGCGAGAGTCCAACTTCGGCGATCACCAGAACGGAACGAGTTCGTCCCCGGTGCGCCGTGCTGCCGCGCTCCCCTTCCTTCAGGAATTCATTGGGGTTTGATCGCGACGATTGCAGAGCCGGGAGCAGACCAAACACAATTCCACAGACAACGGAAGCCAGAAAGCTGAAGGCCAGTACTTCCCGGTTGATTCCAATCTGCTGGAACTGACGGATATCCGGTGGACTCAGTGCCAATAACGACGGAACGGCCAGGATTGCCAGCAGAAGCCCGAGGCCTCCGCCCACTAACGCGAGCAGAACGCTTTCGGTGAGCAACTGGCGAAGCAGACGTCGGCGGGTCGCTCCCAGGGCCGTTCGTATCGAGATTTCTTTGGCCCGGGCCGTGGCTCGTGCGAGCAAAAGATTGGCAACGTTCGCGCACCCGATCAGAAGCACGATGACCACCGCAGCCAACAGAACCAGCAGAACCGGACGGATGTCACCGACGATGTACTCGTGCAACGGCGAAAAAGTCACTCCGACATTTCCATTCGAATCCGGATATTGCTTTTCCAGGCGGCGGCCGATGGTATCGAGCTCCGCGCGGGCCTGCTGCACAGTCACTCCTGGCTTCAACCGCGCCCAGACGTCAAGATAATTTCTGCCCCTGAATTGGCGCGGATCTTGGTCAGGCACCAGAGGGTGAGTGGGCACTCCCCAGGGCGAGGGTAGCCATAGCTCGCCGTAGTCGTCGGGAGAAAAGTTCGGCGGCATGACGCCGACAATGGTGTACTGCTCCCCGTTAAGCCGGATGTCCCGGGCCAACAATCGCGCGATCGGCGGCAAAATAGCGCTGCCATAAGCCGTAGCCAAGGACTACAACGTGATCGTTACCGGGCTGCGCATCGCTCGCCTCCAACCCGCGCCCGAGGATCGGCTCGATCCCGAACAAATGAAAGAAGCTGGGCGTGGCCATCGTGCCTTTGACCCGATCCGGACGATCTCCCGCAGATAGGCTGCCTTGCCATCCGCGAGATGCGGCCATTTCGGCGAAGACCTGATTTTCTGAGACCCAATCCAGATAGTTCGCCGGAGAGGCATCGTAAGTCGGCAGTCCTTCGAACGTCTGCGAGAGCTTGACGATTCGACCCGAATCTGGGTAGGGAAGGGGATGCAGCAATACTTGATCGACCACACTGAACACCGCAGTGTTGGCGCCGATCGCCAGTGCCAGCGTGATGACGGCAACCACGCTGAACCCGACGCTCTTACGCAGCTGGCGCGCTGAATAACGGAGATCCTGAAGCAGTCCGGTCATTTCTATCCTCGCTCTTGCCGCGCAGCTCCGGTTCATGCCGATGCTTCTGCGCGAACCGAGGTCGTCCTGATCGGCTTCATTTTAAGCAGGGCTCTCACCAATCCTTTAGAAGGCTAACTCCTTCGTTGCAAAGGAAAATGAATTCCTTTGATGACACAAAACCGGAACTCCCGTCCGGCGATGGACAGTCGATGTCCAGAAGCGAACAGGCAAAACCAGCCTCACGGCGAGGTGCGGAGCAGGCATTCGCCTGCTCCTGCTAACATTCTTTTTCACCCTTACGCACAGCCCATGCTCGAACTCTCTACCCCCGTCCAATATGTGAAGGGCGTTGGCCCGCGCATTGGGGAAGTGCTCGCGACCAAGGGGATTCACACGGTCGGCGACCTGCTTCATTATCTGCCGTTTCGTTACGAAGACCGGCTGAACCCGCGTGGGATTTCCGAGTTGCGAGCGGGCGAGATGGCTACGGTAGTCGGCGAGGTGCGGAATTCAGGACTGTTTCGCACGCGAAAGATGCCCATTTTTCAACTGACGGTTGGGCAAGGACGGGCGCGGCTGCGCTGCCTCTTCTTCAATGCGACGTACTTGCAAGACAAGTTTACCGCCGGGCAGATGATCGCGCTCTACGGCAAGGTGGAAGAAGATGAGCGCAGCCGCGAGCTGCAAATCATTCAGCCGCAGTTCGAAATTCTGGGGGACGCAAGCGATTCCGGCGAGAACGGCGCGGGGAGTGCCGCAGAGAAGAAAGCGGCAGAATCGTTGGAGATCGGGCGCATCGTTCCTATTTATGAGGCGATTGGCCGGCTGACGCCGCGTTGGTTCCGGAAGGCGATTCGCACGGCGCTCGATAATCTCGCGCCCGATTTGCCGGATCCGATTCCGGCGGCGGTGCGGGCTCATCTGGGATTGATCTCGCCGCGAGCCGCGCTGTGGAACGTGCACTGGCCCGAACCGGGAGAAAGTTTCGAAGCGCTGCAATCCTCGCGCACTCCAGCCCACATTCGGATGATCTTCGACGAACTGTTCTTCGTTGAACTGGGGCTCGAGCTGAAGCGCCGCGAGCAGAAGGCGCAGACCGGAATTGCTTTTCGGCTGGATGACCGGGCGCGGGCCGCGATCAAAAAGATTCTGCCTTTTCATCCCACGACGGCGCAGAAGCGGGTGCTGAAGGAAATTGCGGCGGACATGGAAAAGCCTTATCCCATGCGGCGTTTGCTGCAGGGCGACGTGGGGTCGGGCAAGACCATTGTAGGTTTTGAAGCGGCGATTATTGCGATCGAGAACGGTTGCCAGGTGGCGTTGATGGCGCCGACCGAGATTCTGGCGCAGCAGCATTATTTTTCCGCGCGCAGGATTCTGGAGAATGCCGGCTATCGCATTGTGCTGCTCACCGGCTCGCTCGAAGCCGACCGAAAGCGCGAAGTGCGGCGGCATATTTCGCAGGGAAACGCCCAGCTGGTGATTGGGACTCATGCGCTGCTGGAGGAGAAAGTTGAGTTTGCCCGGCTCGGGCTGGTGATTGTGGACGAGCAGCATCGGTTTGGCGTGTTGCAGAGGCTGAAGCTGATGAGGAAGTCGGGCGAGGGCGAGGACAGTCGAGCTGCGCTCGGCCCGACCGGGTCAGAGACCCGGTCCCACACAGGCAAACCCGCCGACACAAGCATTCCTCTCGATACGAGCTCCGCGCCCGGCGAGCCTGACGTTCTCGTGATGACGGCGACGCCCATTCCGCGGACGCTGGCGCTCACGCTCTATGGCGACCTCGATCTCAGCGTGCTGGACGAATTGCCGCCGGGACGCACGCCGATCGTGACCCGCTGCGGGGCCGACGATGAGTCGCCGAAGGTATGGGAGTTCGTGCGCAAGCAAGTGGCGGCCGGGCACCAGGCGTACGTGGTGTATCCCGTGATCTCTGAGAAAACGGCCGCGGAGAATGAAGAGAGCGAACTCAAGGCGGCGATCAAAATGTACCGCGAGCTGAGCGGCAAGATTTTTCCTGATCTGAAAGTTGGACTGCTGCATGGCCGTCTCGACGCAGAGTTGAAAGATCAGGTCATGCGCATGTTCCAGCGCGGCGAGTTACAGATTCTGGTCGCGACCACGGTCATCGAAGTCGGCGTGGATGTGCCCAACGCGACGGTGATGGTAATTGAACATGCCGAGCGCTTTGGCCTGGCGCAACTGCACCAGCTTCGCGGACGCATCGGGCGCGGGGCGGCGAAGTCATATTGCATTCTGATGACGGGAGGAAAAGTCACCGAAGAAGGCCAGCGGCGGCTCGACGCCATGGTGAAGACTAACGACGGATTTAAAATCGCCGAGCTTGATCTCGAACTGCGCGGGCCAGGCGAATTTTTTGGCACGCGGCAGGCGGGGATGCCTAGCTTTCGTGTGGCCAACATAATTCGCGATGCGCAATTGCTGGAAGCAGCCAAGCACGAGGCGGCGGCGGTAATCGCCGGACCGAACGATGAGATCTCCGCTGCGGAAATCAGCCGCGCGCTCGTGCATATGAGAGCGAGGTGGCAGCATACGTATGGATTGGTCGAGGTGGGGTGATCGCAGACGGTTCGACTTCCTGTTACACGGAAAGCCTGCGACCGGTGTCGAGCGTTGAAGAGTACAATTTCGCCGAGGTTCCTATGGAGTCGACCTCGAACCAGATCGCGGTTCTTGCCATTCTGCTGCTCTTGCGAGTCGCCCACGCACAGCAAGGGACGCCGCCAACGCCGTCCACGACCGTCCCTGCGACGACGGTTCAAGGCAGCTCCGCCCCGGGCCACGGCTGCCAGAGCGCTCCGAACGTGCTCTGCCTTCCCGCTCCAGCACGCGCCGCTCCAGGCACGGCAGCGGACGGGCCATTCCAACCGATTTCGGCAGAGGAGTTGAAGATGACCAGCGAGCCGCTGGCGCCAGGCGCTCCGGCTGTCATTCTGTATCGCCAGGTCGACCGCGACGATAATATGGGTCGCGAAAGCAGTTACTACCGAATAAAGATCCTGACCGAAGAGGGCCGTAAACAGGCGGATGTGGAGATCCCCTTCTGGAAAGGCCGCGACGAAGTTGTTGATATTCGGGCACGCACGACCAAGCCAGACGGCTCCATCATCGAATTTGACGGCCAAGTCTTCGAGAAGTCTCTGGTAAGGGCTCGCAGGTTGGAAGTGCTGGCGAAGATGTTCACCATGCCGGCCGTGGAGCCAGGCTGCGTGATCGAGTACAGTTACAGCCTCCATCTGGTGCGTGGGTACGCGTCCCATTGGATTGTGAGCGAAACGCTGTTTACCAAGCGGGCCAGCTTTTTCTTTAAACCGTATGCGGGCGGAAGCACGGTTTACTTTCGCACGAGCTGGGAGCACCTTCCGCCGGGTGTGGCACCCGAGCGTGGATCGGACCACATCACCCGCCTGGAAGTCGCCAACGTCCCGGCCTTCGAGACCGAAGAGTTCATGCCGCCGCCGAACGAACTGAAATGGCGTGTCGCTTCCAACTACCAGTCGTCACTCATTGGCAACGCAGATCAATACTGGAAGCTGGTGAAGAAGGCTTGGAACGCGCAGTTCGAAAAATTCATTGGTAAGCGCAAGGCGATGGAAGAGGCCGTGGCACAGATCGTTCTGCCCAGCGATCAGCCGGAGGTCAAACTGGGGAAGATCTTTTACCGGGTGCAGCATCTTCGAAATACTTCCTTCGAGTTCACAAAAACGAGACAAGAGGAAAAACGGGAGAAGGAGAAGGTCGACGAGAACGTCGAGGATGTTTGGAAGCGCGGCTATGGCACTCAGTGGCAACTGGATTGGCTGTATGTTGCGCTGGCGCGGGCGGCTGGGCTTCAAGCCTACGGATGCTGGGTTTCCAGTCGAGCTGAATATTTCTTCACGCCCGTGACCATGCAAGCCGGACGGCTCAGTGAACCGGTGGTACTGGTCAAACTGAGCGGACAGGATCATTATCTCAATCCGGGGTCGGGGTTTGCCCCCTACGAAATGCTCAACTGGTCCGAAACCGGTACGAAGGGAATGCGATTGGATAAGGATGAGGATGACGTAACTTGGATCCAGACCCCAGTGCCAGAGAGCTCCGAATCGGTCATCCAGCGCACGGCCAAACTGAAACTGTCGGAGAGTGGCGATCTGGATGGAAAGCTCACGGTGACTTACACCGGGCTGGAAGCAATGGACCGTCGTGCATCGGGGCTGCATAAGGATGAATTGACGCGGAAGAAGACGCTGGAAGACGAAATCAAAGGGCAGATTCCAGTTTCGGCCGAAGCCGAACTCAGCAATGATCCCGACTGGAACAATTCAGACAAGCCGTTCCTTGCAGAGTTCAATCTCAAAGTGTCGAACTGGACGTTGAACGCCGGCAAGCGGACCGTTCTCCCCATAGGGATTTTCGTCGCGCAGGAGAGAAATATTTTCGAACATGCCAACCGCGTGCATCCGATCTACTTCGAATATCCGTACCAGGAACTGGATGACATTTCGATTGAGCTTCCTGAGGGGTGGAAGGCGAACGCGGTGCCACAAGTACAATCTGGCGACATCAAGGTGGTCTCGTACAAGCTACAGGTCGAGAACCAAAACGGGACCGTACGCGTGGCTCGGAAGATGAATTTCGATTTCATGCTGGTAGAGCAGAAGGACTATCCAACGATGCGACGATTCTTCCAGGGGGTAAGGAGTTCCGACGACGAGCAAATCCTGCTACAGCCGGCAGCGGCCAGCGCCGGCAACTGACCGGCTGTTCTGTTCGCTGGCGCCTTATGGCTGCTTCGTCGCCATGCCCCGCGTTCCGCCTGCCAAGCCGGGCTGATAGAATCGAAAACATGGCTGGGTCTTCCCAACTGATTCAGATCGAGCTGGGCGCGCCGCTGCGCACGCCGAAGCCGTCGTGGCTGCGGGCGAAAGCTCCGGTGGGCGACAACTTTCATAATCTGAAAAAGCTGGCTCGAGGATTGGGACTGCACACGGTGTGTGAGTCGGCGCAGTGCCCCAACATTGGCGAGTGCTGGAACCACAAGACGGCGACGTTCATGCTGCTGGGCGACATCTGCACCCGGCGCTGCGGATTTTGTGCGGTGCCCAAGGGACGGCCGGAGGCGATTGACTGGGATGAACCGCGGCGCGTGGCTGAGGCCGTGGCTACGCTGGGATTGAAACATGCGGTTGTGACCAGCGTGAATCGCGACGATGACAATATTGGCAGCGCCAGAATTTTTGCCGAGACCATCCGCGAGATTCGTGAGCTGACGCCGGATTGCCGGGTCGAGGTGCTGATCCCGGATTTTCAAGGCCTCGAAGAATCGTTGCACATTGTGCTCGACGCCCGGCCCGACGTGCTCAATCACAACACCGAGACGGTGCCACGTCTGTATCGTTCAGTGCGATCCGGGGCGCGCTATGAGCGCACATTGACGTTGCTGGAGAACGCCAAGAAATTCTCGCCGGGCATGGTGACCAAGAGCGGCGTGATGGTGGGCCTGGGCGAGTCGTCGGAAGAACTGGTGGATGTGTTTCGTGATCTGGGCACACGCGGCGTCGACATTCTCACGGTTGGACAGTATCTGCGACCTTCAAAGGATCACCTGCCGATTGCTCGTTTCTACGAGCCGCAGGAATTCACCTACCTGCGGGACCAGGCTCTGCGCTTCGGTTTCCGCCATGTCGAGTCGGGGCCGCTGGTGCGGTCGAGTTATCACGCGCACGAACATGCCGATGCCGCTGCCAGGGTGGTGTCGTAGCTTGGGGCGTTCTGGCTACCCCGCCAAGAATCTCCTTCCTGAAATCACGGCCAGCAGCGTTAGTATCCCCATCGAAGAAATCGGAATGAGGAGGCTCATCCTCGCTTGGTGACTGCGCTGCTGGTGATTCTCGGATTCTGTGCCGGCTTGCTGGGCGCCATGACTGGAATTGGCGGCGGCGTGCTGCTCACTCCCATTCTCGCGCTGCACTTCGGCATTCCCATTCGCCAGGCCATTGGGACCAGCCTGGTTGCGGTAATCACGACTTCGACGGCGAGTTCCTCGGTTCACCTGCAGCGCCACACTACCGACATTCGCCTGGGCATGACGCTGGAACTGGCGACGGTACTGGGCGCGGCGACCACGGCCTATTTGGTCGGCTATTTCAATCGCGACGCGTTGGAAGGATTGTTTGCAGCTTTTCTGCTGTACAGCTCGATCACGATTCTGGTCAGACGTGGACGAGTGAAGGCGGTGAAAGAGGAAGAGGAGCTTTCCGCTGCCGGCGACGAGACTGTGATTCCTCCCTACGAGCCGAAGCGGTATCCGCTGGGACTGGCCGCGTCGCTGGTGGCCGGTGCGCTCTCGGGGTTGCTGGGCATCGGCGGCGGCCCGATCAAGGTTCCGGTCATGTACATCTTTATGAACGTGCCGCTGATGGTCGCGACGGCGACCTCGAACTTTATGATCGGCGTGACGGCCGCGGCCAGCGCCATCGTCTATTACCGGCGCGGTGACATTCTGGTGCAATACGCTGCGCCGCTGGCGGTGGGAGTGTTTGTGGGATCGCTGCTGGGAGCGCGGTTGGCCCCGCGGGTGCGCACCAAGGTCGTCGTGTATCTGCTAGTGGGAGTCATGTTCTATCTGGCCGGAAATCTAATTCTGCACCTCGTGCGGGGGAGCTTATGAGCCAGTTGCGCGAACCGGGGTTCGACCGCGCGGTAGCATTAGTATTGCGGGTCGGCGCGTTTGCGTGCTTCTTTATTATGCTGGCCGGAGTGAGCGTGGGTTTGGTCGACGGCGGCCATGTTTCTCTCGGCATTGAGCGCGCGGGAGTGCTGTTGATGCTGGCCACGCCGGTCGCGCGGGTGGTGCTGGCGTGCTTCTTATTCTTTCGAGAAAAAGATTGGAAGTACGGATGGATTTCGCTCGGAGTGCTGGTGATATTGATGTTGGGATCGGTGTTTGGGATCGGGGAACATTGAAACGAGTTCTCAGCCGCTGAAGGCCCGGATCGCCTGCGCTGTGATGGCGCGGCTCTTCAGAAAATGTGCAGCTTGATGCTGAGATATTTCTTCGGGTTTTCGCGGACGGCCTTCACCAGGTCGCGGGTCTCGGTCAGCATCTGTGTGGCGTTGTTGTAGAGGGTTTCGTCTTTGAAGAGCTTGCCGGCGGTGCCCTGGCCGGCTTCCAGTTCGGTGGTCAACTCCGAAAGCTTCGTGATCGTGGTGTCGAGTTTCTTAGCCAGGTCCTCGTCCTTCGCCAGTTTTCCGATCGTGCCTTTGCCGGCGTTGATGTCCTCGGTCAAGTGCTTGATGTTGGCAATAGTGTCGTTGGCGTTGTCATAAAGCGCCGGATCTTTCACGAACTTTCCGGCGGTGCCTTTGCCGGCCTGGATGTCATCGATAACGCCATTCATCTTATCGAGCGTCGCGAGGAACTTGTCGTAAGCGTCGTTGCGGCTGATCAGCGCACCCAGACTGCCCTGCCCGCTGGCAACCTGCTCGACGATCTTTTGCAGGTCGGCGACGGTGTCGGAGAGGCGGTTGTATAGAGTCGGGTCGTAGATCAGTTTTCCGAGCGATCCCTTGCCGCTTTCGGCGAAGGCCAGAATGCGGTCGGCGCGCTTCAACAAAGCGTCCATGTTCTCGAGCGTGCTCTGGCTGGCCCGCACCACCTGGTTGAAGTCGGGATGCACCTGCGTGGGCAGCGTATCCCCGTCCTGCGCGGGATTACCGACGGCCTGCCCGCTTTCGATGTCGAGGTAGGTTTCGCCGAGCACGCCGGCGGTGCTGAGCGACGTCACTGAATCACGCCGGAGAGCGTAGCCGTATTTCGTGCTCACCTTCATAGTGACTTCGACGGGCGTGAGTCGCTTGTCTTTGTCGGGCACGATCTTGATGCTGGTCACGTTTCCGATATCCACCCCGGCCAGGCGCACGGGAGCTCCGTCGCGCAGTCCTTCGGCATTGTCAAAATAAGATCTCAGGGTGATGCGGGGAGTAAAGAGTCCAGCGGTTCCGGACATGAGGAACAGCAGAAAGCCGAGAGTCAGACCGGCAACGATCACCGTGATCCCAACTTTCAGTTGCGACCACTTGAGCTGCTTCTGGCTAGGCAAATGATTTCCTCATGATGCCAGTCTGGGTGATGCCCCTTTGAATCTCCTGTGCCGGGCGCTCGAACCGCTCAGGATCGAACCCGACTCCTCGCAGCATGATAACAAAACCGGAGCCCGACTCAGGCCGCTTTCGTCCGCAGCGTGGGCATGAGTAGCAGGGCGAGCAGATAAGCGGCGGCGCCGCACGACAAAGTGACGGTCAAGCCGAACTGTATGGCGATCACCATGGCCAGTACGGAGCCAAGCACGCTGGCGGCTGCATTCATTGCCCAGGCCCATTCGACCGCGTTCTCCGCGGATTCTTCTGCAGCGAGAAATTCCGGAGCGGGCAGCGCGGCGAGCGCGCGCAGGCCCGTGGGAAAAGGCATGCCCATAACGAATCCCAAAGGAATGAGAAGAACGCCGCTGACGAGCAGGCGATATTGGAAGGCCAGGCCGACCAGAGGCGCCAAACGGCCGGGCAGGAAGACCACATCCGCTAGCAGGGTCACGATGACCAGCACGAGCGGCACCCAGCAGGAGTTGGTCCGCGGCAGCCAGAGCCGCGAAAATAAGCTCCCGGCGCCGCTGGATATCATCAGCAGGAAAATCACGACTGTCAACGCGTAGGTGGGATGGCCGAGAAACAGCACGAAACGCTGGATGAATGCGATCTCGACCAGAATGTAACCCAGGCCCACGGCCACGAAGTAGAACAGCGGAAGCGGCGACTGGCGAGCTTCGCGGCCTCGCCATGTGCTTTTCAGAATCGTGCTTCTGAACGTGCTTCTAAAGATGAGTGGCAGAACCAGAAATGCCAGCACCGCGACCAATGAAATCACCAGCACAAGCAGCAGCACCAGAACTCCCAGGTTTACTTTCCAGTCGATGCCGGCGCGCAGGCCTTTTTCACCAAGGACCTGTGCAGGCTTCAGGGTGAAGAAAAAGAACGGGGCGTTGTCGGTAACGGGAGCGACGTTGTAAGCATACCCGCGGGCGAAAGTGTAAGGATCATTGCTCGCGATCAGATCGGAAAACGGATTCTGCCCCGGGTTTGACGGCAGGTACAGCGCGTCGAGTTCCGAGTACTTGTCAAGATGTCCGGTCACAGCCTGCTCTTCCGCGGGAGTGAACGGAGTCTTCTTCGCCAGCACAACCACCGGGATGCCGTCCTCGTCGAGCGATCCCTGGGAAGCGACGATGAAATTGCGGGCGGGATTAGCCACACCGAGGCGATGCAGCGCTTCCATGGCGACCGCGACCACGCGCAGCGCTTCGCGGGGATGTTGGAATTCCCAACGCGTAATCGCGATCATTCCATCGGGCTTGAGGTGGTCGAAGTACTCGCGGAACGCCTCCACCGTGTAGAGATTATTTTCGCTGAGCGCGAACGCGCCGGCGGCGGTCGAGGCCCAGGTATCGACCAACGTCATCTGAACCACATCGTACTTCTGCGGCGTAGAACGCAGAAACGACCGCCCATCCGTGACGTGAATGTGCACGTCAGCGCGCTCGTAGAGATGCTTCGAGTAATCGGCGTAGCGACCGCGCATGATGGTGGTGGCGATGATGGGATTGATTTCGATGCCAGTTACGCTGGGGCTGCCGTTGGCGACAGCGCGGAGGACGTCCACGCCGCCGCCCGGGCCGATAATGGCGAACTCACCGTGCGGGCGCAGAACGTTGGCCAGTGCGGGCGGCGCCGACATCAGGTCGTCTTCCCATTCAGTGTTGTGCCACTGCGAGACATCGGCGTTCATGATGTAGGTGGAGGCGTCGGCATCGATGACGATTGCCTTGGCCTGACCCTGGCGATCGACCTCGACGCGCGAGAGCGCGTTCCAGCGCGCGAACTCCACCCACGCGGGATCGCGGAACATGCCCTTGGCGTAGACCACGTCGATCAGGCGTCCGGAATAGTTAGCGCCGACGAGTGCGGCCAGGGCGAGCGCCAGCAAGGCTGCATTTCTGCGCGGCGAGCGGGCTTCGGCCCAGATCGTGCCCGCGCCCGCCATGGCAACTGCGGCCACGAGAATCACGTTAGGTCCACCAACCCAATTCAGCAAGGGGACGACCGCCAGGCAGGCCAGCGCTCCCCCGCAAAGGTCGGCGCCGTAGAGTCGCGGAATGCGGCCCGTCTCACGCGCGAATACGACTGCGAACAGAAGTCCAGTCAGAAAAAATGGGACGGCTGCGGCCAGGTAGAGCGTGGTGAGCCGCGCGAAATTTCTCCCCGAAACCTGCAACGCGACCGGAACATGCAGCACGATCTCGAGCACCAATAGCACGACTACAGAGTTGAGCATGCACAAGCGCGCGGCAAGCCGGCGAGTCGGCACGCCCGCAAGCCGGGTCTTCAGCAGGTAGGCGAATACTCCGCCAGCTCCCAGTCCAAGCAGGGCAATCGAGATCGCGAGAAAGGCGAAGTGGTAAAACAGCACGACGGAGAACAGCCGGGTCAGCGCCAACTCCAGCAACATTGCGGCGAAGCTCGTGAGGGCGAGGCTCCCCAGCAAAGTTTTTTCCGGAATTTCAATGCGACTCGAAACTGGGGCAAAAGTCGTGGCGATTACGGGCATAAAGGAATTGGAAGGCGACAGTCTAGCAGATGGCGGCCGGCGGATTGGCGTAGGAAACATTGCTGAAGGATTGGCAGAAGAACGCCTCCCTCCGCGGTCCGGGCGTGCTTCAGGCTCTTTAAGCTCGGTTCTAGCGAGTTTAGTTCTCGAGAATGACCTGCGCGATCGCTTGCTCCACGGTGTGCGATAGTGACAGGACGGCATTTTTCACGCCGAGCCTCGCGGCGAACTCTGCCGCTTTTCCGTGGAAGGCGATGCTGGGTCGGCCTCCCGGCATGCGGGTCACCTCGCAATCGCGCCAGCGCACGCCGTGATTCCAGCCCGTCCCCAGAGCCTTCATGGCGGCTTCCTTGGCGGCAAAGCGCGCCGCATAGCGTTCAAATCGATTCATCTTGGAATCGCAATACTGGATCTCGCCGGAGGTGAAGATGCGTTGCAGAAAGCGGTCTCCGAAGCGCTCGATGGACTGGCGGATGCGGGGAACTTCGGCGATGTCGATGCCTGTGCCTACGATCATATTCAGGATGTCCTTAGTTGAATCTTAAAGCGATCTTAACTTGACTCCTTAGGTGGAATCTTACAGCAGGCGATCTCCACGATAGATCAAGCGGCCCTCGACCATGCGGGCCTCCGCGGTGAGATTATGCGGTTTCACGGGGCCAGAAGCATCGATGTGTAAGACCTGATGTCCATTTGCGACGAGCCAGTCTGAAACTAACATGCGGTGACAACGAAAATAGGGCCGTTCGGCGCACATGTAAACCGTGCGAGAACTTGCGGCGAGCGCCAGCATCTCACATGAGGCTTGGGCGAATTCGGGTGTGAGCATGTAGTCGGCGTAGTTGCGGAAGCACGGGTTGCGCAGGGCTATGTTCGGTGACTCTTCGAAAATCTTTTTGCGATACCCGCCCAGCGCCTTCATCCACAAATATCGAATGCCGGCTGCCGGCAAGGTTTGTTCCAAAGAGTCGCGATTAAATTGCGGCAGACGGCGCGACATGGGAAACGCGCGAATGTCCAGCAGGGTCTGAATCTCATGCGCCGACAGAGCCGCAACTAATTCTTCAATCGTGCGGGTGGAATGTCCGATGGTGTAGAGAACGGCCAACGAGCGTTGGATGCGGAAAGGCTAGGAAGCGATTCGTTCGAGAGCGGCTGCAATCATAGGATCCTGATCTTCAAACACTGTCCGCAAATCCAGCAGCACTCGTCCGTCAGCGACCCGCGCGATGATGGGCGGATCACAGGCGCGCAGACGCGCGGACAACTCATCGGTACTGAGATCTTCGCAACTTAGCGCGAGTACGCGCGTCGGCAGAACCGACGAGGGCGCGGCGCCGCCGCCGATGACCGATTCGCCGTCGATGACCTCAATGTTCATTCTGGATTTCGTTTGTGACGGTCGAATCTTCGCTCCGAGCGCCTCGGCGCGCCTGCCGATTTCCTCCTTCGTCAACCGCATCATCATCAACGTGGGAATGGCCTCATAGTCGCGCTTTACATAAGCCAGCAGCGTGGCCTCGAGCGCGGCGTAAGTGAGCTTGTCGACGCGGAGAGCGCGGAACAAAGAGTTGGCGCGCATGCGCGCGACCAGATCGGCCCGGCCGCCGATCAATCCAGCTTGCGGACCGCCGAGCAACTTGTCGCCGCTGTAGGTCACAATGTCGACGCCGGCACGCAGGCTGTCGAGCACGCTGGGTTCGCCGCTGATGCCGAAATTCTGCAGGTCCACCAGAGCGCCGCTGCCCAGATCTTCCACCAGCGCGAGGTCGCGGTCGTGCGCGAGAGCAACCAGGTCGGCGGTGGAGGGCTGTTCGGTAAATCCGGTGATCTCGAAGTTCGAGCGGTGCACGCGCAACAAGAGCCGCGTGCTCTCGGTGATGGCTTTTTCATAGTCGGCGATGCGCGTGCGATTGGTCGTCCCGACCTCGCGCAGAGTTGCGCCTGACTTTGCCATCACGTCGGGGATGCGGAAGGATCCTCCGATCTCGACCAGTTCGCCGCGCGAGACGATAACTTCACCGCCGTCGGCCAAGGTGTTCAGCGCCAGCAGGACCGCAGCGGCGTTGTTGTTGACGACGATGGTAGAGATATTGGCTTCGTCGTGCCCGCCTTCGCTAAGCAGACTGCGAAACAGGCGATCGACGTGAACGTCTCTCTTGCCGCGCGTGCCGGCGTCAAGGTTGAATTCGAGATTCGAAAATCGTCCGGCAGTTCCGTGGATGTGCGCGAGAGCGGCTTCAGCCAGAGGAGCGCGTCCGAGATTGGTATGGAGAATGACTCCCGTTGCGTTGATGACCGGACGCAGCGAGTGGCTGAGCGCGCGACGCAGTTGTTGCTCGATGGCGCCGTCCATTCCTTCCAGGGCAATGCGCAGCGCGGGCGCATCGAGCAAGCCGGAGGAAATCTCTTCGCGCAAGCGGGTCAGCACGGCACGCGCAGCGACGGTGAGAGCCGCAGCGCCATGGCTGGACGCGAGTGCAGACATTCCTGGCGTGCGAATGAGTTCGTCGACCGACGGCAGTTCGCGAAATAGTTCTGATTTGGCCGCGCTTTTCATCTCAGATTCAGGGCCTTCGAGACTACACCTGGATTATCCCACGGAGACGATGCAATCCCCGCCCGAACGCGACTTTAAAGCGTATGCAGATATGCCAGCAGGTCCTGAATATCCTGTGCGTTCAGCGTCTGGCTGTAGCCGGGCATTTCGTTGCGGCCGAGGCGAATGATGTCGGTAACGCGCTCGTCGTTGGCCGGCAGTCCGCTGAGGGAAAGATATTTATGCTGGAAAACTCCCTTGAGGCCGGGGCCCTTTTTGCCGCGCGTGGAGTAGGGCTCATGGCAACGGTCGCAGCGGGCGTCGTAGATTCTGCGTCCGGCGGACTGCTGCGGGTTGAGGCCGAGTTCGGCGTCGGACTTGCGGCGCTCGACGTCGCAAGCGATAGAGGCAGCCAGCGCCAGCAGAATGAGCGAAACGCTCCAACGGATTCCCGTTTGATTGTTAGCCCGCACGCGCCCCATCGATCCGACTTCCTCCCTCATGAACCGTTTTCAGATTTAACGGCCCGATTGCATACAAGTGATTCTGCCATACTCCGCGCTGCGAGCCGCTTTACAATGATAGAGCAAAGAGCAAAGAGCAAAGTTGCAGAGCGGCAAGGCGAGGGGCTCATCTTAACTCATGGCAATCGCGGTCAAACGAGTCTACGAGACGGCGTCGCGCAATGACGGGGCGCGAGTGCTGGTCGACCGCTTGTGGCCGCGCGGCCTCACGAAAGAGCGCGCTGCGGTTGATGAATGGTTGCGAGACCTTGCGCCCTCTGACGAACTACGACGCTGGTACCACGCCCGCCCCGAGCAGTGGGCAAACTTTCGCAAGAAATATTTGAAGGAATTGTCGCAGCCTGAGGCCGAGGACGCGCTGCTCCGACTCTACAAGCTGGCCCACAAACGAAAACGCCTCACACTACTCTTCGCCTCGAAGAACGAGACCAACAATAACGCGATCGTGCTCAAGGAACTGCTCGATGGTATGCGCAAACCTCCGACCGGAACGGGGCCGGGGGCTGTCCACGGGATGCGAAGACGCGAGGCCGCGGTGCGGCGTAGATAGGCCCGTGCGCGGCCCTCCGCCGCAAAGTTTCATTTAAAATCGTGCCGCATGAGATCCGTTTTCCAATGGAACCTGGGCAGCCGCGCGCTGGAACTCGGCAAGCGCACGCTGATCATGGGCATCGTCAACGTTACCCCGGATTCGTTTTCCGATGGCGGCCAGTTTCTCGATCGCGACCAAGCCGTCGCTCATGCCGAGCGATTGCTCGACGAAGGGGCGGACATTATTGATATCGGCGGCGAATCGACGCGGCCGGGAGCCCGCGTGGATGCCGGCATTCCGACAGCTGAGCCGAAAAAGGGCGTGGCCGCAAAGGAACACGCGACTCCGGTGAACGCCGAAGAAGAACTCAGGCGCGTCCTGCCGGTCATCGTCGAGTTAAAGAAGAGCCATCCCTCGGCAGTGCTCTCAGTCGACACCTACAAAGCTGACGTGGCGCGCGCGGCGGTCGGCGCTGGGGCCGAGATCGTGAACGACGTCAGCGGATTTCGCTGGGATGCGCGCATGGCGAAGACCGTGGCCGAACTCAAGTGTGGTGCGGTTCTGATGCATATGCGCGGGCGTCCAGAAGAATGGCGCTCGCTGCCGCCGCCAGGCGACATTGTGCTGCTGGTGAAGCGCGAACTGAAGGAGTGGGCGGAGAAGGCCGTGCTCGCAGGCGTGCGGCGCGAACGCATCGTGATCGATCCGGGCTTCGGATTTGGAAAGAGCTTTGACGAGAACTATCCGTTGCTGGGACGCTTCAGCGAACTGCAGGCCGCGGGATTTCCGCTGCTAGCGGGCACTTCGCGGAAATCGTTCATTGGCCGGACGCTGGGCCGAGAGGGGAAAGATCCTCCGCCGGAGGATCGTCTTTACGGCACGCTCGCGACCCAGACTGCGCTCATTCTCAAGGGCGCGCACATTGTGCGCACGCACGACGTGAAGGCAGCGTTGGACGCTGCGCGGGTGGCGGATAAGATTTTGCTGGCGAGGTAAATCACTTCACTCCCTCCAACGCCTTCGCGACTTCGTCCACACCGGGCACGACGGGGATATCGTAGTTCTTGTGCCATGCGAGGTTTCCGTCGCGGTCAATGATCGAAATGGCGCGGCCGGTGATGCCCTTGTCTTCGAGGAATACCCCGTACTTGTTGGCCACGGCGCCACGCGGCTGAAAGTCAGCGAGCAGCGGATATTGGATGCCCATCTTTTCCGCGTAGGCCTTGTGCGACCACACGCTGTCGACGCTAAGACCCAGAACTTGCGCGTCCAGGTCGTCAAATTTCTTCATGTCGTTGATCAAGCAGACGTGCTCCTTGGTGCAGACCGGGCTCCAGTCCAGCGGATAGAAAACGATGACGACCCGCTTCTTCCCGCGGAAACTGCTGAGAGAGACTTCCTGCTGATTCTGATCTTTGAGGGTGAAGTCGGGAGCGGCCGAGCCTACGATGGCGGACATAAAATCTCCTGAGTTTATAAAATCATGTTTGATGATAAACGATTCCGAGTCAACGGTGGTTTAGAACGCCTTGCTCGAATCCAGCAGGATCGTAACCGGGCCTTCGTTCACCAGTTCGACTTGCATCATTTCCTGAAAGCGGCCAGTTTCGCAGCGCAGGCCGGCGGCTCGAATGCGTTCGACAAAAAATTCATACAGGCGGCGGGCTTGCTCAGGCGGAGCGGCGGCATCGAACGACGGACGCTTGCCGCGACGGACGTCGCCGTACAGCGTGAATTGCGAAACCACGAGCACGCTGCCAGCAGCGTCCTCAACACTGCGATTCATCTTGCCGTCTACATCTTCGAAGACGCGCAGGCCGGCGATCTTCTCGGCCAGATAGATAGCATCGGTCTCGGTGTCTTCATGCGCCA
>Ga0210389_10000083_pt1 | contig 92634 bp, 91 predicted proteins | sample IncBWH28OmetaG_FD_160127 | JGI IMG/M metagenome (GOLD analysis project Ga0210389, IMG submission 160127) | Forest soil microbial communities from Barre Woods Harvard Forest LTER site, Petersham, Massachusetts, United States - Inc-BW-H-28-O ...
CCCCGCCCCGCTCCGCCCGTCCACGTTTGACTCGTTGGCGCATCTGAGCCAATCAGATTGGCTCGTTGGCGCCTCCGCACCAATCCCCTTTGCCCAGTGGCACCGGGCTCAGCCGAGGGCGGCGACGAACGTGTGCGTTTGGCCCTCTGTATTTCATCGCTTATATTGGACACTGCCGAAGACCGCTGGATGCGTGACCGCGAGGCCACGCCGAAGGTTCCGTTTAACGGACGGGCATCCCGCGCAGGTGATCGTGAGCTTCAACCCGCCGATGCGCCCTGCCCGTCGGACCTGGGTTTGCCGCCCCGAGCGCCTGGCGCCGGGGCGTTTGTTATTTCCGGGGGTTCCAGAGGGTCGCCCCCTGGGCCAGCACAGCGCGTCTTGGGCGTACTTGTAGGCACGACGAGACGGAAAGGAGGGTCATGGCAAACGCTGAGAAGACCGCCGTCATCGAGGAGCTCACCGGCAAGTTCCGGGACTCCAGCGGCGCGGTGCTCACCGAGTACCGCGGGCTCACCGTGGCCCAGCTGTCGGAGCTGCGTGGCTCGCTCAAGGGCAACGCCACCTTCTCCGTGGTGAAGAACACGCTGACCAAGGTCGCGGCTAACGACGCTGGCGTGGGCGATGCGCTCTCGCCGCTCCTGGCCGGGCCATCCGCGATCGCGTTCGTCGAGGGGGACGTCGCGCAGGCCGCCAAGGGCCTGCTGGACTTCGCCAAGGCGAACCCGCTGCTCGTGATCAAGGGCGGCGTGCTCGACGGCAAGCCACTGTCCGCGGCTGAGGTCAGCAAGCTGGCCGACCTTGAGCCGCGCGAAGTGCTGCTGGCCAAGCTGGCTGGCGGAATGAAGGCGTCCATGGCCCGCGCGGCCGGGACGTTCAGCGCGCCGCTCACGCAGTTCGCGTTGCTCGCCGACGCGCTGCGCGCCAAGGTCGAGGCCGGCGCGCCGGCCGAGGCGGCCGCGCCCGCCGAAGCGCCGGTCGAGGCGCCCGCGGAAGCAGCAGAGACCACCCAGGACTAACGGAACTAAAGGGAGAAGATTATGGCGAAGCTCAGCAGCGAAGAACTGCTCGACGCGTTCAAGGAGATGACCCTCCTTGAGCTGTCCGATTTCGTGAAGGCGTTCGAGGACGCGTTCGACGTCAAGGCCGCCGCCCCGGTTGCGGTCGCCGGCGTTGCCGCCCCGGCGGGCGGTGCGTGCGGCGAGGCCCCGGCGGAGGAGGAGCAGGACGAGTTCGACGTCATCCTCGAGGCCGCTGGTGACAAGAAGATCCAGGTCATCAAGGAGGTGCGCACGCTGACCAGCCTGGGCCTGAAGGAGGCCAAGGACCTGGTGGACGGCGCGCCGAAGCCGGTCCTGGAGAAGGTCAACAAGGAAGCCGCGGAGAAGGCCAAGGCCGCCCTTGAGGGCGCCGGCGCCACGGTGACCGTGAAGTAGTCATTCACTTCGGCCAACGGCGTCGTCCGGGATTACCGGGCGGCGCCTTGGTCGTTCCCGGACCCCCGAGGGAGGTTTGCGGGAGCGGGCGCGGGTACAGGGGGAATAGTTGCCATACCCGGTAGCGTTAACCTCTACACATCCACGCACGTGTGGGATCGATCACCCAGGAAACCCACTAAAACCGGGCGGTTTCGGCTTGACGTTTGGTCTCGAACAGGGGATGCTGCGGAACAAGGTGAACCACATACAGGGCTCCCGTTGACAGCAGTGCAGTCTTTGGCTACACTGACCATTTGCGCTGCACTCTAACGTCTCCCGGTATCTCCGTCCGACTCCAAGCGGGTTTCCTGCCGCGGGGCGATTGACGTGCGTGCGCGGATCGCAACCCGCGACAAGTTCGGAAGGACCCCTGTTGGCAGCATCGCGCAGCGCCTCCGCCACGAATCTTGGTCCACGCCGCGTGTCTTTCGCGCGGATCAGCGAGCCACTTAAGGTTCCCGATCTGCTGGCCCTGCAGACTGAGTCGTTCGACTGGCTGCTTGGCAACGACAAGTGGAAGGCCCGTGTCCAGGCCGCCAAAGACGAGGGACGTAAGGATATCGCCGAGCAGTCGGGCCTCGAAGAGATCTTCGAGGAGATTAGCCCGATTGAGGACTTCTCCGGAACGATGTCTCTGTCGTTCCGTGACCACCGGTTCGAGCCGCCGAAGTACTCCGACGAGGAGTGCAAGGACAAGGACATGACGTACTCCGCGCCGATGTTCGTGACGGCGGAGTTCATCAACAACACCACCGGTGAGATCAAGAGCCAGACGGTCTTCATGGGCGACTTCCCGCTCATGTCCCGCAAGGGCACGTTCATCATCAACGGCACCGAGCGAGTGGTAGTCAGCCAGCTCGTGCGTTCGCCGGGCGTGTACTTCGACCGCCAGGTGGACAAGACCAGTGACAAGGACATCTACTCCTGCAAGGTGATCCCGAGTCGCGGTGCGTGGCTTGAGTTCGAGATCGACAAGCGGGACAGCGTCGGCGTCCGTATTGACCGTAAGCGCAAGCAGAGCGTGACCGTCCTGCTGAAGGCCCTCGGCTGGGACGACGCCCGGATCCTCGAGCGGTTCGGGAACTACGAGTCCATGCGCGCGACCCTGGAGAAGGACCACACGGCGGGCCAGGACGACGCGCTGCTCGACATCTACCGCAAGCTGCGCCCGGGCGAGCCGCCGACCCGCGAGTCCGCGCAGGCGCTGCTGGACAACCTGTACTTCAACCCGAAGCGGTACGACCTTGCCAAGGTGGGCCGCTACAAGGTCAACCGCAAGCTCGGCCTGGAGCACGACATCCGCCAGGGCACGCTGACCGAGGACGACATCGTCGGCACGATCGAGTACCTGGTCCGGCTGCACGCCGGCGAGGACGAGCTCATCCGCCCCGAGGGCAAGGACATCGTCCTCGAGGTCGATGACATCGACCACTTCGGCAACCGCCGCTTGCGCACGGTCGGAGAGCTGATCCAGAACCAGGTCCGGCTCGGCCTCGCCCGCATGGAGCGTGTCGTGCGGGAGCGGATGACGACCCAGGACGTCGAGGCGATCACGCCGCAGACCCTGATCAACATCCGGCCGGTCGTCGCCTCCATCAAGGAGTTCTTCGGCACCAGCCAGCTGTCGCAGTTCATGGACCAGACCAACCCCTTGGCTGGCCTGACCCACAAGCGCCGCCTGTCCGCGCTCGGCCCCGGCGGTCTGTCGCGGGAGCGGGCCGGGTTCGAGGTCCGCGACGTGCACCCGTCCCACTACGGCCGGATGTGCCCGATCGAGACCCCTGAAGGCCCGAACATCGGCCTGATCGGTTCCCTGGCGTCCTACGCGCGGGTCAACGCGTTCGGCTTCGTCGAGACGCCGTACCGCAAGGTGGTCGACGGTGTGGTCACCGACCAGATCGACTACATCACCGCGGACGAGGAAGACCGGCACGTTATCGCCCAGGCGAACACGCCGATTGACGACGACGGCAACTTCACGACCAACCGCGTCCTGGTACGCCGGAAGGGCGGCGAGGTCGACCAGATCCCGCCGGACGAGGTCGACTACATCGACGTGTCCGCGCGCCAGATGGTGTCCGTGGCCACCGCGATGATCCCGTTCCTCGAGCACGACGACGCCAACCGCGCGCTGATGGGCTCGAACATGCAGCGGCAGAGCGTGCCGCTGCTGCGGAGCGAGGCGCCGCTGGTCGGGACCGGCATGGAGTACCGTGCCGCGACCGACGCGGGCGACGTCATCCTGGCCGAGAAGGCGGGTGTCGTCGAGGAGTCCTGCGCGGACTACGTCACCGTGGCGAACGACGACGGCACGCGGACCACGTACCACGTGCAGAAGTTCCGCCGGTCGAACCAGGGCACCTGCTTCAACCAGAAGCCGATCGTCGAAGAGGGCATGCGGGTCGAGGAGCGCCAGGTCCTCGCCGACGGTCCCTGCACCGACACCGGCGAGATGGCCCTCGGCAAGAACCTCCTCGTGGCGTTCATGCCGTGGGAAGGCCACAACTACGAAGACGCGATCATCCTCTCCCAGCGGCTGGTCCAGGACGACGTCCTCTCCTCGATTCACATCGAGGAGCACGAGGTCGACGCCCGGGACACGAAGCTGGGCCCGGAGGAGATCACCCGGGATATCCCGAACGTGTCCGACGAGGTTCTCGCTGACCTCGACGAGCGCGGGATCATCCGCATCGGCGCCGAGGTCGTCAATGGCGACATCCTGGTCGGCAAGGTCACGCCCAAGGGCGAGACCGAACTGACCCCGGAAGAGCGACTGCTGCGGGCGATCTTCGGCGAGAAGGCTCGCGAGGTCCGTGACACCTCTCTGAAGGTTCCCCACGGTGAAGAGGGCAAGGTCATCGGCGTCCGCGTGTTCACGCGCGAAGACGGCGATGAGCTGCCCCCGGGCGTGAACGAGCTGGTCCGCGTCTACGTGGCCCAGAAGCGCAAGATCACAGACGGTGACAAGCTCGCCGGCCGTCACGGCAACAAGGGCGTCATCTCCAAGATCCTGCCGGTCGAGGACATGCCGTTCCTCTCCGACGGGACCCCGGTCGACATCGTCCTCAACCCGCTCGGCGTCCCCGGCCGAATGAACGTCGGCCAGGTCCTGGAAACCCACCTCGGGTGGGTGGCCAAGGCCGGGTGGCAGGTCGAGGGCAACGACGAGGAGTGGAAGGACAAGCTCCGTGCCATCGGCGCGGACCAGTCCGAGCCCGGCACCAACGTCGCCACCCCGGTCTTCGACGGCGCGCACGAGGAGGAGATCACCGGTCTCCTCGGCTCCACGCTGCCGAACCGTGACGGCGACCAGATGATCGGCTCCAGCGGCAAGACGCAGCTGTTCGACGGCCGCACCGGCGAGCCGTTCAAGCAGCCCATCTCCGTTGGCTACATCTACATCCTCAAGCTGCTGCACCTCGTGGACGACAAGATCCACGCGCGGAGCACCGGCCCGTACTCGATGATCACCCAGCAGCCGCTCGGTGGTAAGGCGCAGTTCGGTGGCCAGCGCTTCGGTGAGATGGAGGTGTGGGCCCTCGAGGCCTACGGCGCCGCCTACGCGCTGCAGGAGCTGCTGACGATCAAGTCCGACGACGTTCTTGGCCGCGTGAAGGTGTACGAGGCCATCGTCAAGGGCGAGAACGTCCCCGAGCCCGGCATTCCCGAGTCCTTCAAGGTGCTCATCAAGGAAATGCAGTCGCTCTGCCTCAATGTGGAAGTCCTGTCCAGTGACGGCGCCGCGATCGAGATGCGCGACACCGACGAGGACGTCTTCCGCGCCGCGGAAGAGCTCGGCATCGACCTGTCCCGGCGTGAGCCGAGCAGCGTCGAAGAGGTCTGACCAACAAGGGGGTTATAGATACCAGTGCTAGACGTCAACTTCTTCGACGACCTCCGCATCGGACTAGCCACGGCGGAAGACATTCGGCAGTGGTCCCACGGCGAGGTCAAGAAGCCGGAGACCATTAACTACCGCACGCTCAAGCCGGAAAAGGACGGGCTCTTCTGCGAGAAGATCTTCGGCCCGACCCGGGACTGGGAGTGCTACTGCGGTAAGTACAAGCGCGTCCGGTTCAAGGGAATCATCTGTGAGCGCTGCGGCGTCGAGGTGACCCGGGCCAAGGTGCGCCGTGAGCGGATGGGCCACATCGAGCTGGCCGCCCCGGTCACGCACATCTGGTACTTCAAGGGCGTTCCGTCCCGGCTGGGTTACCTGCTGGACCTCGCTCCGAAGGACCTGGAGAAGGTCATCTACTTCGCCGCGTACATGATCACGTACGTGGACGAAGAGGCTCGCCAGCGTGACCTCCCCTCCCTGGAGGCGAGGATCACCGTCGAGCGGACCCAGCTCGAGCAGCGCCGGGACAACGACATCGAGACCCGGCAGAAGAAGCTCGAGGGTGACCTGGCGGAGCTGGAGGCGCAGGGCGCCAAGAGCGACGTACGCCGCAAGTTGCGCGAGTCCGCCGACCGCGAGATGAAGCAGATCCGCGACCGGTCCGGCAAGGAGATCGACCGGATCGACGAGGTGTGGTCCCGGTTCAAGGGCCTGAAGGTCCAGGACCTGGAGGGCGATGAGGTTCTCTACCGCGAGATGCGGGACCGGTTCGGCCGGTACTTCCGCGGCGGCATGGGCGCCCAGGCCATCCAGGACCGGCTCGCGACCTTCGACCTCGACGCCGAGGCGAACGATCTGCGTGACACCATCCGCACCGGCAAGGGCCAGAAGAAGGCCCGCGCCCTCAAGCGGCTCAAGGTCGTGTCGGCGTTCCTGAACACCCGTAACAGCCCCATGGGCATGGTCCTCGACTGCATCCCGGTGATCCCGCCGGACCTGCGGCCGATGGTCCAGCTCGACGGTGGCCGGTTCGCGACGTCCGACCTGAACGACCTGTACCGGCGCGTGATCAACCGGAACAACCGGCTCAAGCGCCTCCTTGACCTCGGCGCGCCCGAGATCATCGTGAACAACGAGAAGCGCATGCTTCAGGAGGCCGTGGACAGCCTGTTCGACAACGGCCGTCGCGGCCGCCCGGTCACCGGTCCCGGCAACCGCCCGCTCAAGTCCCTGAGCGACATGCTCAAGGGCAAGCAGGGGCGGTTCCGCCAGAACCTGCTGGGCAAGCGCGTGGACTACTCGGGCCGTTCGGTCATCGTCGTCGGCCCGCAGCTCAAGCTCCACCAGTGTGGCCTGCCCAAGCAGATGGCGCTGGAGCTGTTCAAGCCGTTCGTGATGAAGCGTCTGGTTGACCTCAACCACGCGCAGAACATCAAGTCTGCCAAGCGGATGGTCGAGCGGGCACGCCCGGTTGTCTGGGATGTCCTCGAAGAGGTCATCACCGAGCACCCGGTCCTGCTGAACCGCGCGCCCACCCTGCACCGCCTCGGCATTCAGGCCTTCGAGCCCCAGCTGGTCGAGGGCAAGGCCATCCAGATTCACCCGCTCGTCTGCACCGCGTTCAACGCGGACTTCGACGGTGACCAGATGGCCGTGCACCTGCCGCTGTCCGCGGAGGCGCAGGCCGAGGCCCGCATCCTGATGCTGTCCACGAACAACATCCTCAAGCCCGCCGACGGCAAGCCGGTGACCATGCCCACCCAGGACATGGTGATCGGGATTTACTGCCTGACGCGGCTCGACGAGGGTGTGGTCGGCACCGGGCGCTCGTTCTCCAACCTGTCGGAGGCCCTCATGGCCTACGACAAGAACGAGGTCGAGCTGCAGGCGCAGATCAAGATCCGCCTCGATAGCGTGGTTCCGCCCAAGGGCACGCCAACGCCCGAAGGCTGGGAGCCTGGTCAGCCGCTGCGGATGGAGACCACGCTCGGCCGGTGCATCTTCAACGAGGCGCTGCCGGCGGACTTCCCCTTCGTCAACTACGGCGTGGGCAAGAAGCAGCTGTCGGTCATCGTGAACTCGCTCGCCGAGACGTACCCGAAGGTCCAGGTCGCCCAGGCGCTGGACAACCTGAAGGACGCCGGCTTCCACTGGGCGACGCGGGCAGGCGTGACGATCGGCATCGAGGATGTCGTCGCCCCGCCGAACAAGGCCAACATCCTGGAGAACTACGAGCGCCGCGCCGACAAGGTGCAGCGTGAGTACGAGCGCGGCCTGATCACCGACGACGAGCGCCGTCAGGAGCTCATCGAGATCTGGACGCACGCGACCGCCGAGGTCGCCCAGGACATGGAGAAGGCGTTCCCGGCCACCAACCCGGTGTGGATGATGGTCAACTCCGGTGCCCGTGGTAACCCGCTGCAGATCCGGCAGATCGCCGGCATGCGCGGGCTGGTCGCCAACCCCAAGGGTGAGACGATCCCGCGGCCGATCAAGTCCTCGTTCCGCGAGGGCCTGACCGTGCTGGAGTACTTCATCTCCACCCACGGCACTCGCAAGGGTCTGGCCGACACCGCGCTCCGTACCGCTGACTCGGGTTACCTGACCCGGCGTCTGGTGGACGTGGCGCAGGACGTCATCGTCCGCGAGGAAGACTGCGGCACGGACCGCCGGTTCGTGATGCAGATCGCCGAGAAGGGCCCGGACGGGGCGCTGGCCAAGATCGACAACATCGAGAACACCGGCACCGGTCGGTCGATCGCGGAAGACGTGATCGGCCCGGACGGCACGGTGCTCGCCCGGGTGAACGACGACACCACCGAGGCGATGCTCGACCAGTTCTTCGAGGCCGGCATCACCGCGATCAAGGTGCACAACGTCCTCGTCTGCGAGGCGAAGATCGGTGTTTGCGCCAAGTGCTACGGTCGCTCGCTCGCCGCGGGCAAGCGGGTGGACGTGGGCGAAGCCGTCGGTATCGTCGCCGCGCAGTCCATCGGTGAGCCCGGTACCCAGCTGACCATGCGTACCTTCCACACCGGTGGTGTGGCCGGTGGTGACATCACGCACGGTCTGCCGCGTATCCAGGAACTGTTCGAGGCCCGTATCCCGAAGGGCATGGCTCCCATCTCTGAGGTGGAAGGCCGTGTCAAGATCGAGGAGACGGAGAAGACCCGGAAGATCATCGTCGTCCCCGACGACGGATCCGAGGAGATCGCCTACCAGGTCCCGATGCGCTCCCGCCTGCTGGTCGCCGATGGCGGCCACGTCAAGGTGGGCGAGCAGCTCATCGCCGGTGCGGTCAACCCGCACGAGGTGCTCCGGATCCTCGGCTCGCGCGCGGTGCAGCAGCACCTGGTGCACGAGGTGCAGGAGGTCTACCGGTCGCAGGGCGTGTCACTGCACGACAAGCACATCGAGATCATCATCCGCCAGATGCTCAAGCGGGTGTACATCCTCGAGTCCGGTGACACCGAACTGCTGCCCGGCGAGCTGGTCGAACGGCCGAATTTCGAAAGGGTCAACCGCGCGGTGGTCACCGACGGTGGACAGCCGGCGTCCGGCCGCCCGGTGCTGATGGGTATCACGAAGGCGTCGCTGGCCACCGAGTCGTGGCTGTCGGCGGCCTCCTTCCAGGAGACGACGCGGGTCCTGACCGACGCGGCGATCCACGCCAAGTCGGACTCCCTGCTCGGCCTGAAGGAGAACGTGATCATCGGCAAGCTCATCCCGGCGGGCACCGGCATGCAGGTGTACCGGAACGTCCGGGTCGAGCCGACCGACGACGCCCGCGGCGCGGCGTATCCGGCGGCGTCCTACCCCGATTCGGAGGGCTACACTCCGTTCGGGCAGGGCTCCGGCGAGGCGGTGCCGTTGGAGGAGTACGATTTCGGCTCCTACAACCGGTAAGCACCGGCAACAGGTAGTCACGGGCTGAGGTCCGTAAAGAGGGCGGCCGGTTTTCCGGCCGCCCTCCTTCCTTTCCCCTTAACGTCCCAGGCCCGCCCGCATGGCCCGTCCCTCGGCACCGCGGCGGAATGAAACGCGGCGGCGGGCTGTTACTCATCCCGTACGGAGGCAGTGAAGATTGTCACGTGCGCCCCGCTGACCCGGTAGACTTCCAGCGGGGATAACCACGCAGCGGCGGTCAGAGCTAATTTGGCCGATGGGCATACGGATGGTACCTTTAACATTCGTGCCCGTGACCTTGCGGGTACCTGCGTGCCGACAGGCAGTGAGGCGGCCGGCCTTCGGGCCGGATTACGGGGTAGCTGTGTCGTTGGCCGCGTGGGATCTCTCCCTTCCGCAGTCCTGATGGTTGTGGTCTGTCTGTGAGGACAGTCATGGCCATCGGCCAGAGGCCGAGTGCGACACGCCCGACCTCGGGGGTCGGCGGAGGACAGAAAACCGCAGGTCAAACGGGTTAGCCCGACGGGAAACCGGCGATTTTCGGGGTCTCGTTCAGGCGAGCGTCTTGGCAGCAAGGCGAGCACCGGGCGAGCACACACAGGCTTGACAGTAGGAATTACGACGGAAAGACGGAGATTCGGTTGCCCACGATCCAGCAGCTGGTCCGCAAGGGCCGCCAGGACAAGGTGTCGAAGAACAAGACGCCCGCGCTGAAGCAGAGCCCGCAGCGTCGTGGTGTCTGCACGCGCGTATACACGACCACGCCGAAGAAGCCGAATTCCGCGCTGCGCAAGGTCGCTCGTGTCCGGCTGACCAGCCAGATCGAGGTCACCGCTTACATCCCCGGTGTCGGCCACAACCTCCAGGAGCACTCCATCGTGCTGGTCCGTGGCGGCCGTGTCCGTGACCTGCCCGGCGTGCGTTACAAGATCATCCGCGGCTCGCTGGACACCCAGGGTGTCCGCAACCGCAAGCAGGCACGCAGCCGCTACGGCGCGAAGAAGGAGAAGAGCTGAGATGCCGCGTAAGGGACCCGCAGCGAAGCGGCAGCTTGTCACCGATCCGGTCTACGGCTCGCCGCTCGTCACCGCGCTCGCCAACAAGGTGCTGAAGTCCGGCAAGCGGTCGCTTGCCGAGCGCATCGTGTACGGCGCGCTCGAGGGCTGCCGCGACAAGACCGGCAACGACCCGGTCGTCACGCTGAAGCGCGCGCTCGACAACGTGAAGCCGACCCTCGAGGTCCGCAGCCGCCGTGTCGGTGGCGCGACCTACCAGGTGCCGGTCGAGGTGCGGGCCTCGCGCAGCACGACTCTGGCCCTGCGCTGGATCGTCATGTACGCGCGGTCACGCCGCGAGAAGACGATGACCGAGCGGCTGATGAACGAGCTGCTCGACGCGAGCAACGGCCTTGGCGCGAGCGTCAAGCGCCGTGAGGACACGCACAAGATGGCGGAGTCTAACAAGGCCTTCGCCCACTACCGCTGGTAACCCACCAGTGGTCGTGAAGAAGTACGAGACTAAGGACGCTTAACGTGGCCATCCAGACCGACGTAGACCTCGCCAAGGTCCGCAACATCGGGATCATGGCGCACATCGACGCGGGCAAGACGACGACGACCGAGCGCATCCTCTTCTACACCGGCATCAACTACAAGATCGGTGAGGTCCACGATGGCGCAGCCACCATGGACTGGATGGAGCAGGAGCAGGAGCGCGGCATTACGATCACGTCGGCCGCGACCACGACGCACTGGCGCGATCACACGATCAACATCATCGACACGCCTGGGCACGTGGACTTCACCGTCGAGGTTGAGCGCTCGCTGCGCGTGCTCGACGGCGCTGTCGCCGTGTTCGACGCCGTGGCCGGCGTCGAGCCGCAGTCCGAGAACGTCTGGCGCCAAGCCAACAAGTACGACGTTCCGCGGATTTGCTTCGTCAACAAGATGGACCGCGTAGGCGCCGAGTTCCACCGCTGCGTCGAGATGATCGTCACGCGGCTGGGCGCTACCCCCGCTGTCGTCCAGCTCCCCTGGGGTGTCGAGGCGGACTTCCGCGGCGTCATCGACCTGGTTCGCATGACCGCTTACCTGTGGGAGAGCGACGACAAGGGCGCGACGTACGAAACCGTCGAGATCCCCTCGGACCACGTCGACGCGGCCCGGGAGTGGCGTGACAAGCTGCTCGAGACCGTGGCTGAGAACGACGACGAGATGATGGAGCTTTACCTCGAGGGCACCGATCCCAGCGAGGAGCAGCTCGTCGCGGCGATCCGTCGCGCGACCCTCGCGAGCAAGGTCACCCCGGTGCTGTGCGGCACGGCGTTCAAGAACAAGGGCGTGCAGCCCATGCTCGACGCCATCATCGACTACCTGCCGAGCCCGGTGGACATCGCGTCCATCGAGGGCCACGCGGTGAACGATGAGGACACCGTGATCGAGCGGCATGCCGACCCGAGCGAGCCGTTCGCGGCGCTGGCCTTCAAGATCATGGCCGACCCGCACCTGGGCAAGCTGACCTATCTCCGGATCTACTCCGGAACGCTCGAGGCGGGCACTCAGGTCCTGAACTCGATCAAGGGCCGCAAGGAGCGGATCGGCAAGATCTACCAGATGCACGCGAACAAGCGCGAGGAGCGCCCAACCGCGATAGCTGGCCAGATCGTCGCCGTGATGGGCCTGAAGGACACCACGACGGGTGACACGCTGTGCGCCCAGGACAAGCCGGTGATCCTCGAGTCCATGACGTTCCCGGCGCCGGTCATCAACGTGGCGATCGAGCCGAAGACCAAGAGTGACCAGGAGAAGCTGGGCACCGCTATTCAGCGGCTCGCCGAGGAGGACCCGACCTTCCAGGTCAGGACCGACGAGGAGACTGGCCAGACGATCATCGCGGGCATGGGCGAACTGCACCTCGAGGTGCTGGTCGACCGTATGCGCCGTGAGTTCAAGGTCGAGGCCAACATCGGCCGCCCGCAGGTCGCCTACCGGGAGACCGTCCGCCGGGCTGTCCAGAAGGTCGAGTACACGCACAAGAAGCAGACCGGTGGTTCCGGTCAGTTCGCGCGCGTGATCATCAACCTGGAGCCGACCGGCGGTGACGGCGGCGGCTACGAGTTCGAGAACAAGGTGACCGGTGGCCGCATCCCGCGGGAGTACATCCCGTCGGTGGACGCCGGATGCCAGGAAGCCGCCGAGTTCGGCGTGCTTGCCGGGTTCCCGATGGTCGACGTCAAGGTGACGCTGACTGACGGGGCCTACCACGAGGTGGACTCCTCGGAGCTCGCCTTCAAGATCGCCGGGTCGATGGCCTTCAAGAAGGCCGCCGGGTCGGCAAACCCTGTCCTGCTCGAGCCGGTGATGAACGTCGAGGTCACCACGCCCGAGGACTACATGGGTGACGTGATTGGCGACCTGAACAGCCGCCGTGGTCAGATCCAGTCCATGGAGGAACGATCCGGGGCCCGTGTGGTCAAGGCTCTCGTCCCGCTGTCGGAGATGTTCGGTTACGTCGGCGACCTGCGCAGCAGGACTCAGGGCCGGGCGAACTACACCATGCAGTTCGACTCCTACGCCGAGGTTCCGCCGAACATCGCCAAGGAGATCATCGCCAAGGCGCGCGGCGAGTAATCGCAGCACGTACCAGCAGGCAGACCGACCTAGGAAAACTCCAGACCCACCGCAGTGGGCCGGATCGCAACGAGGAGAAATCAGTGGCGAAGGCAAAGTTCGAGCGGACTAAGCCGCACGTCAACATCGGCACCATCGGACACATCGACCACGGCAAGACGACCCTGACCGCGGCGATCACCAAGGTGCTGCACGACAAGTACCCGGACGTCAACCCCTTCACGCCGTTCGACCAGATCGACAACGCGAAGGAAGAGCGCGAGCGCGGCATCACCATCTCGATCTCGCACGTTGAGTACCAGACCGAGAACCGGCACTACGCGCACGTCGACTGCCCGGGTCACGCCGACTACATCAAGAACATGATCACGGGTGCCGCCCAGATGGACGGCGCGATCCTCGTGGTCGCCGCGACCGACGGCCCGATGCCGCAGACCCGCGAGCACGTGCTGCTCGCCCGTCAGGTCGGCGTGCCGTACATCGTCGTCGCGCTGAACAAGTGCGACATGGTGGACGACGAGGAGATCCTCGAGCTGGTCGAGCTCGAGGTCCGTGAGCTGCTCAACGAGTACGGGTTCCCGGGCGACGACGTCCCCGTGATCCGCGTCTCGGCCTACCAGGCGCTCCAGGGCGACGAGAAGTGGGGCGAGGCCGTCCTCGAGCTGATGAACGCCGTGGACGAGGCCATTCCGGAGCCGGTCCGCGAGATCGACAAGCCGTTCCTGATGCCGATCGAGGACGTCTTCTCGATCACCGGTCGCGGTACCGTGGTGACCGGCCGCATCGAGCGTGGTGTCGTCAAGGTTGGCGAGACCGTCGACATCATCGGCATCAAGGACAAGGCGACGACGACCGTCACCGGCGTCGAAATGTTCCGCAAGCTGCTCGACGAGGGCCAGGCCGGCGACAACGTGGGCCTGCTGCTCCGCGGCATCAAGCGCGAGGACGTGGAGCGCGGCCAGGTCGTCATCAAGCCGGGCACCAACACCCCGCACACGGAGTTCGAGAGCCAGGTCTACGTCCTGTCCAAGGACGAAGGCGGACGCCACACCCCGTTCTTCAACAACTACCGGCCGCAGTTCTACTTCCGCACCACCGACGTGACCGGTGTGGTCACGCTGCCGGAGGGCACGGAAATGGTCATGCCGGGTGACCGCACCGACATGCAGGTAGCGCTCATCCAGCCCATCGCCATGGAAGAGGGACTGCAGTTCGCGATCCGCGAGGGTGGCCGTACGGTCGCCTCCGGCCGGGTCACCAAGGTCATCAAGTAGGCACTGCTGCTCCGGCGGCCGGACCGCCAAGGCCCGGCCGCCGGAGCATGTCAGCCCCTCATTTGGATGCGACCACTAAACAGCGGCACGTAAGAGAAGTGAAGGAACCGAGGCCATAATGGCGGGACAGAAGATCCGCATCCGGCTCAAGGCATATGACCACGAGGTCATCGACAAGGCGGCGAAGCAGATCGTCGACACGGTGACTCGTACCGGCGCGCGTATTGCCGGTCCCGTGCCGCTGCCTACCGAGAAGAACGTGTACTGCGTCATCCGCTCGCCGCACAAGTACAAGGACTCGCGCGAGCACTTCGAGATGCGGACGCACAAGCGGCTGATCGACATCCTCGATCCGACGCCCAAGACGGTCGACTCGCTGATGCGTCTTGACCTGTCGGCTGGCGTCTACATCGAGATCAAGCTCTGAGGACTCACTGATCATGGCAATGACAGGGATCCTGGGCACCAAGCTTGGCATGACCCAGGTCTTCGACGAAACCGGGCAGGTAGTACCTGTCACGGTCGTGCAGGCTGGCCCGTGCGTGGTCACGGCCGTTCGCACGCCCGACAACGACGGGTACTCCGCTGTCCAGATCGGCTTCGGGGAGATCAATCCCCGCAAGGTCACCAAGCCGGTGGCTGGCCTGTTCGAGAAGGCCGGGGTGACGCCACGCCGTTACGTCGCCGAGATCCGCACGGAGAACGCGACGGAGTACACGCTCGGTCAGGAGCTCACCGCGGGCCTTTTCGAGGCTGGTCAGCGTATCGACGTGACCGGCAAGTCAAAGGGCAAAGGCACCGCCGGTGTCATGAAGCGTCACGGTTTCGGCGGTCTTGAGGCCTCCCACGGTACGCAGCGCAAGCACCGCTCGCCCGGCTCGATCGGCGCCTGCGCCACGCCGGGTCGCGTGTTCAAGGGCCTGCGGATGGCCGGCCGGATGGGCGCGGCCCGTACCACCGAGCAGAACCTCACCGTGCACGCCGTGGACGCTGACAAGAACCTGCTGCTCATCAAGGGCGCGGTTCCCGGTCCTCGCGGCGGCCTCGTCGTCGTCCGCGCGGCGGTGCGTGACCTGGTGCGAGGAGGAAACTAAATGACCAGCGTTAACGTCATCTCGCACGCGGGCGAAACGACGGGCAGCGTCGAACTGCCCGAGGTGATCTTCGGCGCCAAGGTGAACATCCCGCTGATGCACCAGGTCGTCGTGGCCCAGCGTGCCGCGGCCCGCCAGGGCACGCACGCGACCAAGACTCGCGGCATGGTGAGCGGTGGCGGCAAGAAGCCGTACCGGCAGAAGGGCACCGGCCGGGCCCGTCAGGGTTCGACCCGCGCCCCGCAGTTCACCGGCGGTGGCGTGGTCCATGGCCCGCAGCCGCGTGACTACAGCCAGCGGACTCCCAAGAAGATGAAGGTCGCGGCCCTGCGCAGCGCCCTCACCGACCGGGCGGCCAGCGAGCGCGTGTACGTCGTCACCAACTTCGTGGAGGGCGATGCGCCCAAGACGAAGGAGGCGCTGACGGTGCTGAACAAGATCACCGACGATGCCACGCGGAACGTCCTGGTGGTCACCACCGCTGACGACGAGACCACCTGGAAGTCGCTGCGCAACGTTCCGTTCGTGCACCTGCTCTCCCAGGACCAGTTGAACACCTACGACGTGCTCGTCAGCGACCACGTCGTTTTCACCGAGGCCGCGCTGACCGCGTTCATCGGGAGGGGTTCGGAGTGAGCAAGATCTACAACCCGCGCGACATCCTGCTGAAGCCAGTGGTCTCCGAGAAGAGCTACGGCCTCCTGGACGAGGGCAAGTACACCTTCATCGTCGCACCGCACGCGAACAAGACGCAGATTCGCCAGGCCGTCGAGGAAGTGTTCCGGGTCAAGGTGACCGGCGTGAACACCCTCAACCGGCAGGGCAAGCGCCGTCGTACCCGGTACGGCTGGGGCAAGCGCCCGGACACCAAGCGGGCCATCGTGACCCTGGCGGAGGGTGACCGGATCGACATCTTCGGCCCGGTTAGTTAAGGAGAAGCAGGTGGCAATCCGTAAGTACAAGCCGACCACTCCCGGTCGGCGCGGCGCCAGCGGCTCCGACTTCTCCGAGATCACCCGGAGCGAGCCGGAGAAGTCGCTGGTCCGCCCGCTGCACAGCAAGGGCGGTCGCAACGTCTACGGCCGGGTGACCGCGCGTCACCAGGGCGGCGGACACAAGCGCGCTTACCGGCTGATCGACTTCCGTCGGCACGACAAGGACGGCGTCCCGGCCAAGGTCGCGCACATCGAGTACGACCCGAACCGCACCGCCCGCATCGCGCTGCTCCACTACGTGGACGGCGAGAAGCGGTACATTCTCGCGCCGCAGGGCCTGCACCAGGGCGACCGCGTGGAGAACGGCCCGGGCGCGGACATCAAGCCCGGCAACGCTCTCCCGCTGCGCAACATCCCGACCGGTACCGTGATCCACGCGATCGAGCTCCGCCCCGGCGGCGGCGCGAAGATCGCGCGGTCCGCGGGCACGAGCGTGCAGCTGCTGGCCAAGGAAGGCGCTTACGCCGCGCTGCGCATGCCGTCCGGTGAGATCAGGCGGGTCAGCGTGGACTGCCGCGCGACCGTCGGTGAGGTCGGTAACGCCGAGCAGGGCAACATCAAGCTCGGCAAGGCGGGCCGTAACCGGTGGAAGGGCAAGCGTCCGTCCGTCCGTGGTGTCGCGATGAACCCGATCGACCACCCGCACGGTGGTGGCGAGGGCAAGAGCTCCGGTGGCCGCCACCCGGTGAGCCCGTGGGGCAAGCCGGAAGGCCGCACCCGCAAGGCCAACAAGCCCAGTGACCGGCTGATCAGCCGCCGCCGCGGCAAGAACAAGCGGTAGGAGCAAGCTTCGATGCCTCGTAGCCTTAAGAAGGGTCCCTTCGTTGACGACCACCTGATGAAGAAGGTGGACGTGCAGAACGACAAGGGGACCAAGACCGTAATCAAGACGTGGTCGCGCCGGTCGATGATCGTGCCCGCGATGCTGGGTCACACCATCGCCGTGCACGACGGCCGCAAGCACATCCCGGTGTTCATCACCGAGTCGATGGTGGGGCACAAGCTCGGGGAGTTCGCTCCGACGCGGACCTTCCGCAGCCACGTCAAGGATGACCGGCGTAGCCGGCGATAAGCCTGAAAGGGAACGCACCAATGGAAGCCAGGGCTAAGGCGCGGTACGTCCGCGTCACGCCACGGAAGGCCCGCCGTGTGGCGGACCTCATCCGCGGGCTGCCCGCCGACGAGGCGCAGGCCATCTTGGAGTTCGCCCCCCAGGCCGCCAGCGACCCGGTCGGCAAGGTGCTCGCGAGCGCGGTCGCCAACGCGGAGCAGACCGGCGGCCAAGACCGCGGCATGCTCTGGGTGCGCCGGGCGTGGGTCGACGAGGGCCCGACGCTCAAGCGTTTCCGGCCCCGTGCCCAGGGACGTGGGTACCGGATCAACAAGCGGACGAGCCACATCACCGTTGTGGTCTCCGACGACAGCGAAGGAGGGAAGCACTAGTGGGACAGAAGGTTAACCCGCACGGGTTCCGGCTGGGCATCACCACTGACTTCAAGAGTCGCTGGTACGCGGAGAAGAAGTACAAGGACTACGTCGCAGAGGACGTGGCGATCCGCCGGATGCTGCAGCGCGGCATGGAACGAGCCGGCATCTCCACCGTGGAGATCGAGCGGACCACGGACCGGGTGCGGGTGGACATTCACACCGCGCGTCCGGGCATCGTGATCGGCCGTCGCGGCGCGGAGGCCGACCGCATCCGCGGTGACCTCGAGAAGCTCACGGGCAAGCAGATCCAGCTGAACATCCTCGAGGTGAAGAACCCCGAGGTTGACGCTCAGCTCGTGGCCCAGGGCGTGGCCGAGCAGCTGTCCAGCCGTGTCTCGTTCCGGCGGGCCATGCGCAAGGCGATGCAGAGCGCGCTCAAGGGCGGCGCCAAGGGCATCCGGGTCCAGTGCTCCGGCCGTCTCGGCGGCGCGGAGATGAGCCGCAGCGAGTTCTATCGCGAGGGCCGCGTGCCCCTGCACACGCTGCGTGCCAACATCGACTACGGCTTCTACGAGGCGCGGACGACGTTCGGCCGCATCGGCGTGAAGGTGTGGATCTACAAGGGCACGGCGGAGACCACCCGCGCCGGCCGTGAGGCACAGCAGGCCGCGCTGCGCGCGGCTCAAGGACAGCAGCGCCGCGGGGCGGGCGACCGTCCGCAGCAGCGCCGTGGTGGCCGTCGCGGCGACCGTCCTGAAGGCCGTGGCGACCGCAGCGAGCGCCCCGGGCGTTCGGGGGCGCCGGCGGCGGAGCCGCAGCCGGGTACCCCTGAGGAGGGCTGACACATGCTGATTCCGCGTAAGGTCACGCACCGCAAGCAGCACCGTCCGCACCGGACCGGCGCGGCCAGCGGTGGTACCCGGGTGACGTTCGGCGAATTCGGCATCCAGGCACTGGAGCACGCGTACGTGACGAACCGCCAGATCGAGGCGGCCCGTATCGCGATGACCCGGCACATCCGCCGTGGCGGAAAGGTCTGGATCAACATCTACCCGGACCGTCCGCTGACCAAGAAGCCGGCCGAGACCCGGATGGGTTCCGGTAAGGGCTCCCCGGAGTGGTGGATCGCCAACGTGAAGCCGGGCCGGGTGATGTTCGAGCTGTCGGGTGTCGCGGAGCCGGTGGCCCGCGAGGCGCTGCGCCGCGCGATTCACAAGCTCCCGATGAAAGCACGGATTGTTAAGCGAGAGGTTGGTGAAGCCTGATGGCTGCGGGCTTGACCGCCGAGCAGCTGCGGTCCTCCACTCCGGAGGAACTCGTCAGCAAGCTGGCCGAGGCCAAGGAAGAGCTGTTCAACCTCCGCTTCCAGGGAGCCACTGGCCAGCTGGAGAGCCACGGGCGCCTGCACGCCGTCCGTAAGGAAATCGCCCGCATCTACACCGTGATGCGGGAACGAGAGCTCGGCATCATTATCGACGTCGAGGAAGCTGTATCTGCCGAGGAGGCGGGGCCCGCCGTCGAGGAGGGGGCTGAGCTATGAGCGAAGCGACGCAGGCCACCACGGCCGAGACTGAGCAGCGCGGCTACCGCAAGACCCGCGAGGGTCTCGTCGTCAGCGACAAGATGGACAAGACCGTCGTTGTCGAGGTCGAGGACCGCGTGAAGCACGCGAAGTACGGCAAAGTTATGCGCCGTACTAAGAAGTACAAGGCCCACGACGAGCAGAACGAGTGCGGCGTCGGCGACCGTGTGCTGCTGATGGAGACCCGGCCGCTGTCCGCCACCAAGCGGTGGCGCGTGGCCGAGATCCTGGAACGAGCCAAGTAAGTAGGAACGAACCGCCGGACGCAAACCCCGGCGTGACGAAGCAGGAGTTGACGTGATCCAGCAGGAGTCGCGGCTCAAGGTCGCCGACAACACGGGTGCGAAGGAAATCTTGTGTATCCGCGTGCTCGGCGGCAGTGGCCGGCGATACGCGGGCATCGGTGACGTCATCGTGGCGACCGTAAAGGACGCGCTGCCCGGGGCTGGCGTCAAGAAGGGCGATGTCGTCAAGGCGGTCGTGGTGCGCACCCGTAAGGAGCGCCGCCGCGGTGACGGTTCCTATATCCGCTTCGACGAGAACGCCGCCGTTCTTATCAGGGACGGCGGGGACCCGCGTGGCACCCGCATCTTCGGCCCGGTCGGGCGGGAGCTTCGGGAAAAGCGCTTCATGCGGATTATCTCGCTGGCGCCGGAGGTGCTGTGATGAAGATCAAAAAGGGTGACCACGTTATCGTCACTGCCGGCAAGGACAAGGGCGCCACGGGGGCTGTTATCGCGGCCTACCCGAAGCAAGACCGGGTCCTGGTGCAGGGCGTGAACATGATCAAGAAGAACAAGAAGGAGACCAACCAGGGTGTCCGCGGTGCCAAGGAAGGCGGCATCGTCACCCAGGAGGCTCCGATCCACGTGAGCAATGTGCAGATCGTGGACCCTGACACCAAGAAGCCCGCGCGGGTCGGCTACAAGATCAACGAGGACGGGACCAAGGTCCGCGTGCTCCGTCCGAGCGGGAAGGAAATCTGATGGCGACCGAGACGCCGGTGCGGCCTCGGCTCAAGGAGAAGTACAAGAGCGAGATCGCCCCGAAGCTGAAGGACGAGTTCGGCTACGGCAACGTCATGCAGATCCCCGGTCTGTCGAAGATCGTGGTCAACATGGGCGTCGGCGAGGCCGCCCGGGACGCGAAGCTGATCGACGGTGCGGTCAGGGACCTGGCCGCCATCACCGGGCAGAAGCCGGCCGTCGCGCGGGCGAAGAAATCCATCGCCCAGTTCAAGCTGCGCGAGGGCATGCCGATCGGCGCGCACGTCACGCTGCGCGGCGACCGGATGTGGGAGTTCCTCGACCGGCTGCTGTCGATCGCGCTGCCGCGCATCCGTGACTTCCGCGGCCTGTCGGACCGTCAGTTCGACGGGCAGGGGAACTACACGTTCGGCCTGACCGAGCAGGTCATGTTCCACGAGATCGACCCGGACAAGGTCGACCGGCAGCGGGGCATGGACATCACGGTTGTCACCACGGCAATCAACGACGCCGAGGGCCGCGCGCTGCTGCGGCAGCTTGGCTTCCCCTTCAAGGAGGCATAAGCGATGGCGAAGACCGCGCTTAAGGTGAAGGCGGCTCGCAAGCCGAAGTTCGAGGTCCGCGGTTACACGCGGTGCTCGCGTTGCGGCCGCCCGCGCGCCGTGTACCGCAAGTTCGGCTTGTGCCGGATCTGCTTCCGCATGATGGCGCACCGCGGCGAACTGCCCGGCATCACCAAGTCCAGCTGGTAAATACCCGATAGAAGACGCCGTAGGTCCCCCATAACTGGTACGGAAACCGCGGCGAGGAAGGCCACACAAGGCCATGTCAATGACCGACCCAATCGCGGACATGCTGACTCGTCTGCGTAACGGTAACTCGGCGTACCACGACACAGTGGGCATGCCGTACTCCAAGATCAAGAGCCACATCGCGGAGATCCTCCAGCAGGAGGGCTACATCGCCGGGTGGCGTGTCGAGGACGCCGAAGTCGGCAAGAACCTCGTGATCACGCTGAAGTACGGCAACACGCGCGAGCGCTCCATCGCCGGCATCAAGCGGGTATCCAAGCCCGGCCTGCGCGTGTACGCGAAGAAGGACAACCTGCCGCGGGTGCTCGGCGGTCTCGGCGTCGCGATCATCTCGACGTCCGGCGGCCTGATGACCGACAAGCAGGCCAAGAAGAGTGGCGTGGGCGGGGAAGTCCTCGCCTACGTCTGGTAAGGGAAGGGGGAACAAGCAATGTCACGTATCGGACGTCTCCCCATTCCCGTCCCTAGCGGCGTGGACGTGGCCATCGACGGCCAGGCGGTCAGCGTGAAGGGGCCCAAGGGCAGCCTGAGCCTGACTGTGGCGGAGCTGATTACCGTGGTGCGCGAGGATGACGCCATCAAGGTGACCCGTGCCAACGACGAGGGCAAGGCCCGTGCGCTGCACGGCCTGTCCCGCACGCTGATCGCCAACATGGTGACGGGCGTGACCACGGGCTACAGCAAGACGCTGGAGATCGTCGGCGTCGGTTACCGTGTCGCGGCCAAGGGCAAGGACCTCGAGTTCTCGCTGGGCTTCAGCCACCCGGTTGTGGTCACCCCGCCGGAGGGCATCACCTTCCGCGTCGAGGCGCCCACCCGGTTCGTGGTCGAGGGCATCGACAAGCAGCTGGTGGGCGAGACCGCCGCCCGGATCCGCAAGATCCGCAAGCCCGACCCGTACAAGGCCAAGGGCGTGCGGTATCAGGGCGAAGTGATCCGGCGCAAGGTCGGGAAGGCTGGTAAGTAGTCATGGCTCGTACCCAAGCCAAGCGCTCGTCGCGCGAGTACGCCACCGGTAAGGTCGGCCCGCGCACGTCGGGCAAGACCCGCGCTCGCATCCGCCGCCACCTGCGGGTCCGCAAGCACATCAGCGGTACCACGGCGCGTCCGCGCCTCGTGGTGAACCGCTCCACGAAGCACATCTTCGTGCAGATCGTGGATGACACGGTCGGCCGCACGCTTGTGTCGGCTTCCACCATGGAAGCGGACGTCCGCGCCGCCGAAGGCGACAAGACCGCCAAGGCGAAGCTCGTCGGCGAGCTAGTCGCCCAGCGGGCCACGGCCGCCGGCATTACCGCGGTGGTCTTCGACCGTGGCGGATATCAGTACCACGGCCGCGTGGCCGCAGTAGCGGACAGCGCGCGCGAAGCGGGGCTGACGCTGTGAACAGGAAGGAAGACTAATGCCAGGAGCTCCGCGGCGCGGCGGCAGCGGCGGTGGCGAGCGGCGTGATCGCCGTGACGACCGTCGTGGCGGCCAGGCCGAGAAGCAGACTGCCTACCTGGAGCGCGTGGTCACCATTAACCGCGTCGCGAAGGTAGTCAAGGGCGGTCGCAGGTTCAGCTTTACCGCGCTGGTCGTGGTGGGCGACGGCAACGGCCTCGTCGGTGTCGGTTACGGCAAGGCGAAGGAAGTGCCGGCCGCGATCGCCAAGGGCGTCGAGGAAGCCAAGAAGCACTTCTTCCGGGTTCCCCGGATCGCGACGACGATCCCGCACACCGTCCGCGGTGAGGCGGCGGCCGGCGTGGTGCTGCTCAAGCCGGCCAGCCCCGGTACCGGCGTCATCGCCGGCGGCCCGGTGCGCGCCGTGCTCGAGTGCGCGGGCATCGGCGACGTGCTGTCGAAGTCGCAAGGCTCGTCGAACCCGATCAACGTGGTGCACGCCACGGTGACGGCCCTAAAGGCGCTGAACCGTCCCGAGGAGATCGCGGCCAAGCGCGGCCTGCCGATCGAGGACGTGGCTCCGCGGGCCATGCTGGCCGCGCGTGACGCGGCCGCGGCCGCCGCTCCCGCCGGTGCTGGCGCTAGCGGCAGGTCGTAAGGGGGATCGTGATGACACAGCTCAAGGTGACCCAGGTCAAGTCGAAGATCGGCGGGAACCAGTCGCAGCGTAACAGTCTGCGGTCGCTGGGCCTGAAGAAGATCGGCCAGACGGTGGTCAAGCCGGATCGTCCCGAGTTCCGAGGCATGATTCAGACGGTCCGCCACCTTGTCACGGTAGAGGAAGTGGACTAGTCATGCTGAAGATCCATGACCTTCAGCCGGCCCCTGGCTCGCACAAGGCGAAGACCCGGGTTGGCCGGGGTGAGGGGTCCAAGGGCAAGACCGCGGGCCGCGGCACCAAGGGCACCAAGGCCCGTTACCAGGTGCCGCTCGGCTTCGAGGGCGGCCAGATGCCCCTGCACCGGCGCGTGCCGAAGCTCAAGGGCTTCTCCAACGCGCTGTTCAAGACCGAGTACCAGGTCGTCAACGTCGGCCGCCTGGCTGAGCTGTTCCCGCAGGGCGGCGAGGTTACGCCGGAGTCCCTGCACGCGGCCGGGGCCGTCCGCAAGGGCGAGCTCGTGAAGGTGCTGGGCGACGGGGACCTGGGCGTGGCGCTGCGCGTCAGCGCGCACAAGGTGTCCGAGTCGGCCAAGCAGAAGATCGAAGCCGCCGGCGGCAGCATCACCCTGTTGGGTTAAGCCAAGCTCGGCCGTCCCGGGTACCCGCCTGCATGCCCGATACTGTTTCTTGTTATCGGGCATGCAGCCGGGGGTTTCGGGAGGTCCCCCGGGCTGGCACGCGGGTGAAGCCCGCGGGTAGGATACGAATCCACGCAATGGCCGCGTAAAACGCAGGTACCACTGATGAAAAGGGATCACGCCGCATGCTGACCGCGTTCATCCGGGCGTTCAGGACGCCTGACCTGCGCAAGAAGCTACTGTTCACGCTCGGCATTCTCATATTGTTCCGGTTCGGGTCATCGCTGCCTGCCCCGGGCATTAGCGAGAAGAACGTGAACTTGTGCTCTGGTCTCGCGGCCAAGAGCGGTGCGGCCAACGTCTACGCGCTCGTCAACCTGCTGAGCGGTAACGCACTGAAGTACATGACGGTGTTCGCGCTGGGCATCATGCCCTACATCACCGCGAGCATCATTCTCCAGCTGCTCACGGTCGTCATCCCGCGCCTTGAGGCACTGAAGGAAGAGGGCCAGGCCGGGCAGGCGAAGATCACCCAGTACACCCGGTACCTGACGATCGGCCTGGCGATCCTGCAGTCGACCGGCTACATCGAGCTGGCCCGCACCGGCACGCTGTTCGCCAACAGCGAGTGCACCGCGACGAGCAACCCGATCATCCCTGACGCCTCCGTGTTCCGCATCGCGACGATGGTCGTCGTCATGGTGGCGGGCACCGCGGTGATCATGTGGCTGGGCGAGCTGATCACCGACCGCGGCGTCGGTAACGGCATGTCCGTGCTGATCTTCACCCAGGTCATCGCCGTCATCCCCGGCGAGCTCCTGACGATCCTCCAGACCAAGGGCACCTTCATCGCCCTGCTGTCGCTCGTCGTCATCATCGTGGTCGTCGCGTTCGTGGTCTTCATGGAACAGGCGCAGCGCCGCATCCCGGTGCAGTACGCCAAGCGCATGGTCGGCCGCCGGATGTATGGCGGGACGTCGACGTACATTCCGATGAAGGTCAACCTCGCGGGCGTCATCCCGGTCATCTTCGCCTCGAGTTTGCTGTACATCCCGCAGCTGGCGGTCTCGCTGTTCGGCAACCAGAGCCACCCGCAGGCGTGGGTGACCTGGGTGCAGAACCACCTGGAGACAACGACAACGCTGTCGACCGAGTGGCTGTACATTCTCCTGTTCTTCCTGTTGACCGTGGGGTTCACGTTCTTCTACGTGTCGATCACCTTCAATCCCGTCGAAGTCGCCGACAATATGAAGAAATACGGTGGCTTTATCCCGGGCATCAGGCCAGGCCGCCCGACGGCGGAGTATCTCGGGTACGTGCTGAACCGGCTCACCACGCCGGGTTCGCTCTATCTCGGTGTGGTCGCCATGTTCCCGCTGCTCGCGCTGGCCGCGATTGGCGTGGGTTCGGAATTCCCGTTCAGCGGCGTGAGCCTGCTCATCATGGTCGGCGTTGGCCTGGACACGGTTAAGCAGATCGAGAGCCAGCTTCAGCAGCGTAATTACGAAGGCTTCCTGCGATAGTGCGCATCGTCCTAGTCGGGCCCCCCGGTGCGGGCAAGGGAACCCAGGCCCATTTCATCGCATCCCACCTCGCGATCCCGCGTATCTCGACGGGTGACATCTTCCGTCATAACGTCGCCGGCAACACCGAACTCGGCTTGCAGGCGAAGGAGTACATGAACAAGGGTGACCTCGTCCCCGACGAGATCACCGTGGCGATGGTGCGGGACCGGCTGGCGGAGGACGACGCCCAGGCCGGTTTCCTCCTCGACGGCTTCCCGCGTAACGTGCCCCAGGCCGAGACGCTGAAGAAGATGCTCGCCGAGCTGGACACCCGGTTGACCGTCGTGCTCGAGCTCGTCGTCGACGAGGACGAGGTGGTCCGCCGCCTGTCCGGCCGTCGTACCTGCCGGCGCTGCGAGCGGGTCTGGCATATCGACTACGACCCGCCCACTACACCTGGCGTCTGCGACGACTGCGGTGGCGAACTGTTCCAGCGTGACGACGACAAGGAAGAGGTCATCCGGCACCGGCTCGAGGTCTACAAGACCCAGACGTCGCCGCTGATCACCTTCTACGCCGACGAGAGCATCCTGGTGGGCATCGACGCGACCGGCCCGGTCGAGGAAGTAACCTCCCGGGCGCTCGCCGCCCTTCAGCCGTACATGCGGTAACTCCCGCACGGAGAGATACCCTGGAGGCATGCGGTTGCGGCGCATCCAGTACAAGACTCCTGAGCAGTTTGTTCGCATGCGGAGGGCCGGACTGGTCGTCGCGAACACCCTTCAGGTGCTGCGCGAGGCCGTCCGTCCCGGGATCTCGACGGCCCAGCTTGACGAGATCGCGGCGCGCGAGATCGCCGCCGCCGGGGCGACTCCCTCCTTCCTCGGATATTTCGGGTATCCGGCAACTATCTGCACTTCCGTCAACGACGTGATCGTGCACGGGATCCCGCACGAGGACGTCGTCCTGAAAGACGGGGACATCATCTCGATCGACTGCGGTGCGATCCTCGACGGCTGGCACGGCGACGCCGCGTTCTCGGTCGGGGTCGGCGAGATCGACCCGGCTGACCAGGAACTGCTCGACGTATGCGAGGCCTCCCTGTGGGCGGGCATCGCGCAGGCGGCTGACGGCAACCGGCTCGGCGACGTCTCCCACGCGGTCGAGAGCCGCGTGCGCGAGGCCGGGGACTACGGACTGATCGAGGAGTACACGGGCCACGGGATCGGCACCGAGATGCACATGGACCCCGTCGTGCCGAACTTCGGTCCGCCCGGCGTGGGGCCGCGGCTGCGGTTCGGCATGGCGATCTGCATCGAGCCGATGATCACCCGGGGCTCGCGGCTCAATACCGAACTCGACGACGGCTGGACTGTGATCACCGCCGACGGCTCCCGCGCGGCGCACTTCGAGCATTCGATCGCCATCACGCCCGATGGCCCCTGGGTCCTGACCGCTCAGGAAAACGCGCGGAATCCCTGGGCGGAGCGGTCCGGGGTTTCCCTCCGTCATCCGGGCGACGCGGGCATCATGACGAAGCAGCCTTCACGTGCCAGCGATGCCGGGTGACCCTCGCATCCGCGCCTCGGACGCGGACCGGGACCGAGTGGCGGCGCTGCTGAGCGAGCACCACGCCGCGGGGCGGCTGACCGCCGAGGAATTCCAGGAGCGGGTGGACGCCGCGCTCGCGGCCAAGACCGTCGGCGACCTCGACGCCCTGCTGGCCGACCTGCCCGCGATCGACCTGTACCGCCTCCCGGCCGCGGGCATCAAGCCGGCCCCGCCCGGCCCTCGCCGCCCGCGCTCCCGCCACTAACCCACCCGCCGGGCACAGCCGAGCCCCGGGAATACCACGAGAACGTGGGACGTCATGCAGGCCAGTTCGCGATTAGCGCCCCAGTCGAGTAGACTCATGCCCGGCCCATCGGCTGGCCTTTCCGCATGGCCTTTCGTCATCGGGGGAGTGTGTCAACACCCAGCCTGTAGGCGTTCTCGCCGGGGCAGATGCGAACCAGCAGGGTGCTCGCGTAACCGCAGCATCGACCAAACTACGCAGAGACGAAGCGCGGAGGATATGCCCAAGAAAGACGGCGCCATCGAGATCGAAGGCACTGTGATCGAGACCTTGCCGAATGCCTTCTTCCGAGTGGAGCTGGACAACGGGCACAAGGTTCTCGCCCACATCAGTGGAAAGATGCGGATGCACTATATCCGGATCCTCCCCGATGACCGGGTGGTCGTGGAACTTAGTCCATACGACCTGAGCCGCGGTCGCATCGTCTACCGGTACAAGTAAACAACAGGAGAGTTCGCCGTGAAGGTCAAGCCGAGCGTCAAGAAGATCTGCAGCAAGTGCAGGGTCATCCGTCGCCACGGCCGCGTCATGGTCATCTGCTCCGACCCCCGGCACAAGCAGCGTCAAGGCTAATTTTCGGGGGTCCCAGGGGGTTTTCTCCCTGAAGCCAGCAGGATTATCCGGGGGCCTGAGCGGTCCCGGGCCATACGTAAGCTGTAACGAACACAACGTAATACGCGCACCGCAGCGGCTGGGACTTGAAACCCCCAGCCGAAGCCCCTGGTTGGAGGCCGGGGCCCGGTCCTGGGCAGGGACGGGAGGCGGTGCGCCAGACCTCCACCACCAAGAAGGAGAACTGCCCGCTAATGGCACGTCTTTCCGGTGTCGACCTGCCGCGCGAGAAGCGCCTCGAGGTCGCCCTTACTTACATCTTCGGGGTCGGCCGCACCCGGGCGCTTGAGACGCTCGCGAACACCGGTATCAGCGGCGACACCCGTGTCTATGACCTTACTGAAGACGACCTGCTGAAGCTGCGCGACTGGATCGACGCGAACTACCAGGTCGAAGGTGACCTCCGCCGTGAGGTCGCGGCTGACATCCGCCGCAAGATCGAGATCGGCTGCTATCAGGGCATCCGCCACCGCAGGGGCCTGCCGGTGCACGGCCAGCGGACGCAGACGAACGCTCGCACCCGCAAGGGCAAGAAGAAGACCGTCGCCGGCAAGAAGAAGGCCGGGAAGAAGTAGTCCCTCCGGGATCAGATCACCTCACAGGAGTAGGTAAAGCATGCCGCCAAGGAGTCGCAGCCCGCAGGGCGCTGCCAAGAAGGTGCGCCGCAAGGAGCGGAAGAACGTAGCCCATGGGCACGCCCACATCCGGTCCACGTTCAACAACACGATCGTCTCGATCACCGACCCGCAGGGCGCGGTGATCGCGTGGGCGTCCTCGGGCCAGGTCGGGTTCAAGGGCTCTCGTAAGTCCACCCCCTACGCCGCCCAGCAGGCCGCGGAGGCCGCGGCACGCCGCGCCATGGAGCACGGCATGCGCAAGGTCGACGTCTTCGTCAAGGGCCCGGGCTCGGGCCGGGAGACGGCGATCCGGTCGCTGCAGGCGACTGGTCTTGAAGTGGGGTCCATTCAGGACGTCACCCCGGTTCCGCATAATGGCTGCCGTCCGCCCAAGCGGCGCAGGGTCTGAGGAAGAGAGAGATGGCTCGTTACACTGGTCCGGACTGCAAGCTGTGCCGCCGGGAGAAGGTCAAGCTGTTCCTGAAGGGCTCGAAGTGCGAGTCCCCGAAGTGCCCCATCGAGATCCGGCCTTACCCGCCGGGTGAGCACGGCAGGAACCGGGTGAAGGACAGCGAGTACCTCCTGCAGATCCGTGAGAAGCAGAAGGCCCGCCGTATCTACGGCGTGCTGGAGAAGCAGTTCGCGGGCTACTACGTAGAGGCGACCCGCAAGAGCGGACGTACGGGCGAGACGCTGCTCCAGATCCTGGAGAGCCGCCTGGACAACGTCGTGTACCGCGCGGGCTTCGGCAAGAGCCGTGACATGGCCCGCCAGCTGGTGCGCCACGGTCACATTCGCGTGAACGGCCGCCGGGTCGACATCCCGTCCTTCCGGGTGAGCGAGAACGACGTCATCGAGGTCGCGCAGAAGTCGGCCGAGATGACCCCCTTCGTGGTCGCGAAGGCCGAAGCCGGCGAGCGTCCCGTTCCCGCCTGGCTTGAGGTCTCCACCGAGCCGATGCGCATCCTCGTCCACCAGCTCCCGGCCCGGGCTCAGATTGACACCCAGGTCCAGGAGCAGCTAATCGTCGAGTACTACTCGAAGTAAGTAGTGCTGACACCGGGGGGCGGAAGTCCCGCCCCCCGCCGGTTCGCCAGTCATATAGCGGTCTGGCGGAAAGGAAGAAGTCGCAATGCTCATCGCACAGCGTCCGACCCTTGCTGAGGAACAGGTCGGCGATTACCGGTCCAAGTTCACGATCGAGCCGCTGGAGCCTGGCTTCGGTTATACGATCGGCAACTCGCTGCGGCGGACCCTGCTGTCGTCCATTCCGGGCGCGGCGGTCACGTCCATCCGCATCGAGGGCGTGCTCCACGAGTTCACCACGGTCCCCGGGGTCAAGGAAGACGTCACCGACGTCATCTTGAACCTCAAGCAGCTCGTCGTCTCCTCCGAGCACGACGAGCCCGTTGTGATGTACCTGCGCAAGCAGGGTCCGGGCGCGGTGACCGCGGCCGACATCGCCCCGCCGGCCGGCGTGGAGGTGCACAACCCTGACCTGCACATCGCGACGCTCAACGGCAAGGGCAAGCTGGAGATGGAGCTGACCGTCGAGCGCGGTCGCGGTTACGTCTCCGCTAACCAGAACAAGCAGCCGGGCCAGGAAATCGGCCGGATTCCGGTCGACTCCATCTACTCGCCGGTGCTGCGCGTCACCTACAAGGTCGAGGCGACCCGCGTCGAGCAGCGCACCGACTTCGACCGGCTCATCCTGGACGTTGAGACCAAGGCGTGCATGCGTCCCCGCGACGCCGTGGCCAGTGCCGGCAAGACGCTCACCGAGCTGTTCGGCCTGGCGCGGGAGCTCAACGTCGATGCCGAGGGCATCGACATCGGCCCGTCGCCGACGGACGCCGCGCTCGCGGCGGACCTGGCGCTGCCGATCGAGGATCTGAACCTCACCGTCCGGTCCTACAACTGCCTCAAGCGCGAGGGCATCCACAGCGTGGGTGAACTGGTCGCCCGCAGCGAGCAGGACCTCCTCGATATAAGGAACTTCGGCGCGAAGTCCATCGAGGAAGTGAAGCAGAAGCTCATCGACATGGGCCTGGCGCTCAAGGACTCCCCGCCCGGGTTTGACCCGAGCAGCGCCGTGGACTCCTTCCCCGGCGAAGACGACGAAAGCTACGTGGAAACGGAGCAGTACTAAACGTACTGCTCCAGCCTCGCGGGCGCGGGCCCGATAAGATCCGCAGGATCGGGCCCGCAGCCGGGGGGTACGGGGGTCGCCCCCGGACGACACAGAAAGGCATCCCATGCCCACGCCTACCAAGGGCCCGCGACTGGGTGGCAGCCCGGCTCACCAGAAGCTGATGCTGGCGAACCTGGCCACGTCCCTGTTCGAGCACGGGCGGATCACTACTACGGAGGCAAGGGCGCGCAGGCTGCGCCCGGTCGCGGAGAAGCTGATCACCTTTGCGAAGCGCGGTGACCTGCACGCTCGCCGCCAGGTGCTGACCGTGGTCCGTGACAAGAGCGTCGTGCACACTCTCTTCACCGAGATCGGCCCGAGCTTCGCCGAACGCCACGGCGGCTACACCCGCATCACCAAGATTGGCCCCCGCAAGGGTGACGCGGCCCCGATGGCGGTCATCGAGCTGGTGACGGAGGAGGCCGGCACTTCCCGGCCGCGCCGCCGCACCCGCCGTGCCGAGACCGCCCCGGTGACCGCCGAGGCGACCGAGGTCGAGGAGTCCGCCACCGACGAGGCGCCCGAGGCTGCCGACGAGGTCGAGGCTCCGGAGGCCAGCGCGGTCACGGCCACCGACGAGGCCCCCGCGGCCGCCGCCGATGAGGCGGAGGCCGATGAGGTCGAGACCCCGGACGCGGAGGCTGACGCCGACTCTGCGTCGGACGAGGCCTGACGCCAGGCAATCCTTATCGCACGGGCCGGAGATGGACGGATTCGTCCGCTCCGGCCCGTGCGTTTTTCTTTAACGTCGCAGGTGGCGAATCAGTATCCCCCGATCCGGCTCGCGTACAGGAGGAGATGGTGGGCACGGCGGTTCAGGACGGCACGGCCGAGGAGCGGGAATCGGCGGAGTCGCCATCTTTCGTGAGGGTAAAAATCGGGATTTCCTACGACGGGACCGAGTTTTCCGGCTGGGCCGTGCAACCTGGGCAGCGGACCGTCGCGGGCGTGCTCGCCGAGGGACTCGAACGGGTGCTGCGGCTGCCGGAGCCTCCGCGGCTGACTGTCGCCGGGCGCACCGACGCCGGAGTCCACGCGCGCGGCCAGGTCGCCCACATGGACGTGCCGGAGACCGTCTGGGCGGAGTCCGGAGCGATGGCGCTGCGTCGGCTGGCGGGTGCGCTGCCGCCTGACGTGCGCGTGCGATCGGTCGGCCTCGCGCCCGACGATTTCGACGCGCGGTTTTCCGCGCTCTGGCGGCGCTACTCCTACCGGGTGTGCGACGACATCGTCAATGCCGACCCGCTGCGCAGGAAGGACACGCTCTGGCACCTGCGGTCACTCGACCTCGACGCGATGAACACCGCGGCCGGCCAGCTGCTCGGCGAGCATGACTTCGCCGCCTTCTGCAAGCGCCGCGAGGGCGCGACCACCGTACGTGCGCTCCGGCGGCTGGACTGGCGGCGCGACGACGACGGGATCGCGGTCGCTTGCGTGGTCGCGGACGCCTTCTGCTACAACATGGTCAGGTCGCTGATGGGCGTGCTACTCCCGGTCGGGGAGGGCGCCCGCCCGCCGGAATGGCCCGTCGCCGTGCTCACGGCCGGGGTACGTGACCCAGGCGTGCGCGTCGCGCCCCCCCATCCGCTGTGCCTGGAGGAAGTGCGCTACCCGGACGACGGCCAGCTCGCGGAACGCGTCGGGCAGACCCGTCAGGTACGGACCCTCGGCACCCGCCCGTGTCAGATGCCCGCCGTGGACGGCTTACCGGTCACCATCCGGTCGCTCAGGGCGATGTTGACCGTGTCCGCCAGCAGGTCGTTCTCGAACTGGGTGATTTCCTTCTGCTGGGCCGAGCTCAGCGACGAAGAACTGCTGCTGTCGGCGAACTGCGCCCACATGAGGATCACGTAGTGACCCTTATAGCTGGACTGGCTCAGGCCACTGCCCTGGCCGACGTTCTTCGCAGCACCGCTTGAGGTCGTCACCGGGGCGATGAAATCGTTGGTGCCGACGACCCTTCCGGCATGGTGCGCGTCGTTGGTGCTGTTCAGGTTGCCGACGCCGATAGTCCCGACGATCTCATTCTTGCCGCTGCCCGCCACATACGTGGCCCGCAGGAACTGCGTGCAGTCTCCCTGCTGCAACTGGGAGACGAGGTCCGAACCGAATACGGCACTCGCGCAGTGGTTGCTCGTGTCCGTCCTGGTGGCGACTCGCTGGAACGAGAGCTTGTCCGTCTTGTTCAGGAAGATCGGCGGGAACACTTCGGTGACGGTGAGCGGTTTCGGGTCGTCGCTGCGGACCTCGATGTGGCAGTACTCGCCGAGTTTCTTCTGGCACGTCGAGATGGTCGACGCGCCCGACGACGCCCCCGCGGACGGCAGTGGCGCGTTGGGGGACGCGACGTTACCGGAGGAGCTGTTCGGCTTCAGGATCAGCAGGTAGACCGCGCCAAGGGCGAGGACCAGGCAGACCGCCGCCACGCTGGAAACGATAATCCGGCGGCGGGCGCGGGACTTGCCGGACTTCGGCGAAGTGCCTGGGCGCGAGCGCGGCCCGGTGCCGGCGGCGCCGGGCCGCCTCCCCTTCGGGCTCTTCCCCGGCTGCCCCGCGCCCGTGGCCGTGCCCGCGGCGAGGCCCGGGCCCGCCGGCCCATCGGCGTCGAGGCCGGGACCGGGGATCTCGTCCTCGCCGAACTGGCCCGGGCCATAGTCGTCCTGGCCGTAGTTCTCCTGGCCGTAGTCGCCCTGTTCATAGGCGTGTTGGTCATAGGAGCCCTGCTCGTAGGGACCCTGTTGGTAGGCGCTCCGCGGGGCATAGTCACCCTGGTCACCCTGCGCGGCGTAGTCGTCCTCGCCGAACGAGTCCTGGCCGTAGTCGTCCTGGCCGAGAGTTTCCTGACCGTAGGCGTCCTGCCCCGGTGCGTTCTGGCCGCCGAACCCGTCACCGTACTCGTCGATGACCGCCGTGCCGTTGGCGTCGAAAGCGTTGGTGTCGTATTCGCGGGGGCCGCCGAATACAGGTCCGTCGTCGTAACCCTGGCTGGTGCCGAACTCGCCGGTGCCGCCGAACTCACCCGTTCCGCTGAACCCGCCGGGCTCGTCGTAACCGTGTGCGGCGTAGTCGTCGTAGTCGTCGTAACCCTGCTGGGCCGGGTAGCCGCCGGAGCTACCGTAGCCGCCCTCGTCGTCTAGCCCCTCGTAGCCCGGGTAGATGACCTGCCGGTCGTCGCCGAGGGCCTGCTGCTGCCGGGTCTGCGAGAGTCCGCTAGGCGGTGCGGGCGGTACGGCCGGCCCGCCCGCCGCGGGGAGGGCCGGGGGGAGCGCCGCGCGCGCGGCTGGCCGTGGCGGCTGGTTGCCGAGGGGGGCGCCGCGGTTGGGAACCGCCGGCAGGTCGGTGCTCGTGTCGGAGAAACCGCCTCCGCCGCCTGCTCCGCCGCCATACCAGTCGTTCTCGCCGTATCCGCCGGTTCCGGAGAACTGCCCGTGGCCCTGATCGCCCTGTCCGTAGCCCGGCTGCTCGTACGCCGCTTGTCCGTATCCCGGTTGTTGTCCCTGCGCTGACTGGCCGGGGGCTGGCTGCTGCCCGAAGTCCGACTGCGGGCCTTGCTGGGGCTGACCGTATCCGGGCTGGCCGTAGGCATCGGGCTGGCCGTACGCGCTGGGCTGACCGTACGCGCTGGGCTGACCGTGGGCGCTGGGCTGGCCGTACGCGGCGGGCTGACCGTGGGCGCCCGGCTGGCCATACGCCTCGAGCTGACCGTAAGGTCCGGGGACGCCGCGAGGATCGGGTTCACCCGCGCCCGGATAGCCGCCCTGGCCGCCAAAGCCGCCGGGGCCGGGGTAGCTTGCGGTCCCGGCGTAGCTTCCCGCGCCGCCGTAGCCGGGGTCGCTGTGTCCGCCGGGGCCGCTGTAGTCACGCGGGGCCTGGTACCCGCCGGGATTGTTGTATCCGGCGGGATCGTTGTACGCGCTTTGGGCGGGAGGGCCGTAACCATCAGGCGCGTGTCCGCCCGGCGTGTACTCGCCGTTGCCCTGGACTCCGCCGTTGCCGTATCCGCCGCCCGCCTGCTGCGGGTAATCGCCGGTCGACTGGGGGTAGCTGCCTGACTGCGTGTATTCGCCCGGCTGCGCGTACCCACCCGCGTCCGGGTAGCCGCTAGTGTTGCCGTATTCCTGCTGCCATCCCTGGCCATCGTCCGCACGCCCGTCGGCGGGCGCTTGTCCGGCGTCCTGCCCGTGGTTCTGCCAAGGCTGTTGGCGCCGTGAGTCGGCTGGCCCACGGGAGGCGTCCTCGCCCCGGTATCCCATGTCAACGAGGTTAGCGTCCGTGTCGCCCGGAAACGGGATGTCGCAAAAGTTTCAGCTTTACGCAACGTTATGATCTCGGATCGTGACGGCTTGCGATGGTATCTGCGCCACGGCTGGCGGCACCCGTTGAGCTGGGCGACTTGCCGGTGAAATAGCCCGCGCCATCAGGCATGATCACGGATCGTGGCTGTGGCTCGGGTGACGAGATGGGCGCGCACATCCGGCGCGCGGCGTTGCGGACAGTGGCCGTGGGATTGCAGGTGATTTGGCGGCGTCGGCGGACCCGCCAGGGGGCCTAGACAGGTGCCAACACGCTCCCAAGATCATGGGTCGTTGCCGCCCGTACCTGGATCTGACGCGCCGCCAGCGCCAGACTTGATCGGAAATATCACCATGAACAACGCATTCCAGGATACCCCTCTAGGGGTATCGGCTCCATGATCGCGGGTCGAACGTGCCGATATCTGGCATCGACGACCCATGATTACGAAAGTGACGCTGGTCCAGGCGTGCCCGGGAGTATGAAGCACTGGACATACACCGATATATCCGGGCGCAGACCTCGACTCCGGGCGCCTGAACCTGCCTTGTGGCGCGAACGACCCATGAACGCCGAACTACTCGTATAGCCGGACGCCCGCGCGACTAGTCCTGCCGGACAGGAACATAAGGAAGGGGCGGACCGCGCGACCGCGGGCAAAGATGGCCAAGGCACCCGCCAAGGCACCGCCAATACACGGGCAATGACAAAGCGGCGTGGGCATGGACCGGAGGCGGGTACTCTTCACAGGTACGCAAGACCCAGGGGCGTCTTAAGCTAGTGCTCCGGCCCGGGTGCGCTTTGGCACTGCGGGCTAATTCGGAGTATGCTGCATGGGCGTCATCCGCGACGAAGCTGCGTTGCGTTCCGTACCGTTCGCTGTACGCGCCGCGGATGCGGGTGGAGCTGCGGACCCCGGCCGACAAAAATCGTCAGCAGGGTCTCCTGAGATCACGAACCACATGCGAAGGCTTACGACTGTGCGCACTTTCAGCCCGAAGGACAGTGACATCACGCGGCAGTGGCATGTCATCGACGCCACTGACGTTGTGCTCGGCCGGCTGGCTAGCCAAGTGGCGACCCTGCTGCGCGGCAAGCACAAGCCGATTTTCGCGCCGCACGTCGACACCGGTGACTTCGTTATCGTGATCAACGCCGACAAGGTCGCCCTCAGCGGGCAGAAGCTAGAGCAGAAGAAGGCCTACCGGCACTCCGGCTACCCGGGCGGTCTGCGCGCGGTGAGTTACGCGGACCTTATGGCCAAGCACCCAGAGCGCGCGGTCGAGAAGGCCGTCAAGGGCATGCTGCCGAAGAACTCGCTCGGGCGGAAGACGCTCAGCAAGCTCAAGGTGTACGCGGGCCCGACGCACCCGCACCAGGCACAGCAGCCGGAGCCGTACGAGATCCGGCAGATTTCCCAGTAGCGTCGCAAGGAATCGTGAGGAACAGCAACGTGTCCGAGCCCACCGGCACCGAGACGCCCGCGGACGACGCGGGTTACTTCGAGGACGAAAAGACCGCCCCTGCCACCGAGGAAGCTCTCGATGCCGAGGACGGGCCGTCGGAGTACACCACCGAGACCCCGGAGTCCGCTGAGGCGCCGCGCGCCGCGCGCCGTCCGGTTGTCACCGGTCACGCCGCGGGTACGGGCCGCCGCAAGGAGGCTGTCGCCCGCGTTCGCATCGTTCCGGGTAACGGCCAGTGGAAGATCAACGGCCGTGTCCTTGATGTGTACTTCCCGAACAAGGTGCACCAGCAGATCGTCAACGAGCCGTTCGTGACGCTCGGGGCCGAGGACCACTTCGACGTGATCGCCCGGATCGACGGCGGCGGCACCAGTGGCCAGGCTGGCGCGCTTCGCCTGGGCATCGCCCGCGCACTCATCCTCCTCGACCCGGAGAACCGGCCCGCGCTGAAGAAGGCCGGCTTCCTCACCCGCGACTCCCGGATCAAGGAGCGGAAGAAGTACGGCCTCAAGAAGGCCCGTAAGGCTCCCCAGTACTCCAAGCGCTAGTCGCCGCCCGGTATCCAGGCGAACCACAATGGGCCGCCTTTTCGGTACTGATGGCGTGCGCGGGGTCGCAGGCAAGGACCTGACCGCGCAACTGGCGATGGACCTCGCGGTCGCGGCTGTCTCCGTGCTTAGCACGGAGACAGCCGTGGGCCGCCGTCCGGTCGCCGTCATTGGTCGTGATTCGCGTGCTTCGGGAGATTTCCTCGAAGCCGCCGTTGTGGCGGGTCTCACCACCAAGGGCGTGGACGTGCTCCGTCTCGGAGTCATCCCCACGCCGGGCGTCGCTTATCTGACGGGCGCGCTCGACGCTGACTTCGGCGTGGTGCTGTCGGCCAGTCATAATCCGGCGCAGGACAACGGCATCAAGTTCTTCGGCCGCGGCGGGGTGAAACTCGCCGACGAGACCGAGGACGAGATCGAGGCCGGTCTTCGCGACGCCAGGAACGCCACGGACGCCACCGCGAGTGGGACCGACGGCATTTTCGGCCGTGTCACGGACGCGTACTCCAAGCACGAGGCGTACCTTGAGCACCTGCTCGCCACCCTTCCCGTCCCGGAAGACGGCAGCGCCCCGCTGAGCGGCCTGCGCGTCGTCGTGGACTGCGCGCACGGTGCCGCCTACAGCATCGGCCCGCGCGCGCTGCGCCGGGCGGGCGCGGAGGTCATCGCGATCGGCGCCGCCCCAGACGGGCTGAACATCAACTCTGGCTGCGGGTCCACGCATCTTGAGGCCCTGCAGACGGCGGTCATCGAGAACGGCGCGGACGGCGGCCTCGCGTTCGACGGCGACGCGGACCGGTGCCTCGCGGTGGATGCCCAGGGCGAGCCGCTGGACGGGGACCAGATCCTGGCCATCCTCGCCAGCGAGCTCAGGGCAAGCGGCCGGCTCACCAAGAACTCCGTTGTCGTGACCGTGATGTCCAACCTCGGCTTCCATGACGCGATGCGCGACGCGGGCATCTCCGTCATCCAGACGCCGGTCGGTGACAAGCACGTCTACGCGGCGATGCGGGACGGGGGCTACGTCCTCGGCGGCGAGCAGTCCGGGCACATCATCCAGATGGGTCATGCCACTACCGGCGACGGGATTCTGACCGGCCTGCATCTCCTGGCCGCCGTGAACCGCAGCGGCGTGCCGATGTCCGCGGCGGCGAAGCTGATGACCCGCTACCCGCAGGTCCTGATCAACGTGCGCGGTGACAAGGAACGCGGCATGGCCAACCCGGGGCTGGCCCCGACGGTGAGCAAGGCGCGGGAGACCCTCGGGGACTCCGGCCGGATCCTGCTGCGGCCGAGCGGCACCGAACCCGCGATCCGGGTCATGGTCGAGGCGCGGGAAACGGCCCTCGCGGAGAGCCTCGCGCAGGGCCTAGCCAACGCGGTTCGCCTGGCGATGGACGGCGAGGGCGCGGACGCGATCAGCGGGGCGCTCGCCCAGCGGTAGGCACAGTCGCCGTGACCGAACCCCCTTCCCCCACACGTTCCAGGTGACTCCCCAGCGCCCCCTCCCTCGGCCCGACGAGGCAGACTAGCAGGGTGCGAAACGCTTACCAGGTAGCCAAGGTACGGGCGGCGGAGGCCGCGCTGATGGCGCTCGTTCCGGATGGCGCCCTGATGCAGCGGGCCGCGGCGGGCCTGGCATCCGTCTGCGCCGGGATACTGCGCGAGAACGGCGGCGTCTACGGCGCGAAGGTCGTGGTGCTGACGGGCACCGGCGACAACGGCGGCGACGCGCTGTACGCCGGGGCGCGGCTTGCCAGTCGCGGCGCCGAAGTCACCGCTATCGCGGCGGGCGCCCGTGTGCACGCGCTCGGCGCGGCCGCGCTGCGGGCGGCCGGCGGGCGGATCATCCCCATCGCGCCGCCGCGCGCGCCTGACGACACCGTGCCCGACATCCCGGTGCGCTACGACGCGGGCATCGAGGTCCGCCGGGCCATCGGCTACGCCGACCTGATCCTCGACGGGCTGTTGGGGATCGGCGGCAAGGGCGGGCTGCGGGACCCGTTCGCGACCCTGGCGCAGCAGGCGATGAACTCGCCGGGCGCGCTCGTCGCCGTGGACCTGCCCAGCGGGATCGACGCCGACACCGGCGCGGTCGAGGGACCGGCGGTCCGGGCGGACGTGACGGTGACCTTCGGGACGCTGAAGCCGGGACTGCTGATCGACCCGGGTGCCACGCACGCGGGCGTCGTGGAGCTCGTCGACATCGGCCTGGCACCGCACCTCATCGACGTGCCGGACGCCAAGGCCGCGCGGAACGACGACATCGCCCGGATGCTTCCCCGGCCGGGCCCGGAGTCCGACAAGTACCGTCGCGGCGTCCTGGGGCTGCTCGCGGGCAGCGACCAGTACACCGGGGCGGCCGTGCTCGCGACGGGCGCCGCGGTCCACGGCGGCGCCGGCATGGTCCGGCTCGTCACCGCGCCCGGCTCGGCGGCCGTGGTGCGGCGTGACTGGCCGGAAGTCGTGATCACGGAACTACAGGCGAGCACCGGCGTTCGTTCCGGAAAGGGATTCCCGGAGAGCGCCGGCCGAGTGCAGGCGTGGGCGGCGGGGCCCGGGATGGGCACCGATGATGTGGCCGAGGCGCGGCTGGCAGCGGTGCTGCGCACGAGCCTGCCGGTGCTCGTGGACGCGGACGGGCTGACGATCGTCGCGCGGCGGGAAGGGCTGCTGCCGCGGCCCGCACCGACGCTGCTGACGCCGCACGCGGGCGAACTCGGGCGGCTCATCGGCGCCGACCCGGTCGACGTCGCGGCGCGGCGGGTGGAGCACGCCCGCGCGGCGGCGCGGCGGTACGGGGCATGCGTGCTGCTCAAGGGGTCGACGACGGTGATCGCCGAGCCCGGCGGGACCGAGCCGGTGCTCGTGAACACGACCGGGACACCGTGGCTGGCGACGGCGGGCAGCGGGGATGTGCTGTCCGGGCTGGCGGGCGCGCTGCTGGCACAGGGACTGCTGCCGCCGCAGGCCGCGCTCGCGGCCGCGTACCTGCACGGTCTCGCGGCGCGGCACGCCGCCGGGAGCGCGGGGCCGATCGGGGCGTCCGACGTGGTCAGGGCGATCCCAGCCGCTTTCCGCGCCCTTTACGATAGGGGAGCATGACCCCCGGATACTCAGCCGAGGCGTTCGTCGACCTCGCGGTTGTCGAGGAGAACGTCGCCAGGATCACCCGGCGCGTGGCGCCCGCCGCCGTGATGGCGGTGGTCAAGGCCGGCGGTTACGGGCACGGCGCGGTGGAATCGGCACGGGCCGCCCTCGCCGGGGGCGCGACATGGCTGGGCGTCGTGCACGTTCGCGAGGCCCTGGAACTGCGCTCGGCCGGCATCGAGGCGCCGGTGCTGTGCCTGATGGCGGTCGGCTCGGATGACCACGAGGCGGCGATCCGCGCCGGCGTGGACGTGAGCGCGGGCACAGTGGAGCTGGTGCGGCGGATCGCGGCCGCCGCGGCGGCCGCCGGGCGCCCCGCACGGGTGCACCTCAAGGCGGATACCGGGCTGAGCCGTGGCGGTGCCCCGCCCTGGGAGTGGCAGTCGGTGGTGGACGCGGCCCTGGCGGTCGCCGACCGGGTGAACGTGGTCGGCTTGTGGTCGCACTTCGCGTCCTCCGACGATCCGGGGAACCCGTCGGTCATGGCGCAGCTGGCGGCCTTCCGCGACGCGGTCGACATCGCCGAGAAGGCCGGAATATCGCCTGAGGTCAGGCACCTGTGCAACACCGCGGGGGCGATTCTCGAACCCGAGGCCCGGTTCGACCTCGTCCGCGTCGGCGGCGGCGTCTACGGCTTGTCCACCCTGCCGGGCGGCGCTCCGCCCTGGCTGACGCCCGCGATGACGCTGCGCGCGCGGCTGATCCAGGTCAAGCGGGTCCCGGCGGGCACTGGCGTCTCTTACAACCACCGCTACCTGACGGATCAGGAGACCACGCTGGGGCTGGTTCCGCTCGGCTACGCCGACGGGGTGCCGCGCGGCGCGGCGAACCGGAACCTGGTCTTCGCACGGGGCCGTCGCTGGACGATCGCGGGCACGGTGTGCATGGACCAGTTCATGGTCGACTTCGGGGACGAGGACGTGACGGTGGGGGAGGAAGTAGTGCTGTTCGGGCCGGGACGTGACGGGGAGGCCACCGCCCAGGAGTGGGGCGACGCGATCGGCACTATCTCCTACGACCTGGTGACAGGTATCGGTGCCCGCGTGCCGAGAAGGTACCCGTGATCTCCGTTCCGGCCAAGACGGCCGACGAGATGCGCCTGCTGGGGCGGCGACTGGCGTCGGTGCTGCGCGCCGGGGACCTCGTCATTCTCAGCGGACCGCTCGGGGCGGGCAAGACCACCCTGACCCAGGGCATCGCGGACGGGCTCGGGGTCCGGGGGCCGATCACGTCGCCGACCTTCGTGATCGCGCGGGTGCATCCGCCGCTGCGGTCGCCTGCGGGCTCGCACGGCGCTGGCCCGCACGGGGCTGGCGCGGGGCCGGGGGCGCGGGGCCCGGCGCTGGTGCACGCCGACGCGTACCGGCTCGGCAGCGTGCTCGAACTCGACGATCTCGACCTGGACGCGGATCTGGCCTCGTCGGTAACGGTCGTGGAATGGGGTGAGGGACTCGCGGAAGGGCTGTCCGAAGACCGCCTGGAGATCAGCATCGCGCCCGCGGCGCCCGCGGATCCGGGCACGGAGGGTGACGAAACGGCCGTTCTTCGCACCGTGAGTATTACCGGTGTGGGTTTGCGCTGGCAGGACATTCAGTTGCCGCCCGCGGAAGACGCGGATCGTCTATAGTTCCCGCTGCAGGCGTTTGACCTTTAGGTCACGATTCCGCACCCGAGCCCGTCCCCGGAGGCCCGACGTGACTTTCTCCGACCAGCCCCGTGGTCGTCGTGCCCGTCGCGACAACGGAAACAAAGAGTGGAGCGGGTACGACAACGTGCCGCCAGAAGAGCGGGAGTTCCCGGACTTGCCGCCGATCCGCCCGCGCGGCGGCCGGCACTCAGCTGGCGCCCGCAATACCGGTGGCCAGCCCCAGGCGCCGTGGGAGGGCCAGCAGCCCGGCGGCCAGCAGCAGTATGGCGGCCAGCAGTACGGCGGAGACCAGTACGGCGGAGACCAGTACGGCGGCTACGGCCAGGCGCCGCCGCAGTATGCGCAGCCGCCCGCGCCGCAGGCGCCCGCTATGTCGCAACCCCCCGCGTCGCCGGGGCCGGCCGCCCAGGCTCCGGTGGCACAGCAGCAGGCTCAGCGGCCCGGGTCGTACGACTGGGATGACCAGGACGAGTCGAACGACCCCATGGCGGCGTTCTCCGAGCGCTGGCACCGCCGCGGCCAGGAGACCGCCGGGGACCGGCGCAAGCGCTCGCGCCTGTACCTGATCGGCGGCGGCGTGGCGGCCGTGGCCATCGCCGTGGCGCTCTACTTCGTGTTCGGGGGCAACGGCGGCAGCGCCGCGAACAGCGGGGTCGGGAACCTGATCACCTCGTTCCTGCCGGGCGAGCTCCAGCAGGTGCCGAACGCGTGCACGGTCGTGCCGAACTCGACGCTCAGCCAGAACCTGCCGGGCCAGCTGAAGATGGCCGAGCCGCCCCTGAACTCCGGGGCGCAAACCGAATGCACGTGGACCCTGGACAACCCGCCGACGTACCGGGTCCTCGAGGTGTACATCACGGCCTACTCGCCGAACGCACTGGTGGGGAACGGCAGCGCGACGTTCGCGGCCACGTTCGCCGCCGCCGAGGACGAGACGTCCCTGCAGCACCCGGGCCCGAAGAGCGGGCAGCCGTCGGCGGCCGTGACCAACATCAACAACCTCGGTTCCAGCGCGTTCTCGTCCTACCAGGTCTTCAACGAGACCAGCAACGGCGCGAAGACGATCACCGACATCGCCTCGGTCTACGTCCGCTACCGCAACGTCGTCATCCAGGTCGTGCTCAACGGACTCGCCAAGGGCACCGGCCACGGCAAGACCTACAGCGGGGCCACACAGGGCGCCCTGCAGTCCACGGCGCTCGCCGTCGCCAAGCAGGTGACCTCCTCGGTCACCGGCTGAGCCGCCATCAGCGCCCACGCGGGCGCGGGTGGCGCTGGCGTCGACTACGCTTTGAGGTCGTGCTGCTCCTTGGACTGGATACCGCGACTCCCGCGGTGACCGTTGCGCTGCATGACGGCGGGCAGCCGCTCGCGCAGCTTGTCACGGTCGACGCGCACCGGCACGCGGAACTTCTCGCGCCCGCGATCTCGCAGGTGATCGCCGACGGGGGCGCCTCGCACACCGACCTCACCGGAATCGCGGTCGGCGTCGGCCCCGGACCGTATACCGGGCTGCGTGTGGGGATCGTGACCGCCCGGGCACTCGGCGCCGCGCTTGGCATCCCCGTGCACGGCGTGTGCAGTCTCGACGTGATCGCCGCCGACGTCGAATATGCCGGGCCGTTCCTGGTCGCGACGGATGCCCGGCGACGTGAGGTGTACTGGGCCGGTTATGACGAGTCCGGCGCTCGCGTGGCCGGGCCCCTGGTCGACGCGCCCGCCGACGTCCCCGGCCGGGACAGGGCCGCCGCCGGCGAGGCCGCGCTGCTGTACCCGACGTTCTTCGACAACGGCGTCGGACCGACCTATCCCGCCGCCGCGACGCTGTGCCGCCTGGTGGCCGCGGCGCTCGCGTCCGGCGCCGAACTGGGCGCAGAGCCCGGCCGCGGTTCGGTCGCGCTGCTCCAGCCCGATCCGCTGTACCTGCGGCGGCCCGACGCGCGCGAGCCGGGCGCACCGAAGCGGGTGTCGCAGTCATGATCGTCGACAAGCCCGCGGCCCGGCTGCGCTCGATGGTTCCGCGGGACCTGGCCGACGTGCTGGACCTCGAACGCGAACTGTTTCCGGACGATCCCTGGACGCCGGAGATGTTCACCCAGGAGATCATCCAGCCGCGCGAGATCCGCATGTACCTGGTCGCGTCCGACGACAAGCACCCGCTCGCCGGGTACGCCGGGATGATGTTCGTCCCGGGCGGCCTGCAGGCCGACGTGCTGACGATCGCGGTCCGCCAGGACTCCTGGGCGCACGGCATCGGATCGCTGCTCCTCGGGGCGCTGATCGACGAGGCGCGGGCGCGCGGCTGCCTCGAGGTGTTCCTCGAGGTCCGCGAGGACAACCAGCGGGCGCGCGGCCTTTACCTGCGGCGCGGCTTCGAGGAGATCGGCATCCGCCGCGGCTACTACCAGCCGTCCGGCGTGAACGCGGTCGTGATGCGGAAGGACCTGAAGAAGTGAGCGGCCCCCTGGTACTGGGCATCGAGACGTCCTGCGACGAGACGGGCGCCGGCATCGTGCGGGGCCGGGAACTGCTCGCCGACAGCGTGGCGACGAGCATGGACCAGCACGCGCGCTTCGGCGGCGTAGTGCCGGAGGTGGCGTCACGGGCGCACCTGGAGGCGATGGTCCCGGTGGTGGACGCGGCGTTCGCGAAGGCGGGCGTGCGGCCGTCGGAGATCGACGCGGTCGCGGTGACCGCCGGCCCGGGGCTCGCGGGCGCGCTGATGGTCGGCGTGGCCGCCGCCAAAGCCTACGCCTACGCGCTCGGCAAGCCGCTATACGGGGTGAACCACCTCGCCGCCCACGTGGCCGTGGACCAGCTCGAGCATGGCCCGCTCCCGTCGCCCTGCGTGGCGCTGCTCGTGTCCGGCGGGCACTCGTCGCTGCTGCTGGTCCCGGATGTGACCGGGACAGTGACGTCGCTCGGCGCCACGATCGACGACGCGGCGGGGGAGGCGTACGACAAGGTGGCGCGCGTGCTCGGCCTGCCGTTCCCCGGGGGCCCGCCGATCGACCGGGCGGCCGCCGAGGGAAACGCGGCCGCGATCAGGTTCCCGCGGGCGAAGCTGCACGACGGCACGCTGGACTTCTCCTTCGCCGGCCTGAAGACCGCGGTCGCCCGCTGGGTCGAGGCTCGCCGCGACATCGGGGAGGACGTGCCGGTGGCGGATGTCGCGGCGTCCTTCCAGGAAGCGGTCGCGGATGTCCTCACCCGCAAGGCGGTCGCCGCGTGCCAGGAACACGGCGTGCGCGACCTGGTGATCGGCGGCGGCGTGGCCGCCAACTCGCGTCTGCGCGCCCTGGCGGCGGCACGCTGTGAGTCCGCCGGCATCCGCGTGCGCGTCCCGCGCCCGGGCCTGTGCACGGACAACGGCGCGATGGTGGCCGCCCTGGGCTCGTCAATCGTCGCCGCGGGCCGCGCACCGTCGCCGCTGGCCCTCCCGGCGGACTCGTCCCTCCCTATCGAAGAGGTCCTCGTCCACTAGCCGCGGCTGCCCAAGCTACTTGGCCGACCTCCGCAGCCGCCGGACGACGAAGGCGGCCACGGCCGCGACGGCCGCGACGGGAATGACGCGCTTGAGGATCGGTCCGCCGACCAGCTTGATCAGGTTGAGGGACTCTTCCTGCTGGGGCAGCTTGGCCTGCGCCGCCGGGACCGGGGCGCTGGAGGCGCTGGAGCTCCCGGCCGAAGCCGTCCCCTCCGGCGCCGCCGTGGTCTGCGAAGACGCCGCGTCAACCGAGGCCGCCGCCTCCGCGCCCGGGGTGGCGTCCGTACCCGAACCGGAAGCCCCGTCCTGCTCGATGAGGGCTTCCAGGTTGGTCGCGAACTGCCCGATGAGCTTGCCGCTGACCTCGGGGAGGAGCGAGCGCCCGAACTGGGCAGGGCGGCCGGTCACGTTCAGCAAGGTGTGGATGGACACGAGCGTGCTGCCGGCCGCGTCGCCGGGCTTCAGCGCCGCCTGCACGGTCGCCGAGGCGGTGCCCGCACCGCGGGTCTCCTTGCCGGACGCCTCGATGGCAATCGTACGGTTCTCGGCGTCCTTGTCGGTGAACTTGGCCGTCCCCTTGTAGCTCAGTGACAGCGGGCCAAGCTTGACCTTCACCTGGCCCTCGATCTCGTCTCCCTCGACCTTGGTCACGCTGGCACCCGGCATGCACGGTGCGATCCGTTCCACGTCTAGCAGGACGTCCCACGCACGCTCGGGGGGCACGGGGACGGTAAACGAGTTGTCAAGCTCAATGGCCATTCGACGCTACCTTCTCTGGTCCGCTTGTCTGAGGGAATTCTATGCCTTTGACACTTGCGCTCTTCGGGCAGGTTAAACGATGGACAAGGCCGGGCACCCGCCGGCGATGCGCGGGGTGCCCGGCCTTGCCTGGCCATCAGGGCGTCAGGAGAGTCCCGCCGCCGCGGCGAGCGCCCGCCCGGTGAGCACCCGGGCGAGATGCCGCCGGTAGTCGGCGGCCGCCCGAAGGTCATCCGGCGGGTTCGTGCCCTCGTCGGCGTGCGCGGCGGCTTCCGCGAGCGCGGCGTCCGTGGCCGGGACGCCGGCGACGGCCGCCTCGACGGCGAGCGCCCGCACCGGTACCGACCCCATGTTGGTCAGCCCGACCCGCGCCTCGGCGACGTGCCCGTTGTCCCGCCGCGCCACCGCGGCCACGCCGACGATGGCCCACGCCTGCGCGGTGGGGTGGAACTTCTCGTAGTGGTATCCCCAGCCGTCGCCGAGCTTGGGCACCCGGACCGCGGTGAGGATCTCGCCCGGCTCGAGCGTCGTCGTCAGGTAGTCGCTGAAGAAGTCCGCGGGCTTGACCTCACGTCGGCCGGATGGCCCGCTGACGACGAGCGTCGCGTCGAGCGCGGTGACCACGGCGGGCAGGTCACCGGCGGGGTCGGCGTGCGCGAGCGCCCCGCCGATCGTGCCCCGGTGCCGCACGGCCGGGTCGGCGATCGTGGCCGCTGCCTCGGCGAGCAGCCCCGCGTGCGCACGGATCAGCGGGTCCCGGATGAGCTCGTAATGCGTCACGAGCGCGCCGATTTCCAGGAACGACCCACTGTCCGAAACGTCCCTGAGCGAAGTGATCCCGCCCATGTCCACGAGCACCGAGGGATAAGCGAACCGCAGCCGCAGCAACGGCATCAGTGACTGCCCGCCCGCGATGACCTTGGCGTCCTCGTCCGCCGTCAGTGCCCGCACCGCCTCGTCGAGCGAGGTCGGCCGGACGTAGTCGAACTTCGCCGGGATCATCGCGCTCCTCCTTGCTGGATCGCGCGCCATACGCGCTCGGGCGTACAGGGCATTGGCACATCGGTGACGCCGAACGGCCGCAAGGCGTCGATGACCGCGTTGACGACCGCGGGGGTGGACGCGATGGTCCCGGCCTCGCCGACGCCCTTGACGCCGAGCGGGTTCCCCGTGGACGGCGTCTCCGTACGCGCGATCGTGAAGGTCGGCAGGTCGGCGGCGGACGGGATCAGGTAGTCCGCGAGCGACGCCGTGATCAGGTTCCCCGAGGAGTCGTAGGCTGCTTCCTCGTACAGGGCCTGGGCGATGCCCTGCGCCAAGCCGCCATGGACCTGCCCGTCGACGATGAGCGGGTTGATCACGTGCCCGATGTCGTCGACGGCGACGTAGGAGCGGATCTTCACCATCCCCGTCTCCGTGTCGACCTCGACCGCGCACAGGTGCGTGCCGTGCGGGAACGAGAAGTTGTCCGGGTCATAGGTCGCGTCGGAGTCCAGCGACGGCTCGACGCCGTCCGGCAGGTTGTGCGCCGCGAATGTGGCGAGCGCGATCTCCGCGATGTTCTTGCCCTGGTCGGGGTCGCCCCGCACGGACCAGCGCCCGTCGGACCACTCCATGTCCTCGGGCGAGACCTCGAGCAGCCCGGCCGCGATGATCCGCGCCTTTTCCCGGACCTTGCCGCAGGCCAGGACGACGGCCGTGCCGCCGACGACCAGCGAACGCGAGCCGTAGGTGTCCATGCCCTTGGGCGAGACCTGCGTGTCGCCGTGCAGCACGCGGACGTCCTCGAACGGCACGCCGAGCTGGTCGGCGACGATCTGGGACCACGCGGTCTCGTGGCCCTGGCCGTGCGCGCTGGACCCGGTGACCACCTCGACCTTTCCGGTGGGCAGCATGCGGATCGACGCGCTCTCCCAGCCGCCCGCGCCGTAGGACAGCGACCCGAGGACACGGGACGGCGCGAGCCCGCACATCTCCGTGAAAGTGGACACGCCCACGCCTAGCCGGATCTTGGCGGACGCCGCCGCTCGTTGCGCGGCTTCCCGCCGGAGTTCGTCGTAATGGAACATGGACCGGGCGAGCGCGGTGGCGGCCTCGTAATTGCCGCTGTCGTAGGTAAGGCCCGCGATCGTCGTGTACGGAAACTCCTCGTGCTTGATCCAGCTGCGCTCGCGGAGCTCGAGCGGATCGACCCCCAGATGCGCCGCCAGGTCGTCCATGATGTGCTCGATGGCGTACGTCGCCTCGGGTCGGCCCGCGCCGCGGTAGGCGTCGGTGGGCGTCTTGGTGGTGAACACGCCGGTGCAGCTGAACCGGTACGCGGACATCTTGTAGATCGCGTTGAACATGAACGCGCCCAGCAGGGGAATGCCCGGCGTCACCAGCATCAGGTACGCGCCCATGTCGGCGAGGAGATCCACGTCCAGGCCGCGGATCGTGCCGTCCGCCTCGGCGGCGATGCGGATCCGCTGGAGCTGGTCGCGCCCGTGGTGGACAGCGGCGTTGCCCTCCGAGCGCGACTCGGTCCACTTGACCGGACGGCCGAGCTTGCGGGTGATGAGGAGGCTGAGGACCTCTTCCGCCGTGACCTGGAGCTTGGACCCGAAACCGCCGCCCACGTCCGGCGCGACCACGCGCAGGTTCTGCTCCGGGATGCCGGTGACCATGGCGAGCATGACGCGGAGCACGTGCGGGATCTGCGTGGACGACCAGAGCGTGTACTCGCCGCCGACACCGGCCGCCACGACGGCCCGCGGCTCCATCGCCGAGGGGATCAGGCGCTGCTGGCGGTACGTGCGCTCCAGGACGACCGGCGCGTTCTCGAAGGCGGCCGCGAGGTCGCCGTTCTCGAACGTCCAGGTGAAGGACTTGTTGCCCGCTTCGTGAACCTTGGGGCTGTCCGGCTGGATCGCGGCTTCCATGTCGAGAACCGGTTCCAGGGGCTCGTACTCGACGTCGATCAGTTCCAGGGCGTCGGCCGCCGAGTACCGGTCGCGCGCGACGACCGCGGCGACGATCTCGCCGGCGTACCGCACGGTGTCGACCGCCATCGGCGGGTGGTCAGGGATCACGATGTCCTCGGTGACGGGCCAGGCACAGGGGAGACTGCCCTGCTCGGCGGCGAAGTCGGCGCCGGAGTAGGCGGCGAAGACCCCGGGTGCTTTCCTGGCTTCGTCCACGGTTATCGACGTGATGCGCGCGTGGGCGTTCGGGCTGCGCAAGAACGCGACGTGCGCCAGGCCGGGCAGCGTGATGTTGTCGGTCCAGTTGGTCTGCCCGGTGATGAGGCGGGCATCCTCCTTGCGGGCACGGGCCTTGCCTACCTCGTGCCGGGTGACGGTCTCGGCGGTCATGCGGTCACCTCCGTTGGCTCGTCAGCGTGCGCTTCGGCCGCGTGCGCGGCCTTGAGGACAGCGCGGACTATGTTCTGGTAGCCCGTGCAACGGCACAGGTTGCCCTCAAGCCCGTCGCGGACCTCTTCCTCGGTGGGATCCGGGTTCTCCCTCAGCAAGTCGGTCGCGGCCATGATCATCCCGGGCGTGCAGTAGCCGCACTGGAGCGCGTGCTCGGTGTGGAAGGCCTGCTGCAGGGGATGGAGTTTTCCGTTCTCCGCTAGCCCCTGGATAGTCGTGACTTCCGCGCCGTCGGCCTGCACGGCGAGAACTGAGCAGCTTTTCACGGACTTGCCGTTCAGCAAGACGGTGCAGGCTCCGCAGTTAGAGGTGTCGCAGCCGATTGGCGTGCCAGTCCGTCCGGCGTATTCCCTGAGATAATGCACGAGAAGCAAGCGCGGCTCGACATCGTCGTCATACCGGACGCCGTCGATATTCACCGATATTCGCATATTCGGCCTCCTTGCCGTGGCTGTTGTGCCTGATGACACCGTAAGACGGCATGCCGCACTCGCACCAGACCCGTAACGCGGATGCTCGCTATCCGTCCGATTGGTGTCTCATTATGAGATCCATGGGAGCCGAGTCTCGCCGTCGGATATGGAACATTTTCAGCCTCATTTGCCGTGAATTAATTGTCGCTTCGACGTATCCGCGTCAATGACGGTGGGATAGCGCCGTATCTGCCGTGGCCGGCACCGCGGGCGCGCCGTCGGCCCGCCGTGACCGGGCCAGGATCCCGTAGTCGCGAGACAGAATCTCCGTTTTGCGAGGTAAAACATCGTTGTCACGACTGAAAGACTCGTTTTTCGTCCGTTCTCATGCTAAAACCGTGGTTACCGAAACGGTGGGGAGAGGGGTGACTCATGGCTACCGCAGAGGGTGCGCCGGCGGGCATCGTTGAGCAGTCGGTCGAGAAGGGGCTTAAGGGCGGTTCGCTCGGCCTTATCTCCACAACCGTCATGGGCGTGGCATCGACCGCGCCCGCCTACAGCCTGGCGGCGACGCTTGGCTTCATCGTCGCGGTCGTCGGGCTCGGTGCGCCCATAGTCGCGATTATCGCCTTCGTCCCGATCCTCCTCACGTCGATCGGCTACAGCGAGCTGAACAAGGCCGACCCGGATTGCGGGACCACGTTCACGTGGAGCACGCGGGCGTTCGGTCCGCGGACCGGCTGGGCGGGCGGCTGGGCCATCGTCGCCGCGGACGTGCTGGTCATGGCCAGCCTGGCGCAGATCGCCGGCCAGTACGTCTTCCTGCTCTTCGGAAACAAGAGCATCGGTGACAACGCGACCAGCCCGTGGGTGCTGCTGACAGGCGTGCTGTGGATCGCTGTGATGACCTATATCTGCTATCGCGGCATTGAAGTCTCGGCCGCGTTCCAGCGGGTGCTGCTGGGCGTCGAACTCATCATGCTGCTGGTGTTCTCGGTGACGGCGCTGATAAAGGTCGGCGGCGCCAATCACCCGGCGGCCTCCATTCACCCGGCGTGGTCCTGGTTCAACCCGTTCCACATCTCGAGCTTCTCCGCGTTCATCAGCGGCGTCGTCCTCATGCTGTTCATCTACTGGGGCTGGGACACCGCCGTGTCGGTCAATGAGGAAACCAAGGATCCGGGGCGGACTCCTGGCCGGGCAGCCATCCTGTCGACGTTCATCCTGCTGGTCACCTACGTGATCGTCATCGTCGCCGCGCAGGCGTTCGCGGGTGTCGGCGCGACCGGGACCGGCCTGGGCAACACGGCCAACCCCGACGTCCTGTCGGTCCTGGGTGACGGGGTGTTCGGCGGCAGCGGCATCGGGCTCTTCTTCGCGCGGCTCCTGGTCCTCATGGTGCTGACGTCGGCGGCCGCGTCCACCCAGACGACGATCCTGCCGACGGCGCGGACCACGCTGTCCATGGCGACGTACCGGGCGCTGCCGAAGTCCTTCGCCCGGATGCACCCGCGCTACCTCACCCCGACGGTGTCGACGCTGGCGATGGGCGGCATCTCGATCATCCTGTACGCCTGGTTCAACTACATGTCGGGCGGCGCCGTCATCTCGGACGCGGTCACCGCGATCGGCCTCTACATCGCGTTCTACTACGGGCTGACCGGCTTCGCGTGCGCTTGGTACTACCGCAAGACCCTGCTGTCGAGCCAGCGCAACCTGTGGATGCGGGGCATCTTGCCCGCGCTCGGCGGACTGCTCATGTACTTCGCCGGCGGCTGGAGCATCTGGGCCGACTGGGACTACGCCTCCGGCAACAGCTATACCTCGTGGCTGCTGCCGTTCTGGCCGCACTGGTACATCGGCGGGGTGTTCGTCATCGCGTTCATGTCCGCCCTGCTCGGCCTGATTGCGGGCATCTGGATGCGGTTCGCGTCCCCGGCGTTCTTCCGCAAGGAGACCCTCACGCGGGCCACGCCGACCCTGGTCCCCGAGGCCGACTAATGTCCGTCGCCCTTGCGCGATCCACCTGTGTCGGATCAGCGTCAGGGCGAGCCGACGATCCGTGCCCGCTGCTCGTCCGTGCGGGTGCGATCGCAGGGCGGTGGACAAAAAGCTAAGGCGTCAGCTCTCGGAGTCCGGGGCGTCTACAGGTCGTTCAGGATTTCCGTCAGGAGGCCGGGGGTTTCCGCCGTCGGGGCGGACTGGAGGCAGAGTTGCTCCATGACCTCGAGATAGCTGTCCACATCGACCGGCTTGTCGAGGTAGATCGCGCTCGTGAGCTGCTCGATGTAGACCACGTCGCGCAGGTCCGGCTCGGAGAAGCGCAGGATCGCGAACGGCCCGCCCATCGCCGGGTGCGGTCCCGCCGCGAACGGGAGCACCTGGAGCGTCACCGCCGGGTGGTCGGCCATGTCGATGAGGTGGCGGATCTGCTCGCGCATGACGGCCCTGCCGCCGATGCAGCGGCGCAGGGCGCTCTCGTCGATCACAGCCCACAGACGCGGCGGCGACTGCCGGTTCAGGATGTCCTGGCGGGCCAGCCGGGCCTCCGCGCGGCGCAGCACGTCCTCTTCGGACTTGGCGTTGCCGAGCCGGATGATGGCGCGGGCGTAGGCCTCGGTCTGCAGGAGGCCGGGAACGAACTGCAGCTCGTAGTTCCGGATGAACGACGCGGCCGCCTCAAGGCCGAAGTACGGCTCAACCCAGTGCGGGAGCGTGTCGGAGTAGCCCTGCCACCAGCCGGGCGTGTTGGCCTCGCGCGCGAGCTTGATCAGCGCGTCGCGCTCTTCGCCGGACTCAATGCCGTACAGCGTGAGCAGGTCCTCGAGGTCACGCTCCTTGAAGCCGACCCGACCGTGCTCCATGCGGCTGATCTTGGAGTGGGAACCCCGGATCACCCCGGCGGCCTGCTCCGTGGTGATGAAGGCTTCCTCGCGCAGCCGGCGCAAATGCCCGCCGAGCACCAGCCGCTGCACGGTTGGGCCGGCCGAACGCGGGCCGAACAACGCCGGCGCACCGTCCCAGGCGGAGTCCTCGGACGAGAGCATTGCCACTCCTCGCATAGGTATTGGTCCCCGAAGATGAATCAGGGCATGGGTTAGTTTCGCACGTGATCATGCCGCTGCGGAAGGGTGGTATGTGACAATTCAATAGAAGTTCGGGGGACTCGTGTGCTTCCCGATGTCACCGTGCCGCCACCCGAGAACAGGGGCGTCCGCTCCGACCTGCCGTTATTGATGCGCGTGCGAGAGTTGCGGCACATCGGTCACAGATCTGGGACAAACGGCCCTAAGACAGCATGTTGTCGAACTCGCCGTTCTTGACGCCGGTGAGGAACGTGGCCATCTCGGCGCGACTGTAGAGGAGCGCGGGTCCGGCGGGGAATCGCGAGTTGCGCACCGCGATCGTGTTGCCCTGTACTGGCGCCATCTCGACGCACGCCCCGTTCGGGTTGCTGCGCGCGCTCTTTCGCCACGTGGCGCCGGCGAGGTCAGAGGCGGGGATCCCGTTGTAGATGAGGTCCATGTTCCTTCCTGGGACGGGTTGCGGTCGGTTGAGGTCCCCCCTCGACTTCAGGATGCTCCCCCGTGCACACACCGAATGAACGTGCATCCGGTCTTGCATTTGCACAATATATCAGGCACCATACAAGTACGGCATAACCCACTAACTGCGACAGACAAGGCTTGCGGGCCCCCATGGCGATGCAGAAAGCGGACACGTTGGCTCAGCTCGGGCTTGGCTACGAACCGGAGGACGATGACGAAGTCATCGCCTTCTCGGTCGCGCCCGCGTGCCAGCCGCAACTGCTGCCAGTTCCGTCCGCGTGGTGGGATACCCCGGCGGTCACCAGCCGTCCGCTGAACCCTATCCCCGAGGAAGCGCGTACCGCACGCCATTTCGTCAGCGACCTGCTCACCTGCTGGGACCTGGGTCATCTCAGCGACGACGCGGAACTGATCATCGCCGAGCTAGTCGTTAACGCCGTCCGGCACGGACTGCGGACCGCGTCGGTCATCGGGCCCGTCGCGCTGCGCCTGTGCATGCTGCGCCGCGCCGGCGAGGTCATGCTCGCGGTCACCGACCCGAGCAGCGAGGCGCCGCATCCGCGCGCGCCCGGCTGGAGCGGGGAGAGCGGCCGCGGTCTCCAGATCGTGAGCGCGCTGAGTTATATCTGGGGCTGGTCCCCCATTGAGGGGCAGGGAAAGGCCGTCTGGGCCGTCCTTCGCCACGATTAGATTAACCCTGTTAGCTAAGCGTCCTGCGCAACACGCCCAGGACGAGCAAGCCCGCCGACGAGGGGCCGGCGGGCTTGGCTCTGCGCTCAGCGGATTCGGTGTGCGGGGCGTGGGACAGGCGCCATGGGCGTGATGGGAAATTTCTTCAATGTACGGGCTCGTCGGCGATCGCCAGCACATGCTCGACCAGGGAAATCAGCACCTCCTTGGCCGATTCGCGCGAGCGGGCGTCGCACGCGACGATCGGCAGGCCCGGGTCGAGATCCAGGGCGATGCGGACATCATCGGTGTCGTAGCGCCGGGCGCCGTCGAAGTTGTTCAGCGCGACGATGAACGGAATGTCCCGGCGCTCGAAGTAGTCGATCGCGGGGAAGCAGTCGGCGAGCCGACGCGTGTCGGCGAGCACGACCGCGCCGAGGGCGCCGAGGGCGAGTTCGTCCCACATGAACCAGAATCGTTCCTGCCCGGGCGTGCCGAACAAGTACAGCACCAGGTCCTCGCGCAGGGTGATCCGGCCGAAGTCCATGGCGACGGTCGTGGTTGTCTTGCGCTCGACGCCGACCGTGCTGTCGACCCGTGCGCTGGTCTCGGTCAGCAGTTCCTCGGTCCGCAGCGGCCTGATCTCGCTGACGGCGCCGACGAGGGTAGTCTTGCCCACGCCGAACCCGCCCGCGAGCAGGATCTTGATCGCGCGATGGCCGCGCCCTCTGCCCGCCATGGGGCCGAAGGCGCCAGCGGGCTCATAGCCCCCGTAGGCCATGGATAACCTCCCTGAGCGTGCTCTTGTCGACCTGCTGGGGCTTAGTCGAGACAGGTGCGCTGATAGCGACCAGGCCGAGTTCCCGAAGATCCGCCAGCAGGATCCGGACCACACCCAGCGGGAGGTCGACATCTGACGCGATATCGACCACGGTGGTAGGGGACCGGGTCAACTGGAGCACAGCCATGTGCTCCGGTGCCATGGAGTTGAAGTCGGCCACGCCCGAGGGATTGGCCGCCACGGTAGAAACCAGGTCGAAGGCCTCGCCACCTGGCCTGGTCCTGCCTTGCGTGAATACGTAGGACCGGACGACCGGCCCTGCTTGTGCGTCCAGCCACTGATCGTCGCGAGCTGGCATGCGCCAAGCCCTCCCCTCACATACGCGCTACGCGGGCATACCGCGCATGCCCACCCCGAGGTGATCGACCGTGCGCTGTACCAGGACCGCCATCTCGTACGCCACCTGGCCCACGTCGGGATCGGCACCTGTGAGGACCGCGAGGCAGGTGCCCGAGCCGGCCGCCATCACGAACAGGAAGCCTGAGGTCATCTCGATGATCGTCTGCCGGACGTCGCCGCCGCCGAAGTGCCGTCCGGCACCGCGTGCCAGCGACTGGAACCCGGCCGCCAGTGCGGCCAGGTGCTCCGCGTCGTCCCGCTGCAGCCCGGCTGAGGCGCCGAGCGCCAGGCCGTCCTGGGAGAGGTAGACCGCCCGCTGGACATCTCCGACTCGCTTGACGAGGTCGTCGAGAAGCCAGTCGAGCTGGTTGGCGCTGCCGTAGTTCTGCGCGCCGCCGTAGTAGTTGCCACCCATTTACTTTTTGCCCTCCGTGTCCCGGTTCTGCTGGGAACGACCTTGCTTCCAGCCCCGCTGCATCGCCGACAACGTGTTCCGCATGTCCGCGGGGTTAGGTGGTGCCGCTGGCGGCACCGGAGCGCTGCTCGTGCCGCCTGCGGCACGAGACGAGCGAAGCTGCGGCGCGAGATTGGCCTGACGCACGCGCTTGGGCAGACCGTTGGTTTCCCCTCCCACGCTGCCAGAGCTGCCGTTGCCTTGACCTTCCGTACCGCTGATATTCCCGCTTACGGGAGCAGTGATGCTGCTGCCGTTCCCGGAAGCGGGAGTGGCCGTGCCGTAACCGTCACTGCCGATACCATATGTGGAGTTTCCGGCATTGTATGGTGAATTGCCGGTGTTGTAACCGGAACTGCTGGTCCCGTAGGCCGGGTCACCGTTTCCGTAGGCGCCGTTTCCCTGTCCGTAGGCGCCGTTTCCGCCGGTGTAGGCGCCGTTCTCGTACCCCGTGCTTGTGTCGGCGTACCCGGACGGCCGCGTGAAGTAGTCCGGCGACTGACGGCTCGTCGACCGCGAGACGGGGACGCCCGTGACCACCGGGATGTCAGCGCCCGACTGCGGCTGGGCCGCACCCGGACGCGGGGTCAGGGGCGTCTGCCTGGGGGCGAACGGAGACGTCAGCGGGATCTTGTCCAGGTCCGGCGGGGTGGAGCGCACCGGTGGTCCCGGTGTCGGCCGCACGCCGATGATCGGGGTCGGCATTCCCGGTGCCATCGGTGTGCCCGCGGCGAGCGACGCGCCGTCGGGGAACGAGATCCCGGGGGCCAGCGGCCTGTCCGCCGGCAGCGGAGTGCCTCCGGAGAAGGGCGCGTTCCCCGACCGCAGGCTCGCTCCCGGCACCCGCTTCGGCGACTTGCGCCGCGGGAACTGCCCGTCGTCGGGCGCTTCCATCCCGGAGAACTCGTCGTCCGGCCGGTAGCCGTTGCTCGCCGCGGCGTTCGCCGGTACCGCGCCCGTGGGCAGCGGCGTGGGCGACAGCGGGCTCGGCGACAGCGGGCCCGCCGATAGCGGAGTGGGCAGGGCCGGGGTCGGCATCCCGGGGGCCGCGCCGATCGCCACGGGACCGGAGTTCCGCGTCGGGGTGTGGTCGTCCACGACGAGCCGCATCGGGATCAGTGTGACCGCCGTGGTACCGCCATAGGGCGACGGCCGCAGCATCACGGTGATGCCGTGCCGCCTGGCCAGCTGCCCGACCACGAACAGGCCGAGCTGCTCGGTGTTGGCGGGGTTCACGTCCGGCGGGTTGGCGAGTCGCTCGTTGAGCTCGGTCATGCGCGCCGGGGTGAGCCCGAGGCCGCGGTCCTCGATCTCGATCGCGAAGCCGTTCGAGACACTCTCGCCGGACACCCGGACCTGGGTGAACGGCGGGGACAGCGACGTGGCGTTCTCGATCAGCTCGGCCAACAGGTGGATGACGTCGGTGACCGCGTTGCCGGAGAGCATCGCCTTGGACTGCGTCGTGACGGTGACCCGGGCGAAGTCCTCGACCTCGGCGACCGCGCCGCGCATGACGTCGACGAGCTTGACCGGGTTGGACCAGCTGCGGCCGGGCACGGCGCCGGAGAGGATGATGAGGCCTTCCGCGTGCCGCCGCATTCGGGTGGTGAGGTGGTCCATCTTGAACAGGTCGTCGAGCACGTCCGGGTCGGTGGCGCGCCGCTCCATGCTGTCGAGCACGCCGAGCTGGCGCTGGAGCAGCGACTGGTTCCGCCGCGCCAGGTTCCGGAACATGTCGTTGACGCCTTGCCGCAGCCGCGACTCCTCGACCGCGGACCGCAGGGCCGTCTGCCGTACGAGATCGATGGCCTCGCCGACCTGGCCGATTTCGTCGCTGCCGACCCGGAGTGGCGGCGCCTCGGCCGCGACGTCCACCGTATCGCCCCGGCGCAGCCGGGCAACCACGTTCGGCAGCTGCTCGGTGGCCAGGGTGGCGGCGGAGGTCCGGAGGATCTTCAGGCGGCGGTTGACCGACTGGCCGAGCAGGATCGAGATGACCAGTGTCAGGATCAGTCCCGCCAAGCCCAGGGAACCGAGGAGTATGACCTCGTTCCGCGCGCTTGTCGCCAGCGCTTCGTCGGCGATCAGGACCTGGTCCGCGGCGTCCAGGCCGCCGTTGTAGTTGTTGGACAGCCAGATGACGGTGTAACCCTGCCAGCTCTGGGGGGTGATGGCCATGCTCTCGATCTGCTTGATCGACGCGCCGCCCTCCACCGCCTGCTGCACCTCGTCGATGAAGCCAGCGGCCTGCACCACGCTCGCCTGCTTCATCTGGCTGTTGTAGACCGCGAGTTCGGCGGGGTTCAGCAGCTTGTCGGCCACCGCCGTGTCGTCTTGCTGCCGGCCCGCCGCCTGGTCGAAGATCACCCGCTCCTGGGGAGTGAGGTTGCCCGACGCCAGCGCACCCGCCAATATGGCGTCCTGCTCACCGACGTCCTCGTGCTCGTTGACGGCGGAGATGAGGCCAAGGCCCGAGGCGACGGCGGAGCCGTTCGTGAGGCTGTGCGCCTCGGTCTGGAAGATCACCGGTGCGTCCAGGATGACGTTGCTGTACGCCTCGAACGCCTGGGTGAGCGAGATCTTGTCGCCCTCGACCGCCTGGCGCACCGGGCCCAGGCCGTTCACGTCGCTGATCATCTTGGCGATGGCCGCGGACTCCTGCGCGTCCTCCACGCTCTTCGTCTGGGGCGAGGTCATGGCCTGGTCGAACGCGAGCGCACCGGTCTTGGTCTGCGCGGCGTCCGCCTCGAACTCCTCGAGGTTCGCGAAACGCGGGTCCGACAGGTAGACCATCGCGTCCCGGCGCTCCTGCTGGATGAAGTTCACGAACTTCGTCGCCTGCTCGGACGTCGCCCTAATGAGATTAGGCGCGCGGTTCAGGTTGTTGTAGTTCGTGATTGAGGTGGTGGCCACGTACGCGAACAGGCCAAGCATCGTGACCAGCGGGATTGTCACGAGAATATAGATCCTGAGCCGGATGGATCGACCGCGCGACCCCATTTGACCCCCTGCGGGTTATGCGTCTGGGCAGCCCACGATACCGCGATAAACATCAAGATCGTGGCTTAATCGGTACATATGGCACGCTCGGCGCCAACCGGACCCCGCGGATGGCTATCTGGCCTGGTCTGGCGGTCAACCGGCCCTGGTTTGTCGGTGCTAGCGCCTACGCTGTGGGAGTGACCACTACTGCCACCCACCACCCCCTCCTGGACGGGCTCAACCCGCAGCAGCGCGCGGCCGTTTTGCACGCTGGCGGCCCGCTGCTGATCGTGGCGGGCGCGGGCTCGGGCAAGACGCGAGTGCTCACGCACCGGATCGCTTACCTGCTCGCCGAACGTGAGGTCATTCCCAGCGAGATCCTCGCGATCACCTTCACCAACAAAGCGGCCGGCGAGATGGCCAGCCGCGTGGCCGCGCTGGTGGGGGACCGGCGGGCGCGCGCGATGTGGGTGATGACATTCCACTCGGCGTGCGTGCGCATCCTGCGGCGCGAGGCGACGCGATTCGGTTACCCGTCAAATTTCTCCATCTACGACTCGGCGGACTCCCAGCGGCTGATGGCCCTGGTCTGCCGGGAACTCGAGCTCGACACCCGCCAGTACCCGCCCAAGGGGATGGCGGCCCAGGTCTCGAACCTCAAGAACGAGCTGGTGGACTACGAGTCGTTCGCCGCGCGGGCGCAGACGGCCCGGGAGAAGGCGCTGGCCGAGGCGTACGCCGAATACCAGCGCCGCCTGGTCGCGGCGGGCGCGATGGACTTCGACGACCTGATCATGGTCACCGTGAACCTGCTCCAGGCGTTCCCGGACGTCGCGGAGGCGTACCGCCGCCGGTTCCGTCACGTACTGGTCGACGAGTATCAGGACACGAACCACGCGCAGTACGCCCTGGTCCGCGAGCTCGTCTCCGGCGGTGCTGCCCTGTTTTCTGGGGGCTCCGGGGGGTCGTCCTCCCGGGCTGGCGCTGGCAGCGACGCGGACAGCGGTGACTCCGTCCCGCCCGCCGAACTATGCGTCGTGGGCGACGCCGACCAGTCGATCTACGCGTTCCGCGGCGCCACGATCAGGAACATCGTGGAGTTCGAGGAGGACTACCCGTCCGCCACGGTGATCTTGCTGGAGCAAAACTACCGCTCGACGCAGAACATCCTGGCCGCGGCGAACGCCGTGGTTTCGCGCAACGTCTCCCGCAAGCCGAAGAACCTATGGTCCGACGCCGGCGCGGGCCCGCCGATCATCGGCTACGTCGCGGACAACGAGCACGACGAGGCCGCCTTCGTCGCCGAGGAAGTGGACCGGCTGTCGGACGCCGGGGATGCCACGCCGGGCCAGGTCGCCGTCTTCTACCGGACGAACGCGCAGTCCCGTGTCTTCGAGGAAGTCTTCATCCGGGTTGGCCTGCCGTACAAAGTGGTCGGCGGCGTGCGGTTCTACGAGCGCAAAGAGGTCCGCGACCTGCTCGCCTACCTGCGGCTGCTCGCCAACCCAAACGACGAGGTGTCCCTGCGCCGGGTGCTCAACGTCCCCAAGCGCGGCATCGGTGACCGCGCGGAGGAGTACGTGGCGTCGTACGCCGCCCGGCAACGAATGTCGTTCGCCGAGGCGCTGCGCGATCCCGGCGACGTGCCGGGGCTCGCGGCGAGGTCGGCGACGGCGATCACGGGGTTCAACACGCTGATCGGCGAGCTGCGGGAGCAGGCGTCGAGCAACAGCCCGGTGGCGGAACTCGTCGAGGCGGTGATCGAGAAGACCGGGTACGCCGAGGCGCTGGAGAACTCCACGGACCTGCAGGACGCGACGCGGATCGAGAACCTCCAGGAAATGGTGAACGTGGCGCGCGAGTTCGACGCGTCGGCCGAGGATGGGGCGGGGACGCTGGCGGAGTTCCTGGAGCGGGTGGCGCTCGTCGCCGACGCGGACCAGATCCCGGACGGGGAGGACCACGGCGGCGTGGTGACGCTGATGACGCTGCACACCGCGAAGGGCCTGGAGTTCCCCGTGGTGTTCCTCACCGGCATGGAGGAGGAGATCTTCCCGCACATGCAGTCGCTGACCGACAAGAAGCAGCTGGAGGAGGAGCGTCGGCTCGCCTATGTCGGCATCACGCGCGCGGAGGAGCGGCTGTACCTGACGCGGGCGGCGTCGCGGACCTGGTGGGGGCGGCCGGCGTTCCACAGCCCGTCCCGGTTCCTGTCGGAGATCCCGGCTTCGCTGCTGGAGTGGCGCCGCTCCGCCGCGGACCTGACGGCGCTTTCCGGCTCATCCTCGTCTTCCGCCGCCTCCCGCGTGGCATCGCGTCCGGGGGTTTCGTCCCCGGGCAATCGTGCCGTCCCGGCGCTGTCGCCCGGCGACCGGGTCACGCACGACAAGTACGGTCTCGGCACGGTGGTGTCGGCGGACGGGCGCGGTGACAACGCGGAAGCCAAGATCGACTTCGGTGGCGACTACGGCATCAAGCAGTTCGTCCTGCGCTACGCGCCGATCGAGAAGCTCTAGCGGTCAGGGGGAACGGGAAACTCTAGCCGCGCCAGCGGTCGTCGTTCGGCGGGCGGCGCGGGGCACGCTCCGGGGGAACGTCGGGGGCCGGGCGCCGGCCCGGCGGCTGCTGGCGGGTGGGCGGGAGTGCCTGGGTACGCTGCTGGTCATTGTCGGCGGGCCTGCCGTTAGCGGGCCTGCCACGGCCTGACCGCGGCTGCTCGTACCACGCGTCGCGTTCTTCGCGGCGGTCGCTCGGGGAGCCGTTCCGTGGACTGCGGGGGCCGCGGCCGCCCCGATCAGGGCGGGAGTCGCGCTCGGCCCGCGGGTCACGGCCGGTTCTGGGGTCATCGCCACGGCGGTCGCCCCGCGGCGTATCGTCCCGGCCGGCGCGGTCATTCCACGTGTCCGGGTCGTCCCACGGGGCGCGCTCACGTCGCGGCGCGCGGTCGGCGCGAGTCGGCGGCGCCATGGGAGCACGCGGGAACCGGCCGCTCGACGAGCGCTGGGCGGAAGTCTGGAACTGGCCGGAGACGAGCTGCCTGGACAGCAGCAGCCGGGCGCCGAAGATGAGCAGCACCAGGACCGTGGCCAGGCAGATGCCGGTGAATCCGCCGCTGAGCCACTGGGTGAAGTCACTGGCCAGGGCCGTCGTTGACGTGCCCAGGCTGCGGTCGTGGATGTAGCCGGTCAGGACGGCCAGCACGAGATACGTGAGCGCGGGCAGCGGGATCAGCACGTAGACGGCTTTCCGCCGGATGCACAGCGCGGCGATGCCCGCGCCCACGATGATCATGAATCCGAGCAGGAATCCCGGATCGGCATGGGTAGCCACGGTCCCGATGGCGCCGATGAGCGCGGCGCCGAAGAAGATCGACAACGAGATAGCCGGCCGCCCCGCCAGGCGGAACAGCGCGGGTCCGGAGCGCTGATTTTCCGGCACCCGGTCGCTGCGCCCGTTCCGCTCCCCGGGCGCGCCGCGATCGGCCGCCCGGCCCCGGTCGCCCTGCCTGCCGCGGTCGCCACGATCACCACGGTCTCCGCGCTTGGCGGACCAGGGATCTTCGAAGGCAGTGCCCGTGGCGGCATTGGCCCCGCCGCGCCGGTCACGGTCTCCCGAACCACCGGGACCACGGGCACCGCGCGGGCCACGGGCACCGCGCGGCGAATTCTCGCGCGGGCGGAAGCCTGGTGCCTGGTCGGGCCCGCCCTGGCGGTCACGGGATCCGGCACCGCGGGGCGTGAAGCGCGCGCCGCCTTGATCGTCGCCGTCGCGGCCGCCGTAGCCGCGGTCCGGGTCGCGTGGCGGACGCCCTTTCCCGCCCGCGGAACCGCCCCCACCTGCGGATCCTCCGGCACCGGCGGGAGTGAAGTGTGGACTGCCCGCGCTGTCGTCTGCCCAGCCGGGATCAGCCTCGCGCCGTGAACGGGCGGGGCCGCCGCGTCGGGCGCCTGGTCGGGGCTCCTGCCCAGGTGGTGTGGTCATTTGTTGCAGAGAATAAAGCATAGGTCGCTAAGTTCGCCCCTGGCGGGTCCCGACTGCGCTGTCGGGGGCACGCCTGGTGTGGCACACGGGACGCTTGCTACACGGGGTGGACGATACTAAACCACCTTGACCGCGCTAATGCGTGGAAAACGGGAACTTGCGTCCCAGCGCAGAGCCGATTCTTACATTCGAAGGGTAACCTCTGAACATTGGCGGGCACATAACCCTCTGTGATAGTGGCTGGGTGTGCCGCCAGAGCGGGCGGCGGATTCGTGATCGAGCAGGGGACTCGTGGTGCGGTGTCCGCCGGAAGGGGAACGCGATGTCCAGGTTTCGCGGGGCGCGGATCGCGACGAGGACCGGGTACGGCCTCGGATGCGTAGCCGCCGCGCTGATCCTGGTCGTGAGCGGCTACGCGTACTTCGTGAAGGCACAGATCGGCGCCATCGGCGGCAGTGACGTATTGCGCGGCGGACCGCAGACGGGTGCGATGAACATCCTGCTGATGGGCCTGGAAAGCCGCACCGACTATGACGGCAACATCCTGCCGGCGGGCCTGCTGGCCGCGATGCACGCGGGCAGCGTCTCGGGCGTCGCGAACGGGGTTGGCGGCCAGGACACCAACACGATGATCCTCATCCACATCTTCGCCGGCGGCCAGCAGGCGGTGGGCTTCTCCATCCCGCGCGACGACTGGGTCACCTTCCCGCAGGCGTACGACGGGCAGGGCCAGGGCAAGATCGACCAGGCCTACGGCCTCGCGTACGCGCAGAGCCTGGACCAGACCGCGAACTCCCAGATGAGCACGGACCAGCGCTACACGCAGGCCAACGAGGCCGGTCAGGCCGCCACGATCGCCACCGTCCAGGCGGTGACCGGGCAGCACATCGACCACTTCGCCGAGGTGAACCTCGCCGGGTTCTACGAACTGGCGCAGGCGTTCGGCGGCGTCTGGGTGTGCCTGAAGTCCTGGAACGGCGGGGAGAACCTGCACGACGCCAACTCCGGCTTCGACCAGCCGGGCGCGGGCTACCGCTTCCTGTACGCCGACCAGGCGCTGGCGTTCGTGCGCGAGCGGGACAACCTGCCGAACGGCGACATCGACCGGACCCGCCGCCAGCAGGCGGTGCTCGACTACGTGATCTGGAAGCTGGAGCACGAGGGGGTCTTCTCCGACCTTGGCCAGCTCACTGGCCTGCTGGATATCGCGAAGCGGTACGTGCGAACCGACGACGGCTGGAATCTCCTCGACTTCGCGAGCCAGATGCGCGCCCTGACCGGGCAGAACCTCACGTTCGAGACGCTGCCGTTCGTGCGCTACCAGACGTTCTACCTGGGCGGCACGGCGCAGGACGCGAACGTGATCGATATCCCGTCGATCCAGGCGGAGGTGTCGAAGGCGTTCAGCGCGCCGCCCGCCAGGCCCGCGGCCAGGCCGTCGTCGTCCAAGGCGTCGGGGAAGACTTCGAGCAAGATCTCCGGCAAGGCGTCGCCGCGGAAGTCATCGGCCGCCTCGGCCACGCCGAGCGCCAATCCGAACGCCACCGGCAACGGCACCAACGAGCCGCTGAACGTCCCGGCTAACGCTCCGTACGGTATTCCCTGTGTCTACTGACCGTGACGGAATTTCTGCAGCCTATTAGGGTCCGGTGAATCACCGCGCGATCCGTATTACGGCCGGGTAACGTGCCACGGAGACGTTCGCCATGCGTGCAGGGCGGAACGGGTGCCACCGAAGGGATGCTTTTATGTTCGGTCGGGTCGGCGGGATGACTCTGGCGGCGAAGGTCGGCTACGGGGTGGCGTGCGGCCTGGCCGCGATCACCCTCGTGGCGAGCGGGATCGCCTCCTACGGCGAGCAGGTGCTCGGCGGCATCGGCGGGGGAATCGGTCTCGGCGGCCCGCAGACGGGCGCGATGAACATCCTTGTGATGGGCCTGGAAAGCCGCACCGATTATCAGGGGAACATCCTGCCGGCGGGCCTGCTGGCCGCGATGCACGCGGGCAGCGTGCAGGGCGTGGAGAACGGGGTCGGCGGCCAGGACACGAACACGCTCATCCTCATCCACATCTTCGCCGGGGGGCAGAAGGCGGTCGGCTTCTCCATTCCCCGCAACGACTACGTTAACTTCCCGCACTCCTACGACGGGCAGAGCCAGGGCATGATCGACCAGGCCTACGGCCTCGCGTACGCGCAGAGCCTGAACGGGAGCAGCCTGAGTGACAAGGGCCGTTACACGAAGGCCAATCAGGCGGGCCAGGCGGCGGCGGTTGACACGGTGGAGGCGGTGACCGGCCAGCCGGTCGACCACTTCTTCGAGATGAACCTGGCGGGCTTCTACCAACTGGCGCAGCTGATGCCGGGCAATGGCATCTACGTGTGCCTGAAGTCCTGGAACGGCGGGGAGAACCTGCACGACGCCAACTCCGGCTTCGACCAGCCCGGCCCGGGCTACCATTTCCTGCACGCGGACCAGGCGCTGGCGTTCGTGCGTGAGCGCGACAACCTGCCGAACGGCGACATCGACCGGACCCGGCGCCAGCAGGCCGTGATCGACTACGTGATCTGGAAGCTCGACCACAACGGCGTGCTTTCGGATCTCCCGGTGCTGACCAGCCTGATGACCGCCGCGAAGCAGTACATCATTACCGATTCGGGGTGGAACCTCCTCGACTTCGCGACCGAGATGCGCGCCCTGACCGGCAGCCACCTGCAGTTCGAGACCTTGCCGATCAAGGGCTACGCCACGATCTATCCCGGTGGCGAAGCCGAGGACATCAACACCGTCGATGTCTCCGCTATCCAGTCGGAGGTGAAGAAGGCGTTCACGGACTCGTCTTCGAGTGACGCGTCCGCGAAGCCCGCGAGCAAGCCGAAGCCGAAGGCCGCCGCGCCGAGTTACCCGGCCGCTGCCACCGTCGTGGACGTGTACAACGCCAACGGCATCGGGGGCCTGGCCGGCGACGCTATGACCGCGCTGGTCGGCGAAGGGTACACGCAGGGGCAGACCGGCGACTCGCCGACTCAGCAGACGGCGACCCAGGTGCTGTACGGGTCGGGCGCGGCGGCGAAGGCGAACGCGGCGAAGATCGCGGCGCAGTTCGGCGTGACCGCGCAGGCGAGCGCAGCGGTGAGCGCCGGCACGGCCGAGGTGGTCATCGGCACCAGCACGCCGACATTGCCCAGCGCGCTCGCCGGCGGCTCGGGCGGATCGGGCGGGTCCGCGCCCTCGGCGCAGCCGAGCGCCCAGGCCTCGCTGCCGGGCAACGCGACCTCGGTGCAGCAGGCCTCGTCGAACGACGACACCAACACCCCGCTGCACGTGGCGAGCACCGCCAAGTACGGCATCCCCTGCGTCTACTGACCCATTTCCCGTCACGTCGCTGGTGCCTGCCCATGTTCACGCCCACGACGACCGGGCGGTTACGCTGATGGCGGTACCACATTCTCGGGAGGCAGAGTTGGCTCCGGCAGGCAAGATCAGGGTCATCGTCGCGAAGGCGGGGCTCGACGGCCACGACCGCGGCGCGAAGGTCGTCGCCCGCGCACTGCGTGACGCGGGCGTCGAGGTCATCTACACCGGACTGCACCAGACGCCGGAGCAGATCGTGGCCGCCGCCATTCAGGAAGACGTGGACGCGATCGGGCTGTCGGTCCTGTCCGGCGCGCACATGACGCTGTTCGCCCGGGTCATCGAACTGCTCAAAGAGCAGGGCGCGACCGACATCGTCGTATTCGGCGGCGGGATCATTCCCGAGGCCGACATCGCCGAGCTGTCCACGCTCGGCGTCGCGAAGATCTTCACCCCGGGTGCCCCGACGACGGACATCGTCGCCTGGGTCAACGAAACGTTCGGCACCCGCACCGGGGTCTAGCGCCCGCCCGCACGTCCCGGCCCGGCAAGCAAAAACGTGCCCGAATGCGCATTCGGGCACGTTGTTCGCTGGTGCGAGGCTAGCGGGTCCGCAGGAGCTCGCGGGCCAGGGCAGCCGTCTCCGAAGGGGTCTTGCCGACGCGGACGCCGGCCTTTTCCAGGGCTTCCTTCTTCGCCTGGGCGGTGCCGGCGGAACCGGAGATGATGGCGCCGGCGTGGCCCATCGTCTTGCCCTCCGGGGCGGTGAACCCGGCGACGTAGCCGACGACCGGCTTGGTCACGTTCTCGCTGATGAACGCGGCCGCGCGCTCCTCGGCGTCGCCGCCGATCTCGCCGATCATCACGATCGCCTCGGTCTGCGGGTCGTCCTGGAACGCGGCAAGGGCGTCGATGTGGGTGGTCCCGATGATCGGGTCACCGCCGATGCCGACCGCGGTGGAGAAACCGATGTCCCGCAGCTCGTACATCATCTGATAGGTCAGCGTGCCCGACTTGGACACCAGGCCGATGCGGCCCTCGGACGTGATGTCCGCCGGGATGATGCCGGCGTTGGACTTGCCGGGGGAGGCGAGGCCGGGGCAGTTCGGCCCGACGATGCGGGTCTTGTTGCCCTTCGCCTGCGCGTACGCCCAGAACTCGGCGGTGTCGTGGACCGGGATGCCCTCGGTGATCACGATAGCGAGCGGGATCTCGGCGTCGATCGCCTCGATCACGGCGGCCTTGGTGAACGCCGGCGGGACGAAGATCACCGAGACATCGGCGCCCGTCTGCGCGATGGTCTCCGCGACGGTTCCGAAGACCGGAACCTCTGCGTCGTGAAGGGAAATGGTCTGTCCGGCCTTGCGGGGGTTGGTCCCGCCGACGACCTTCGAGCCGGCGGCGAGCATGCGCGCGCCGTGCTTGCGGCCCTCCGAGCCCGTGATGCCCTGCACCAGGATGCGGCTCTGCTCCGTCAGGAAGATTGCCACCGTCATGCTCCCTTCGCGGCGCTAGCCAGCTCGGCGGCGCGCTTGGCGGCGCCGTCCATGGTGTCGACCTGCTCGACGATCGGCAGGCCGGCGTCCCGCAGGATCTGCCGGCCCTCGGCCGCCTTGTTCCCGTCCAGCCGGACGACGATCGGGCGGTTCACCGCCTCGCCCCGCTCCTTCAGGAGCGCGACCGCGGAAACGATGCCGTTGGCGACCGCGTCGCACGCGGTGATGCCGCCGAAGACGTTGACGAACACCGAGTTGACGCCCGGGTCCGACAGCACGATCTCCAGTCCGTTCGCCATCACCTCGGCCGACGCGCCGCCGCCGATGTCCAGGAAGTTGGCCGGGCGGACCCCGCCGAACTCCTCGCCCGCGTAGGCGACCACGTCCAGCGTCGACATGACCAGGCCGGCGCCGTTGCCGATGATGCCGACCTCGCCCTCGAGCTTCACGTAGTTGAGGTGCTTTTCCTTGGCCCGGGCCTCGATCGGGTCAGTGGACTCGATGTCGGCGAAGCGCTCGTGCTCCTGGCGGAAGCCTGCGTTGTCGTCCAGCGTCACCTTGCCGTCGAGCGCGAGCACCTTGCCGTCCGGGGTGAGCACAACCGGGTTCACCTCGGCGAGGGTCGCGTCCTCGTCGGTGAACATCGCCCAAAGCCGCTCCGCGAGCACCGCGGCGCCTTCCTCGGCCTCGGCCGGGATGCGGCCGGCCCGCACGATCTCCAGCGCCTTGGCGTGGTCCACGCCGGTCAGCGGGTCGATCGCGATGCGGGCGATCGCGTCCGGGTTGGTGTGGGCGACTTCCTCGATCTCCACGCCGCCCTCGACGGAGCAGATGGACAGGAAGGTGCGGTTCGCCCGGTCAAGGAGGAACGACAGGTAGTACTCGGACTTGATGTCCGTGGCCTCGGCGATCAGCACGCGGTGCACCGTGTGGCCCTTGATGTCCATCCCGATGATGCGCTGTGCCTTGTCAAACGCGTCGGCGGGTCCCTCGGCCAGCTTGACGCCGCCGGCCTTGCCGCGCCCGCCGACCTTCACCTGCGCCTTGACGACAACCTGGGGAATGCCCTCGCCGGCGAAGGCGGCCGTGATCTCACGCGCCTCTTCCGCCGTGTTGGCAACCTTGTCTTTGGGCACCGGAACGCCGTACTCGGCGAAGAGTTCCTTAGCCTGATACTCGAACAGGTCCACTGGGGGTCCGATCTCGGTCCGTTGCTATATGTCTTGTTGGATGCCGCTTGACATACGGCGTTCACAATGCAGCGTAGCCCGTGGCGGGCTGGCGCCGCTGCCCAGGTAGGAGACCCCGCCCTGTGAGCCGGCTCTCAACGTGCGTGCCCGTGGCGGCGTGGCGGCGTGCCGTTTGCCCGATCCGTTGCCAGGATGAAGGATGTGAGCAATGTGCCGGCCTCCGCGCGGATCGCCCTGCCTTCGCGACCCATGCTCATCGCGGGGGGCACCGCGGCGCTGGCCGCCGCCGGGGCCGGGCTGGCGGTCCTCGTCACATTGTGCTTGTTCGCGTGGATCACCGCGCCGCACGTCGGCATCGGCGGCGGGCTGCCCAGCGTGCTGCGCGACGCCGGGCTGCTCTGGCTAGTCGCCCATCACGTCGAAATCAACGTGCGTGGCGTCGGGCGGATCGGCCTGCTGCCGCTGGGGCTGGTACTGCTGCCCTGCGCCTTGCTTGAACGGGCCGGACGCTGGATGACGCACGAAGGCCACGTGACGCGGCTACGGCACGTCGGCTTGGCGGCGCTCGCGATCGCCTTCCCGTACGCGCTGTTCACCGCCGCGGTCGCGGTGGCCAGCCGGACCGCCACGGTCGCGCCGGACCTGGTCCAGGCGGTCGGCTGGGGGTTCCTGGTCGCGCTGGTGGCAGGCGGGTTCGGCGCGGCGCACGGGCTCTGCCCCTGGCGCAAGCTGGCCGGGCTGCTGCCGCTGCGTCCCCGTTCGGTGGTGCTCGGCGTGCTGGCGGCGCTCGGCCTGATGGTCGCGCTCGGGGCGCTGCTCGACGCCGTGTCGCTGGGCCTGCACCTGCACGCGTACCAGGCGGCGGTCAACGCGCTGTCGCCGGGGATTTTCGGCTCCGCGCTGCTGCTCCTGGCGGAGATCGCCTACCTGCCGAACGCCGTCATCTGGTCGGTCGCGTACACGCTCGGGCCGGGCTTCTCGTTCGGAGTCGGCACGGCGGTCTCGCCGTCCGGGGCCGCGCTCGGCGCCATCCCCGCGTTCCCGATGCTGGCCGGGATGCCGGTGGGCTCAAGTGCCGCGTATCCCGCGTGGCTCGGCTTCTTCATCCTCGCCACCCCGTATCTCGCCGGAGCGCTCGCCGGGCTGATGACCATCAGGATCGCGCCGACCCCGTTCCTGGAGGGCGCGCCGCTGTGGGGCCTGCTCACCGGCTCGCTGGTCGGGCTCGCCACCGGGGTCCTCGCCCGCGTTTCGGGCGGCCCACTGGGCACCGGGCGGCTGGCCGCAGTGGGCCCGGGCGGGCTGCAGGTCGGCCTGGTGGCGGTGCTGGAGGTCGGCGTCACCGCGGCGGTGGTGGCGGGTGCCGCCAACTGGCTTGTGCTGCGCCGTCACATCAAGCGACTCGGCCTGAGCGCCGATGCCATGCGCAGCAGCGGCCCGATGGCCGCTGTCGCCCACACCGCGCCGGTCGTGGTGGACGAGACGGACGACGCCGGCGGCCACCGGATCTACGTCGACCCGTGGGCCGACTCGCCGGCGGCCGACATGGAGGAGGCAGACGTGCAAGAGGCGGAGCGCGGGAGCTAGTCGCCGGCTCCAGCCCCGTGCGGGCAGTCGGCTCTAGCCCTGTGGAGGGTCGTCGGCGCTCGTTCGATGGGTCGTTCGCGCCACGGGGCCGTCCGGGCCTACAGAGTCAGCTTTCATGCTCGGATATATCCCCCTATACCGGACGCCTGCACAGCACCGGGCACACCTGAAAGACCCCACCATGGTGATCAAGGGTCATTCGTGCCACATATCGGCACGTACGACCCATGATCATGGAACGGATACCCCTGTAGGGGTATCCGAGAATGCGAGTTCTATCACGATATTTCGTGGTAAACCGGGCGGGCTACATGGCCCGGATTCGGCGTTTTGCGGGAACGACCCATGATCGTGCAGGAGACGGGAGCCCCGGGGTGGTCAGAAGCCGACCTTGGTGCCGGTGGAGTTCTCCAGCTGCTGCTGGCAGGCCTGCTCCGCGCTCGAGCTGCCGGCCGACTTCACGCAGCGGATGTACTGGGACAGCTGCGGCGCGTCGGAAGCGAAAGTCGGCAGGAACAGCGCGCTGAACAGAAGCCCGATAATTCCCAGCACCATCGCGAAGACCGCCGCGCGCGGCCGGGCGTTCCCGGCGCGGCGCGCGCGGGACATGGCGGTGGCCGTGAGCCAGACCCCCACCACCGCGATCGCGAGCGCGACGCCGTCCACGTCCGAAGAACGCTGGGCATTCGCGCCCATCACGACGGCGAACGCGCCAATCAGGCCGCACAGGCTGACAACCGCCAGCGCGAGTCCGGCCCAGGCGCGTTGCTGGAGCGCCGGCTCGGCGGGCGGCAATTGCTGGCGCGGCGATCGGGCCGCGGGGTGACGCGAGTACGCGGTCGGCCGCGGCGGATTCTTCTGGCCCGGTGCATTGGACATATCACGTCCATTGTGCCGCGTCCGGGGCCATCCTCGTACCGCCGCTCACCACCTCGTTATGGTTGCGGATATGAATGCGAGGCTCGTCGTGCTCGTCTCCGGGGAGGGCACCAATCTGCAGGCGCTGATCGACGCCTGCGCTGACCCTGGCTACGGTGCGGAAATAGTCGCCGTCGGCGCGGACCGGGACGGCATCGGCGCGCTCACCCGGGCCGCCAGCGGCAACATCCCCACGTTCGTCCTGAAGGTGCGGGACTTCGCGTCCCGCGCGGAGTGGGACCAGGCCCTGGCCGACGAGTGCGCGAAATACGAACCGGACCTCGTCGTCTCCGCGGGCTTCATGAAGCTCGTCGGGAAGGCCTTCCTCGACGTCTTCAAGGGCCGCATCCTGAACACGCATCCCGCGCTGCTACCGTCTTTCCCGGGGATGCACGGGGCACGGGACGCTCTCGAATACGGCGTGAAGGTGACGGGCTGCACAGTGTTCCTCGTCGATGAGGGCGTGGACAGCGGACCGGTGCTGGCGCAGGCGGCGGTGAGCGTCCACGACGATGACGATGAGGCGAGCCTGCACGAGCGCATCAAGGTCGCCGAGCGCAAGCTTCTCGTCGACACGGTGGGCCGCATGGCCCGTGAGGGCTGGACCCTCGAAACGCCACGGAAGGTGAGGATCGGCAGTTGACCAGGATCCAGATCAAGCGCGCGCTGGTAAGCGTCTACGACAAGACCGGCCTGGACGACCTGGCCCGCGCCCTGCACGAGGCCGGCGCCGAGATCGTCTCCACCGGCAGCACCGCCAAGACGATCGAGGCCCTCGGCGTCCCGGTGACTAAGGTCGAGGACCTCACCGGGTTCCCGGAGTGCCTCGACGGCCGGGTGAAGACCCTGCACCCGAAGGTGCACGCGGGCCTGCTCGCCGACCTGACGAACCCGGCCCACGAGAAGCAGCTCGCGGACCTGGGCATCGCGCCCTTCCAGCTGCTGGTCTCGAACCTGTACCCGTTCGAGCAGACGGTCGCCTCGGGGGCGAAAGACGACGAGGTCATCGAGCAGATCGACATCGGTGGTCCCGCCATGGTCCGGGCCGCGTCCAAGAACCACGCCAGCGTCGCGGTCGTCACGAGCCCGGTCCAGTACGCCGAGACCCGCCACGCGCTGGCCGGCGGCGGCTTCACGCTCGCGGAGCGCCGCCGTCTCGCCGCCGCCGCGTTCGCGCACACCGCCACCTACGACGCCGCCGTCGCGTCCTGGTTCGCCGCGGTCTACGCCCCGGACGAGACCGCACGGGAGACCGGCTGGCCGGACGTCACCGCCGCGGTCTGGGAGCGTAAGGAGGCCCTGCGGTACGGCGAGAACCCGCACCAGAAGGCGGCCATCTACTTCTCCAGGACGGCCACGGCCGGCACCGGCATCGCCGACGCGGACCTGCTGCACGGCAAGGCGATGTCGTACAACAACTACGTTGACGCCGACTCGGCCCGCCGCGCGGCCTACGACTTCACCGCGCCCGCGGTCGCGATCATCAAGCACTCGAACCCGTGCGGCATCGCGATCGGCACCGACCTGGCCGATGCGCACGCGAAGGCGCACGCCTGCGACCCGGTGTCGGCGTTCGGCGGCGTGATCGCGGCCAACGGGGTGATCACCGCGGCGATGGCCCGGCAGGTGGCGGACGTTTTCACCGAGGTGGTGATCGCGCCGGACTTCGAGCCCGAGGCCTTCGAGATCCTGTCCGCCAAGAAGAACATCCGGCTGCTCCGCTGCCCGGCGCCCGTCCGGGACGCCGGCTCGATCGAGATGCGGCCGGTGAGCGGTGGCATGCTCATGCAGACGGTGGACCTGGTGGCGGAACCAGGGGACGTGCCGGAAAACTGGGAGCTCAAGGCGGGCACGGCGGCTGACGCCGGAACGCTCGCGGACCTGGCGTTCGCGTGGAAGGCATGCCGGGCCGTGAAGTCGAACGCGATCCTGCTCGCCTCGGGCGGCGCCTCGGTCGGCGTCGGCATGGGGCAGGTGAACCGGGTGGACTCGGCGCGGCTGGCCGTGGCCAGGGCCGGGGAGCGGGCCGCCGGATCGGTGGCCGCGTCAGACGCGTTCTTCCCGTTCCCCGACGGCTTCGAGATCCTCGCGGAGGCGGGAGTCCGCGCGGTCGCCGAGCCGGGTGGGTCCGTCCGGGACGACAGCGTGATCGAAGCGGCGCGCAACGCGGGCGTCACCCTGTACTTCACCGGCGTCCGGCATTTTTATCACTGATCCCCACCGCCGCCCACTGATCCCCACCGCCGTCCCCACCACCGCCCACTGATCTCACCCACTCGGGAGCCTTCATGACTGCCTCTATTCTCGACGGGAAAGCGACCGCGGCACAGGTGCGCGCGGACCTGAAGGAGCGCGTAGCGGCGCTGGCCGCCCGCGGGATCACGCCGGGCCTGGGCACGGTCCTGGTCGGTGACGATCCGGGCTCGCAGGCGTACGTGGCGGGCAAGCACCGGGACTGCGCGCAGGTGGGGATCGCGTCGATCCGCCGGGACCTGCCGGCCGCCGCGACGCAGGAGCAGGTCGAGGAGACGGTGCTCGAGCTGAACGCGGACCCGGCGTGCACCGGGTACATCGTGCAGCTTCCGCTGCCGGCCGGGCTGGACTCCGGGCGCGTGCTTTCGCTCATGGACCCGGAGAAGGACGCGGACGGGCTGCACCCCGCGAACCTTGGCAAGCTGGTGCTCGGCCAGCAGGGCCCGCTGCCGTGCACGCCGCGCGGCATCGTGGTGCTGCTGCGCCAGTACGGCGTCGAGATCGCGGGCGCCGAGGTCACGGTCATCGGGCGCGGTATCACCGTCGGCCGCGCCCTGGGCCTGCTGCTCACGCGGCGCTCGGAGAACGCGACCGTGACGCTGTGCCACACGGGCACGAAGGACCTGGCCGCCCACACCCGCGCCGCCGACATCATCGTGGTGGCGGCCGGGCGGCCCGGCCTGCTGACGGCGGACATGGTCAAGCCGGGCGCGGCGGTGCTGGACGTCGGCATCACGCGCACGGAGTCGGGCCTGGTCGGCGACGTGGCACCCGAGGTCAGGGACGTCGCCGGCTGGATCGCCCCGATGCCGGGCGGCGTCGGCCCCATGACCCGCGCGATGCTCCTGGCCAACGTCGTCGAAGCCGCCGAACGCCCGGCCTAACCCATCCGCGGCCCCACCCACCCAGACGGCCCGAACGCGCGATTGAGCCCGCCATGGCGGGCTCAATCGCGTATATGAGCACGTTGGCGAACGGGCGCGAATGCGCCTTTGGGCCCGCTCGAGGGCGGGCTCGGGTCGGCGTGACGGGCGCACTACTGGCGAGTAACATACGTGTTATGCGACGATGCCCCAGTGCGTGCCGCCACCGCAGGGTTTGGCAGGCTAGAGCGCACGGGCCGCACGGCGCGGTGACAGGCCGGTGACGAGGAACGAGGAGGTCGGCGTTGTCTATGAACATCGTGGTCTGTGTGAAGCAGGTGCCGGATACGGCGGTGGAGCGGACGCTGACGGGTGAGGGGACGCTGGATCGTGCGTCGCTGGATGGGCTGATTAATGAGCTGGATGAGTACGCGATCGAGGAGGGGCTGAAGATCGCGGAGGCGCATGGCGGGGAGGTGACGGTTGTGTCGGTGGGGCCGGCGAAGGCGTCGGAGTCGGTGCGGAAGGCGCTGTCGATGGGGGCGGACCGGGCGGTGCACGTGGCGGATGACGCGATCGCGGGGTCTGATGCTCTGGCGACGTCGCTGGTGCTGGCCGAGGCGGTCCGGCAGGCGGGGTTTGACCTGGTGATCTTGGGGTCGGAGTCGACGGACGCGCGGACGGGGGTGGTGCCGGCGATGCTGGCGGAGCGGCTGGGGGTGCCGCAGCTGACGCTGGCGTCGAGGGTGGAGATCTCCGGGGCGGAGGTGACGATCCGGCGGGTGTCGGATGAGGGGTTCGCGACGGTGTCGGGGTCGCTGCCGGCGGTGGTGAGCGTGGTGGAGAAGATCAACGAGCCGCGGTACCCGTCGTTCAAGGGGATCATGGCGGCGAAGAAGAAGCCGGTGCAGGTGCTGACCCTGGCGGAGCTGGGGATCGAGGCGTCGCAGGTGGGGCTGGGGAACGCGGCGACGGCGGTGGCGGATTTCGCGGCGCGGCCGCCGCGGGCGGCGGGGGAGATCGTGGCTGATGAGGGGGACGGCGGCGCGCGGGCGGCGGCGTTCCTGGCCGGGCGGAAGTTCATCTGAGAGGGCGTGACTGGCATGGCTGAGGTTCTGGTTCTCGCGGAGCATTCCGGCGGCGGGGTGCGGAAGGTGACGGCGGAGCTGCTGACGGCGGCGCGGCGGCTGGGGGAGCCGTCGGCGGTGTGGGCGGGCCCGGGGGCGGAGGAGGGCCGGGCGCGGCTGGCGGAGTTCGGCGCGGTGCGGGTGTACGTGGCGGACAGCGGGGATTTCGCGGAGTTCGGGGTGGCGGCGGCGGCGGAGCTGCTGGCCCGGCTGGTGGGGGAGGTCTCGCCGGCGGCGGTGCTGGTGGCGGGGACGGCGGAGGGCAAGGAGGTCGCGGGGCGGCTGGCGGTCAAGACGGGGTCGGGGGTGCTGACCGACGCGGTCGACGTGCAGGCCGGGCCGGGGGGGCCGGTGGCGGAGCAGCCGAACTTCGGCGGGGCGGTCACGGTGCACTCGCGGGTGACCCGGGGCACGCCGGTGATCGCGGTGCGGCCGAACGCGGTCAGCGCGGTGCCGGCGGCGGGGGCGGCGGAGCTGGTGGCGGTGGAGTTCGCGGCGTCGGATGAGGCGCGGCTGGCGCGGGTGACGGGCCGGGAGGCCGCGGAGAAGGGCGCCCGCCCGGACCTGGCCGAGGCGCAGATCGTGGTGTCCGGCGGGCGGGGGACGGGGTCGGCGGAGGGGTTCAAGGTGATCGAGGAGCTGGCGGACGCGCTGGGGGCGGCGGTGGGGGCGTCGCGGGCGGTGACGGACGCGGGCTGGTACCCGCACGCGTTCCAGGTGGGGCAGACCGGGAAGACGGTGTCGCCGCAGCTGTACGCGGCGATCGGGATCTCCGGGGCGATCCAGCACCGGGCGGGGATGCAGACGAGCAAGACGATCATCGCGGTGAACAAGGACCCGGAGGCGCCGATCTTCGAGATCGCCGACTTCGGCGTGGTCGGCGACCTGTTCAAGGTCGTTCCCCAGCTGATCGAGGAGATCGGCAAGAAGAAGCAGCTGTAACGCCCAGCCCGCGGGCCTGACCGTGGCCCCGGTGGCGGCCGCCACCCGGACCACGGTCACACCCCGGCCGCTGGCCGTCGGCGCCGCGGTTATGTGCGTCTACGCTAGATACACCATGAACGCGAGCCCAGACGTATATCTCGACCACGCTGCGACGTCTCCGATGCTGCCTGAGGCGATCGAGGCGATGACCGAGGAGCTTGCGCACCTCGGGAATCCGTCATCGCTGCACAACGCGGGACGGCGCGCGCGGCGCGTGGTGGAGGAATCCCGGGAGCAGATCGCGGAGGTCTTCGGCGCGAGGGCCAGTGAGGTTGTTTTCACCAGCGGGGGCACGGAGGCGGACAACCTCGCGGTCAAGGGCCTGTACTGGGCACGGAAGGCGGCCGATCCCCGGCGCCGCCGCGTCCTCACCACCGCCATCGAGCACCACGCGGTGCTGGACTCCGTCCACTGGCTGGAGAGCGCCCAGGGCGCCGAGACCGCCTGGCTCGAAGTGGACGCGCTCGGCGGGATCACTCCCGAAACCCTGCGTGCGGCGCTGGAATCGGATCCGGAGAGTGCCGCGGTGATCAGCGTCATGTGGGCGAACAACGAGGTCGGGACCGTCCAGCCGATAGCGGAGCTCGCCAAGGTGGCCCGCGAGTTCGGTGTCCCGTTCCACACGGACGCCGTGCAGGCGGCGGCGCAGATCCCGGTGAATTTCGGCGCGAGCGGGGCGGACGCGCTTACCGTCACGGGTCACAAGCTGGGCGGACCGGTCGGCGCCGGGGCGCTGATCCTTGGTAAGACGACGGCACCGGTCCCGGTGCTGCACGGCGGAGGACAGGAGCGCGAGGTTCGCTCAGGGACGCTGGACGCGCCCGCGATCAGGGCATTCGCGGTGGCGGCGGTCGTGTCGGCGACCAGGCGCGAAGCCGAGGCCAAGCAGATCGCCGCGCTGCGCGACGACCTGATCCGGCAGGTGCGGGCGACGGTGCCGGACGCGGTGCTGAACGGGCCGCCGCCGGGGCCGGACCGCGTACCGGGTAACGCCCACTTCTCGTTCCCCGGCTGCGAGGGCGACGCGCTCCTAATGCTGCTCGACGCGCGGGGAATCGCGTGCTCGACGGGGTCCGCGTGCACGGCCGGCGTCGCGGAGCCGAGCCACGTACTGCTCGCGATGGGCGCCGACGTGGGCCGCGCCCGGGGATCGCTGCGCTTCTCGCTCGGCCGGACGACGACGCAATCCGACGTGGACGCGGTTGGCGGGGTGATCGGCGAGGCGGTAGCCCGCGCCCGCCGCGCTATGGGCAACTAGACACGCCCGCCTGGCCTCTCGGCCCCAGCCCGCCCCCAGTAACGAGCTTTCATCCCCGAAAAGGCAAATGTCGGCCAGTGTCTGGTTTACGTACACCGAAGCATGGTATGAAAGTTGCATGCGTCCCATAGGTTGGGATGAATCGGATTAGGTGGATAATCAGGAACATGGGGTAAGGCTGGTAAAGCTGAACCATTGGTCCTGGTGGGTTCGCCCAATCTTATGGGACATCGGGGATCTGCGGCATGGCCGCAGGATGGCACAGCTGGGAGGCCCATCATGGCCGGGCTCGTAACCTTCGCACTCGCGCTTACCGTCACATCGGGGATTCTGATCGGGGCGTTCCTCGCGGTTTCCTTCGCGATCCGCCGTGAAGACAGGCGCGGATCGCTCACGATCGCCGCACCGAGCCGGGCGTGCCAGAGCGCACGGCACGTCACCGGATTCCACCGGCTGCGGTGGGATCAGTTCGGCCCGCGCTCCGGAGCGCTGACCGGCTGACAAGATTCGGAACAATCGCCGCGGACTAGGTACCCTCGAAGGGTTATGGGTCTTCGAGTGCTTGCCGCCATGTCCGGCGGAGTTGATTCCGCCACCGCCGCGGCGCGTATGGCCGACGCCGGTCACGATGTGACCGGCGTCCATCTGGCACTCTCAGCGAACCCGCAGTCGTACCGGACCGGAGCACGCGGCTGCTGCACGCTCGAGGACGCGCGGGATGCCCGCCGGGCGGCTGACGTGATCGGCATACCGTTCTACGTGTGGGACATGGCCGAGCGGTTCCGGCAGGACGTGGTCGATGACTTCGTGGCCGAGTACGCGGCCGGCCGGACGCCCAATCCCTGTCTGCGCTGCAACGAGAAGATCAAGTTCGCCGCGGTCCTCGACCGGGCGCTCGCGCTCGGCTTCGACGCGGTGTGCACCGGGCACTACGCCCGTACAGGTGAGGACGGGAAGCTGCTCCGGGCCGTGGACGACGGCAAGGACCAGTCTTACGTCCTGGCGGTCCTCACCAGGGACCAGATCGCGCACGCGATCTTCCCGCTCGGCGACACGCCCAAGGCGGAGGTACGCGAGGAGGCCCGCGAGCGCGGGCTGCTGGTGGCCGACAAGCCGGACAGTCACGACGTCTGCTTCATCGCGGACGGCGACACGCGAGGTTTCCTCGCGAAGCAGCTCGGGAACGCGCCCGGGCCGATCGTAGACACCGAGGGCACGGTGCTCGGGAATCACGACGGAGCCTTCGGCTTCACCGTGGGGCAGCGCAAGGGACTCCGGATCGACCAGCCATCGCCGGACGGCAAGCCGCGCTATGTGCTGAGCATTGAGCCGGTCTCCAGGACGGTGACGGTCGGGTCGGCCAGCGGGCTGCAGGCCCGGGAGATCATCGCGGAGCGCCCCGTGTGGACGGGCTGCGCCCCGCCGGAGTCGCCGATTGAGTGCGATGTTCAGCTCCGAGCGCACGGCGAGGTCTACCCGTGTGTCGCGTGGCTGGAGGGCGGCGACCTGAACATCTCGCTGCGCGAGCCCGCCCGCGCGGTCGCCAAGGGCCAGGCCGCGGTCCTCTACGACGGTGGCACCGTCCTCGGCAGCGGGACCATCGCGAACGTGTGCTGAGCGTGCGGGCTAGCGCGTATTTCCGTCTAGCCGTCGCCGTAGAGGTGCCTGTTCAGTTCGGTGGGGCGCGTCGCCTCCGGAAAGGACTCGGTGTAGAAGTTCATGACGGCGACCACTCGCAGGCCGGGCTCCTTCGGAGTCAGTGGCCGGGCGTAATGCGGATGACGGCGGGCGTCGAAGAAGATCAGGTGACCCGCGTGCGGGCGGATGACCGAGCAGTCGCGGTCCACCGTCGCGATGTCCGCTGCGACCGCACTGTGGGAGACGACGAGTTCACCGCCGGCCGCGTGGTCGCTGCAGAAGAGAAGGCCGGTCAGCGGGTTGGAGTCCACGTGGCATTCGAAGCGCATGCCCGATCCCCGCTGGACGTTGAGTACGACGCCGTAGCGATCATCCCGTGCGGTTCGGACACCTTCGGTGGACGCCTGCGCGGCTAGCTCGAGAAACGTGCCGCGGTAGGAGTCGTAGAGCCAGGGAAGGCGCTTGCGTACTTCGTCGGCGTGGACCCGGCCGCGGCGGATGTGCCTGACGTTGGGCCCTTCTCGCGACAGCACTGGCGTGCGGGGAAAGTCGCGGAAATCGGCATCAGTGGCCACGTCGCGGATCTCGTGCTGCCAGCCGGCCGGGAGCGACCCGCTGACGTCGAAGGTTGTCCAGTGGAACCTTGCAGCCATGATGCCCTTTCAGCTCTGCCCGGAACTTCACTCCCCCTTACTTCGGCCGATAGCGCAGCTGGCCCCAGGGATCACCCCCTGGGGCCAGTTGCGCTTGTTCATGGTGGGCGCGCCCGCCGCGCGCCGCTGCGCTGCGGGCTAACGCATGCCACCGCCGCTATGCGACCTTGGGGTCGTAGTGTTCGTAGCGGTACTGCAGAGACGGACGGGCGTGAAACTTGGCCATGGAAACTCCAGGTCTCGTGGTGACGGCTCGACCCTGGTAACCACATCCGGATGGGACGTGGTCGGGGTAAGGTCCGCCGTTCCTCCGTAACCGATTATTAATGAAAAGACTCTTATTGTCATCTGGCCGGCGTGACTATCTAGCCAGTAATTATCGGCGTCCCCACAGGTCCAAAGATTCTGAAAGCAGATATGACGGTGGTGCCACTCTTCCCGGATATACCAATGACGATTCCCGTGACGTATGTGCCTGGATCGCCGCCGGTCCCAGATCAGCGACCGGACGCCGAATAGCGGGCGGGAATACGGAAGCGGGCGCGAGCGCGCTCGTGGGCAACGGCGACGTAATGGGCGCGGGCACGAGGTGGTATTGCGCGCGGCGGAACCATTCGTGATCGGTCAGCCCGTCCCGCATACGGGTGATCCAGCGGTCCGATGCCCGGGTCGCGTATACGGCGAGCAGCAGTGTGATCAGCACCAGGAACGGGATCAGCGCCGGGAGCGCGAGGAGCACTCCGTCCCACTTCAGCCCTAGCCAGTTTGCCAGCAGCCCGTCACTCAACGACGCCAGCGGCTTGCTGCCGGCCCACGCGATCGCCCAGACCGCCATCACGCTGGCCTCGCGCGCCGGTCCAGCCCGTCGGCTGAGCAGTGTCTTGGTGGTGGCGTTCGCGACCAGGCAGCTCGCGCCCGCCCCGAGCGCCGCGACGGCGCTGACCAGCACCCACGATGACTGGACGAACAGGATCATGCATCCGGCCAGGATGGCGAGCGCGGTCGCGGCCTTCCGCAGCGAGGGATCATGTCGTGACGGACGGAACGACCCGAGCACGGTGCCGGCGCCCAGGGCCGCGATGAACACACCCGACCAGTCGGCGGAGGCGTGCAGGTGCCGGGCGAGGGCGGGCCCGAGCACCGTGACGGGATCATCGGCCACCGTCACGGCCGCCACCATCAAGAGGGGAACGGCGATTTCCCAGTCGGTGAAGGCAAGGCGGAATCCGTCCAGGATCCTGGATCCCTCCGCCGTCCCGCCGCCGCCGGCCCTCCCGGCGGCCGACCCGGCAGCGGCGGGCGCGTCGGCCGCCTGTCCCGGGCCCGCTAGCGCGATGCAGACGGCGAAGACGGCGAAGGACACCGCGTTCAGCGCGAATGACCATCCGAAGCCCATGGTCGCGACCAGTAGCACGCTGAGCGGGGGAGCCACCGCGCGGCCGAGGTTGTAGGACACCGAATCCATGCTGAAGGCCGGTTCCTGGTCAGCCCGCGCGACGAGACGCCGCACCATCACGTTCCGGGCCGGAAGCGTGAAGGTGAAGACCAGCCCGCTGACCACCGCTCCGGCCGTCAGCCCCCACATGTCTATCGGCCCGGCGAACACGAAACCGGCCATCACCGCCGCGCACACGGCCGCCACCAGCTGAGTGCACAGCAATGTCCGCTGCCCGCCGAACCGCCGCGTCATTACGCCCGCCCAGGCGCTGAGGAACAGCGGACTCGAGTACTGCGCGCACGTGACGAGACCGATCGTCAGCGCGGAAAGAGCGGCGGAGTGGGAGAGCTTGTAGGCGAGCAGGATCTGCGCCGTGTTCTGGAACCAGGTGCCGAGATCCGACGACGCGCTGCCGATGAAGTACCGGCGGAAATCCCGGTTCCTGCCAAGCACTTGCCAGGAGGCGGACCGTCGGCGTCCCGACCTGGGCACGTTCGCCTCATCCGACAGGCCAAAATACGCGGACACCGTCACTCTGAGGCTGGTGGCGGGCGCAGAAGCCACGTCGGAACTCCTTGTGTGTGAGTGCCGTGTCACCCCATCGCGGCGACGGCAGTCGGTTACCGCCCCGAACTCCGCTTAGTACTGAGGGTCGGGGAGGTCGTCTCCGACGTTGACGATGAACTGGTTGCGGTCAGCGGGGAAGATCGTGACGGTGATGCGCATGGGCACCTTGTTCTGGTCGAACGCGGTGCGGAAGATCTCGAAGACGGTCGCCTCGTGGGAGATGCTGAAGAACTTCTGCTCGTTGTCGTCGGGAGACCGCGCGGTGATCCAGTCGCGGTAGCCGATCTGCCGGTGGCCGAGCTCGGCCAGGTACTGCACGGTCCCGGGGGTGAGGTTCTTCGCCATCAGCAGGTCAGTAGCCCCGTCGGCGGTCACGAAGCTCATCGGGTAGAACGAGGTCTGCAAGGACCACGGCACGTCATCGACGTACCGCTCCTGATGCCGGAGGATCACCTGCTCGTCCGGTTCAATCCGCAGGCGCAGCCGCACCGACTCAGGGGGTACCTGAACCTCGACTTTCGGCGTGGTCTGGTGCGGCCTGCGGTGAGCCTCACTGACCGAGTCCAGGTAAGTGGCGCCCTCGCCGCCCCCGAATCCCGTTTTCGCGTCCGCGGTGAGAACAGTGACGAAGGGGTTCACGTGCAGCGTCACGAACGTGCCCTGCCCGGGCCGTGTCTCCACCAGTCCCTCGGACACAAGCCGCTTGATCGCGTCCCTGATGGTATTTCGCGATGCCTCGTACCGCTCCCGTAGCTCGGTCTCGGTCGGCAGCTGACTGCCCCGGGGGATTTTGCCGGAATCGATCTGGTCGCGCAGATCGTCGGCAATCATCAGGTAGCGCGGCTGCTGGGCCATGCTTCCCCTCCCTTGAACGCGGGCGAGACGATTTCCCGTACTGCTCTAGGACTTGCCCAGCCGGTTAGCAGGCAAATCCGAAATGATTCCACTTGTTGGGATCACTTGAGCAAGCAGGATGGCATAGTGCGTAGGGTAGAGACTAGCAGCCGGGATGAGTCTTGCGTATCTGATCCTCGGCATGTCCCCCCGTCTTGAGTCTGGCTATCCCTCCGCGGGTTCCGGCAGGTCGTTGGGCACGTTCCCCGAGTTGATGACGAACTGGTTCCGGTCCGCGGGAAACACGGTAAATGTGACCCGGAAGGGAACGGGCTCGTTGTCGCCCGCCCGGTATCCCGTGCGAACGACCGACACCACTGACACGCGTCCGTCGTCGGGCAGCTTGAAGAACCGGGCTTCGTCCTCACGCGGTGCCCGCACCAGGATGCGGTCGCGGTGCCCGATCTCCCGCAGGCCCAGCCGCTCTTCCAGGTAGGTGACCGTTCCTTCCGGGACGTCCTCCGCGACCAGCAGCCGCGTAGCGCCCATATGGTGCAGTTCCATCGGGTAGGCGGTGCTCTGCAGCGCGAACGGCGTCCGGTCGATATGCCGCTCCTGGCGTCGGATGATGATCTGGGTTCCCACCGGTATCCGCAGTCGCTGCGCGATGTGGCGGGGCGCCGCCTGCACCTCCACGAGGGGCACTGTCGCGAACGGGATCCGGTCCCGTTCCTTCACGTCCTGGAACCAGCCCTGGCCCTCGATCCCCGACAGCCCGCTTTCCAGATCGCGGGACAGGAGGGTGAGGAACGGCTTGACGTTCTGCTTTACGAACGTGCCCTGCCCGGGCTTGGTCTCCACCAGCCCGCGGCTCGCCAGCCACTTCACGGCGTCCCTGATCGTGTTCCGCGACGCGCTGTACTTGTCCCTGAGTTCCAGCTCCGTAGGTATCTGGTCGCCTGGCTGCACGGTGCCCGACAGGATCTCGTCCTGAAGCTCCTGGGCGATCGTGCGGTACATGGGATCGGCCACGGATCCTCCTTGATTTCGGGCCGTGAGCTGTATAGATACCAGTCATACCAACCGATGGTATGGATGGTCTTACAAGAATCTACCCCATCTTTGGTTTAGGCCCAATATAACGGGTATCTCCTCGTCAGGTCCCAATGGTTGGGATGGATCATATGACACCAGTAAAAGGTATCACCTGGGTGGAAGGTATGGACTAGGCGACGGACGGGAGGCCTTCACAATGGGCAGCACCGGCGCACTGATGGCGATAGGGGTCCTCATCGGGTTCCTCGGCGGGGTCATGGTCGGCGTCATCCTGATCGTTTCCGCCGCCTACCGGCGGGAGGACAGGCACTACTCGATCGACGACGACGCACCCGACAAGACGTGCCGCGGCACGCGGCGCATTAGCCAGACCTGGGTGCTCGGCAAGACGGTCAAGCCAGCCGGCTACCGGCCCCGCACGCGGGCCGAAGACGACGAAGACGAAGATGACGACGACAACCGGCCCAGTTGGCCCGGGCGCGGTTACCGGAACTAAGACCACGAAAGCCGGGCGCGGAAACCGGGGACCGCGCCGGGGAAAGGGCGGCACGCGGAGCCAGCGCGGCTCGGCGTGCCGCCCGGCCATTGGGGGCCGCGGCTAAGCTCGACAGTGTGACCGAACAACAGAGTTTCAGCCGGGGGGATTCGCCGGAGTCAGCCGCCCGGGGCGCTGAGTCCTTCCCCTGGCCGCCGGGCACCGCCACCGGGATCGGGTCACTGCCCGGTGAGAATCCGCTGGAGGCGGCGCGGGCGATTTACGACGCGCTGCCCGAGTTCCCGCACCTGCCCGAACTGCCCGCCCGTGGCCCCGGCGCCGACATGATCGGCCGGGCCGCGGCCCTCCTCGTGGACATCCATGTCGAGGTCACGGCGGGAGGGTGGCGGATCGCCGAACGCCCCGGCCGCGACTTCCGCCGGGCCCGTGCCTATCTCTCCGCCGATCTCGACGCGCTCGAGGAGGTCTTCGACGGCTGGACCGGCCTGCTGAAGGTCCAGGTCACCGGTCCGTGGACCCTGGCCGCCGCGCTGGAGCAGCCCCGTTCGCTGAACCCCGCGCTCGCGGACCCCGGCCTGGTCGCCGACCTGGCCACGTCCCTCGCCGAAGGCATGGCCGCCCACGTCGCCGACGTCGCCAAGCGCCTCCCGCAGGCCACGATCATCGTCCAGGTCGACGAGCCTTCCCTGTCCGCGGTGGCCGACGGCAATGTCCCGACCGCGAGCGGTCTCGGCCGCGTCCGCATCCCGGACGAGGAGTTCCTGCGCGAGCGGCTTGGTCAGGTGATCACCGCTACCGCGCACTACACGATCGTTCACACATGCAGTCAAGCTGCGACGTTTGGGATAATTAACGGCGTTGGGGCCGACGCCCTGTCGCTGGATATCAGCCAGCTGCGCACGCCCGACTTCGACAAGCTCGCCGAGACAGCCGAGGCGGGTCGCGGGTTGCTCTTTGGTTTGCCTGAACGTCCCGGGCTTAACCCCGAGAAAGCAGCTCAATCGGCCGCGGAGGTATGGCGCCGGATGGGGCTCTCGCCGGCTAAGTGCGCCGAACAGGTCGTGCTCACGCCGGCGTGCGGCTTGGCGGGCTCGTCACCGGACGCGGCCACGAAGACATTGCGCCTGCTCCGCGAGGCTGCGACGATCTTGCCGGAGATCATGGAAGGCTGAGTGCATGGAGCTGGATGATGCCCGCCGCAAGCATGCTGAGCTGAGCGAGAAGCTGCTCGACGCGCAGTACCGGTACCACGTGCTCGACGCGCCGACGATCGCCGACGCCGAGTACGACGCGGACTTGCGAACCCTCAACGCGATCGAGGACGAGTTCTCCGAGCTGCGCACCCCCGACTCGCCGACCCAGCGAGTCGGCGGTCAGATCTCGAACCTGTTCACGCCGGTCGAGCACCTGGAACGGCTGCTGTCGCTGGACAACGTCTTCTCGGCGGACGAGTTCGGCGAGTGGGCCGACCGGGCGGCGAAGCTCGGCGGGACCGGGCCCTACCTGTGCGAGCTGAAGATCGACGGGCTGGCGATCGACCTCGTCTATGAGAAGGGCCGACTGAAGCGGGCGGCCACGCGCGGCGACGGGCGAACCGGCGAGGACGTCACGCTGAACGTGCGCACGATCAAGACGATCCCCGACCAGCTGTCCGGCACCGCGGTGCCCGAGGTGCTCGAGGTCCGCGGCGAGGTCTTCCTCACCGAGGATGCCTTCGAACGGCTGAACCGGCATCTCCAGGACACTGGCAAGCCAGCGGCCCCGAACCCGCGGAACGCGGCCGCCGGCTCCCGACGGCAGAAGGACCCGCGCGTCACGGCGTCCCGCGAACTCGGCGCGATCGTCCACGGCATCGGCCGCGTCGTCGGATCCAGCGACAGCGAGATCTCCGGCTCCGCCGCGGGACCCAGCGACGAGGGACACCTCGAGGGCGCGCCCGACACCCAGTCCGGCTGGTACGAGCAGCTGCGCGTCTGGGGACTGCCGGTCAGCGACCGGTACAAGGTGGTCTCCGAGCTGTCGGAAGTTCGCGAGTACATCGAGTACTACTCCGACCCCGGGCACCGGCACGAGCCGCCGTACGAGATCGACGGCGTGGTCGTCAAGATCGACTCGCTGCAGACCCAGCGCGCGATGGGCGCGACGAGCCGCGCACCGAGGTGGGCGATCGCCTTCAAGTACCCGCCCGAGGAAGTGACGACCAAGCTCCTGGACATCCGGGTCGGCGTCGGCCGCACCGGGCGCGTGACCCCGTACGCGGTGATGGCGCCGGTCAAGGTCAGCGGCTCGACCGTGGAGAACGCGACGCTGCACAACGAGGACGAGGTCAAGCGCAAGGGCGTCCTGATCGGCGACACCGTGATCCTGCGCAAGGCGGGCGAGGTGATTCCAGAGGTCCTCGGGCCGGTCGCGGAACTCCGGGACGGCTCCGAGCGCGAGTTCCCCTTCCCGCGCCAGTGCCCCGAGTGCGGCACCACGCTCGCCCGTGACGAGGGCGAGGTGGACTGGCGCTGCCCGAACCACCGTGCCTGTCCCGCCCAGCTCCGCGAGCGATTGTTCTACCTGGCGTCACGCGGCGCGCTCGACATCGAGGTGCTTGGCTACGAGGCCGTCTCCGCGCTGCTGGACGACGGCCTGGTCACCGACGAGGGCGACCTGTTCGCCCTCGACGCGGAGAAGCTGCACCGGTCGGCGTTCTTCGTGAACAAGGCCGGGGACCTGAAGGTCAACGCGCGGATGCTCCTGATGAACCTGGACGAGGCGAAGACGCGCCCGCTCTGGCGGATCCTGGTGGCCCTGTCCATCCGGCACGTGGGGCCGACGGCGGCACGGGCGCTGGCGGAGGCGTTCGGCTCGGTGCACGAGATCGCCGAAGCGTCGCCGGAGGCGCTGGCGATCGTGGACGGCGTGGGCCCGACGATCGCGGCCTCGGTGGTGGACTGGTTCGGCGTCGACTGGCACATGTCGATCGTGGACAAGTGGCGCGCCGCCGGCGTTCAGCTGGAAACGCCGGACTTCGACCCGTCAGCGGCCGCCGGGCGGCTGCTGGCCGGGGTGACGGTGGTGATCACCGGGACGCTGCCGTCATACTCGCGGGACGAGGCGGCCGAGGCGGTTCGCGCGGCGGGCGGGAAGGCGGCCTCGTCGGTGTCGAAGAAGACGTCGTTCGTGGTCGCGGGCGAAAGCGCCGGGTCGAAGTACGACAAGGCCGTGGAGCTGGGCGTCCCGATCCTCGACGAGGCGGGGTTCCGGACCTTGCTGTCCGGCGGCCCCGGCGCGCTGGCCGACTGATCTGTTCGCCTGCTACGTGCTGGTTAAAGAAAACCCAGCGCAACGCCGGCCCAATAAGATGTGTTCATGTCCATCACCCGCGACGAGGTCGCTCACCTGGCGCGGTTGTCGAGGCTCGCGCTCAGCGACCAAGAGCTCGATCACCTGGCACCGCAGCTGGACCAGATCATCTCCGCGGTCGCTCAGGTGCAGGAGGTCGCGGCGGAAGGTATTCCGCCGACCTCGCACGCGACCGGCCTGACCAACGTGTTCCGCGACGACCAGCCGGTCCCCTGCCTGACGCCGGAACAGGCGCTATCGCAGGCGCCCGCCGAGGAGCTTCAGCGCTTCAAGGTGCCGCGGATCCTGGTCGAGGAGTGAGGGACATGAACGAGCTGATCACGAAGACCGCGACGGAACTGGCCGCCGCGGTAGCCGACGGCGAGGTCTCCGCCGCCGAGGTCACGGCCGCGCACCTCGCGCGGATCGAGGCCATTGACGGCCAGGTCAAGGCGTTCCTGCACATCGCGTCGGACGCCGTCAGGCAGGCCCAGGAAATCGACAGGAAGCGGGCGGCGGGCGAGCGGCTGGGACGGCTCGCCGGAGTGCCGGTGGCGGTGAAGGACCTGTTCGCCACGGTCGGCATGCCGACCACGTGCGGGTCCCGCATCCTGGAGGGCTGGCACCCGCCGTACGAGTCGACGATCACCAGCCGGCTGCGCGACGCCGGGGCGATCCTCATCGGCAAGACCAACATGGACGAGTTCGCGATGGGCTCCTCGACGGAGAACTCCGCGTACGGGCCGTCGCACAACCCGTGGGATCTCTCGCTGGTTCCGGGCGGCTCGTCCGGCGGGTCCGCCGCCGCGGTCGCCGCTTACGAGGCGCCGCTTTCCCTCGGCACTGACACCGGCGGCTCCATCCGCCAGCCGGCCGCGGTCTGCGGCATTGTCGGCGCGAAGCCCACCTACGGGGGCTCGTCGCGGTACGGGGTGGTGGCGTTCGCTTCGTCACTCGACACCCCGGGACCGTTCGGCCGGAACGTTCTCGACGCGGCGCTGCTGCACGAGGTCATGTCCGGGCACGACCCGATGGACTCCACGTCGATCGACGCTCCGGTGCCGCCCGTCGTCGAGGCGGCGCGGCACGGCGACGTGAGCGGCATGCGGATCGGCGTCGTGACGGACCTGTCCGGTGACGGGTACCAGCCGGGCGTGCTGTCCCGGTTCGCCGAGACGGTGGAACTGCTCGAGTCGCTGGGCGCCAAGGTCACCGAGGTGAGCTGCCCGCACTTCAAGTACGCGCTCCCCGCGTACTACCTGATCGCGCCGAGCGAGGCCTCTTCGAACCTGGCACGGTTCGACGGGATGCGTTACGGCCTGCGCGCCGGTACCGGATCGGCCGAGGAAGTGATGGCGCAGACGCGGGCCGAGGGCTTCGGCGCGGAAGTCAAGCGGCGCATCATGCTCGGCGCGTACGCGTTGTCCAGCGGCTACTACGACGCCTACTACGGCAAGGCGCAGCAGGTGCGGACGCTGATCATCCGCGACTTCGAGGCGGCCTTCGAGCAGGTCGACGTGCTGGTCTCACCGGTGACGCCGACCACCGCGTTCCCGATCGGCGAGCGCGCGGACGACCCGATGGCGATGTACCTCGCCGACCTGTGCACGATCCCGTCAGACCTGGCGGGCAACGCGGCGATCTCGGTCCCGTGCGGACTGGCGCCGGAGAACGGACTGCCAGTCGGGCTGCACGTGATGGCGCCGTCGATGGCGGACGACCGGATGTACCGGGTTGGCGCGGCGGTGGAAGCGGCGCTGCAGTCCCGCTGGGGACACCCGCTGCTCGCTGAGGCGAAGGGGCTCGCATCATGACCGTGATGTACGAAGAGGCGCTGCAGAAGTACGAGCCGGTCTTCGGGCTCGAGACGCACGTCGAACTCGGGACGCGAACGAAGATGTTCTGCGGGTGCACGACCGTGTTCGGCGCCGAGCCGAACACACAGGTGTGCCCCGTCTGCCTGGGGCTGCCGGGGTCGCTGCCGGTGGTGAACCGGCTGGCGATCGAATACGCGATCAAGATCGGGCTGGCGCTGAACTGCTCGATCGCGTCGTGGTGCCGGTTCGCCCGGAAGAACTACTTCTACCCGGACATGCCGAAGGACTTCCAGATCTCCCAGTACGACGAGCCGCTGTGCTCCGAGGGCTACCTGGACGTGCTGATCGGCGGCGGATGCGTACGGGTCGGCATCGAGCGCGTGCACCTGGAGGAGGACACGGGCAAGTCCCTTCACGTCGGTGGCGCCACGGGTCGAATCCAGGGTGCGGAATACTCGCTGGTCGACTACAACCGGGCGGGCATCCCGCTAGTGGAGATCGTCACGAAGCCGGTGGAAGGCACCGGGTACCTGGCGCCAGAGGTCGCGAAGGCGTACGTGACCGAACTCCGGGACGTGCTGCGTTCGCTCGACGTGTCCGACGTGCGCATGGAGGAAGGCTCCATGCGGTGCGACGTGAACACCTCCCTGTCGGTGGTCGGCTCCGGGGTCTGGGGAACGCGGACCGAGACGAAGAACGTGAACTCGCTGCGCTCGGTGGAGCGAGCGGTGCACTCGGAGATCGAGCGGCAGGCGTTCGTGCTGGACGCCGGCGACCGCGTGATCCAGGAGACCAGGCACTTCCACGAGGACACGGGCACCACCACGTCCGGCCGGTCGAAGGAAGAGGCGCAGGACTACCGGTACTTCCCGGAGCCGGACCTGGTGCCGGTGGCGCCGTCGCCGGACTGGGTAAAGGAGATCGGGGCATCGCTGCCCGAGCTGCCGTCGGCGCGGCGTTCGCGTCTGCGCTCGGCGTGGTCGCTGTCTGAGCTGGAGTTCGAGGCCCTGCGGAACGCCGGGGCACTGGATGTGGTGGAGGCGACGGTGGCGCTCGGCGCATCGCCCGCCGACGCCCGCAAGTGGTGGCTCGGCGAGCTTGCGCGCAAGGCCAACGACGCCGGCGTCGAGGTCTCGTCGCTGCCGATCACCCCGGAGTCGGTGGCCCGCGTCGCGGCGCTGGTGTCCGCCGGCACCCTGAACGACCGTCTGGCCCGCCAGGTCATCGACGGCGTGCTGGAGGGGGAGGGCACACCGGACGAGGTCGTCGAGAAGCGCGGCCTGGCCGTGGTCTCCGACGATTCGGCGCTGCTGTCGGCGATCGACTCGGCGCTGGCCGACAACCCGGACGTGGCCGAGAAGGTCCGCTCGGGAAAGGTAGCGGCGGCCGGCGTCATCGTCGGCGCGGTCATGAAGGCCACGCGCGGCAAGGCCGACGCCGCCCGCGTCCGCGAACTGATCCTGGAACGACTGAGCTAGCCGCCGGTTTCCGGTGCGGGCCTCGTGATCGTTTGGCTCGTTGGCGCCAATGCACCAATCCAATTGGCTCGTTGGCGCCAACGAGCCAATGCCAGAGTCAGATAGCCGCGAGGACCTGCTTGAGCGCGTGCGTCACCTGCCGGACCATTCCGGGGTTGGTGCGGGCGTCGTCATCGGCGCCGAGTTCGCACGCCGGGTCGCCGACAGTGAGCCCGCTCCAGTCGATGACCGCCGACAGCCAGCATCCCGCCCCGGGACCGCGGCGGTCGCAGAGCCTGCCGAAAGCGCCGACTCATTTTCTACCGAGCTCGGTCGGTCCGCTTATGCCCTAGAGATACCGGAAGACGGGTGAGCGCGCTAAGGCAACGCTGGGCGGCGCCAGCCACCCGCACTGGGGAACAAGGGCTTGCGCAGCAGCCGGGCGCGATTGTTCCATTCCGTCACGTTCCCGGGTGCCGCTGGCATGTTCGCCGACTCGCGGGCAGCGGTCGCGACAGCGAGGGTGGCTACGAGCGCCGCGATCTCCTCGGGGGTGGCGTTACCCCGGACGACTTGCAGAAACGGTACTTGCTCAGCCACGTGACTTGCCGACTCCAATGCCGAACTCGCGGTGGACGCGAGCCCAGAACGCGTCCCGCAGCCATTCTCGCGCTTCCTGGTAAGGGCGCAATGACTGGCCTAGCTCCTTCTCCGCCTCGACGAGGAGTTCCTTGTCGATGACCGGCGGAAGGATCGGGCCGGGCAGCAGGTCACGGATGTTGTCCTGGCCGCGGGTGAGGATCCACTTATGCGCGACGTGCTCGCCGGCTTCCTCGACGTCGCGGCGGTCCGGGCCGAGTTTCGGCATCGGCCCGGTGTTCGTCGCGCCGTGGTTGCGTGGGCCCTGCATGGCGGGGAGCACGGGCAGCGGCCGCGTGTGCCGCTCGCCGAACAGTTGCGATGGCGACGGCACGGTGGCCTGGATGTCCGGGCGCGGTGCCTCGGCCGCCGGGTTCTTCGTGAAGTACGGCCGTAGGAACGCGGTGTCGAGCACCTCGACGGTGTCGGACTCCCACACCAGGTGCTCCGCCTGGTTCGTTCCGTAGGGAGGCTCGATTCCCCAGAGGTGTACGCGGACGCCGTAGGCCTGGGCGGCTTCGACGGCCGGCACCATGTCTTCGTCTCCGGCGATCAGCACCGCGTCGGTGACCGCGCGGTGCCGGGCCAGGGCCTCCATGTCGGCGCGGATGTTGGCGTCCACGCCTTTCTGCTGGCCCCGGGCGTTCAGGTTGCCGAGCCGGAGCTTGACCCACGGCTGCTGCGCGACGACGCGCTGGTCGATCGTGGGTACCCGGTCGCGTGCGGCGTCGTACCAGTAGACCCGCAGCAGTTCGCCGCGGACGAACTCGTCGGCGTGCTTCGTGATGGCGGAGATGAGCCCGACCGCGTCCACGCGAAAATCGCGCCGCGAGCTAGTGCCGAACAGCAACTCGCCCGCGGCCGCGTAGATATACCCGACGTCGACCATGACCGCATATCTGGCGAGGACGGGCATCGGGGCGGCGAATTCGCTCATTGGATCTGACTCTATGACGACGTGGGGAGTGCGTGGGCCACTTGCGAGGGTATTTGTCGGCGTGGCTTAGTTGATCTTCAGGCAGGCGCCGTCCGGAAGGCCCTGGCAAATCGGGCATGCCACCGAATGCGTTTCGTGACGCTAGAGCGGGATGTTGCCGTGTTTCTTGGGGGGGAGTGTCTCGCGTTTGGTGCGCAGGGACTGCAGTGCCGTGGTGACGGCGGTGCGGGTTTCGGCGGGGCGGATGACGGCGTCGATGTAGCCGC
>Ga0210389_10000084_pt1 | contig 92287 bp, 104 predicted proteins | sample IncBWH28OmetaG_FD_160127 | JGI IMG/M metagenome (GOLD analysis project Ga0210389, IMG submission 160127) | Forest soil microbial communities from Barre Woods Harvard Forest LTER site, Petersham, Massachusetts, United States - Inc-BW-H-28-O ...
TATTGCCGAAGAAGGCAAAGGCGTTGGCAAAGCAGGCGACCTGGTGCTTTTTGTAGAGAAAGCCGTGCCCGGCGATATTGCCGACATTGATGTTTACCGTAGCAAGAAAAACTTTGGCGAGGGAAGAATAGCGAAGCTAAAACAGGCGTCGCCCTACCGCACCGATGCCTTTTGCGAGCACTTCGGTACCTGCGGCGGCTGCAAATGGCAGCATATGACCTACGATGCCCAGCTGAAATTTAAGCAAAAATCGGTCGCCGATGCATTAACAAGGATTGCCAAAATAGATGTAACGGGCATGTCTCCCATCATTCCATCACCTGAAGATAAGTATTACCGCAACAAGCTGGAATACACCTTCAGCAATAAGCGCTGGCTGATGGATGGCGAAAACCGCACGGATGAGCCCCTGAATATGGATGCGTTAGGCTTTCACATACCCGGCAGGTTTGATAAGATACTCGATGTTCATCATTGCTGGCTGCAGGCTGAGCCATCCAACAAACTGCGGAACAGCATCAGGGAGTTTGCGGTCAAGCGCGGTTATAGCTTTTATGACCTGAAAGCACATAGCGGTGCATTGCGTAATTTGATTGTCCGCACTTCATCAACCGGGGAGGTGATGGTGATCGTCGTGTTTGCTTTTGCAGAGCAGGGTGAAATAGATCAACTTATGGCTTTTGCGGAAGAAAACTTCCCCGAAATAACATCGCTGCTGTACATCGTCAACCAAAAAAAGAACGATACCATTTTCGACCAGGAGGTGATTGCCTGGAAGGGGCCGGAATTTATTTACGAGGAGATGCCTGCCAGCCGGACAGCCGGGGACGGCATCAAATTCCGCATCGGGCCGAAGTCGTTTTATCAAACTAACTCCATACAGGCAAAACGGCTATACGAGGTGGCACGCGATTTTGCTGGTTTTAAAGGCGATGAACTGGTTTACGACCTATACACCGGCGCCGGAACCATTGCCAACTTTATTGCCGGCAGTGTGCGGGAAGTGGTTGGCATTGAATATGTGCCAACGGCGATCGAAGACGCGAAGATCAATTCATCCATCAATAATATCACCAATACCAAATTTTACGCGGGCGATATGAAGGATGAGCTTTCGCCGGAGTTTATCGCCGAACACGGCAAACCCGATGTTATCGTCACCGACCCACCGCGCGCCGGCATGCACCCGGATGTAGTAAACCGGCTGATGGAAATAGAAGCGCCAAAAATTGTGTATGTAAGCTGCAACGCCGCCACACAGGCCCGTGATTTGCTGGTATTAAAAGAAAAGTACGATATAGTAAAAATACAGCCGGTAGATATGTTCCCGCACACGCAGCACGTGGAGAATGTTATTTTGCTGGTTTTGAGGAGTTGATGGTTCATAGTTCATGGTTCATAGCCAAAAAAGTAATCCTATAAATCTATTTAACTCTTAAAAATCTTAGTAGTCAATTTAATCTTAAAAATCGTGTCAAAAATCGTGTTCAGAGAATATGGATCCCGAAGAATTATTTAACGAAGACGGTAACAGCGGCAAGCCAAAAAAAGAAAGCCCGCTGATCAGCCTGGAGCGCGACCTCAAGTTTTTTTACGAATCGATACGGGAGGTTGCCATTGAAATTATGGTGGAAGGCTTATCCAACTACCCCATTTTTATTGCGCACCAGCATGAGCTAAACCTGGGCGAACTGATATTAGACCGGAACGACCTGAATACCGAATGGAGCATCCATGCTTCAACCCTTGAAGAGTTTGTAGATAAGGGCGTAATCAAACCGGTACTGAAAGATCGGTTTATTAAGTCGTACAAAGACCCTTATGAATACATGTGTCTATTTGTAGTGGTGCCCGAGGGTGCAAATTTTGTGTACTATCCTTATCCGAAGCAATAACATTTGTTGGAATGTTGCAAAGTTGAAATGTTGTAAAGTTGTTATCTTTACAATGGAATTGATTTTAACATTTCAACCCCCGATAGCTATCGGGGCCAACATTACAACGTTTCAACAAAAAAATGACCGAAAAGCACCTTCTCATCCTCAATAGTCACCAGATTCAGCAAAGGATCATTCGTATTGCCTACCAGATATTGGAGGATAATTTTGACGAGGACGAAATAATCATCGCCGCTATATTACCAAGCGGCGGCAAATTGGCGGCGCGGCTCAAAACTATATTGGACGATATTGCCGATTTTAAAAGCACCCTGGTAGGCATCGGGATTGAGAAGAACAGCACGAAAATGGAAGCGGAATTTAGTTTCGACCTGGAAATTTGCAGCAATAAGCCGGTTATTTTAGTTGACGATGTATTGAACAGCGGCCGCACACTGGCTTATGGGTTTTTTGTATTCAAAGACATTCCGCTAAAAAAGCTCCGCACAGCTATTCTTATCGACCGAAATCACAAGCGCTTCCCGGTGACCGTGGATTTTGCCGGCCTGGCACTTTCAACCGTTTTAAAAGAACATGTTGAGGTAGTTTTGGATGCGGAAGGCGAAGAGGATGCGGCTTATTTGAGGTAGCCTTATCAAATCAAGTTTGATCAGTTAGGTTTATTTGAGATGATTTTGTAAATTTGATTAGAAAAATAATTTATTATGTCAGTCGCCGAAATAGAAGAAACTAAAACGAATTTGATTACGTGGATTAACCAGCTTTCCGATGCAAATTTGTTAACCATCTTAGATAGCATAAGGGCATCGAACTCAGGTGGAGACTGGTGGGATGATCTCACCGATGCTCAAAAAGACGAAATAAACGAAGGAATTGCTGATGCTGATGCCGGTCGCGTTATATCATCTGAAGAATTTTGGCACCGTTTAAAAAACGCATAATCTCATGCTAATTGTAGTTTATACCAAACGAGCAATTAGACAGTCCGAAATTATAAAGAGATATCTTTCAGAAAAGTTTACCCAACGAGAGGTCGATCATTTTTATGCTTTGTTAAACGATTTCGAGAACGTAATTGTTGAATTTCCTGAACTTTTTCGAAAAAGCAGTACAAACAGCCAACTGCATAGAGCAGTGTTAAGCAAACAACTGTCTGTATTTTACCGGCATTCTAAACACGAAATTACCGTAATGGGCATATTGGATAATCGAATGAACCCTAAGAGGTGGCCTTAAAACTCAACAACTCCTCCACCCTTTCCGCCGTCAAACTCAATCCGTTTGCGACAATATTTGCCTTATTATAAAACGGCTCACGTTCCTCCAATTTTTCTGTAATAAACTGAACAAGAGCTTCCCCATGCCGCTCTCGGAGCAGCGGACGTTCGTCTTTTTCATTTTGGAGCCTGTCGGCAAGGGTTTTGGGCATAAGTTTAATGTAGACGGTTTTGCCATGGGCGTTCATCCAGTCCATGTTATCAAAAAAGCAAGGCAGGCCGCCACCGGTGGCTATTATCGCATGTTCCGGATATTTGTGGTTTTTTAATACTTCCGATTCCCGTTTGCGAAAGGCATCTTCGCCATATTTGGAGAAATATTCGCCGATCGTCATCCCTTCCTGCGCTTCAAAAATATGGTCGAGGTCCATAAACAAATAACCAAGCCTTGAAGCCAGTTTCCGGCCGAGCGTAGTTTTGCCGCTGCCCATAAAACCGACAAGGAAGATCAGGCCCGGTCCCGGGCTGCCTTGCAAATTTTTATCCAAGGTAGATTTCAGCATTAAAAAATTACTTTTTACTATGAACCATCAACTATCCCGCACGTGCGGGATGAACTACCCCAGCTTCACCCTCGGGTCTATCCAAACATAGATGATATCCACCAAAATATTGATCACCACAAAAATAAATGCAATAAATAAGATAGAACCCATTACCACCGGAAAATCCGACATTTCGAGGGCATCAACCGTTGTTTTCCCCAGGCCGTTATAACCGAAAACATATTCCACAAAAAATGAACCGGCCAGCAGCGAGGCAAACCAATTGGCGATGGCCGTAATTACCGGGTTCAGGGCATTTTTAAGTGCGTGACGATATACAATAGTGCTTTTGCTTAATCCTTTAGCCCTGGCAGTACGGATGTAGTCTTTACCTAATTCATCCAGCATGGCATTGCGCGTTAGCTGAACGATGATGGCAAGCGGCCGCAGCCCAAGCGTAACCATGGGTAGTACCAGGTTGCGCCAGGTAATTACCTCGCCCTTAAACGGATCATAAGTGTACAGGCTGCCTGTCATATTCAGCCCGGTATATTTAGCCAGCACAAAGCCGAATATCCAGGCAATGATGATCCCCGCAAAAAACGATGGCGCCGATACGCCCAGGGTTGATAAACCGATGGCCAGCTTATCGGCCCAGGTATTTTGGTGTACAGCACTCGTCACCCCAAAAAATACGCCGATAATAATGGCAAACAGCATGGCCGATGTGGCCAGCACGAGCGTATTCGGTATCACATCCAGCAACAATGCAGCAACTTCCCGGTGCGTTTGGTACGAACGGCGGAGGTAGGGCCATTTCAGCGCAAAAACCCGGTCCTTCGAAATTGGGAACAATTTAACATAATGATACTTTTGCTGCTCGTCTTTATTATCCAGGTGAAAGCCAAGCGGCGAAAGGTCATTGATATAGTACAGGAATTGTACAGGAACAGGTTTATCCAGCCCAAATTCCTTACGAACCGCCTGTAAAGATTGCACATCAGCACGCTGCCCTTGTGTCATCCGCGCAGGATCGACCGGTAAAATATTGAACAGGAAGAATACCACTACGACAATGCCCAGCATCACAGCCATGCCGTAAAATATTTTGCGGATGAGGTAGCGGATCATCGTATTAATGCTGAAAATATTTCTTCGTTAACTCGTCGATGTCGGGCATAGTATGATAATGCCATTTGTTGATGACGGTGCCGTCCTTCATGAGCAACACACCCGGGTTGGCCCGCACCATCTCTTTTAGCGGCACTTCGTCGGCATAAAATAGCTCGAACATCAATTTGTGTTCTTTCGCGAAGGCCTCTGCAGATTGCGGCGGATTCGAAGTCAAGAGGATGGTTCGCGTATTAAAGTTCTGTTTAAGATTTATTGCAATTGCATTTAAACTGTTAATAGCGTCCTCGTCCGTTTCATTCAAATTAACAGCGACAATTATTAGGTTGTAATAGGGATTATCCAGCAGCTCATTGGTATAATTGTTCCCCTGCGCATCGTTGATGATCAGGTCTTCTATTTTTGGTTTAAACCCTGTTTTAACCAGCTTCCTGGCGGGATCGCCAACCGTCTTCCAGTTATTATCCTTCCAAATGTTGCTATTCGAGTATTCCGTGCTTGTCATCTGTTTATGCTCGCCGGTTTTTTTATTTTCCAGCTGATAGGTTAGCTCATACTGGTCGGGCTGCGCTCCGGGCGGCGTTTTCATTTCATCAGGGATATTGGTCCCCACCTTGTAAGCCAGAAAATCCATCACCGGCAAAAAATTATAGGTGTACAAGCCCACGCAAACCGAAACAATCGCCGCTCCGAATAAAAACCGGTCGCCTATTTTCGGGACAAACACAGGGGTTATCGCCTTGCGGTTGGCAAATATGATAATGATCAGCAGCAGCAAAAACAGGTCTTTGCTGAACGACTGCCAGGGCGTTAGTACGATGGCGTCGCCGAAACAGCCGCAGGTTTGCACCACGTTAAAAAAGGCCGAATAAAAGGTGAGGAACGCGAAAAAAATAATGAGCAGCAGGAGCCCCCAGGCAACTTTTACCGGTCGCACACCGATCAGCAGTGCAAAGCCAAGGGTAATTTCAAGCGAACACAAAATAATAGCGATGGCCAGCGCCCAGCCATTTAAAAACAGGATGTGAAAAACGGCAAAATATTCCTGCAGTTTATAGGAGAAGCCAAGCGGGTCGTTTATTTTAACCAGCCCCGAAAAAATGAACAGCAGCCCTACAAATATCCTGCAGGCCCACATCCACCAGGGGGCGGATTGATTAAGAGATTTTTTTTTCATTGTTGTTGAAAGGTTGTAACGTTGTAATGTTGGAGAGAACAGACTTACGAAGTTTTAAAAACTTCGTAAGTCTTGGGTTATGACCTTTCAACATTTCAACTTACAATGGCTAAAGATACATTTTTTCGGAAAAAGGCGACCATAAATGCAGGCGGAAGGCTTATTGATTTAAGCAGCGCTAAAGTAATGGGCATCATCAACCTTACGCCCGATTCCTTTTTTGCCGGAAGCAGGAAGCAAGGTATTGACGCGGCGGTAAAGCAAGCCGGAAAAATGCTGGTTGAGGGTGCAACTTTCCTGGACCTTGGCGCTTATTCTTCAAGGCCCGGAGCTGACGATGTCTCCGTACAGGAGGAAACGGACAGGCTTATACCAGTGGTTGAAGCCATTGTTTCTGCCTATCCTGATGCGATACTTTCCATCGATACTTTTCGTGCGAAAGTTGCCGGGGCGGGAATCAGTGCAGGTGCTCACATCATCAATGATATTTCAGGCGGACAATTGGACGAGGATATGCTTGCAACTGTTGCCCGGCTGCAGGTGCCGTATATTTTGATGCATATGAAAGGTAATCCGCGCACGATGACCAAAATCGCCGAATATGAAGATGTATTTACCGAAGTTTACGACTATTTTGTTGAAAAGTACCACCAGCTGAGGATGCTTGGCGTGCACGACGTGATCATCGACCCCGGTTTTGGATTTGCGAAGAAACGTGAACATAGTTATGCGCTGATGGCACGGCTGCAGGATTTTAATGTACTGCAACTACCAATACTCGCCGGCGTGTCGCGTAAAACGATGATCTATGGATTGCTGGGGATAACGGCGGATGAGGCTTTGAACGGTACCACAGCGTTAAACACGATAGCGCTAACCAAAGGCGCTAATATTTTGCGCGTACATGATGTGAAAGAAGCTGTTGAAGCGGTGAGGATTTGGGAAATGTGCCAGGGTTAAGAGCTGCATTGAAAGATTTGACAAATTCCAAAGGTTGCCAAATCTGAACTTATTTAGCTACCAACTCCATCACCCTCAGTATCGCATCCACATATTCCCGGCTATTCGCCAGCCGGGGCACCTTATTTTGGTTGCCCAACTTGCCTCGTTCCTTCATCCAGTTAAAAAATGTACCATCAGGCGCTTTGCGCACTATCGGGCGGCGCAGGGCCATATCCTTAAACCGTTTGGCATCATAATCGGAGTTGATGCGGCGCAGGGTTTCGTCCAGGATATCTATAAAACGTTCAAATTCGGCGGGCTTTTTTTCAAACTCGACGATCCACTCGTGCGCGCCGTTCTCGTCGCCATTAAAATAAACGGGGGCGGCTGTATACTCGCGAATAATGGCGCCGGTTTGTTTGCAGGCTTCGTCAAGCGCCCGCTCGGCGTTATCGATGATCAACTCCTCGCCAAAGGCATTGATATAATGTTTGGTGCGCCCGGTAACCTGTATGCGGAAGGGGCTGAGCGAAGTAAATCGCACGGTATCGCCTATCATATACCGCCAAAGCCCGGCGTTGGTGCTGATGATGAGCGCGTAGTTTTTATCCAGTTCCACCTCATCCAGCGTTAGCGTTTCAGGGTTTTCTTTGTGAATATCTTCCAGCCGCAAAAACTCATAAAAAATGCCGTAATCCAGCATCAGCAGCATTTCACCATGTTCGCGCGTGTCCTGTATCCCAAAAAACCCTTCGGAAGCGTTGTAGTTCTCCAGGTAATACATATTATCATTGGGGATCAGTTTTTTAAACTGCTCGCGGTAGGGTGTAAAGTTTACCGCTCCATGAAAGTACATTTCCAGGTTGGGCCAAATCTCCAGCAGGTTGTTTTTACCCGTGATCTCCAGCATTCGCTTAAATAACAACAGGTTCCAGGTGGGCACGCCGCTCAGGCTGGTTACGTTAACATCACGCGTGGCGTGAGCCATTTTTTCAATCTTTTCCTCAAAATTATCCAGCATGGCTATGTCCATTTCAGGCGTGCGGTGAAGTTCGGCCCAAAGGGGCAGGTTTTTCATCAGCACTGCCGAAAGATCGCCAAACGAAGTATCGGCGCCCAACTCACTGGCCTGGTAGCTACCGCCGAGCGTAAGTATCTTACCGGTAAACATCCTGGCGTTAGGCACGTTGTTGAAATAGATGGTGAGCAAATCCTTGCCACCTTTAAAATGACATTCTTCCAGCGCCTCTTCGCTCACCGGGATAAATTTGCTCCGGTCGCTGGTAGTGCCGGATGATTTGGCGAACCACCGTATCTCCGACGGCCACAACACATTGCGTTCGCCGTGCAGCATCCGCTCGATATAAGGTTTTAATGTTTCGTAGGTTTGAATCGGGACACGCTCTCTGAAATCATTTGAGCTTTCGATGCTTTTGTAGCCATATTTTTTACCCCATTCGGTTTTTTCAGCGCCGGCGATGAGCTGCTCGAACCATTCCTCCTGCACTTCGTTAGGATATTTCATAAAAAGCTCTATCTGGTGGATACGCTTTTTCATGAACCAGGTGAAAACAGAGTTAAAAATTTCCATAGGCTATTGGTACGGTTTCGATATTAGCATCCGTTCGCCTCACCGCAAACCCCTCTCCAAAGTGCGTGTTTAGCGAATAAAAAAAAAGAAAAGGGGGTTACCAAAAAGCGGAGGGCAGTGCGATTCCCCTCTTGAGAGGGGTGGAGGGGTGTGTTATTGGATATGTCGGTTAACACACCCCCGCCACAACGCAATGCCAGCGCACCCCCTCTCGAGAGGGGAGCTATCATAACGCTCACATTACCAACTAAATATAACCCCATATTTGGCAGTTATCAATCGCTAAACACGTACTCTCCAAAGGAGAGGGGCTTAAAAAACTAAAGGATGCTCGAAACATGAAAAACAATTGCGTTCACCCTCTTTCCGCCGCAGGCGAAGAGAGGGTGAACGTCCGCCTAAAGGCGGGCCGTTCGGGTGAGTCGATGCGTGGTGCCGCCATTAACGGTAAGGTCCGCCGGGTTGACTCACCCTGCCACTCCGCCCAAAGGCGGATAGGCATCCCTCTCCAAGCAAGCAGGAAAGAGGGAAAAACATCGTTTCGAACACTTGCCGCTTCCAAGAACTTAGTTATTCGACGCGGGCGTTAAACTTTCGGAAGAAAGAAAATATGTTGTTAAAACATCCCAATCCCCCTTTTCTAAGTCCTTTTTACGAATTATTGCCTGCTTGCCTGATTCGGAAAATAAGATCAAATTACCATTTTCAGACAGACATTTAATATCGTGTCTAAGATAAGCGGTGGAAGGCTTTTTAAAAATTAATTTATTAAAGTAAACTATATTAAATTCATTAACATCGAATTTAATATAATGCGGTTCGTACCTACTTAAATAGGTGATGAATATTGCACCAATAGAAAGGAAAGACATGGTAATTTCACACTTGTATTCAACCGGTAATTCAACTTCCAGAAAAATAAGGGGACTTAAAAATGCTCCAATTCCCAAAAGCCAATATAGGGATTTGTTAAAATAATAACTTTTAAAGATTATTGTTTCCATGTCAATATTTCGCGAAAAATAGCACTTATATTCTGTGACGCAATGAAAGGCTTACGGCCTAAAGTGTTGCAAGTTAAAAATATTTCCAACTTGCCTTCTATTTACTATGTGCAAACGTTTTTCGTTTCAAAACAAAGTTAGCACCCAGGTAAACCTTCCGCACCATTTCATTCGCCGCCAATACCTCCGGTACGCCCGATTCCAATATTTTCCCCTCAAAAAGCAGGTAAGCCCTGTCTGTTATCGAAAGGGTTTCCTGCACGTTATGGTCTGTTATAAGTATGCCGATGTTACGGGTACGCAATTTAGCAACCATCGATTGTATTTCCTCCACCGCTATCGGGTCGACACCCGCAAAAGGCTCGTCGAGTAAAATAAAATTAGGCTCGGCAGCCAGCGCACGGGCAATTTCGGTACGCCGCCGTTCGCCGCCTGAAAGCAGGTCGCCGCGGTTACGCCGCACTTTATGCAGGCTGAACTCATCGATCAGCTCTTCCAGCTTTTCATGCTGCCGGTCCTTTGGCATATTGCCCATCTCCAGCACCGCCTTGATGTTATCCTCTACTGACAGCTTCCTGAATATCGATGCCTCCTGCGCCAGGTAGCCGATGCCCTTTTGAGCGCGGCGGTACATTGGGTCGGTGGTGATGTTTTCATCATCCAGGAATATCTCGCCCTCGTTTGGTTTGATCAGCCCCACGATCATATAAAATGACGTGGTTTTACCTGCGCCGTTCGGCCCCAGCAGCCCTACAATCTCGCCCTGCGAAACATTAAAGGATACATCGTTTACTACGGTGCGTTGTTTATATTTTTTTAGAAGATGTTCTGCGCGAAGAATCATTTTTATTTCTTGGGATTACACCGATTATTTTTTGATTTCACCGATTTTATTTTTTTGGGATTTCACCGATTATTTGATGATTTCACCGATTTTGATGGGTTAAAACCTGATGTGATTCATTTACCGAAATCACACGTTGCAAACTGACAACTGCCCGCCGCAATCTAACCACCAAAACGGATTCCCTTTATATTTAATTGTATAGAACGTTTTTCCCGCCAGATATTTTCTTCAATTGAATAACAAATGTCAAAAGGCACGTCTTTTTTTATTTGCGACAGCATTTCGCCCTGGCCGAAGGCAATACTATCATAACCTGCCGAGCCCTGCTGAATTACCGTCATTTTTATATGGCTGCCACCCACCAGGCTGGCTGCACCGCTAACATACACATTTCTGCTCAGGAAAACCGGCGCCATATTTTCCGGCCCGAACGGTGCAAAGCTATTTAATATCCTGAAAAACTTTGGCCCGATCTGGCTCAGGGGCAATTCGGCGTCGATATTTATCTGCTGTATCAATTGTTCGGGTTTGATGGTGGCGCTTACCACTTCCTCAAAGCGTTCGGCAAAGGCCCCGATATTTTCGGCCTCCAGCGTCAGGCCGGCAGCATATTTGTGCCCGCCAAACTGTATCAGCAGGTCGCTGCAACCGCACAAGGCCTCGTACAAGTCGTAGCCAAATACCGACCGTGCCGAGCCTGCTACATAACCGTTTGAGCGGGTGAGCACAATGGTGGGCCGGTAATATTTTTCGGTTAGTCGCGAGGCGACAATACCAATAACCCCTTTGTGCCAGTGTTCGCTAAATATCACGGTGGATTTACGGTTGATCATTACTTCATCGCGTTCGATGATGCCCAGCGCCTCGTCGGTGATGGAGAGATCGTGCCCTTTACGTTCGGTGTTCTTAAAATTGATTTCCAGGCTTTTTTGTTTGGCGGTCTCTTCGTCCGTTGCCGTGAGTAATTCAACCGCGTGTTTGGCATCGTCTATCCTGCCGGCAGCGTTGATGCGCGGGCCAAGCTGAAACACCACATCCGAAATGGTATAGGTGCCGGTTCTGCCGGCGACTTCCATCAGCGTTTTTACACCCACGCAAGGGTCACTGTTGATCTTTTGCAGACCGAGGTGAGCCAAAACCCGGTTCTCGTCCGTAATGTGCACAATGTCGCAGGCGATACTGATACAAACCAGGTCCAGGTAACAGGCAATTTCTTCAAACGGAATGTCATTCTTTTCAGCATAGGCCTGTATCAGTTTGAAACCGATGCCGCAGCCCGATAGTTCTTTATAAGGATAATCGCAATCCGGGCGTTTTGGGTCGAGCACCGCGACAGCCGCAGGTAACTCGCTGCCAGGCAGGTGGTGATCACAAATAATAAAATCAACTCCCCTGGCATTGGCGTGTGCGACCTTGTCCACTGATTTGATACCGCAATCCAGCGCTATGATCAGCTTAAAACCATTATCCGCGGCGTAATCAACCCCTTTTTTGGAAACACCATAACCTTCGGTATAACGGTCGGGGATGTAATACTCGATATTAGGGTAAAGTTTTTTAAAAAAACTGTAGACAACTGACACGGCGGTCGTTCCGTCCACATCATAATCGCCATAAATCAAAATCTTTTCACGGGCTGCAATAGCGTTTTCTATCCGTAGAACAGCTTTTTCCATATCGGCCATTAAAAACGGGTCGTGGAGGTGGCGTTCGTCCGGGCGAAAGAACAGGCGGGCATCGTCGTAATTCCTGATCCCGCGGTGAATGAGCAGCGTACTCAGGATCGGATCGATATTTAACGCAGCAGCCAAAGAGTTTACTTCCTCATGATCAGGTGTATCCCTTAAGGCCCAGCGTTTATTCATATCTTTGCTTTGGAAACAGTAAATATAGATGAAAATTGTGAATGGTGAGAAGTGAGTGGTGATTCAGGCGATAGGCTCTTTGAATGTTTAAAATATAGAAATAATTGCAGCTACCCTCTTTCCGCCGAAGGCGAAGAGAGGGTGGTCGAGCGAAGCAACGACCGGGTGAGTTAACCCGGCGGACATTGGCGCCAATGTCCTGCGGGTTAACTCACCCGAACCCCGTACGTACGGGGCTTCGCTTGTTCACCCTCTCTTCCGCAAGCGGGAAAGAGGGTAGCTACCTGATTATGAGAACCTTTCTCACATTCTAAGTTTAAAACGCTACCCTCCTCATTTATAACTTGCTGTTAACGATTAAACACGTTTCTTCTACTTATAAAATGAAAATCTATCCCCTCAGCGAAGGCTCCTATTCCGTAGACGCCACCAAAAAGTTTGTCCCTTTTAACCCCGAAATTGATAATTACCGCGACCGGCCGGGATCATTGTTTATACATGTAAACCCCTTCCTGGTTGAAACTGCCAACGAACTGATGGTTTTAGATACGGGACTGGGCTATAAGGACACGCGCGACGAGTTAAACATCCATCAGCATATACGCAATCATGGTTTTGATCCGGAAGATGTGAGCCTTGTTTTGATGTCCCACTTGCATTATGACCACTCCGGCGGGCTGGTGGTTGAGCGTAACGGTCAATTAATACCCAGCTTTCCGAATGCCCGGCATATTATCCAACGCGGCGAATGGGATTTTGGCTTTACCGGTAAATCATCATCTTATCACAAAGAAATATTTGAAGCTTTGAAGGGAAATGTGACGCTGGAGCTGGTTGATGGCAACGGAACGCTCCAGGAAGGCATCCGTTATGAGCTATCAGGCGGCCACTGTCCATACCACCAGGTTTTCTGGCTGGAAAGTGAAGGCCTTAAAGTTTTTTTTGGGGGCGATGAGCTGCCCGAGCCGGAGCAACTTATACGGAAATTTATCGCGAAATATGATTATGATGGCCGCAAATCAATGCAGCTACGCGAAGAGTACGGAAAAATAGCCGCAGAGCAGGGTTGGACGTGCTTATTTTATCACGCCAAAACGCTATGTGTTGGAAATGTTGTGCTGCAGGATGATCACTTTAAAGTTGAGCCCGCTTAAACGTGGTCTTCAACTTTAAAAAGCTCCACAATTTTATCTACGTTAAGGGGTTTCGAGATAAAATCTTTTACAAGGGGATATGAGCGGGCTTTGTTGATGTCGTTGCTGAACACCGAAGATGATATAATAAATATCTTGGTTTTGCCGAGCGGGTCGATGTTCAGGCGTTTATATTCGTCCAAAAACTCCCAGCCGTTCATAATCGGCATGTTTATGTCAAGCAAAATATAATCAGGCAATTTGCTGATGTCATTCCGTTGAATCTCAACTAATTGATCAATAGCGAATTTACCGTTAAGGCATGCCATGATCTCGGTGTTTAATAAAGCCTTCTTTATTAACTTAATGGAGATGAAGTTGTTGATCTCGTCGTCATCTACCAGTAACACACTAACGGGTCTGCTATTGAATTCCATGTTATACCATTTATGTACTTGCTTTATACGGGTCGAAAAATTAAAAGGTTATATGCATTTTGATAATAATTAAAATGTAATAAGGCTTTTTAATGCAGTAGACCGTATTCAGCAGGCAGTTTTATAATATGAGACCGTGTTTGTTAAATAAATATTAATTAAAAGTAATATTTTTAAACCGAAGATTGCAAATATTTCAAAATGAAAAAAATCATCCCGCTGTCATATCTCGTTTTCGGGCCGGGCCTTTTTTTTTACTAAATTAGCCAAAACATTTTATTCCCGCAAGCTATATGTAAAAAACAATAATAACCGGAATAATGTCGTACGGCATGTCGGGCCGGATATTTCATGCACCGTTCCTGCATACCAACCCGGAATTTGAATTTAAAGCGGTAGTTGAGCGCCATGAAAAGAAGGCCGCAAAGCGCTATCCGGAAGTGCTGAGCTATAATTCGATAGACGAATTGCTTGACGACAGTGAAATTGAACTGGTGGTTGTAAATACGCCCAACGATACCCATTTCGACTTCGCCATAAAGGCCCTAACCGCAGGTAAACATGTTTTGCTGGAGAAGCCAGCCGCCGCAAGCAGCGTCGAGGTGAAGATCATGTTCGACCTGGCAAAAAAGCTTAACCTGTATTTGCTATTATACCAAAACCGCCGTTGGGACAGCGGTTTTTTGCAAGTGAAAGAAGTGGTTGAAAGCGGGCGCCTGGGGCAATTGGAGGAAGTTTACTTCAGAATGGACAGGTTTAAAAGATCCCTTAGCCCGAAAACATTTAAAGAAACAGCCGCCACACCCGCTAATGGACTGGTTTACGACCTGGGCGCGCATTTGGTGGACAATGCGATTGCCCTGTTTGGAAGGCCGCTTAGCTTTACCAAAACAACGGGCATTTTCCGTGAAGGATCAGAGGTGCCCGACTATTTTACCTATCATTTAAAATATCCTAACCAGCTGAATGTGTTTTTAACATCTGGGCTGCTTATTGCCGAGGTATTGCCCGGCTTTGTGATTCATGGAACAGAAGGAAGCTTTGTAAAAGAACGCTGCGATGTACAGGAAGCGCAGCTGGATGCCGGCATGATGCCCACTGATAAAGGTTATGGTATTGAACCGGCAGGCAGCGAGGGCAAGCTGGTATTGATGGACCTGGACAACAAAGGGCATATAGAATGGTTGAAAGCTCCGAAGGGCGATTATAACGGCTTATTTAATGCCGTTTATCATACAATAAGGGAAAACGCGTTATACCCCATAACCGAAGAGCACATTGCCTGGCAACTGGAATTGCTGGAAGCATAAAAAATTCGTAAAATTGCCGTGAACCGGAATATAAATGAATATGATGAAAAAAATATGCCTTTTCCTGACCCTGGTAGCTGCATTTGGCTGCAGCAACGCACAAAATAACCCAGCCAGCAAGGCGCAAACCGGGATACCGCCTTTCCGGATATTAACGACCGACAGCGTTAATATGACGCCGACCGACCTGAAAAAAAACATGCCCCTGATGATCATCTATTTTTCGCCGGATTGCAGTCATTGCCAGCATTTGATGTACGAGCTGAAGCCGAAAATGGCCGACTTAAAGCATGTGCAGGTGGTAATGGTAACATTTGCGGAGCCATTGAAGGCCTCCCAGGTCTTTTATCGCGATTTCGACCTTAAGAAATACCCCAATTTTACGGTTGGAACCGAGGGTTATACCTATGTAGTTCAAAAATATTATGATGTACACTCAACGCCGTACATCGCCCTTTATGATAAAAGCCACAAGCTGGTAAAGGCATGGGACAAAACCCCTCCGATAGACGAATTGGTTGACGAGGCAAAAAAATTGTAGCCTCCGATGAAATCGACGTCGGGGTTTTTACTTCTTTTGGCAGTTTGCGGCTTCATCAAGCCTAAAGCTCCCAAGGTAATTCAATTTGAAATAAGCTCGATATTAAATGCCCGGCCGGTAACCACACTTAGCAATGCAAAGCTGACAGCCTGGAAAACCGGCATCGACGGCGGCGGCAACGGAGACGGCTACCTCACTAAATCCGCGGCCGGTTTTAACAGAGACTCCGTTGAACATGCGCTGCCGGATGACCCTTTAATCCCCGCAGATAGCTGTCATCCCGCAATACAATTACATTACGCCAACGGCGACAGCTTACACTACCAGGCCTGCAGTATGAAAGGTGAAGCTTCCGTTACGTTTTCAGTTCCGAAAGGAAGATATTCCAAGCTGTACTTTGCTATGACCAGCGCCGAAGGAGGATCCGCGCTTAAGTTTTATTTAACTTATGCTAACGGCGAAACCATTGAACAGTCCTTATTGCCCGATTATTACCAGGATTTACCTGCAAATGACGCAAACCTATGTTACCTTACCCATGACCTCGCCAAATGGGGTCCCACAAACAAAATGACGGAAAAGAATCATCATAATATAGACTTGGTGAAAGTGAAAACTGATCCAAAACAGACATTATTGAAGATAAAAATCAGTAAAGGGAAACAGGGGTATGTTGTGTTTTGGGCAGCGGCGGGGGAATTGTGATAACAAATGCACGGCAACCGGCAAAGCTGAAGAAGAAATAAACTTTTATATTTGGTTATGCCTAAAAGTAAACCGCCAGTTCCGGGAAAATACATTGACCCTTTAGTTGACTTTGCCTTTAAAAAAATATTTGGCAGCGAGCCAAATAAGGATTTGCTGATCGCATTTTTGAATGAAGTATTCAGGGGACGCAAGCACATTGTAGATTTAGTTTACAACAAAAACGAGCACCCCGGCGATTTAAAAGATGAAGGCGCTGCCATATTTGACTTGCTTTGCACCGGGGATAAGGGCGAAAAGTTTTTGATAGAAGTACAACGCGGCAGGCAGGGACGCTTTAAAGAAAGGGCGCTGTTTTATACATCACGGCTTATCAGCGACCAGGCCCCAAAAGGGCGGCGAGCGGAGTGGGATTATGATATTACCGGCGTCTATTTGGTCGCACTACTGGAAGACTTCGTTCTTCCGGGTGATCCGCCCGATAAATACCTGCACAATATTTGCTTATGTAACACCGATACAGGTGTCCGCCTTTAGGCGGATACGATAAGCTGGGTTATACTTATATTGAATTACGTAATTTTGTTAAAGCGGACACCGAACTGGAAACCGATTTAGATAAGTGGCTGTATTTTTTAAAGAATATGCCCAGAATGGAGAGGCTACCCGTTTACTTACGGAAACCGATATTTGAAAAACTATTCAATATAGCGGAATATACCAATTTGACGAAGGAGGAAAAAACCATGTACGATAGCAGCATGAAATACAAGTGGGATAATAAGAATGTGCTGGATTATGCCGTAAAGGAGGCAGTGAAGGAGGCTGACGCAAAAGCCCGAATTGAGGAACGAAAAAAAGCACAGGAAGAAATTGCGCACGAAATGATAAAGGAAGGTATACCACTTGCCCAAATCTCAAAGTTTACTAAACTATCGATTGCCGAAATAGAAAGTCTTTAATCATCCCACGTAATGGATGATAACAGCATGAAATACAAATGGGACAATAAGAACGTGCTCGACTACGCCGTAAGGGAGGCTGTTCAAGAGGCGGTAAATGAGGCTATTACAAAAGCCCGTGACGAAGAGCGCAAAAAGGTGCATGAAGAAAGGAAAACCATGGCCCGTGAAATGGCAAAAGACGGTTTACCTTTGGCACAAATCTTAAAGTTTACTAAACTATCAATTGAGGAAATAGAAAACCTGTAGCCAAAATATTGCTATTCTTTATCCGCACATCCGCACATCACTGCTGCTGTTGCTGCTGCATCATTTCCATATAACGCTGGTAGCTGTTTTTCGGCGAATCTGATACCATACTTGTCGCATGTGCTTCCGCGATCTGGTGGTCGCTATTGGTCAAAACATTTTCATCATCAACCGACACTGCTACTTCCAGCTTGTGTTTTGAAGAGCCCTTATAAACTCCTTTTACCGGCGAGCAATCCAAAAAATTACGGCCGACCGCCAGGCGCACGTGCGTTTCATTAGCAATGCAGTTATTGGTAGGGTCGATGCCCAGCCAGCCATAATCGGGGATATAGGCCTCTGTCCAGGCATGGGTAGCGCCCTGCCCGCGCATGCCGCCGCGACTGGTACAAATGTAGCCGCTTACATATCGGGCAGGGATCTGCACCATCCGCAGCATTTCCATCAGGATATGGGCAAAATCCTGGCAAACGCCGGCTTTAAGCTTCCATATCTCATCCAGTTTGGTCTCCACTGTGGTAACCCCCTTGATATACTCAAAGCTGTCATACACGTACTGGCAAAAATGCAAGGCCGCCTGGTACGGCGATTCCAACTGTGTTTTCTCCTGTATTACCACAGCACGCAATTCATCTATCCCTTCAAAATACTCCTGCCTTAAAAAATCTATGTAAGGCACCACATATCGCAGGCGCTTCAAATCCTCCCATTGCTGCGCCGGGAAAATATCGGTTAAAGGCAGTTCACGGTGTTTGGTAACCACCCAAATCTTAGAGTTAATGGTGAGCACCATGTGCGGCTCGCTGTAGGTAAAACTGCCCACCTCGTTGCCATAATAGTCAATATAGGTGTCCACATGGGGATTGCCGGTAATGGTCAGTTCCTGCTTCAGCACGTCCTGGTACAGGTCCCTTATCGGGAACAGGATGATCTGGTTGGCACTGTCGCGCACAGGCCTGTCATAAGTGTAACGCGTGATATGTTGTATCTCAAACTCGGGCATGTTGTGAGTAGTGAATGGTGAATTAGTGAGTTAGTGAATTAGTGATTTAATGCCTCCGCTTTTTTCATCTTTCGGACTTTCCGACTTCCGGACTTTTCGGACTTCCTCATGAATTCGCAAAATAATGTTCATTAAGTGAATTACCTATTCCGTAAAGCTCGGTCCGCACATGCGGCAGGAAGCGCTGCAGTCCCTCCTCTTCGATACTTGTTACCGAGCTGTACCTGATGCGGCTTTCCAACCGGCCTATCTGGAAGGACAGTTCCCTGAAATCTTCCAGATTGCTGTCATTCTTAAGCCGGTCAAAGTAGCGCTGTATATGGACGACAGAATAGATAACCGACCGGGGAAAATCGTTGTTAAGAACGACCTGCTCCAGCACGTTAGCCGCTTCGAATCCTTCGCGGTAAGTTTTGAGATACAGCTCGTATCCACCCAATGATAATAGCAGGTGTTTCAAATAGCTCGTATCGGTCAGCAATTCCTTATTTCCGCTTGCCGAACCAAATTTAGCATCCAAAATATCTACAGATTGTATCGCCCGCTCCAGGTATTTGCCTACATTCATAAAGCTGCGGCCCTCGCCCCGCTCCATCGTGATCTCCAGCGTACCGTAGTAAAGCATTACCTGTTTTATCAGTTCATCCAGCACGCTTATGGGGTCCTCGCGCATCAGGGCCCTGTCCCAGCGCGGGTCTTTCACCTTATGATAATATTCATTTAAACACTGCCAAAGGTCCTTGGAGATATGCTCCTGCACGCCGCGGGCATTTTCGCGTGCCAGTGTAATAATATTCAGGATGGAGTTAGGATTTTCCTTGCCGGTCACCATAAACTTCATCACCTCGCGGCCGTTATTGCCCAGCTTGCTCACTTCGGCTGAACCTGAGCCGGCAAAAATCCGCACCACGGGCTCCCAGGTAAATTCCTGCACCGTATCCTGCGAGGATGCATAGTTTATTTTCAGCATCCGCAGCATACCGTCGCTACGCTCGATGTAACGGCTCAACCAATAAAAACTTGCTGCTACGCGACTTAACATGGTTTTTTTATTTCGGATTTCGGATGTGCGATTTCGGATTTATTTTCGATTTCGGATTTATTTTCGATTTCGGATTTCGGATTTTCCATTTCGGATTTATGTATCGTCAATTTTATTATTTCCCAATGATTGGCTGTTACCCTTCTTCAAATTTCGAAATCGATCCCGCACGTGCGGGACGAAATCCGAAATTCTTTTAAGCCAGCACCCACGTATCCTTACTACCCCCGCCCTGCGAGCTGTTTACCACCAATGAGCCTTGCTTCAAGGCTACGCGCGTTAATCCGCCCGGCACGATCTCAATGCCATCCGGGCCGAAAAGCGCGTAGGGGCGCAGGTCTACGCGCCGCGGAGTTAGTTCGCCTTGCATATAACAGGGTGCTGATGAAAGACTGATGGTGGGCTGGGCAATAAAATTGCGCGGATCCTTCAATACCTCCAGTTTGTATTCATCAATTTCCTGCTCACTTGCCGCGTGGCCCATTAACATGCCATACCCACCGCTGCCATTGGTTTTCTTGATTACCATGTTATTAATATTCTTAAAAACCACCTCTCTTTCATCAGGATTACCAAGTTGGTGGGTGGGGACATTCTTCAATATCGGCTCCTCGTTCAGGTAGTATTTTATCATATCCGGCACGTAGGCATATACGGCCTTATCGTCAGCTACGCCGGTGCCTACCGCATTCACAATGGCCACATTACCCTTGCGGTATGCCCCCATAATACCCGCTACGCCCAACATGCTGCCCGGGTTAAACACCAGAGGGTCCAGGTATTCGTCATCCACCCGGCGGTAGATCACGTCAACCTGCTGCAAGCCAACGGTGGTTTTCATATACACTTTATGGTTATTCACCACCAGGTCGCGCCCTTCAACCAGTTCAACGCCCATCAGGCGGGCAAGTGTGCTGTGTTCAAAATAGGCCGAGTTATAAATACCCGGCGTGAGCAGCACGATGGTGGGGTTATGTATCTGCCTGGGCGAAAGCGCCAGCAGGTTTTTGTACAAAATATTGGGATACTCCGTAACGCTGCGTACCCCGCATTGCGGCAGCAGATCGGGGAAGAGCCGTTTGGTGATCTCGCGGTTCTCCAGCATATAACTCACACCCGAGGGTGTGCGCAGGTTGTCTTCCAGTACATAAAAAGTGCCGTCGTGATCGCGGATCAGGTCGATGCCCGATATGTGCACATAAATATCATGCGGCACCTGCAGCTGGTACATTTCGCGCAGGAAATGCGCGCACGAGTAGATAATATCTATCGGCACCACCCCATCATTGATGATGAACTGGTTGTTGTAAACGTCCTTAATAAAAAGGTTGAGCGCGGTGAGGCGTTGTTTGATGCCTTTTTCTACAAAAGCCCACTCATCTCCGGTAATAATGCGCGGGATGATATCAAACGGGAATATCTTTTCAATCCCCTCCCCGCTGTTGTAAACGGTAAAGGTGATGCCCTGCGTCATAAACAGGCGCCGGGCCAGTTCTTCCTTTTTATTCAGGTCGTCAGCCGATTCGCCGGAGATATATTCAATTACCTTGCGGTAATGATCGCGCACACGGGCGTTTTTCCCATACATTTCATCCCAAACGCCATCAATTGGGTTGTATTTATCAAAATAAGCTGATTCCTGCATAGACAAATCGCATAAATTTAAACCAGTTACTTTTAGAATCGTAATTTATAAACAGTTTTTATATAAAAGCGAATATTTTGCTAATTTTTTTAATGATTCTTTAATTTATTTTGATTTTAGTGTAAATAATTGCAATTATTTGGACGGAATTAGGTAAAAGGCGAAAGGTAAAAGGTGAAAGGTTGAAAAAATGAAACTAAGTTTTTCTTCTCATCTTCGCACATCTGCACATCCGCATCCCGCACATTCGCACATCAAAAATCCTTATCTTTCCCGGATGTATCCCATCTGCTGCATCGGCAACATTACGTCGGATAAAATCGTCACCCCGCAGGCTGTCAATTATTTGCCTGGCGGTACGGCTTACTACTTTTCATGCGCGCTAAGCAAACTGGATATTGGTTACCTGCTGGTCACCTCCCTTGCCCCGGCCGAAATGCACTATGTTGATGCCCTTCGCGCAAAGGGCATTAATGTAAAAGTGCAGCCTGGGGGTGGTACCGTTTTTTTTGAAAACATTTATGGCGAAAACCCGGATGATCGCACACAAAACGTCCTGCAAACCGCTGACCCGTTCACTATGGACCAATTGCAGGACGTTGATGCGCAAATCTTTCACCTTGGCCCGTTGTTGGCGGATGATATTTCACTTGATCTGATCAAAACCCTTTCCGCAAAAGGCCGCATCAGCCTGGATGTGCAGGGCTATTTGCGCAAGGTGGTTAACCAAAAGGTTTACCCTACTGACTGGCCCCAAAAACAACAGGCCCTGCAATATGTCTCCATCCTTAAAGCCGACGTTGCCGAGCTGCAGGCCCTAACCGGCTGCGCCACCGTTGCCGGCGGCGCCAAATGGGTGGCCGACTGCGGCGTAAAGGAAGTAGTGATCACCAATGGCAGCAAAGGTTCAACAATCTACAGCGACGGCGCCTCTTACAACATCCCCGCCTACCCGCCCCCGGCTATTGTTGACGCCACCGGCTGCGGCGATACTTACATGGCCGGCTACCTGTACCGCCGCGCCAAAGGCGACGCCATCCAATCAGCCGGCGAATTCGCCGCCGCTATGGCCGGGTTAAAAACCGCCGCCAACGGCGCCTTCGAAGGAACGGAAGCGGACGTACTGCGGTTTAAAGCCGGCTTTTAAACGGGCCGTTAATCATCTAAAGCCGCCTGGCCCAAAATTCCACATCTGTTCAAAACATTATTGCGGAATCCGGGTTAATAATGTCATTAAAACAAACCAGATGAACGCCGCCAAAAATGCCGTCACCTTCGGCACCATTTACTTCATCGCCTTTATAATTACGCTGTACGTTCCGCCCCTGTTTGGCGTGGCGCCATGGCTGTTTATCGGCTCGCCGTTTATAATGATATGGATGATATTGGACGTATTGAAAGACGGCCGCCAAAAATTCCCCGAACTCGGCAAACACGAATGAGGCTACCGCGATAAAAAACCGCGACGACCCGGGTTTTTTAATAGATCAAATAACGAAAAAGCAGCTCAATAAATATACGCCCCATTGGCAGTTTCCCGTCAATACAAATCGCGGTTCCGGGCGCCATCAACCGAAAACCTGTTGTATTGCGAATAATTAAACAGCAACACCAGGTAAGCGCTATAAAAAAGCTGGGTAAAAATCGCGTTCCACTGTTCAATCATGCTGCTGCCGAAAATGAGCGCCAGCATAATTGCTACCCCCAGCACCGTGGCGAAACGGGTAAATAAACCCAATAGCAATAGCAGGCCAGTCGCCAGTTCAAAAAATGGCAAAACATGGCCAAATGCCGAAACAAGCCCCTCCGGCAGCGGCGATTTACTAAACAACTTTACCATGCCATCGCTAAACACACTCAATTTGAGGATGCGGATGAGCCCATGTCCAAAAAAGCTGAGCCCGATAGGCAGCCGGGCCAACAGGTAGGTATATTGTTGCTTTTTCATACCGTTTTTTTATAAAAACCTTCCATTTTATTTATTGTTTTTTGGCTTAAACATTGCGTTTCAGCCTTTATCTTTAACCTAAAATTGTCAAACCAAAATGGCCGATCAAACCAACATCCGCCTCACCGTGCCCTTTTTTATGGTGCGCGATATGGAAGCCTCGCTTGACTTTTACACAAACAAGCTCGGTTTCACCATCACCAACCAGTGGACACCCCGCGGCAAGATCGAATGGTGCTGGCTGCAGCGTGAGGCCGTGGCCTTTATGTTGCAGCAGCCCCGGGATGCCGACCATTGGCTATATACCCTCCCCAACGCTGGTAAGGGCATCTCCATCTGTTTCCAGTGCGCCGACGCCCTGGCCCTGTACCGCGAATTCGCCGCCAACGGCGTATCAATCCGGGATCCCCAGGTGGGCAACAATATGTGGGTAGTTTGCTTCAACGACCCCGACGGCTATAAGCTGGATTTTGAAAGCCCTACGGATGTGCAGGAGGAGACCTTGTATTCGGATTGGGTGAAGCAGCAGGGGGAGGGTTAACACTGGCAATTGGCATTTGTCTTCCTGCTGGAGCCGCGCCGCAGGGTGGTGAAGGCGCCTTGTTAGATTGGGTTGACCTTAGCTTTTGGGGTTTGTGCTTGAGCTGCGCCGCAGGGTGGTGAAAGCGCTTCGTTAGATTGGGTTGACCTTAGCTTTTGGGGGGTTGTGCTTACATTACCCCCGCTCATTGCCGCGGAGGCTAGTTACTTTTGTCTTGGCAAAAGTAACCAAAACCGCTCCCATCGGAAAGGCTTCTTTGCCGCACAAGGCCTTAGCGCTGCAAATCGCGCAAAACCTGGGCGGCAATCTTTTTGACAGGGCTACCCTATCGCTTCATTACCCTTAGTCAAAAAGTTGCTATGCCCTGCAGCCGCACAGGCCACCATAGTTTTGCGCGATTTCGCCCGAAGCTGACCCGCTGGGAAGGAACTCGGCACCCAATCATTGGGCAGGTCGCGCCTTCAATGAGCTAACAGGCTCGATGTCCGTGTTGTTCCTAATATTGGGTAACGCTGAAACAAGCCTGTCAAGCCGCTGAAAAGCATTCCGTTTCACGACCAAAGACAAATCACATAAAAAAGGTGAAGCCTCCCCGTCAGCAGGACAGCTTCGGGTGAAACCAGGAAAAACCGGCAAGGCGGTGCGGCGGGGCAGCGCATAGCAACTTTTTACTGAAGCGGTGGCCTTTGCGCGAACGCAGTGGGGTAAAAAGATTGCAGCGCAAGGTTTTTCCTGGTTTGCGCGGCGAAGGCCTCGTGCGGCAAAGAAGCATTCCTGATGACTTGATTTTTTGGTTACTTTTGTATCAAGACAAAAGTAACAGCCCCGCGGCAATTGAGCGGGGTAATGTAAGAATTTAAACCCGAAGCCAGATCAAACCCGTAATGCCACACCGTGCCAGGGTAATCGACAAATATTCCAGGTAACCCCGAAATCGCCACTGCCCTCGCCAGCCTTCGGCGCGGCTCAAGCGTATTCCTCACTTGTCAGGGATAACCCAATCTAACCCTGCGCTTTTGCCAGCCTTCGGCGCGGCTCAGGCGAGGAAGAAATAGCCCGCTATCATCCCTTTGTCAAAATGATCCCCATCACTTTTATTTCCCTCCAACAATCCTACTTTTACCAAAACAAGTTTAAACACGCAATTAACAAAATGGAAACTTTAAAAATATTCACCCCCACTACCGTCGGCGCTATCGAAGTAAAAAACCGCATCGCCATGTCGCCCATGACGCGTTGCCGCGCTATCGGCAATATCCCCGGCGACCTGCAGGCCAAATACTATGCGCAGCGCGCCGATGCCGGCCTCATCATTACCGAAGGCACCTCGCCCTCGCCAAACGGCCTGGGCTATGCCCGCATCCCCGGCATTTTTAGCGAGGCACAGGTTGAAGGCTGGAAAAAGGTTACCGATGCCGTGCATGCCAAAGGCGGCAAAATAGTGATCCAGCTGATGCACAGCGGCCGCATCGGCCACCCGGCTAACTTACCGGAGGGAGCTAAACTGGTAGGCCCTTCCGCCATTAAAGCTGCCGGCCAAATGTGGACCGACAGCCTGCAAATGCAGGACATGGGCATGCCCCACGCCCTTACCGCCGACGAAGTGCAAAGCACCAAACAGGAGTTTATCACGGCCGCCAAAAACGCTATCGAAGCCGGTTTTGACGGGGTGGAACTGCACGGCGCCAATGGTTATTTGCTGGAGCAGTTCCTGTCGCCGTTTAGCAATGCGCGCACGGACGAGTATGGCGGAAGCATTGAAAACCGCGCCCGCTTTGTGCTGGAAGTTGCCGCCGGCCTTGCCGAAGCCATCGGCGCCGACCGTACCGGCATCCGCCTCTCCCCTTACGGCGTGGCCAGCGATATGCCGCATTACCCCGAGATCGACGCCACCTACACCTACCTGGCGCAGCAGCTCAGCAGCATCGGCATCGCCTATATCCACGTGGTTGATCATTCGGCCCTGGGCGCACCCGCCGTGCCCCTGGCCATCAAGCAAACCATCCGCCGCGAATTTAAAAATACGCTCATCCTGGCCGGCGGCTACGACCTGCAGCGCGCCGAAGCCGACCTTGAAAGCGGCGCGGCCGACCTGATCGCCTTCGGACGCCCCTTTATCAACAACCCCGACCTGGTTAACCGCCTCGAAAACAACCACCCCCTCTCGCAGGATTTGAAAATGGACCTGTTCTATTCAGCAGCGGAAGAGGGATATTGCGATTACCCGGTTTTTGAGGAGTCACCAAATTTGGTGATATGAGTTTCGTGAAATGCTGGTAGTAATATGACCTTTACCACCATGTCATTGCGAGCGCAGCGTGGCAACCGCGAACTATGCAGGCGGTAATGCACTGGCGACGAGGTTGCTTCGTCGCGCCCCTCGCTCCCTCCCGGCCGCTCCTCGCAATGACATGGTGGTGATTTGCCATGGGTTAGTCCTTAATCGAATTCATATTTCGTTTAGCCTCCCGCGTACAGGGGGGCTATTTTTTTGTCCTTCTGATCCGGCATCGACCCATGCGCGAATTCGACTTAAGACTTTGGACTCAGGACTTAAAGCGAACTTTCCTCGCGCACGACTTTCGACTAACGACTTTAGACTTTGGACTAAGAAAAAGGCTAACAGCACATTGGGAAGGTTAGTTTATTGTTTAATAAACTCTTTTGGTATAGGATGTTTTTTCAGAAAAGCAGCGGCCTCTTCATTTTTCTTTTTAAAAAACGGGGAAGCATTATATATTGCCTGCCGCTCCTGCGAAGACAATTTATCGAAAGCTATTTTCTTATCATTTTTTAAAGTACTCATCGGGTATGGGCCGCTTAAAAAGTTCGTAAGTCCGGGCCGAAGTTGTTCAAAAGTATCCTTCATTTGCAAGTCTTCCTATTACGGCATTAACATCAACCGTATCATACTCGCTTTTTAAATATATTTCTGCCAGTATAACGGTTTGTGCGGTAATTTTGATGTAAGTAATTACCCTGGCGCCGCCCGATTTACCTTTTGATGAACCGCTTATGGCCAAACGTATTTTGTAAACACCTCTTCCCAAATCGTCGCCAATGACGGGGTTTTCGGCAAGCTGGTCTATCAAAAAATTAATATCTGTTAAAATTTGCCGGTGTTTTTTGGCAATGTGTTTTAGCTCTTTTTTAAAGCCGGCGGTTAAAACAACCTCAAAGGCCATGCTTCAATTCAGCTTCTATTTCTCTGATGGCTTCCTTAGCATCCTGCAACTTTGCTTTGCCGGCGTCCCAGTCCTTTATTTCCGAAAAGGATTGTTTTAAACGCTTATATAATTTCTCCTCTTCTTTATTCATCGCGGGTTCCTGGTTCACTTTATAGTTTAACCCAAACCTGGATAATATCTCCTTTAATACAGGCAGATCCTTCTCGTTTTCGATATCTACGGTTAAAGTAGTCATGATTACAAAAGTAAATGAAAATAAATTAGCCCGCAAAATTTGTTCTTCGCTGAATTGGACTTCGGGCTCCCGGTAGCTATCAGGGTGACTTGGGGCTCGAAATAACCTTTGCCTCCATCCCTTCCCTCGCACCACTTAAGACTAACGACTTTAGACTTTGAACTTAAAAAAGTGGGCGTTTCCCGGCTGGTAGAAGCCGGGCCGGGTGCTTTGCTCATACTGCACAAGCCTTACCCGCATTGGCCGGCATCCGCGTCGCCCCCTAATGCCGGGTGCCTTGAACGAGAATAATTTTTGAAATTGATAAGCGAACCCGGCTGTTCGGCGGGGAATATTAAATTTTGAATTCTTCGATATATATTTAATATTTGTTACAACTATTTGTTTTTCAATATTTAACGACTTTTTTGTTAAGTTGAAGTAAACGCCTAAACCTTATCCAATGAATGGATCAACCAAAGCAACATTAATACTAGCTGACGATCATCCCTTGTTCGTAAAAGGACTAATAGCTGTATTACAAAAAGAGTTTTTAATTGTCGCAGTTGCCCGGGATGGGATCGAATTGCTTGACTTACTGAAATTGCAGCAATCAGATGGGATCCTGCTCGATTTACAAATGCCTCATTTAGATGGGTTAAGTGCAGCAAAACAAATAGCAACTCGTTATCCGCAAATAAAATTAATTATCCTTTCTGGGTTTTATGAAAACGAAATTGAGGATGAGTTGAAGCATGTCGGTGTAAAGGGTTATTTGAGCAAAGACATAGAAAGTAGTTTTTTGATTTATCAAATAAACCAAGTATTGGCAGGTAAAACTATTTTTTATGCGCCGAATAAGGACGGATATTTCACACTAGATCGAGCCCCTAAAATTAATTTAACAGAACAATTCAAACTTTCTCCGCGTGAGTTCGAAGTTATTTCACTCATAAAAAAGGGGCTTACAAGTCTCGAAATAGGCAAGAATTTATTTATTAGTGTAAATACCGTCGAAGTGCATCGCAAGCATATTTTTAAAAAGCTAAACCTAAGAAATGTACAGGGACTGGTTGAATTTGCCCATAAATATTCGCTGTAATACCCCTTAAAATACCGGAATGCCGTTATTGACGAGGCGGCCAATCTAAGTTAGATTTAAGGGCTTATTATTTTAATATATTAAGGATGCCTAACCAGATAAATTGAATTTATGAATAGTTTTATTACCCTCGATAAAACAAATGAATATTCCATTGAGATCGTCGAGGAAAATGCGGTTGGAAATAATGTAATAGAGAATATTGGACGATTTCACGCTATGACAAGGGGTTGGCAATGTTGTAAATGCCAGGAAACCATGTATGATGATGAAATGAATTGCACCTGGGATAGATGCAATCATAGAAGATGTAAGGGTTGCAGAAGTTTTACTAATTAAATTAAAAACTAAGATTTATATCATGAGGAAACAATGCTCTAAATGCGGACAGGTTATAACAAGCCCGCCATTAAACAACCAATGCCCGAAAGGAGGCAACCATTCGTGGGTGGATGCACGATCAAGTCAATCAATCGAAAGGAAATTTAACAATAGAAATAACCTAAAGAATTAACGCGACAAAAGCGCGTATTAATTGCAATACCTAAACCTAAAATAAATGGCAATAACTTTTGACCAGGCTATAGAATTATTGGAAATTACTGATATTTCCAAGATTAGTATCGAAAACATTCCTCAGATCGTAAAAAAAGCAAAAAAGCGATGGCATCCCGATAACGTAACCCATCTCAACGATCCCGTATTAATTCAGGAATATAATACTAAGTTTCAGGAAATAGACGAAGCCAGCCAAATGGTTTCCTCGTTTTTGGAGGGAACATATCAGAGTGGACAAGCGTTCACCAATACGGACAATAAGGTTAACAGACAGCCTGAGGATATAATTAGGGAAAATGCAAATGAAATGCAGGAAACGCTTAGAGGCTTGTGGAGTTTAATTAAAGAAAAACGATATAAGTGGACATTGAAGGAAGTTATACTAAGTGATGGATATAAATTGACCAACATTTTAAATGAAGACTTCAAAGAAGACATAGCTAAGTTATCTGTGATTTCATTTTTTTATGGGTGTTTGCTTTTTGGCTTACTCGTGATTATCACTGGTCTTTTTAGCCCAGTTTTACGGACGATAACTGGCATAATTTGGTTTTTGCAGGCGTTGGCGTGTATTATCGGCTTTTTGCCATTATCAAGATTTTGGCTTCCGACGATAGTTCAAGAAATTATGTTTAAGTTCATAAATTTTGGACTTGCCATTTATAATTGGGCGAGTGATTCGGCAAGTCACTGGTTAGTGGAAATTTTAGTTCAGGTCCCTGTTCTATTTGCTTACTTAATTAAATATGTAATATTATTTCCGCTTTATGAACTGGCAAAAGCGATAGTTGGTGAAAAGATCGTTGGTGTTGTGAAACAAAACGTTAATTATTACGCAGAAGCCGCGGAGTGGTATATCGATGAGTTAATAACTAAAGATCCTTTAACAATGTCTTCCGATGAACTCTTTCATTTATCCTATGTCAATTCTGAATTGTCTGACGTACAATCTAAAATATAATTATGGACGGGAAATACTGCAGCATTGACAAGACGCCTTTGTTAAGGTGCACAATTTGCAATACAACGGGGCGGGCAAATGGATCGATTTGTATTAATTGCAAAGGAACAGGTTACTTATGCCAAATTCACGGAGCTAACAACGGGCTTCCTAAAAAGAACTGACTGTAAATACTAAATAAGGATCAACAAAATTCATTACCTGTCAGCAGGTACGATTGCTCAGCCTCCGCTGTCCGAAGTTTATTAGCTTCGGATACTCGCTGTCCGAAGTTTATAAACTTCGGATACCCTATGCCTGGAGTAGTCATTGAGGCTTCCAATATTATTAACATTAGTTGCTAGGACTGTATTTCGAAATTAAAGGCTTGTTTGTGGCGATTGTATATTTCAACAAAAGCGTGCCTCATCATTGAGGTCAGCAATTCTTCAGGGATATATCCGCATTCATATGCTTGACGAAGTTCTGAGTGATCCAGTATTTCATCCTTATAAGTCGGGTCATTCTGAAGTCGATCAAAAGTCATTTCCATTAGTTGGCGGAAAGTTTCTTCTGAATCTTTATAATAAAACCTTGACTCCTCAGCGTCCGAATCAAGATAAGAACGAATTAGGTTCCCATCGGTAACTAGTCGCTCATAGACATCAGTAAAACTATCCATTACCTCTTGAACAGTCACAGATTGACTAGCTGAGATATAGCCTCGATACGGCGATTTGAGTTCTGGCTGCACAGCTTCAAATAAATGACGTCCATAACATGTGGCTATCGTTAAATACAGTTGATTAACCGTCGCTAAATTTATAAAACGAAATTTCTCTACTAATTCAGACCAAGTAACAAGGTCTCCGTTAGCAGTGATTAGGCCATCTAAATCGGCACTCCCATGCATTTCAAAATGAATGACCAAGCCGTTTTGAAGTCCTTCAGCACTTGCAAGTAAATTGTCTAATACCTCTAACATCTCTTGTTTGCTTTCAACCGCATGGAATGATCTGGAGCGAATAGGCGATCGATTACCATGTAGGTTAATATATCGTTCAATGATGTCGGTATAAAGTTCTGAGCCTGTCTTGTCTTCACTGGCCTCCAGGCTTTCGATGACGACAATATGTTGTATATCTGAGTTCATTTTGCTTTTAATACAAATTTACATACTGATTTTGATAAATACCCATTGTTCGTAGTTTCTAAACTTCGGATACACTATGCCTGTCTGCCTACACTAATAATCCCAAAAACATTTCGGGCACATCGTTATCAGGGCTATTGCGCTAGATTATTATTGGTACCTTTGATCGAGAATATAATTTATGAGACCTATAACCTTTCCGTCTCGTACAGGGACCGGCACAACGGAAATACTTAACGGAGAAAACAATCTTGTTCTTGTTGGAGCCAATGGCTCCGGAAAAACAAGGTTGGGGTCTTGGTTAGAGTTCAATCAACCAAACCAGCAAGATGTTCACAGAATTTCTGCGCAGCGAGCATTAAATATTCCTGAATCTGCAGCCATGTTAACTTTAGATATTGCGCAAAAAGGGTTGTTCTACGGAAACGCAAATCCCGCCGCCGGCATACACAATAAAGTTGGTTCTCGCTGGGGAAATAATCAATCGGATTATCTACTTGCTGACTATGACATACTGCTGTCGACCTTATTCGCAAGAGAGACCAAACGCAATAATGACCATACAGCAGCTACCAAAGAGCAACAGATTTATATTGAAGTATCCGATTCTCCCATTGACGTGATCGTAAGAGTTTGGCAAGATATCATGCCGCAAACCCAAATTTCTTTTGCCGATGGTAAGGTACAAGTGACAAAACCTGGAATTGCTGAATATCTAGGCAAACATATGAGTGACGGTGAAAGGGTTGCCCTATATCTGTTGGGACAAAGTTTATGCGCTCCGGAGAACGCGATCATTATAATCGATGAACCTGAAATACATTTACATAAATCTTTAATGTCTCGACTATGGAATAAAATCGAAGAGTTGTGTCCAAATAAAGTATTTATTTACATCACTCACGACCTTGATTTTGCAGCATCGCGAAAAGGCGCCACAAAACTCTGGATAAAAAAATATCTAGGACCAAATCAGTGGGAATGGGATTTGATGCCAGAGATTGACGAAATTCCCGAGAATTTAACAATCGAAATTGTTGGAAATCGTAAAAATATCATCTTTTGCGAGGGAGATAAGGGGAGCTACGATTACCTTATTTACCAAGCAGCCTTTCCTGCATATCATTTAATTCCAAGAGGCGGGTGTGAAAAAGTAATTGAGTCAACTAAAGCATTTAATGCTAATGGAGCATTACATCATTTACAGGCTACCGGGATAGTAGACGGCGATTACAGAACATCTGCTGAAATTGTTGCTTTAAATGCACACCGCATATTTACTATCGACGTAGCGGAAATTGAAAATTTACTTTGTATTGAACCTCTCTTAAGAATCGTCGCTCGAAATCAACGATTAGATGAAAACATTGTAGTTGCGAATGTTACGGCCTATATAATTGACGCTCTACGATCCGAATTTGAGTTACAGGTTTCGAATCATGCTGAGCGTGAAATACAATTTAGGCTAAATGCTTTCACCAAAGATACGGCCACTGAACAGGGGCTAAACGACGGGTTTGCTCGTTTAATACGAACAATTGATATAAACGCAATATATGCAAGTAGCGCTACAGTATTTCAAGAGGCAATCGATGAAAACAGTTTGGAAAAAGCCTTGAAAATTTATAATAGAAAGAAGTTGGCTGAAAGAATCTCACCGATATTCGGATTAGCTAGGTCGGAATATGTAAACATAGTGTTCCGCTTACTTAACTCAACTCACAGAGCTGCAATAGTAGCCGCGCTAACTTTATTCATGCCGTCAATATAAGCCCCCGCGCTGCCTGAAGTGTTCCGATCCTCGCTGTCCGAAGTGTTTCACTTTGGATACCCGCGCTATCCGAAGTTTCCAAGCTTCGGATGCCCTATGCCTGAAGCCTCTTCTCTCGCTGTCCGAAGTGTTCCAATCTGGTGTCTGAAGTTTCTAAACTTCGGATACCCTATGCCTGGGGCCGCTGCCTCCATTAATAATCCCTATCAATTTTATTCGCCGCCAAAATACTATCCGCTTTTTGCCGGGTAATGGTATCCTCATGATCGCCCTGCCGGAAAGTAAAAGTGGCTGAATCTATTTTACGATGGGAGTTGGGGTAAAGGTAATCCATAGTAAGCACCGTATCCTGCAATTTCTTCGAGCTGAACCAGTAATGATCTTCTTCCAGGTTCAGTTCACATCCGTCGTAGGTCACCAATTTAAAACCGTGCCCTTTTTTGACCTTTTGCTCTGTCCAAATGGTATAACGATCGTCCGTATGATATACTGGCCAACCGGGCGGGATAATAGGTATTTTCAACGCTTTACGCCTGGCATTCATTTCAACCCCGAAGCTATTTTGGCAGCGGTAAGTTCGGTATTTAAACACAGCGATGAGCAGTAAAGCGACTATTGCCACTATCACCCAAATCAAATCCTGGACGGAGCGAATTTTCATTTAAATAATTTAGGGCAGGTAAGGCTTTTAAACATTAAAGGTAACCGGTTATCAAACCTAAAATTAGAAAATATTTGGAATGTTGCGAAATAGGAGTTGCGCAGGCGCGCTTTGAACGCTGTCCGAAGTTTCCAAACTTCGGATAACCTTCGCTGTCCGAAGTGTTCTCCCGCTCTCCAAAGTTTATAAACTTCGAATACCCCATGCCTGGAGTCTCAGACTCCATTAATAATCCCTATCTATTTTATTCGCCGCCAAAATACTATCCGCTTTTTGCCGGGTAATGGTATCCACATGCTCGCCCTGCCGGAAAGTGAAAGTGGCTGAATTTATTTTTCGATGGGAGTTTTGGTAAAGTTGATCTGCCTCGAGCACCGTGTCCTGATCAGGTTTGGCGCTGAAATAGTAATTATCCTGTTCGGCATCCAGTTCGCAGCCATCGTACACCACCTGTTTATAGCCGTGTCCTTTTGCATGTTTCGGCTGCATCCAGATGGTATACCCATCACCCTTATGGTACACGGGCCAATCAGGCGGGATAATGGGTATCTGCAGCGCTTTTCGCCTGGCGTTAAATTCCACTCCAAAGCTGTTTTGGCAGCGGTATTCCCGGTATTTAAACAGCACCACGAGCACAACAGTGACTATTGTCGCTATTAACCAAAACAAACTACGGGCGGAGCGAATTTTCATGCAAATAATTTAAGGCAGGCAGGTTTTTAAATATTAAAGGCAATTGGTTATCAAACCTAAAAGTAGCAATAATTTGGAATATTGCGAAATAGGAGTTGTGGCGCCGCTTTTGTGGGCTCGGCGCCTGGCTGCCCGTTTAAAGGTGGTCGTAAATTGCGGTCACCTGTGAATCGCCCATAACCGAAATGTCGCGTGGTGAAGGCAAATCGGCGAGGCATTAAGGCGTTGAATTGAAATCGTGTTAAACGCGTGCGAGAGCCATCACAGGCCCGTAGGGGCGTTTGTCTTACACTATTGCATGAGCCCGCTCATGGCCGCGGGGGGCCTAGTTGTTATTCACAGGTTGTTTGTTTTTTTTAAGGCGTGAATGATTGCTATCGCAATTTTGGCGCCCCAAAAGTAACCAAAAACGCTCCCAGCGGGAAGGCTTCTCTGCCGCACAGGGCTTATGCGCTGCAAATCGCGCAAAACCGGGGCCGCAATCTTTTTGCACAACTACGTTCGCACAAGGCCCCCCGCTTCAGCAAAAAGTTGCTATGCCCTTCTACCGCACAAGGCCACCATAGTTTTGCGCGATTTCGCCCGAAGCTGACCCGCTGGGAAAGAACTCGGCACCCAATCTTTCAACGGTCGCACCTTCAATGAGCTAACAGGATAGAAGGGAACGCGATGGTAATATCAGAGGCCTGCTATAACTAAGAAATTAACGTGAGGTCTTCCCCTTGCTGTCCGATTTCTCTAAACTTCGGGTACCCTATGCCTGGAGCCGCTGACTCCATTACCCTAGCTGTCCGAAGTTTATAAACTTCGGATACCCTATGCCTGGAGTCTCCGACTCCAGTGTTCTGCCATTGCCAGCTATTTTTTCAACCCAATACATTTTGTCAACCATTTCCAAAATTTCGTATCTTCGGAATCAATACTACAGCCTTAAACTACTGCAAAAATATAAAGACACTACTGAGCGTTTAAATTTAAAACCAGCAAGCGATGGCAAACCAAAGCATTAAAAAACCGGCACCGCCGCCCGCTCAAACGATTAGGAACGGCGTGAAGCAGGATGATTACACCCCCCGTGTAAAAAAAGCGGAAAAGAAATTTAATTTTTCTGTCAAGAGTTTTCAACGTTTGTGGCAGGGTTTGACTGCATAGGCAAGTATTATTATTAATTGCCCCCTCGCTGTCCGAAGTGTTCACTTTGGATACCCGATGTCCGATTTCTGAACCCTGCTGCCCGCCACTGCCCGCTATTCGATTTCACTGAATCGAACTCCAGTCCTGCAATAGATTGACACAAATTTAGTACCCTAAAAGTTGGAACAACTGATTATCAATAAATTGCATCAATCGTTTCAAAAAATCAATTTTCAGAGTAATTGATTATCAGCCACTTAACTCAATTTGGCAATTTATTAGAAGGGTGAATCAACTGATAATGAGCGTGTTTCACCATGTTCCACGTGTTCCGTGAGAAAAAATGGAACGCTTTGGAACGCTGCAAACCGTTTCATCTGTCGCTGTTCGAAGTGTTCCTCCGCTTAAAGCGCGCGCATGCCGCGCAGGCCAAAAGGGCAGTGCACCCGTGCTTCGCCGACAGGTAAACAGCCATGCCTTGCCGGCGCTATGCAATTGCCGCAAAAGTACCCCTGCCGGGAATAGCGTAAAACTTTTACGCAACTTGCCTTGTTGTAAAACCGGGTAAATGATTAAAACATGAGGCACTATCTATTTTATTTAACAGCAGCAACCTTATTTGCCGTATGGGCATTAAGCAAATATATGGACGATACGCCGGGCAGCTTTAGCAATATACTGCCGGTGATTGCCGCAGGCATTATTTTTTATAAACTGATTACCACCAGCCCGGCGCCCAGGCGGCGCGGCTTCAGGCAATAGTGGTTTTTTGGGTTGAAAGTTGGGGAAGTTGCAATGAAGTTGAGGGGAAACGCGCTGTCGCTGATTGGCATACATCCAGGCACGGTGTTGCAACAACCAAACGCTCACGGCGCTATCAGGCATTCCCACGGCCGGCAGAGCAGTTTCGACACTCTTTTAAAAGAGGTATTACGCTGTTTTGTCAATCTGCAGCTGTAAGCGTTCACGAAAATCTTCAAAAATGGCACAAAATGGAGCACCATCGAATTTTAAACAGCTAAAAACCAGCGTTTTCGTTGGCCGTTTGCAGGGTGTATGTGTGCAAAACGTGAACACTTTAACACCCTTCCGCACGACTATCACAAACGCAAAAAAGCCCGGAAAATAATCCCCGGGCCTCCGAAAGGTAAACGTTGTTGTTTTTTATTCGCCGCCGGTGGCATGCTCGTGCACCCCTTCCTGGCGGAACAGTTTAGCGCTGAAATAGTCGTTATTCATGCGGCTGATGTTGGTCATTTTTATTTCTTTAGGACATTCGGCCTCGCACGCGCCGGTATTGGTGCAATTGCCAAAACCTTCGGCGTCCATCTGCGCAACCATGGCCTGTACGCGGCTCCAGCGCTCGGGCTGTCCCTGCGGCAGCATACCCAGCTGCGATACCTTGGCCGACACAAACAGCATAGCCGAGGCATTTTTACATGCCGCCACGCAGGCCCCGCAGCCAATACACGTAGCCGAATTAAAAGCCTCATCAGCGATCACCTTGGGGATAGGTATGGCATTGGCATCAATGGTAACCCCGGTATTCACCGAAACAAAACCGCCGGCCTGCTGTATCCGGTCAAAGGAGGAGCGGTCAACCGCCAAATCTTTGATCACCGGGAAAGCTGCTGCGCGCCATGGTTCGATGACAATGATCTCGCCATCATGAAAAGTACGCATATGCAGCTGGCAGGTAGTAATAGCCCCTTTTGGCCCGTGCGGGTGGCCGTTGATGTATAACGAGCACATCCCGCAGATACCCTCGCGGCAGTCGTGATCGAAATGGATCGGTTCCTCGCCCTTGTGGATGAGGCCCTCGTTTACCACGTCGAGCATCTCCAGGAAGGACATGTCGGGGGAGATGTTCTCGGCTTTATAGGTTACAAAAGCGCCTTTAGTTTCGGCGTTTTTCTGGCGCCATACTTTTAAGGTTAAATTCATGTTTCCTGTACCCATATTCTCTTTAGATTTGAGATATGAGATATGAGATATGAGATTAAAAATCTCGTACTCAACTCACACCTAATTCATAATATCATTTAAAAAACAATCAGTGCAATATTTTCAGGTTTGAGATTTGAGGCAGGAATATCTTTCTCATATCTCAAATCTCATGTCTCACATCTATCTCACATCTTACTTCTCAACATGTGCTGAAAAGCAAAATTCATTTTCTGCAATTCATCAATTTGTTTTAACAAGTCGTTTAACAAACCTTCATTTAACAAATCCAATCTATTCGCTATCACTAACTGCGTTTGTAACTCATAGGACGAACCGTTTGCAATTCCCAAGAAATTGCAAAACTCTTTGTTCGAGTTTCTTCCTGCACCTTCGGCAATATTTGAAGGAATTGAAACTGCACATCTCCTGGACTGGCTTGTCAACCCGTATTTCTCTTCGGACGGAAAAGCTGCTGTTGCTTTGTAAACGTCCACAGTCAAGTCGATTGCCTTGTTCCAGATTTTCAGTTCCTTGAGGTTGTGCATTTTTTTAGATTTGAGATGTTAAATGTCATATCTGAGCCTAAATAGCTAAAAGCTGATAGCTAACATCGGTTTATTTTAATTTTATTTAATTTCTCCTCCACATTAACACAATTTTCTTTCTCAAATCTCACATCTCATATCTCACATCTCACATCTCAAATCTCACATCTCATATCTCACATCTCACATCTCATATCTCATATCTCATTTATAGCTCCTCTGTGTGAGGTGAACAAATTCAAATTCAAGCATTTCCTTATTTAATTTCTCAGGCTGATTATCGCCCTGGTACTCCCACGCCGCAACAAAAGCAAAATGCTCATCGTCGCGCAGCGCCTCACCTTCCGGTGTCTGCGATTCCAGCCTGAAGTGGCCGCCACAGGATTCCCGGCGTTGCAGGGCATCGTCAACCATCAGCTCACCCAGTTCCAGGAAGTCGGCAACGCGGCCGGCCCTTTCCAGTGCGGGGTTAACCTCTTCGTTTTCGCCTACTACGATGGCGTTCTTCCAAAAATCCGCGCGAAGGTCGCTTATTAAACCTTTTGCTTTGGTAAGGCCTTCGGCGGTGCGCGCCATGCCGCAATATTCCCACATGATGTGGCCGAGGTCGCGGTGATATTCAACCACGGTCTTATTGCCTTTAAGCGACAGCAGCTTGTTGATGCGCGCCATTACATCCTGTTTGGTTTGCTCGAAGGCGGGGTGCTTGCTATCAACTGGTTTTGGCCCGATAGTAGCCAAATAATCGCCTAAAGTATAAGGGATCACAAAATAACCGTCAGCAAGCCCCTGCATTAGCGCAGATGCCCCCAGGCGGTTCGCGCCGTGATCGCTGAAGTTACACTCGCCAAGGGCATACAAGCCCGGCACGTTGGTCATCAGGTTATAATCCACCCAAAGGCCACCCATGGTATAGTGTACAGCAGGGTAAATGCGCATTGGCTGGGTGTACGGATCCTCGTTGGTGATCTGGTAGTACATGTCAAACAGGTTGCCATACTTGGCTGATACGGCGTCTCTGCCCAGGCGGTGTATCGCGTCAGCAAAGTCCAGGAACACCGCAATGCCCGATCCGCCTACGCCGCGGTGCTCGTCAACCATTTCCTTGGCGTTGCGTGATGCCACGTCGCGCGGCACCAGGTTACCAAAGGATGGGTATTTTCTTTCCAGGAAATAGTCGCGGTCTTCTTCTTTCACCTGGTTGGCCTTTAGCTCGCCTTTTTGCAATTTCTTGGCGGTCTCTACCGTTTTCGGCGCCCAAACACGGCCGTCGTTACGAAGGGATTCCGACATCAGCGTCAGCTTCGACTGGTGGTCGCCAGTTACCGGTATGCAGGTAGGGTGTATTTGTGTATAGCAAGGGTTAGCGAAAAATGCCCCGCGTTTGTGTGCACGCCATGCTGCCGTAACATTTGAGCCAATGGCATTAGTCGACAGGAAAAATACGTTTCCGTAGCCACCGGTCGCCAATAGTACGGCGTGGCCGGTATGGGTTTCAATAGCTCCTGTTATCAGGTTGCGGGTTACGATGCCTTTGGCGTGACCATCCACCATCACCACGTCCAGCATTTCGGTACGGGTGTACATTTTTACCTTGCCGAGGTGTATCTGGCGGTTCAGTGCCGAATAAGCGCCAAGTAACAACTGCTGCCCGGTTTGTCCCCTGGCATAAAACGTACGCGAAACCTGTGCCCCGCCAAAAGAGCGGTTATCCAGCAGGCCGCCGTACTCGCGTGCAAAGGGAACACCCTGTGCCACGCACTGGTCGATAATGTTTACCGACACTTCGGCCAGGCGGTACACATTGCCCTCGCGTGAGCGGTAGTCACCTCCCTTTATGGTATCATAAAACAGGCGGTAAACGCTGTCGCCGTCGTTTTGGTAGTTCTTGGCAGCATTAATACCCCCCTGTGCGGCGATAGAGTGCGCACGGCGGGGGCTGTCCTGGAAGCAGAATGCCTTCACATTGTAACCCAGCTCGGCCAGCGACGCGGCGGCAGCACCCCCGGCCAAGCCGGTGCCTACCACAACTACATCGTACTTGCGTTTATTGGCCGGGTTAACCAGCTTTAAGTTGAACTTATGCTTGCTCCATTTCTCGGCCAACGGGCCGGCGGGGATTTTAGCGTCTAAAGTCATGTGTATTTACGATTTTAGAATTACGATTTACGATTTGGGATGATTGAATTGCTTATCAATTCGTAAATCCGAAATCGTAATTCGTAAATCATTTCAAACTCTGTATATAATAAACAACCGGCATCGCCGCAAAACCTAAGGGGATGATCACCGCAAACAGCCAGGTACCGAAAAAATAAACGATCGGCGTGTACTTTCGGTGTACCCAGCCCAGCGTCCGGAAGGCACTCTGGAAGCCGTGCAACAAGTGGAACGACACGGCAAACATGGCGATCACATAAAATATTACATAAATCAAATTAGTAAAGCTGCTGGCTACACGTGCATGCAGATCTTTTACCCGCACGATCTCATAATTGTTTTCCGTCGATACTGAATTTTCAAAATCTTTGGTTACAGGCACGTAGTCAACTGAAGTAGTTTTGTTGGTCGCCAGGTCGGTGCGGTACTCTTTGTAGCCGATCTTGCTGGTAAATTTGTAGTTGTACCAAAAATCGCTCATGTGGATCACGATAAACAAAAACAATATTGCCCCCAGCAGCCCCATGTTTTTTGACGACCAGGTGGCCGGCGATTTGTTCACGTGGGCATAAGCGACGGGCCTTGCCTTACGATTTTTGATCGTAAGTATCAACGCATACAGCGCATGCACCGCGATAGTGATGTACAATAGAATAGCGATCACCTCGATGGGCGGAAAATGCGTCAAAAAATTGGCGTATAAATTAAAGCCGTAACCGTCGTCGTTTTTAAACAGCAGCAGGTTACCGCCAAGGTGTACGATCAAAAAAGTACACAAAAACAAGCCCGTTAAAGCCATGATCAGCTTCTTCCCCAACGATGAGTTAAAGGTTTGTTTGAATTCGCTCATTACATCTCAGATTTATAGGGGCAAAAGTATTTATTATATGACAAAAGATATAAAGCGCAAAGGGCAATTAAGCCCTAATTGGTTATTTAGAAACGTTCTAAAAAAAGAGAGCCAAGAATCAAGAAGCAAGAGTCAGGACAGAAGCAATGGCTTGCTTTTTTAACTTGATTCTTGGTTCTTGGCTCCTGGCTCTCCACTCTACTCAATCGCCAGCACTTTATCATTTGCTATCGCGAAAATGCGATCTGTTTTATTACTCCGGATGGCTATACGGCCGGTAAATGTTCCGAACGAAGGCAATATGGCCTGCTTATCGCCAAAAGCGAAACAGGGCAATGTGATGTGCTGTCGTGCCCGCCCTGCCAGGCCGATCCCCGGGTGGATATGTCCGCAAAATACGTAACCACCGGCATTTTGCAGATCGTGCCCGGTTAAGGGATGATGCAGCATCAGGAAGGGGCCAATTAACAATTCATCCACAATAGCAATATTTAACCGCTTGTAGTGGTCCTCATCAATAATATCGTGATTGCCTTTCACCAAAACAATCTCCAGCTTTGGGAACTGGCTGCGCCACAACACCATCCAGTCCCAATCGGAGTTTATCTCACTATGGAAAAAATCGCCCAGGAAGATCAATTTTTCAGGCTTGTGTTCATAGATCAGATCGGATAAAACGGAAAGCTCGCTTTGCTCCATATCCCTTGGCACTGCAATACCGGCTTTGCGAAAATGGCCGACTTTGCCAAGGTGTACGTCCGCTGCGATCAACGCTTTTTGCTGCTGCCAGAAGATAGCTTTTTGCGGGAGTAACAATAAATCCTGTTCAAACAATTCAAAACCCATTGGGTCGCCGGTCAATTTCATTCCGGCAAAAATAAGGAAGGTATTGAGATCACGATGACTTCTCTAAAACAAAAAAAGCCGCCCCACGCGAAGGCGAGGCAGCTCCTTTTGTTATTAATCACACTTAAAAAATTATTGATCCATGCCAACCTGGATGGTGCTCCTCAGCCTGGTGCCATCCGGATAAAAACCCGAAATGGTCAGCACGCCATGGGGCAAGTTATTTAAGGCCTTGTCGATATCTTCCACGGTGGCAATTGGCTGCCTGTTAATGCCAGTGATCACCGATCCTTCCGGCACATCTGTATAATCAAACAAACCACCCCCGCGAACTTGTGTTACCACAACGCCGGCAGTGACGTGGAACTTAGCTTTTTGTGCAGTGTTAACCGGCACAAATGTAGCGCCTATGCGGTTGTACAATTCTTCAGCCGAATGTGATACGGCTACATTTTCCGGCTGCGGGTTATTGGCGTGGAGAGAAACGGTAACATTTCTTTCTTCGCCATTGTGCAGCACGGTTAAGCGGATCTTATCACCAGGCTCTAACCGGCCCACGGGCTCTTGTAAATCAGCTGATTCATAAGCTTTAACGCCTTCAACTTTGGTAATGATGTCGCCCTTTTGAATACCTGCTTCAGAAGCGCCGCTGCCTGGCATCACCTGGTCAACGTACAAACCTGCGGTACGGTCAACATGGTAGTCTGCTGCCACATCTTCGTCAAGCGCTTTAAAGCTGATGCCTAAGTAACCACGTTTTACCTTGCCGAATTTTTCAATGTCATCCAAAACCTTTTTGGCCAGGTTAATCGGGATGGCAAAGCCATAGCCTTCGTACGAACCGGTATGTGATGCAATAGCTGAATTAATACCGATCAACTCGCCACTGGCATTCACCAATGCGCCACCACTGTTACCGGGGTTGATGGCAGCGTCAGTTTGTATGAACGACTCGATGGCCTGGTTAACTTTTGGTTGTTGCTGGTATTGCGTACGGCCAAAGGGATTTTGCTGATCCTGGTTGTCTTCGGTCCCTATAATGCCGATATTACGTCCCTTGGCACTGATAATACCCGCAGTAACAGTTGACGTTAAACGGAAAGGGTTGCCCACGGCCAGTACCCATTCGCCAACTTTTACATTGTCTGAATTGCCTAATCTTACGATAGGCAAATCGCGACCTTCAATTTTAATCAGGGCAAGGTCGGTGTTGGGATCAGTACCAATCACTTTTGCTTTAAAGTCGCGGTGATCGTTCGTAACTACCTCTATCTTTACCGCCTTATCCACCACGTGGTTATTGGTAACGATATAGCCATCGGGCGAAATGATCACACCGGAACCTGAAGCCATTTCGGGCGCCTGCTGCGGCATGCGCTGACCAAACATCTGACCGAACATCTGCTGCAATTCGCTCTGCTGACCATCAGCCTGTTGGTTTGAATAAGTAGTACGGATAAAAACCACGGCCGGCGTCACTTCGGCTGCGGCCTGCACAAAATCAGGCGCCCCGCTTGATGACACATTTGCAGTTGCCGGCACATAATGGTTGCTTGCCAGGTAAACTTTTTGTTTGTCTTCGAAACTCATGTTGCCGGTATATTTGCCCTCGATGAGTTTATACGAGCCAAGGGCCATTGCGCCCCCAATAAAAGCTGTTAATAATGTTAAACCAAACTTTTTCATCTTATTACTCTTTTCTTTTCTAAGTTTATTTTTCAATTATCAAATTTAGTACCATATAGACGTCATAATCAATGCTAAGTTATCCTATATTTTGTTAAATATTGTTAAATCTGCAACAAAGGGTACTTTTGTAAAGTTTGCCCGGCCAACTTAAAACTATTATTGCCGGATTTTTAAATGAAAATACATTTTTATAAATACCAGGGCGCCGGGAACGACTTTATTTTGGTGGATAACCGTAATAATGAAGTCGACCATCAGAATCCAGCCTTAATTTCCCGCCTGTGCGACCGCCGTTTTGGCATAGGGGGCGACGGCGCACTGTTCCTGCAAAACCAGGCGGGCTATGACTTTGAGATGGTATACTATAACGCCGACGGCCAGCCCAGTAGTATGTGCGGCAACGGCGGACGTTGTATCGTAGCCTTCGCCAAACATTTAGGAATTATTGATACGGAAACCACGTTCCTGGCAGTCGACGGCCCGCATTATGCCAAAATTTCAGCTTCCGGCGATTGGGTGAGTTTGCAGATGATCGATGTGGACATAATTTCCGCGGATGGAGAGGCTTATGTTTTGAATACCGGCTCACCGCATTATGTTACGCTGACCGGAGATTTAAAAGACAAAGATGTGTATCACGAGGGGTATGCGATTCGCAACAATGATACGTACAAGGCTGAAGGCATCAACATCAACTTTGTTGAACCGAATGGGAGCGGCTATTTTGTGCGCACGTTCGAACGTGGAGTGGAGGATGAAACCTATGCCTGCGGCACCGGGGTAACGGCAGTAGCGCTGGCCATGGCTAAACATAATAACCAAATCGGCGAGTTGGCTACACCGATCAAAGTTTTAGGCGGAGATTTGACTATCCGGTTTAGTTACGATGGGGAAAAGTTTACGGGTATATTTTTGGAAGGACCGGCGGTGAAGGTTTTTGAGGGGGATTTGGAAATATAATCAATGTCTGAGATGAATATCAACAATCTCAATAAAAGAAAAACCCCAGTTGTGGTTATAGACAATTCCCTTAAGAAATATAAGGATATGCCCTTATTTCAAGATAAAGTGGATAAAGCTAATGAGATGTTGAGGACGGCTGGACTTCCTGATTTTACCAAGAGAAAAGCTAAATAGTACTTTCTGTGGCATCATCGTTAAGAAAGAAATACAAAATTAAGGTCACGATTGACGAGTCGCTTGATAAGTATAATAACGCCATTCCTTTTCCTGAAAAACATGAAAAGATGAACGAAATCTTAAAAAAGACAGGCCATCCCGAAAACTATCTTAAATCGAAATAAAGCCTTCTAACTGGCTATTTAGGTATCCACTATTCTAAATACTGACGATAGAGACGCCAACAGAGAGCCTGCTATTGCACGTTTTCGACTTTTTTAAACAGCTTCTAAAAAAACTAATGGGCGACACATTGCTAATTGTGCAAGTGGGCCTTGCACAAAAGGATCGCCAGGAATTTGTGCAACAGCTTGTTGCACAATTGGGGTGCATTTAATTGTGCAACTAATGGTTGCACAATTGCTAAACATCAAAATACCGTCCCCTCATTTAATAAAGATGTTCTCTACTCCGTTCTCAAACTCTTAACCGGACTGCGCAAAGCCGTTTTTATCGTTTGTACGCTAATAAGCAAAATGGTTAGGGTGGTTAGCGAAATTAACGTTGCGGCAAAAGGATATAAGTTTATGCCGATGCGGTAAGCATAGCCATCAAGCCAGTTATGCATGATGAGGTAGGCCAACGGACAGGATATTAAACCCGCAATTACTACCACCACTAAAAACTCCTTCAAAAACAGGTTAATAATACCAGGCACGGATGCACCCAATACTTTGCGAACGCCGATTTCCTTTGTCCTTTTTTGAATACTTAACGATATCAGGCCCAATACGCCCAGCATTACGATAACAATGGCGATAATCGTTGCCATAAATGATGCCTTTTTTAATTGGATCTCATTGGTGTAAAGGCTGGCTATTGCCTCGTCTATAAAATGATATTCAAACGGAGCACCAGGTAATAATGTACTCCATTGTTTTTGCAGGGAAGAGATGCTTTTTTGCATATCGCCCGGCTTTAGTTTGAATGAGAAAAAGCGGTAATAATGTGTAAAATTTACATTCGTAATGCTTATAGGCTCAATCTTGTATTGCATCGATCCAAAATGAAAATCAGCGGTAACACCCCAAACGGTTGCAGGCGCATTACTGCCGGGCGAGTTGATCAGCTGCCCTATGGCATCTTTTGGATGAGCCCAGCCCAGCGCCTTCGCCGCCGTTTCATTGATAACCACTTTTCCCGAATCGCCGGGCGCATATCGCGGTGTAAAGAATGAGCCGGCCTTCATCGGTATGTTGTAGGTAAGGGCATATTGGTTATCTGTCGCTAATCCCTGAACCGATATAGCTTGCTTTGGGTCGGTACCCTGCCGGTAAACCTGGAAATTACCTCCGTTGGCGCCATCAGGTATTTCCCAAGACAGGCTCACACTGCTTACTTTCGGGCTTTGTGCCAGCTGGTAGCGAATTGCTTCCATTTTTTTAACACCCTTGTCCGACCAGTCCCTCGGCACCTGGGCGTAAACCACATAGTCCTTATTAAACCCAAGGTTACCGTTAAAAAACAAGCTGATCTGCTGTGACATAATGATGGCGCCGATCAATACGATGGCAGCGCTGCTAAACTGAAAAACCACAAGCGCTTTGCGGAATAGCACGCCGTCCTTTATCAGCCCCAATTTCCCTTTCAGCGAGTCTACAGATTTTAAGGACGACAATACCAGCGCCGGATAAATGCCCGCAAGCACACCTGTAAAAATGGAAAACAAAAAGATTCCAACATATAAATACCAGGGAAACGAGAACAGCCCCATAATATCTTTACCAAGAATATCGCTGAAATAGGGTCGCGCAAACAGATAAAGCGCCATTGCAACCAGCGTTGCCAGCATTACCAACACAACCGATTCGACCAGGAACTGCCAGATCAATTGCTTGCGCATACTGCCCAACACTTTACGTATGCCCATTTCCTTCATCCTGGCTGACGACCGGCCGATACAAATATTTACAAAATTGATAACCGCCATCAACAGGATAAAAAAAGCGATCGATGATATAGTGAAAATCATTTTTTTGACCACTCCGCCATTGGCATCGAGGTAATAGGATTCTAATGGAACAAGATACGGGGTAAGGTTATCCCTGGTTTGTGCCGGGGCACGTTCTTTGATCAGTTGGCGCATGGGTTGCTCAAGGTCCCGGGGAGTAAAGCCTTTTTTTAATTCGAGGTAACCTACCAGTACATTATTGTTCCAGCCATCCATACTCCTGCCTAAAAAGCCTGCGGCTTTTGATGGAAGGAAAATATCATTTTTGTTATTATCATTGATATTGGTTACAGAGTTTTGGGGTAGTTCGTTTAGTACTCCTGATATCGTAAAGCCATGCTTCTCGCCTTTGAAGCTTTCAATGATTAGCGTTTGGCCCACAACGTTCGTACTACCAAAATACTTCATCGCCAGCCTTTGTGTTACCACTGCCGAAAATGGTTCATTTAAGGCTGTTATGGCATTTCCATGTAGCAGGACAAAGCCATACATGTTAAACAGCGTACTGTCGCCAATCTGGATGCTTTCGCGGAAATGCTTATCCCCTTTTGACACGTTGGAGGTCACTCCGTCCCAATGGTAATAATTGGCAACCAGGCCCGGATACACTTCCTTTAATGTTTTAGGCAGTTGCGCAATAGTGGCCATTTCGTAACCCATGCCGGGCACTTTCCATTTGCTTTGTATAATATATTGGCTACCGGCGTTTTTCAGGTCATGGTTTACATTCAACTCACCCCAAACATAAGCGGCGGTTAACAAAGTGAATGCAATACCGGCAGAAAGCCCGAGGATATTGATGAGCGAATAGGCCTTATTTTTCCAAAGGCTTCTCCAGGCTATTGTAAAGTAGTTTTTTAGCATGTTTTACGACAATGTGATAGTGGATAAAAGTAAATCAAACTAAAATAGTGGAATTATGCGCCGGCGGTAAAACATTTAACACTAATTAACCTAAATGTTAAAACACCATTTCCTCCACCACTACCGGCTCATTAAAATTGCTGTACCGCAGCCACTTTGGCGTTACCTTAAAGTGAACCAATCCTGCCCAGGTTTCGGCGCGTTCCCGCCCGTCGGGATATGCCTTGTAATAAACTTCCCGGTAACAGTCGTCTTCCGGTCCGGCAAGTTCAGTGGCAATACCTTCATATTGAACGGTCGTTTCATCATCCCAGCCAATTACCAGCGCTACCCTTGGGTTTTGCAAAAGGTTTTCGTACTTACGGGAAGTTTTTACCGTATCAAATACAAGCTCCAATTCCGCCGAAACTGCAAAGCCAACTAAGGCCGATTGAGGTTTATTGTGTGCAGAAACGGTTGATAAGACAGCCAATTTATGCTGTTTTATAAAATCGTAAACTTGATCTTTAGTCATCGCTTAAGGGTTTTTTTAATCGCGGCAGCAACAAAAAACTGGTTTTACAAGGTTTGAATTTACCCAAATAAATTATCTTTATCGCATGTTCAACACCATAAACCTCAGGCGCCTGGTTTTCGCCGGCGTGCTCCTGTTAGCCTTTACCAGTTTAAAAGCACAAACTGTAAAACCTGCATTTAAGCAATTGATCATTGCTGATTATAAAGTCGACACGATCAAAGGCCATCAGGAACTCGCCATAACCCGTTACCTCGAAATAAAAGAAACCGGGCAATTACATATAAAGGCAGTTTATAGTTATGACAATAGTATCGTCGATAGTACTTATCAATTGCCGGATGCCGAACTGTCAGCGTTGAATAAGATACTCGGAAGAGGCCTTCCCTTGAAAACATATATGATCACCGAAAAAGATCCACCGGGCGCCACATTTGGCGGCTCGCTGGTTTATATCACCTGCACCTATACCAACGGAAACACCGAAAACTTTATATGGGTTTATCCTTTTATGGACGCTAACTTTAACGCAGCATTTGCTTTCAGGCTAAAGTGGCCGCGTAACAAAACCGCTTCAGGCAAAAAAATAATCGATCTGCCATTGGAGGCAGGCATACTTAAAATGCACAATGCCTGCACCTACCTGCCCAGGATGAACGACCGCCACCCGCCAACTGTCCGCGAACTTAAGGTTGCCGATCCAGCCGCCAAACAATAGTTGATAATTATAACCTGTGTTAACAATTATTTAACCTAAAACATTTCGGCATACAGCTAATTCTTTTTACGTTTGAATTTTTTGTTAGTGTAACTTCTAATATATTTTGAATATTTAGAATGTTACGCGTCGACAGCAGTAAACCTTGCCAGATCATTTATGCCATTGCCCGGCATGAATACTTGTCGTACGTTATTGAGCCTCACATCGTTCAGTTAAATCCCAACGGCGAATTTTCCTTAACCCACCAGCGTTTATTCTCCAATACGGCGAAGGAATTTTCGCATTGCCTGGATGAGGTCGACCTGAAACTGGTAAAACTTTTGGAAGAAATGGAGCAGGGCAACCTGATCAAAAAGTTTCATAAAAAAGCCATCAGGCCCTTCGAGTTCTTCACCAAAGTTTTCAACGAACAGCTTTTTGACACCATCCGCCCAAAAATTGAAAAAAGGATGGCTGAGGCGCTGGCGCTGCTCAACAATAAGGGTCTTTACCTGATGAGTAAAGAGGGCTATCCTGCCGAACGTAAATTACATATCGCGACCGAAGCGGCTACGGTACTTTTTCATTTCAGGCGCGATGAGCAGGAGATCAGGTATTTCCCCACGATCAAATACCAGGGCATGCGCATTGAGTTCATGTTTAAAAATGCCGAGATCATCTGCAACCACCCGGCCTGGATGCTGCTTGACGATACGCTTTATTATTTTGAGAAAGAAATTGAAGGCAAAAAGCTGCTGCCCTTCCTTAACAAACGCTATATCGCTATCCCCCGATCATCGGAGCGCTCCTACTTTGAAAAATTTGTTGCGCCTTTGATCGAGAAGCACCATGTTTACGCCGAAGGTTTTATCATAAATACCGAAAAATATGATGCTCAGCCGGTATTGAGGCCGATATATGTCGAGGGGGGCACCTCGCAGTTGCAGCTTTATTTTAAATATGCAGGCTATTTATTCGCCTATGGCGACGAAAGACACGTTTCGGTGCGTATGGAAAATGAGGGTGACAATTACACCTTTCACCGTATCAAACGCTCGGTAAATTGGGAAAAAGGTAAATTCCACTGGCTGGAGGCGCACGGACTAAAAACGGCTTCTTCGCTTTTTAAGAATTTGGAGGTTGATATTGCTGATGAAGAAGACGAGCGCTCCCTTTCGATATTTGAGTGGATAAACCAGCATTTTGACGAGCTGGCCAGCGAGGATTTTATCATCGAGCAGCCCGACAACACCAGCCAAAAGCGCTACGTATTCGGCAATACGAAGATCGACCTGGAAATCAGCGAGCACAACGACTGGTTCGACATCAATGCAGTGGTTTGTTTTGGCGCCTATCGCATTCCCTTTATCCAGCTAAAACACCATATCCTTAACCACATCAAGGAGTTTGTGCTGCCCTCGGGCGAGATTGCCGTAATCCCTGAAAAATGGTTTTCGCAGTATGGCAACTTGCTGCATTTCAGCGAAGGCAAAAACGATATCCGGCTGCGCCGTTACCACATCGGCCTGGTTGATGACCTGGCCAGCGGCGAGATGGCGGGCGTAACCATTAGCCGCAAGCTGCAAAAGTTAACCAGCTTTGAAGAATTGGAAGATGTTGACATGCCGCAAAACTTTAACGGGCATTTAAGGCCGTATCAAAAGGCTGGCTATAACTGGTTTCACTTTTTGAAGAACTACCATTTCGGCGGCTGCCTGGCGGATGACATGGGCCTGGGTAAAACCATCCAGACACTGGCCCTGCTGCAAAAAAACAAGGAAGACATCGAGGCCGCCGGCAGCAAAACAACCTCGCTGGCCATTATGCCCACCTCGCTGATCTATAACTGGCTGAACGAGGCCAAAAAATTTGCCCCGCAATTAAGGCTGATGGTGCACACCGGAACCTTCCGCTATAAATCGCCGGATGTTTTTGCTAATTACGACCTGGTGATCACTACCTATGGTATAAGCCGCATTGATATCGACTTATTGCAATCGTTCTTTTTTGATTATATCATTTTGGACGAAAGCCAGAACATCAAAAACGCTTCATCCAAGTCCTTCCAGGCGGTAAAGCAACTCAAATCGCGCTTTAAGCTGATACTGAGCGGCACACCCGTGGAAAACTCGGTGAATGATTTATGGACACAAATGTCATTTATCAACCCGGGCCTGCTCGGCGCACAGCAATTTTTTCAGAACGAGTTTGTAGCGCCGATAGAAAAGAAAAAGGATGAAGACAAAGCCCGCAAGCTGCAGGCTATAATAAAACCATTCGTATTGCGGCGCACCAAGGAGCAGGTGGCCCCCGAGCTGCCGCCAAAGACCGAGAACCTGTTCTACTGCAAAATGAGCGAGGAACAGTCTGCTGTTTATGAAGAAATAAAATCGGAATACCGGAACCAGTTACTGCTTGCGCTCGAAGATGGTTCCTTTCCCAAAAAACATATACAGGTGCTGCAGGGGCTGATAAAACTGCGGCAAATAGCCAATCACCCGCTGATGATCGACAGCGCCTATGAGGGAGATTCGGGCAAGTTTGAGAACGTGGTTTATACGCTTAAAAACGTGCTCGACGGCGGCCACAAGGTGCTAATATTCTCGCAGTTCGTACGCCAGTTAAACATCTACCGCCAGTATTTCGATGAGGAAAATATCCCCTATGCCTACCTTGACGGCAGCACCCAAAACCGCGGCGACGTGGTAAAACAATTCCAGGAGGACCCCAAAACCCGGGTGTTTTTAATATCGATAAAAGCCGGGGGCGTGGGCCTTAACCTAACTGAAGCTGATTACGTTTTCATCCTCGACCCGTGGTGGAACCCCGCGGTTGAACAACAGGCCATCGACCGTACCCATCGGATCGGCCAAACCAAAAACGTGTTTATCTACAAATTCATCACCAAAGATTCCGTCGAGGAAAAAATACTGGCCCTGCAGCAGCGTAAGCTAAGCGTTGCCCGGGCGCTCATCACTACAGAGGAAAGCTTTATTAAATCGCTTTCGGTGGAGGATATTAAGGAGATTTTGGGGTAAGATGATTTCGGAAAACGCAGGAAAAGCAAATCGGTTTATTTGTCCATTTCGCTGTCCATTTCGCAACAACACACCAGCGACTATTTGTATTTAGTTGATTTTCAAATACTTGCATTTTTCAATAGTTTTTATATGCCGTATCTATCTAATAATCAGCCAATTTCTATTCCCCGTCCCGCAGGTTCCTCTGCGAGAGAACCTGCGGGGGCGTTAACTTGGTATTGTTTAGTCAATTCCAAGCTTTTTATGCATTGCGTGCCATTCTTTTCCAAATTTTCCGTCCCCGCAGGTTCTCTCGCAGAGGAACCTGCGCTGTATGATTAGATGGAATAAAATGCTTTTTTTTATCCTACATCGATACTCACCCACGAAATAAATGAAGATGCTAAGTTTGGTTTCCTGCCCCAAATAACAGGCTCCGATCTGGCACGCGGCGCAGGTTCCTCTGCGAGAGAACCTGCGGGGACATTAAAGTCGTTTCAATACTCTCTAAAATAAGCATTATAAACAATCAATGCCACCAGATTCAGCACAAACACAATGATCGATAAATAAAATATTCGTTTCCCGTGCCTCCTATCTTTTTCGCTGTAACCATAAACCCTTTCTCCATCCGGCAAGGTTTTCTTAAACGACCGAAGGTACCAGCCGATGAAAAGCCCGATCACACAAATAAACAAAGGCAAAACTATATTGGTAAATGCAATTACATAGCCAACAGTAACCCAAAAAGTCTGGGGCGGTTCGTGCACTTTTAGCTCATGTATCCTTTCTTCATATATCTTTTCGATGGTCTCTTCGCTCAACGCCTTGCCTCTGTCAGCAAGTATTTTCCTTCTCAATACCACGTCAAAAGCGCTCCACTCATCGGCTTTCGTAACTACTTCCATCAGTTCGTCGTCGGTAAAGCCAAACAAGTAATAATCCGCCTCAACACCTTCGACGTTCTGCGTTTCGTGGTTCTCCAGCAATTCTCTTACAAGTTCAAAATCTTCGCCTTTTATCTTAACGGCATACTCTTTTTTTGCGTTGCTCAACACAAAGGAGGGATCGAAATTAAAGGACTGTTCTTCCACCTGGTAAGGTATTACGTTTTCTTCCAGCAGATCGGTCAGTTCTTCGGCCAGTGCGATGTCGTCAAATTTTTGATAGGTAATAAATTCAGGTTCCATGCATTTTTGCAATATCAGTTTGCCTCGTTAGATATGTTACCTTTCGCCGATGAGCCCCAACCCTCTCTTTTGAATCGCAAATAACTAATGTAAAATCCTATAAATAATCCTAAAACCATAAAAAAGCTGTCTACCATGTAGGTTATTCCACTATTATAGGAATCTGGATTGGCAAAATAATAATAAATACTATGTGCCAAAACGAAAACAACCCAACCCATGGCAACATATTTTTTAGAAGAAGGAACAAACCAGCACGACAAGAAAATTAGTAATGCGTTTGTGACAGCCCCCTCTGCAACGTTGTTGATACGATTAATTTGCGGATGCTGAATTGCATAATTATATAATATCGATTCAAACAAAGATTTCCAGCACCAATCAAATATAAAGGCAAGGGTGATTGCCAATGGCAGGCCGAAAATCCATCTAAGAGCGTTCATTATTTGATCTTTGAGTATTTAACTGAGTAAATCTTTAGGCTGCTTGTCTCTTCTTTAGATTCCGCCGGCACTGGCTAATGTAATATTTATTTTTCAAACAAATTCCCCTATTTTTGGTTCTTCCAACATTTTAAAATCCCCCGGATTTACACTCAAAAAAAATACCATGAAAAGAACCTTCATTTTATTACTGGCCCTGTTTACAGGCGCCTCCGCTTTCGCGCAAAGCAAAATGGCTTGCTGCGCCAACCCATCAGCCACACAAAAATTTGCCATGCTGGCCTCCGACAAAAAATTTGTGCTTTCCCACCCGATACCTAAAAAATTTCATTTTCAAAGCACTATCGGCAAAGCCACTACCTACAAATGCGCCGATGGCAAGGATGCCGATGCCTTTGTTTTTATGGCCAAAAAGAAAACCAATAACTACCTGCTTGTAGTGCATGAGTGGTGGGGATTGAACGACTGGATAAAAAAGGTATCAGAGCAATTATACAATGATCTTGGCGATGTAAACATCATCGACCTTGACCTTTACGACGGCCAGGTGGCCACGACCCGCGAAGACGCCGGCAAATTTATGCAGGGCGTAAAGGAAGACAGGGCCAAAGCCATCATTAACGGCGCTATTGCTTACGCCGGCCCCAATGCCCGGATTGCTACCATCGGCTGGTGCTTCGGCGGCGGCTGGAGCCTGCAAACCGCGCTGTTAGCCGGCAAACAGGCCATCGCCTGCGTAATGTATTATGGTATGCCCGAACAGGACGTTAATAAATTAAAAACCCTTAATTGCGATGTATTGGGCAATTTTGCCGCAAAAGACGGATGGATAAACCCCAAAGTTGTTGCCAAATTCCAGGACGATATGAAAGCCGCAGGCAAAAACGTCACCGTACACGAATTTGACGCCGACCACGGCTTCGCCAACCCCAGCAACCCGATATACAATAGCGCTGCAACTACCGAGGCGTATGGTTATACGTTGGCATTTTTGAAACCACGGCTTCGTTAGAAGAATTTCGGATTTCGGATGTTCGATTTCGGATTTATTTTGATTTCGGATTTCGGATGTTCGATTTCGGATTTATTTTTTATTTATGATTTAGTTTTATTTTAGAGTTTTAAATCTAAAATAATCATGGACAAAATAGAATTAAAACGCAGGACGCAACGATTTGCGATCGACGTTATTAAGTTCGTCGAACAAATCAAAATAGCCGTTCTCTAAATGTTTTGGTTAATCAACTATTGCGATGCTCATCATCAGTCGGAGCTAATTACCGGTCAGCGTGTAAAGGAAAATCCACTGCCGACTTTATTAATAAGATTGTAATTGTTGAAGAGGAAGCCGACGAATCGATTTACTGGCTGGAGTTAATGGAAGAATCAGGCCTGGTGGATTTGAAAGCTATATTTCCGTTGAAAAAAGAAGCTAATGAACTTACCGCCATATTTACCGCAATAGGTAAAACCGCCAAGGAAAATCAACGCAACAATAAATCAGAAGTAAAAAAATAAAAAATTCTTAATTCCGAAATCGAACATCCGAAATCCGAAATCATTAACATTGCATAAAAATCTACCTTTTGACAATACGCTCAAAAAAACTGCTCTCCTACCTCATTAAACTGGGCATCCTGGCGCTGGCTTTCTGGTTTATCTATCAGCGTATTACCAAGTATAATGATAGCCTGCACAAGTTTTCCGTTCTCGTTTCGCACATCGGCCGTACACGGGTAGTTGTCACTGTTGTGCTGGTCTTCCTGTTCATGCTGGTCAATTGGATACTGGAATCGTTAAAATGGCGATACCTGGCGAAGTCGCTGGCGCCGATAACGGTATGGCAGGCTATCGAATCTGTTTTTTGCGGCTTAACCTGGGCCATTTTTACGCCCAACCGCTTTGGCGAATATGGCGGCAGGGTGATGTATTTACCCCGGCGAAGGCGTATTCACGGCGTATTTGCTATGGCGGTTGGCTCGTTCGGTCAAAACGTGGTAACCAATGTACTCGGGTCTATCGCCATTATATGGTTTGTCATCTCGTTTACACATCTTCAAACCTGGCTAATAGCATTTATCGTTTTATCTGCACTGGGTTTTATGGCTTTTATGCTTATTTTTTATTTTAATATCAAATGGCTGGTATCCCTGCTTAACCGGGTTAAATTCTTGCGAAAGTTTCACCGTTTTTTTGATATTATGGGCAATTACAGGTTTAGCGAGCTGTTAAAGATCATGTGGTTTTGCCTGGCGCGGTTCTTCGTCTTCAGCTTTCAGTATTACCTCATTATGCACTTGCTTATACCTCAAATGCCGGTATTGCCTATGGCGTTCATGCTGTTCGTTTTTTTCTTTATCCAATCGGCCATGCCATCGCAGGATATTATCGACCTTGGCGTACGAAGCGTTACCGCCGACATGCTGTTCGGCTACCTCACCAATCAGCACATTGCTATCATCGTGTCGGTTTCGCTTATTTATATCGTTAATATCGTTATTCCGGCTATCTTAGGCTCGGTTTTCGTTTTAAATCTAAAATTCTTTGATCGCACTGCTTAGCATATTTTTTTTGCTGCTTACGACGTTATTTACCGTCGTCATCGCTTTCCTGATCATCGGCTGGGGCCTGGTCAAAAAACCCCGGGTTAAAACGTCGGGCCATATCACGCGGGTAACCATCCTGATCGCGGCGCGCAACGAAGAGGAAAAGATACATCTTACCATTGAAGACATCCTGGCACAGGATTACTCAAAAGAACTCACCGAGATCATCATCGCCGACGACCACTCTACCGACCGAACCTCGGCCATCATAAAAAGTTATGCCGGCCGGGGGGTAAAACTGCTGCAGCTGAATGAAGACAAACCGCTAAACTCCTATAAAAAAAAGGCGATAGGCCTGGCTATCGGCATGTCAACCGGCGACCTGATGGTAGCCACCGATGCCGACTGCCGCATGGGCGGCAAATGGCTGTCAACCATTGTGGGTTACTTTGAGGCAAATCAGCCCTATATGATCTCTTCGCCCGTGAGCTATTTTGAAGAAAAATCGTTGTTTGAGCGCATGCAGACGCTGGAGTTTTATACGCTTATCGCTACCGGTGCGGCCTTTATCGGCCACAACCATGCTTCTACCTGCAATGGCGCCAACCTGGCCTACCGAAAAGATATATTTTACGAAGTAGGCGGTTTCATGGGCATCGACGACCTGGCCTCGGGTGATGACGAACTGCTGCTGCAAAAGGTAGCTGCACGCTTCCCTGGCAAGATCGGTTTTTTAAAATCCTTCGACGCCATCGTTTACACCCACGCCAAACACAATCTGAAGGAGTTTTTACAACAAAGACGCCGCTGGGCTTCCAAATCGGTAAAATACAAGGATAAAAAAGTAGTGGCAGTGGTAGTAGGCCTTTGGCTGTTCAATGTTTCGGTGGGGGTAAACTTATTGCTGGGTTTCTACAACAACGTTTTTTTCGAAATCTGTGCCGGGCAGCTGCTATTGATGGCCCTGCTCGAGCTGATTTTATTATGGCCTGTGACCAGCTTTTTTAAGCGGCGCAGCTTGCTGGTGCTTATCCCTATTTCAATTCCGCTTTATGTTACCTATTTCATTTATATTGGCCTCATCGGCAACAAAGGCAAATATTTGTGGAAAGGGAGGATGGTAAGATAGTCAGCAGTGAGTAGTGAATGGTCAGTGATCATTTTACTCAAAACTGACCATTCACTACTCACCATTCACTACTCACCACTCACAAAAATTCACGATCTTAGCCAAAAACAAAAATTGACTGATCTTAGCCCCGCACAGCGTACCTGGAAAGTATTCAAACGCAATAAAATTGCCGTTGCCGGGCTGCTTTTCATCATTTTTATTACGCTCGTGGCTATACTGGGTTATTTAATAATGCCCGATTCTACCCCCGATGCCAATAACATGACCATCCAGCTTAGCATCAAAAAGCCAGGGTCAGGATTTATGATGCTCCGGCTCCGAAAGACGGAGCCCGTGGATACCTTCAATATTTTTCATAAAATGCTTTTTGGCCAGCCGTCGTTTTATACCGATATCCCCATAACCAGCTATCGCGCCACGAAGGATTCGATCTACATAGAAACTTATGTAAGCGCCGAGGATAAACCGGAACCAATGGCTTACTACACCCCAAAAGGCGGCGAATTCGGTGATGATGCTCCTCCGCCAGGAGGCTGGGGCGTTGTCCATAAAACCTTTTTGCTGGGTACTGATGTCTATGGCCGCGACCTGCTAAGCCGGCTTATATTGGGTTCCAGGATTTCGCTGGCGGTTGGTTTGATGTCTGTCATCATTAGCATGCTGCTGGGGGTAACCATCGGCGCCATGGCCGGCTACTTTGGCGGCTGGATTGATGCGGCGTTCAGCTGGCTGATGAACATCCTGTGGTCGCTTCCGGCATTGCTGCTGGTAATTGCCATATCTTTTGCCCTGGGCAAGGGGTTATGGCAAATATTTATTGCTGTGGGCTTGTCCATGTGGGTAGAGGTTGCGCGCCTGGTACGCGGACAGGTGCTCAGCCTGAAACAGGTTGAATACGTGGAGGCGGCGCGGTCGCTGGGGTTTAATAATACCCGCATCATTACGCGTCATATTTTGCCAAACATTATCGGCCCTATACTTGTTCTTGCTTCATCAAACTTTGCGTCGGCAATTTTGCTCGAAGCGGGCCTGAGCTTTTTAGGATTCGGTGCACAGCCCCCGATGCCCACCTGGGGGAGCATGATCAAAGAGCATTACGGGTATATCGTTATGGATTCGGCCTACCTGGCTATCATGCCGGGCCTGGCAATTATGCTGCTGGTGTACGCATTTAATCTGGTTACGGTAGGCTTAAGAGATGCTTTTGACATAAAATCACAAAGCACCCGCATTTAAAGAAAAAATATATTTATTTTAGGCAATCCCTTTTTAACTACTAATGCCAGGTATTGACGAAATTTCAGCCGAGGACGAGTTGATTCGCCTGTTGCTCAAAAGGCAAACGGAGTTAAACGCGTTATTGGAAGTTACTCAAGCAATTAACAAGGACACGCGCACCCCGGTATTGATACAAATGCTGCAGGTGATATTAAAGAGTTACCTGCAGGTGGGCAAGCTCCGCTTTTTAATTGAAAAAGAAGAAAGCTACGTTTTGCTCTCCAAATACGGCGGAGAAATCGAATCCGTTGGCGCCCTGCATACCGCCTGCCTTAAATTAAGCAAAATAAAATGGCCCACACCGCTCGCCGGTCACGAGGATGAGGTGCTTAACAAGTATGATTATTTTATCCCCATTTATCACAAAAAACGGGCATCGGCCTTTGCGCTCATCGGCGATTTTAATACCTCCGGCGAGCTGCTTAACAACGATCTCAACTTTATACAAACCGTGATCAATGTGATTGTGGTTGCACTTGAGAACAAAAAGCTTTTTAAGGAACGCCTGGAAGCCGAACGCTTTCAGCGCGAAATGGAGTTGGCCGCAGAGGTGCAAAACATGCTCATTCCCTTAAAAGTTTACAAAGATCACAGCGTTGAGGTAAGCGCCCGTTATATCCCCCACCAAAACATCGGCGGCGATTATTTTGATTTTATCCGGCTGAATAAACATGAGTTGCTTTGGTGCATTGCCGATGTCTCCGGCAAAGGAATTTCGGCGGCCTTGCTGATGGCTAATTTCCAGGCCAGCTTACGGGCATGGGCGGCAGTTGAGGAAGATTTGACCAATATTGTCGACCGCCTAAATAAAATCGTAGTGGATAATACCAAGGGTGAGCGTTTTATCACGCTCTTTGTGGCCAAATACAACGAAAAGACAAGAAAGCTCAACTATATCAATGCCGGCCACAATGCTACCATCCTTTTTTCGGACGGCGAAACAACCACCCTGAAGCTGGGCACCACCATGATCGGCATTTTTGATGACCTGCCCTTCATCAACCAGGGTGAAATTGATGTGGAACCCGGTACCCTGATCGTAAACTACACGGACGGCCTGCTCGACCACGAATACCACAGCAATAAAACCTGGGGCGAAGAAAGCCTTATCGAATTTACCCAAAAACATGGGCACCTGTCGCCCGACGAGTTTAACCAGCTATTAATGGACCACATCAAACTGGTGATAAAAGGAAAGCCGATAGATGATGTGACGCTGCTGACGCTGAGGATATTTTAAAAATCGTAGAGACGCGATACATCGCGTCTCCCGCTGACAGGTAACAAACAATTGGCGTCTATTGCATGCGGGAGACGCAAAATATTGCGTCTCTACGTTTTAAAACAACTCCAGCTGCGGATCAGTAACCCGGAAGGTACGGCGATGATACGGTGTATAACCGATCTTTATAACGGTTTCGCGGTGTTTTATGGTAGGATAGCCTTTGTTTTGATGCCAGTCGTACTCCGGGTGCTCAGCCGCGATCTGTTTCATATAATCATCCCGGTAAGTTTTGGCTAAGATAGAAGCGGCAGCGATACTGAGATATTTGGCATCACCTTCTACAATACAGTGATGGGGTGTTTTTTTATATTTATTAAACCGGTTGCCATCGATGATCAGGAACTGCGGTTCAACCGACAATTTTTCGATTGCCCGGTGCATGGCCAGGAAGGATGCATTTAAGATGTTGATCTTGTCAATCTCCGTATTGTCAACTAATGCCACCGCCCAGGCCAACGCCCGCAGTTCAATCTCGGGACGAAGCTGATATCTGATCTCCTCCGTCAGTTGTTTCGAGTCGTTGAGCAATTCATGTTCAAAATCATGGGGCAATATTACCGCCGCCGCAAATACCGGCCCGGCCAGGCAGCCGCGTCCGGCTTCATCACAACCGGCTTCAATCAATTCGTACTGGTATCGGCCCAACAACATCCCGCAAATATAAATGGCAGCTGCTTTTAATTTAAGCGACCGGAACAAGTTGTGGAAAAGTAAACCGCGCAAATCATAAATAACGCCGCGTACTTAAGGAAACCTCGAGATTCAGCCCCCTCTAATCCCGCACGTGCGGGACTTTAGCTTCGTTTACGGCGCTTTTTTTAAGTCCTCCCTACCGCGGAGGATGGGTGAGGGCTTCGCCGTTCAGGAGGGATTCCCTTAAGTAAACGGCATTAAAGCATAAATAACGCCGTTTACAGATATTAGTTTGCCTCAAAAGCAGCCTCAATATCAATATAACTTTGTGGCCTCTGTGCCTCCTTTGTGCGCTCCGTGTTAAAAAATCAAAGCTCGGTTTCACCCAACTTTGTAATCTTTCCATCAAAATCCGACTCCAGTTTTGCCGATTGCCCCAAATCGCTATTTTTGTTGGAAACCAATTGCCCTTGAAGATATTATTTTTAACCCATCGTGTACCGTTCCCGCAAAACGGCGGGTACCCCATCGTGGTTTGCAATACGATAAGGGGTTTGGTTAATATGGGGCATGAGGTTTCGCTGGTAGCGCTGAATGCAAAAAAAAATCATCATGAGTTTAGCGAAGACGACAAGCAATTACTGTCGAAAATAAATTATCGTGCATTCGATATCGACACAAACGTTTCCGTACTGGAAGTGGCGATCAATCTCCTCAGCAAAACATCTTTCAATATCGACAGGTACTACGATGCCGAATTTGAACGCCTGCTTATTCATGAGCTAAGGAAAAGCAATTTCGATATCATTCAGTTCGAGGGCCTGATGGTTTCGCTCTACCTGAATGCTGTGCGCAAAAACTCGAAGGCAAAGCTTGTCTATCGCCTGCATAATATCGAAAACCAGATATGGCAGCGGCTCTCGATGCAAAAGACCGACCCGTTTAAAAAGTCGTACCTGAAAATGCACGCCAAGCGCATAAAAAATTATGAGCTGAAACAGTTGAATAATTTTGACGCCATAGCCGTATTTACCTCTCAGGACAAAGGTACCTTGCTGGAGTATGGTGTTAAAATCCCGATAGCGGTATTGCCGCTGGGCATCAACCTCGATCTTTACAATCCCGACCCGGCAAAAACAGATTACCCCAGCCTGTTCTTTTTAGGCTCGCTGGATTGGCTGCCTAACCGCGAAGGAATGGAGTGGTTTTTGGAGAACTTTGTACATGACCTGACCGAAGGCGACCTGCGCGTACGCTTTTATGTAGCCGGGAACGACATCCCCGACAGCTTTGACGATTTTGAGGTTATGGGCAAGATATTTATCCAGGGCGAAGTAGACGATGCACTGGAGTTTATTAATAGTAAGGCGATTATGATCGTTCCGCTCTTGTCGGGCGGCGGCATGCGGGTTAAGATAGTGGAGGGCATGGCGATGCAAAAGTGTATTATCTCCACCAACCTGGGTGCGGAAGGCATTCATTTTGAAGATGGCGTGAACATGCTCATCGCCAATAACCAGGAGGAATTTTACGATGCCATCCACCGCTGCATTACGGACGAAGAATACTGCAAACAAATTGGCTTTAACGCCCGCAAACTGGTAGAAGAGCAACACGACGCCAATAAAGTGACAAGGAATTTGGTGGATTTTTATGACACTGTTGTCTGAACACGATTGGAGAGATTTGAAAGATATTAAAGATTCGAAGCACCTTAAAAAATCCTTCAAATCTTTTAAATCCATAACACGATTTATAAGATTTGAAAGATTTCATGGATGTAAGACACGCTACAGAATCCTTCGAATCTTTCAAATCTTATAAATCGTGTCATAAATCGTGTTAGCTTTGCGCCAATGAAGAATACCGCTTTAACTGATATCCATATAAAACTTGGCGCCAAAATGGTGCCCTTCGCCGGTTACAATATGCCGGTGCAATACGTTGGTATTAATGCCGAGCACGAAACGGTGCGCAATGGCGTAGGCGTGTTTGATGTGAGCCACATGGGTGAATTTATTATAAGGGGCGAACACGCGCTCGATCTGATCCAGCGCGTAACCAGCAATGATGCTTCGAAATTATATGACGGAAAGGTGCAATATTCCTGCCTGCCCAATAAGGACGGCGGTATAGTTGATGATTTGCTGGTTTACCGCCTAGACGAAAAAACCTATATGCTGGTGGTTAATGCCTCCAATATCGAAAAAGACTGGGATTGGATATCCGCCTTCAATACGTTTGGCGCGGAGATGAAAAACATTTCTGACAAAACATCCTTGCTGGCCGTGCAAGGCCCGAAAGCTGCCGAGGCTTTACAAAGCCTGACCGACATCGACCTGGCCTCAATGGAATATTACACCTTCAAGAAAGGAAAATTCGCGGGCCTTGATAATATACTGGTATCGGCCACAGGTTATACCGGCGCAGGTGGTTTTGAAATTTATTTTGAGAACAGCCAGGCCGAACACATCTGGAATGCTATTTTCAAAGCGGGCGAACCGTTCGGCATGAAACCCATCGGCCTGGGCGCCCGTGATACCTTGCGTTTGGAAATGGGCTTTTGCCTTTATGGCAATGATATCGACGACACCACGTCGCCGCTCGAAGCCGGTTTAGGCTGGGTAACCAAATTCAGCAAGGAGTTCACCAATTCAGCAGCCCTGCAGCAGCAAAAGCAGGAAGGTATAAAACGCAGATTGGTTGGGATTGAAATGATCGACCGCGGCATACCGCGCCATGATTACCCCATTGTGGATGCCGAAGGCAATAACATCGGCCGTGTAACTTCGGGCACACAATCGCCCAGCCTTCAAAAAGCCATCGGTATGGGCTATGTAAAAACCGAATTCGCCAAAGAAGGCACGGAGATCTATATCAGCATCCGCGATAACAAGGTTAAGGCAAAAGTGGTTAAGCCGCCGTTTACCGCTTAGTTTATTGGTTCACTGGTTCATTAGTTCATTGGTGCCTGCGTATTTTAAATAAAAAGAACTAACGAACGCTGTCCTACCAATAAACTAATGAACCAATGAACCAATGAACAACCTCGACGTCTGCCTCTCCCCCGCGCTCATTCCACTTTATAATGTGGAGGATTATATCGTTGTGATCGTTGATATTTTCAGGGCTACTTCATCCATTTGTTATGGCATTGAAAACGGTGCAACGGCTATCATCCCGGTTTCACAGGTTGAAGAATGTGCAGCCTATGCAGAAAAAGGCCTCGACTACCTATTGGCAGCGGAACGCGACGGCAAGGTTGTCGATGGCTTTGATTTTGGTAATTCGCCATTTTCCTACACTAAAGACAAAGTTGCAGGCAAAACCATCGTATTAACCACAACGAATGGCACACATGCCCTGCATTTGAGCCGTGGCGCAAAAAAGATCGTGATCGGCTCGTTTTTGAATCTGACCTCGCTTTGCAACTGGCTGAAAGCCCAAAACGACAACATCCTTTTAGTTTGCGCAGGATGGAAAAACAATTTCAACCTGGAAGATACCCTTTTCGCCGGCGCAGTTGTTGATCAATTACAGGGGCTCAATTATAAACCCGATGATGCCGCCATCGCCGCCAATGACTTGTACCAAATCGGCAAATACGATATCAACGGCTATCTCAAAAAAACATCCCACAGCGAACGTTTGAAAAAGCTCGGGATCGAAAAAGACATTGAGTTTTGCCTGCACGTGGATCTGACCACAGCTATTCCGGTGTTGGACGGCGAACGGCTGGTCAGGTTAATTTGATACAGGTGTTTCAGTTCGCTTTCTCCCTTTCCACCAACGTCTAATCATCGGGAAACAAATGAGCAGCAACAAGGTGAGCGGCCAAATTGAAATAAGGCCAAAGAACAGGTTCTGGAGTGCCCCCCAACCGTCGCCAAAAGCGCCTTTAAACCGCGACCAGATCGAATTATCGCTCTCCTGCGCAACCTGTTGCGTATAAAAAACTAAGTTGAGCGAGCCGAGTTCAGTTTGCCTGCTTAGATAGTTTAATACGCCCTGTGTCGAGTCTATCTGCGTGCGTATTTCCGTTACCTTCGACTCAATTTCAAGCATGTCGCTTATTTTGCCGGCTTTTTTTAACATGCCCAGGTAGGTATCTTCCAAAACTTTGGCGTTTGCCAGTCGCGCTTTAACGTCGATAAATTCCGTCGTTACATCTTTAACGCTGATATCTTTCACATCGATTTTTCGGGCGCCTGATGATACCGAATCCAACAAGCGGTCGAAATTTTTTGCGGGGATGCGCAATTTTAATACATACTCGGTTCGGGAGCCATTCTCGTTGCTTTGATTTTCTTCAGCAACATAGCCGCCCAAACTTTTTACAGAAAGAAGGATTTTTTTTCGCGCCCTGTCCAGGTTTTCAACTTCAAAGTTCATCTCGCCTGTTTTGATTACCTTTTTGCCGGTATCTGCTTCGGCTTTTTCAGTGTTACCCATTGGCGGCGCCATGGCAAGATCTTCAACAACCGGCGCTTTTTCGAGCGCTACTGCTGTTACAACTTCTTTTGGGCTGGAATGTCCGCATGCGCTTAACAACACGCAAGGAACAAGGAGGATTAATAATGTTCTCATGTTCAAGATTTTTTGGTACTCTTAAGACGCAAAAAATCTAACATTATTGCAACAAAGTTGCATTATTTTAATTTTTCATTATTCTGATGTCTTTCGGCATCGCGAATATTCTTCTTTTCAAGGTTTTTTTGAAGCGCATCAGTGAGGTCTACCCCCGTTTGGTTAGCCAAACAGATCAGCACAAAAAGAACATCTGCCATTTCATCAGCCAGGTTAACTTCGGTATCCGATTTTTTAAAAGATTGCTCACCATATTGCCGCGCCATAATGCGGGCCACCTCGCCAACTTCCTCCATTAAAATAGCGGTGTTGGTGAGTTCGTTGAAATAGCGTACGCCGGTGGTTTTTATCCAGGCGTCGATGGTTTGTTGGGCTTCTTCGATAGTCATTATTGACACTAATTTCACGAATTGTTTCGAATTGCACGAATTAATATCGTTTGTTAAAAAATTACTCGTTGATATTCTAATGAAGGCGCTCCGAAATCAATAACAATACCTAATCGTAGTCCCGACGCCTTTAGGTAATTCAACGTTTGTTTTAGATACGGCTCACCAATATAGTTGCCGATCTTGATTTCAAGTATTATTGCATCGTTAACAACGAAATCGGCAACAAAGAAATGTTTCAGTTTGTGTTCTTTGTAAGTAATTGTATACAGTTTCTCCCTTGTAAATTGGATCTCCAACTTCGCCAATTCTATTTCAAGCGCATCTTTATAAACCGATTCCTTAAAACCATGACCGAGTATTTTGTGCACTTCAAAACAAGCTCCGATAATTTTATAAGATTCTTCTTTAAATAGTATATCAGCCATAATTAACACTAATTTCCGTTAATTTAATCGAATTGCACGAATGAGCTACCAAACTATTTACAGATAATAGAATTCAATATTCTACTTCAAAAATTCGTGAAATTCGGAATAATTCGTCCAATTCGTATCAACTCAATTCGTGAAATTCGTCCTCATTCGCGAATTTTCGTGTCTATTATTATGGTAACCGGTCCGTCATTCACCAAACTCACTTTCATATCCGCACCAAATATCCCTACTTTGATCTTCTTTCCGGTCGCGCCTTCCAATGCCGCTATCATCTTCTCATAAAGCGGTATGGCCTTGTCAGGCCGCGCGGCGCGTATAAACGAAGGCCGGTTGCCCTTTTTTGTTTGAGCAAACAGCGTAAACTGCGAGATCAGCAAGATATCGCCGTTGATATCAGCAAGCGCTTTATTCATCAATCCGTTCTGATCGCCAAAAACGCGCAGGTTGGTTATCTTTTGGGCCAGCCATTGCAGATCGTCATCGGTATCGGCATCCTCGATTCCTAATAAAACTAAAAAACCCATCCCGATATTTCCGGTAACCAGCCCGTCAACCTTGCAATCTGCTTCTGAAACTCTTTGTATTACCGCTCTCATAATATTGACACGAATTGCACGAATTTAATCGAATTACACGAATGAGCTGCAAAACTGTTTGCGCTAACGTTTAAAATTTAAATTACCATCCTAAAATTCGTGAAATTCGAAATAATTCGTCCGATTCGCGTCAACTCATTTAAATTCGCCCCCACTATGACTATTAAAAGAGGTTTCACCACCACCATACTCCATTCCGACCGTCTTTCCAAACCCGAACACGGCGCACTGCATAAACCTATACACACCTCCGTAACCTTTGGTTATGATGAAGTGGAAGACTTGATCGAAGTTTTTCAAAACCGTAAAAAGGGTTATGCCTATTCCCGCCAGGGTAGTCCGACTGCCACAGCGCTTGAACATAAAATTACACAGATGGAGCATGGTATGGCTACCATTTGCTTCGCAACGGGGATGGCGGGCATTACCTCTACCATACTCGCCCTCATCAAAAAAGGCGACCATGTTCTGGCAAGTTCGTATCTGTTCGGTAATACCCGCAGTGTTTTCCAAACGTTTATCGATATCGGTATCGATATTACTTTTGTTGATGCCACTGCCATTGATAATGTCCGCGATGGATTAAAGCCGAACACCCGCCTGGTTTTTGTGGAAACCATTGCCAACCCTGCCACCCAAATAGCCGACCTCGAAAAGATCGGCGACCTTTGTACCAAAAAGGGCATCATTTATATGGTGGATAATACCATGACCTCGCCATACCTGTTCAACCCCATAAATGTGAAGGCGAGTTTGGTGATGAACTCGCTTACCAAGTACATCGGCGGCCACGGCAACGCCCTTGGCGGCAGCGTTACGGATACCGGGTTGTTCGACTGGACCAAATACCCCAATATTTTCGAAGGTTTTAAAAAACAGGTAGCGCCCGAAGCATTGGGCGTAACCCAGATCCGTAAAAAAGGCTTAAGGGATGCCGGCGGTACATTATCGCCGGAGGCGGCGCATACACTATCGGCCGGTTCGGAAACGCTGGCCTTACGCATGGAGCGCGCAAGCAACAATGCCTTCGCGTTGGCCACTTTTTTTGAAAACCATCCGCATATTAAAAAAGTAAATTATCCCGGCCTCGAATCGCATCCGCAGCACGCTTTGGCCAGCCATTTGTTTTTAAAATACGGGGCTTTGATGAGCATTGAGCTGGATGACAGCATCGATTGCTTCAAATTTCTGAATAAGCTAAAGCTGGTGATCAAATCGAGCAACCTTGGCGATACCCGCACATTAGCCATCCCTGTGGCGCATACCATCTTTAATGAATTGGGCCGCGAAAAACGCGCCGAAATGGGCATTGGTGAATCAATGATCAGACTTTCTGTTGGTATTGAGGATCTGGAGGATTTGCTGCATGATTTCAAGAGTGCGCTGGGGTAGGAGTCAGAGATTAGAGGCTGGTGATTAGAGATTAGTAGCCAGAACAATCGAAATTCAAGGAATTAGAAATGAATTTGCAAAACTGGAAGAAACTTCATTTGTTGCGTGGCCGCCAGAAACCTTCTTGCCAGTCAATGAATCGGGAGTCAGCTTTACAGGTTTAACCTGTTTCAAAGGTGTCCAGCCCAATCTGCCCCCTTTTGGGGTTTGTTTCTTTTTTACCTGTGTTGACATAACCGTTTATACAGATATAATTCTTCAACAATGTTTTACCAAATAAGTTATTTTTATATTACAAAGTTCTAAAAAATGACGGAAGAAATTATAAACTCGATAATTAATACAACCACAGAGATAAAAAACATCTCATCATTACCTAACCAACAAGGAATATATGCATTTTTTCTTGCTGAAACAGGTCATTTAGGAGAATTTGGTTCTTTTGGGCAAGTTATTTACGTCGGCCTTGCAGAAAAAAGTTTAAATAGTCGAGACATTAAAAGCCACTTGGCGAACGGGCAGACAGGATGGTCGTCTTTTAGGCGTTCGCTTAGTGCCATTCTTAAAGTGCAATTAAATTTGACTGCACAAAAGAGGGATAAGACTTCAACTAAACTTCGTCCCGATAAATACAAGTTCGATGAAGATGGAGAAAAGCGACTAACTCAATGGATGATAAAAAATCTTAAAATGGGCTTTTGGACAACCAATATACCATTGACTATAGATCAATTAAGAAAAGAAGAAGAAAATGTAATTCTCAAGCTTAAACCAACTTTGGATTTAGATAAAAGAACAAAGGAATTTAATTATTTGGCTCATAATTTAGACAACCTCAGAAAAGTATGCAGAGAAGAAGTCAAAAAGCTTAATAAAATTTAGACATACAACAGCACACTTTTTACATAGTATATTCACACTAGATGGCACACTTTCGAGTCAAGTCCAAATTGTGATTTAGATAGGCTGTTGGTTACTTATCAGATTAAGTATTCTGCCCTTATATAATCCGAAATCAATTCATCCCCTCGTCTCATTCCCGTGGTAAATACTCAGATAGCTGTCATAGCGGGACTGTGCGATCTCTCCACTTTCCACCGCTTCCAGCACCGCACATCCCGGTTCATTAATATGCCGGCAGTTGTGAAAACGGCAATCGTGCATACGGTCGCGCATTTCGGGGAAGAAGTGGCTAAGCTCCTGTTTTTCAATGTCGATAACGCCCAATTCTTTTATGCCCGGGGTATCGATGATAAAACCGCCTTCGGGCAGCTCAAACATTTCGGCAAAGGTGGTGGTATGCATGCCCTTGTCGCTCCAGTCGGATATTTCGTTGGTGCGTAAGGACAGGTCCGGCAGCAGCGCATTGATGAGGCTGGATTTACCCACCCCCGAGTGACCGGAAAACAATGTCACCTTATTACTAAGCAAGCCTTTCACCTGGTCGATATTTATTCCCTCCAACGCAGATACTTCATAGCAGGGATAACCGATATGCTGATAGATCGACATAAAATCTGCAAGTACCTCTATGCCTTCTTCACTAAAAAGATCAAGTTTATTAAAGATCAGTTTCGCCGGAATATCATAGGCTTCGGCCGTTACCAAAAACCGGTCGATAAAGCCAAGCGATGTGCGCGGCGAAGCCAATGTGACCACCAATACCGCCTGATCAAGATTAGCTGCTATAATTTGCGCCTGGCGGGAAAGATTGATGGATTTGCGGATGATATAATTTTTTCGCTGATGCAGGTTGGTGATTACGCCGGTGTCCTGGTCTGGTTCCATTTCAAAGTCTACAATATCGCCCACGGCCAGCGGGTTGGTGGTCACAATGCCTTTGATGCGGAAAATACCTTTTATACGGCAATCCACCCGCTGTCCATCATCTGTCTGAACGGTGTACCAGCTGCCGGTAGATTTTATAATTAGCCCTTGCATCAGACGGAAAGGATGGCTTGAATGCTGGTGTGTAAACGTGTAATATCGGGCCGATCGAGCATGCCTATCCTGGTTTTCAATCGCGATACATCGATTGCCCTAACCTGGTCACATAAAATATAAGATGTTTTTTGCAAGCCGTTTGCCACCGATGGCTGAACAGCTAAACGTATAAATGAAACGCCTGCCCTGGATTGCGATGATATGGAACATGTAATCACTGTTCTGTGCCCGGCGTTATTTAAAACGTCTGATTGTATGATCACAACAGGGCGGATTTTTCCCGGTTCGCTGCCAACGGAAGGGTCCAGGTCAGCAAACCATATTTCATGTTGTTTTTGATGCATTTTAAGCCTCTAAATGCTTTTGAAGGTCGTGTAGGGAAGCCAATTCAAATTCGTCCTTTAATTCCCGATCCGGATCGAAATCTTTTAGCAATTGTACTTCTCTTACAATTTGCTCTTCAAGTGCTTTTTTTGCCTGCCATTTATTATAGTGCTCTATTGCAATTTTTATATAATTCGATCTGCTTGTTCTTCCGGCCTTTACAAACCTATCGGTTTCCTCAAACAATTTATCGTCCAATTTTAACAAGACACTTTTCATATTACTATAATTATATATCAAAAATAGATATATTTTTTTATATACCCTCAATTTCGATGTTTTTTAAATCGAAAATCACCATGTCACCATTGAAATGACGCTTAGCCCTTACAGCGGATTTTAACTGCTTGTAGCTAACTGGATAAAAAATGAGTTTTTAACTGTTGCCGGGCCGGCATAGTGTCAGGTTAATTTGCTGACAAATTCATGTCGGTAAACGCATAAAAGAGATGTTAAGGCATTTGATCGACTTTTGTGTTAAATAATTGATTAACAGTTATTTAAAATATGGTTAACATTGAAATGTGTTAAGTTGTGTTAACCCTTATGTGTGATGGATGCACGCTATGCGTACATTCGTACCTGAGCAATCAAATATTACTATCAACTGTAAACAAAGGTCAAATTGAAATTCTGGCTATGATTATGCGATAAAAACGTGTTGACATGACACTGGCGTACCACCGGCTGTCGGGCTGCCCGTTTAGCCAAAAAATGTGTCTATTCTGGTTTTTTACATTTTTTCCTGCAAGGCTTTTTGCCGTCATAAAAAATAAAACTTTTAGCTTTGCAGTTTCACGAGCTGCCTTATAGAGGGCTTTTAAAACTATCATGAAAATTGCCATTGCCTCTCCCCCGCTGCCAAAATCCATTGCCGATGCCTTGTTCTGGCTCGAAAAACTAACCAAAGAAGCGGCAGGACAGCAAGCGGAGATCATTTGTTTCCCGGAAACATTTATTCCGGGTTATCCGCTGGAAGAATATCAGCCCGAGCTTAGTTCGCCCGAAAAAATACGGACTGCGCTCGCGCATGCATCGACAATAGCCGCCGAAAACAACATTGCCGTTATTTTGCCGATGGATTGGTACGAGAATGGCCAGGCATTTAATGTCGCCCATGTAATAGCTGCCAATGGTGAAGCTTTGGGCTACCAGGCCAAAACCCAGCTCGACCCAAGCGAGGATGAACGATGGTCGCCCGGTACAACCCACCGGTTATTTGAAATAAACGGGTTGAAGTTTGGCATTACCATTTGCCACGAAGGTTTCCGCTACCCGGAATCGGTAAGGTGGGCGGCGAGGAATGGCGCACAGGTCGTGTTCCACCCGCATTGCGCCGGAAGCAATATCGATGGCAAAGTGCCTGCGGAGTGGGCAGCAAGGACAGCCCTTATTATGAAAAGGCCATTATGATGCGCGCTTTGGAGAATACCATTTTTTTTGCCAGCTCTAATTATGCAACGAAGTTTCCCGAGTCGGCAAGTTCGCTGGTTGCGCCGGATGGCCATTGCCTGGCTCACGGTATTTATGGCGAGCCAGGCGTATTTGTAGCAGATATTGATTTGGATGAAGCGACGGGATTGTTGGCCAAAAGATTTAAGCCGGGGAATTATGTTTAATTGCAGGTAAATACCATCAAAAACCGGGTGATATTAAAAAATAGCGACATCATCGGAATACAAAAAACGGTTTAGCTTTTATCAAACTTTTAGTACCTTTGACAATAAAGAAAATTAAAATACAATGGCTATAGCGATAAAATCTATCCCCGTTCTTAAAGATAAGGTCGCAGCTGCATTTATAGCGGACGCTGATTTTAATTACACCAAAAAGAAGGCATCTGTTGACTTCTCTAAACAAGTTGCTAAGGCTGGAAAAATATTGGCACAAGCTAAATTGTAGATAGTTGACCTTAGGTGACTGCATCTTAATTCCTTACGATCATACTGCGATCTCTAATTGCCGGCCATTTATATGTGCGAATGATGATTTAAATGAATTTTTCTCAAAAGATTCCATCAATTATTCAGATCAATTATTAGGCAAAACTTACTGTTTTGTTTCAAAGGAAGATTCCCAACTGGTCGTTGCGGCATTTACTGTAGCAAATGACAGTATTAAAACCACCCATCTACCTAATGCGAGAAAAAAAGTGGTTCAGGAACGCATACCGCACTCCAAAACAACGCGGTCATATCCAGCAGTACTTGTAGGCAGATTAGGCGTTAGTAAAGAAATATCGGGAGGCGGTATAGGCAGCGAAATTATGGATTTTATAAAAGCATGGTTTATTGATCCGAAAAATAAAACGGGGTGTAGATATATTGCTGTCGATGCATATAACGAAGCTATCCCTATAAATTTTTATTCAAAAAATGGCTTTAAATTCCTGTTTTCATCAGAGGAACAAGAAGTTGAATATTTAAAACTTAAACCAACTGATAAATTAAAGACAAGATTGATGATTTTTGATTTAATTATTCTTAAATCGTAACATTCGTCGTACTATTTAATTATCGTAAAAAACCACATCAATCTTCAACCATTTAACCCATTGGTAAGATAGGCACTTACTGCCTTTCTATAAAGCATTATTAACAAACATTTGGTTTTTTAAAGGGTGCAACCCCTGAATCATCCTATTCGGATTAGAAAAACGATATAATGTAAACAAGAAATATATCGAAACTGGGCTGAATGTCGTTATTTGATTTGCTTATTCAAAAAATAACCATTTTCTTTGCCGCCGTACAAATGAAAAGTAACTGCACCACAACAACAACCACAACAACCACCGGCTATAGAGTCGGAGGACGGTAATCGTATGGTGTAAAACATAAAAAAACCAAATGAACGCCTTCCTCCGAAAAAGAGGAAGGCGTTTTATTTTGAAGGAATGAGATTTGAGACCTGAGATTTGAGATTTGAGACGAAATAGTCAATCAGCTTATCTCATATCTCAAATCTGATATCTCACATCTAATTATTACAATGAAGGTATTAAAATTTGGCGGTACTTCCGTAGGATCAGTTCAAAGCATCCAAACTTTACTCAACATTTTAAAAGACGAAGCAGCTGCTGACGACAAGCCGGTGGTGATTTTATCGGCTATGAGTGGGGTAACCAACCTGCTGGTGGCAATGGCTGAAGGGGCTGCCGAAGGTATCGATTTTACTAAAGACCTTGCCGACCTGGAACGCCGCCATTTTGACGTGGTAAAAAACCTGTTGACCGTTCAAAACCAAAATCCTGCGTTCACCCGTTTAAAAATATTTTTCAATCAGCTGGAAGAATTACTGCAGGGCATTTTGACATTGCGGGAGCTAACGCCTAAAACCCGCGACACCGTTTTAAGTTACGGCGAACGATGCGCCGCCCTGATGATTGGCAAGATCGCCGCCCAACATTTTCCGGGCGCCATAAGCGTCGACGCTTCTGAACTCATAAAAACAGACAGCTCATTCGGCCAGGCCAGGGTAGATACCGACCTGACCGAGCGCTTGATCCGTGTTTTTTACATGGAAAATAAGGATAAGCTATTATTGGTAACCGGTTTCATCGCATCTAACGATGCCGGGCAGCTCACCACCCTCGGTCGCGGCGGCAGCGACTATACCGCGGCCATATTCGGTTCCGCCCTGAATGCTGAAGAAATCCAAATTTGGACCGACGTAAACGGCATGATGACCGCCGACCCGCGCATGGTAACCAAAGCATTTTCGCTACCCGAGCTAACGTACACCGAGGCCATGGAGCTTTCCTATTTTGGCGCCAGGGTGATCTATCCGCCAACCATGATCCCGGCGTTTTTGAAAAAGATACCAATAGTTATCAAAAATACTTTTGATACTACTTTTGAAGGAACCGTTATCCGGCATGATTGCAAACCGTCTAACCTGCCGATAAAAGGCATTTCGTCCATCAATAACATCAGCATTATTAACCTGGAAGGCAGCGGCATGGTGGGCAAAGCAGGCTTTAGCGGCAGGCTGTTCTCCATGCTGGCGCGCGAGCAGATCAACGTCATTTTAATTACGCAATCCTCTTCCGAGCACAGCATTACCTTCGCCGTTTCACCCGCTGATGCCGGAAAGGCAAAAAAGCTGATGGAGCAGGAATTTGAGCTGGAGCTGGTAGCCAAAAAATTAGAAGAACCCATTATTGAACAGGAACTGGCCATCATTGCCATTGTAGGCGAAAATATGAAGCAAACACCCGGCGTTTCCGGTAAACTGTTTCATGCGCTTGGCCGTAATGGTATCAATGTAAGGGCCATTGCACAGGGCTCATCGGAGTACAATATTTCAGTGATCATTTCGGCGAAAGACTTGGCCAAAGCTTTAAATGCGGTACATGATGGTTTTTTTACGCAGCTCACCAAAACCCTTCACGCGTTTTGCCTGGGTACCGGCAATATTGGTCAAACCTTGTTTAGGCAACTCAATGCCCATACGGATTACCTGCAGCAAAACAATGGCATACAGGTTAAGATCGTAGGCATCAGCAATACCCGCAAAATGCTTTTCAACTCAGATGGCATATCACTGGATAGCTGGCAAAACGACCTGCAGGCCTCGCGCAAGCAGGCCAACCTTGCCGAGTTTGTCGCTACCATGAAAGGCATGAACCTGCCCAACTGCGTATTCATTGATAACACGGCAAGCCCGACTCCAATCGAGTTTTATGAAGAGGCTTTTAACGCGAATATCTCTGTGGTTACCTGCAATAAGATCGGTAACTCAGCTTCGTACAAACAATATAAAACCTTTCGCGATGCCGCGCAGCAGCACGGGGTCGATTTTTTTTATGAAACGAACGTAGGCGCCGGCCTGCCCATCATACGGACGCTGAAAGACCTGATGAACAGCGGCGACCGGATAGCCAAAATCGAGGCGATATTATCGGGCACTATATCTTTTATCTTTAATAATTTTAAAGGGGATGCAAACTTCCACGATGTGGTAAAGCTGGCGCAGGAAAAAGGCTATACGGAACCTGATCCCCGAGACGATCTGCGGGGAACCGATTTTATGCGCAAAATATTGATCCTCGCCCGCGATGCCGGCTACCAAATGGAAGCAGCGGATGTTAATATTGAAAGCATGCTGCCAAAGTCGTGCCTGGATGCCAACACGGTTGATGATTTTTATGCTGCATTAAAGTCGGAAGATGCATTTTTCAGTAAATTGAAAGCAGAGGCTGAAACAAGCGGAAAAGTACTGCGCTACATAGGTAAATTAGAGGATGGCAAAGCGGCCATAACCCTGCAAATGGTGGATGAAAACCATCCGTTTTATACTTTATCGGGCAGTGATAATATCATCTCATTTACGACTGACCGGTACAAGGAACGCCCGCTGGTGGTTAAAGGGCCGGGCGCAGGCGCCGAAGTGACTGCGGCGGGTGTATTTGCGGATTTGATAAATGTAGGAACCCCCTAGCGCCCTAAAAGGGGGGACAGAAGTTGAATAGTTTATATGGAAGATAAAAAGATAGAAGAAATACATCGGCCGCAAACCAATCAGGCTCCTCCGCCTAAAGGCGGAGGCGGGGGGGGTAAGGGTATTTCTGTTTTCGCCCCTGCCACCGTTGCCAACGTGGTTTGCGGGTTTGACGTACTGGGCTTTGCTGTTAATGAGCCAGGCGACGAGGTCATTATGCGCCTGACCGGCAAGCCCGGCATTAGCATCAGCAAAATTACCGGCGATAATGGCCGCCTACCGATGGACCCTGCAAAAAACACGGTTAGTGTAAGTGTTCGGCATTACCTGGACGGCATTGGCAGAAGCGACATCGGGCTGGATATCGAACTGCATAAAAAGATGCCTATCGGCAGCGGATTGGGCTCCAGTTCTGCCAGTACGGTAGCAGGCTTGTTTGCAATAAAAACACTATTGGGCGATGAAAGCGACCCGGTTAAACTGCTGCCATCAGCCATGAAGGGCGAGGAAATGGCTTGCGGTCATGGCCATGCCGATAATGTGGCCCCTGCCCTCCTCGGCGGCTTTGTGCTGATCCGCAGCTATGAGCCTTTGGATATTGTACGCCTGCCACACCCCGAGGGTCTGTACTGCGCCATTGTATTCCCCGAGGTTGATGTGCCAACGCGTGAGGCCAGGCAGATCATCCGGAATAAGATCAATATGAAAGACGCCGTAACCCAGTGGGGGAACATTGCCGGCCTGGTGAGCGGCCTGTTTATGAACGACATCGACCTGATCGGCCGTAGTATGAAAGATATTTTGGTTGAACCGGTGCGCTCAATGCTCATCCCCGATTTTTATAAAATGCGGGAAATGGCAATGGAGTTAGGCGCAGTAAGTTTTGGTATATCCGGCTCTGGCCCTTCAGTCTTTTCGTTTACAAGGGATGAAGAAACAGCAAAAAAGATTACTCAAAAGCTGCAACAACATTTAGCTGACCTGCTAATTGGATCGCAGGCCTATGTGTCGACTATTAATGACAAAGGCCCAAGAGTGTTGGGATAGAAAAACTATGTCATTGCGAGCGCAGCGCGGCAATCGCAAACTTTTTATTAACGTTTTGCATTACCGCTCGTATGGTTCGCGATTGCTTCGTGCCTCGCAATGACAAATTAAATAAATCCGATCCCGATAATTATCGGGACGAAATTCCGAAATCCGAAATTTAAAACATGCAACTATACAGTACTAAAAACCCATCCACCCGCGTATCCTTCAAAGAGGCAGTTTTTAACAGCATGCCGCAGGATAAAGGCCTTTATATGCCCGTTGACATACCGCGGCTGGACGACCTGTTTTTAACCCACCTGGATAAATACACCCTGCCCGAGATCGCGCTGCATGTGGCGCAAAACCTGATTGGCGAGGATATCCCGGCAGATGATCTGAAACAGATCATTCACGATGCCATCAACTTTTTGGCTCCTGTTGAAAAGCTGGAAGAAAACGTTTTCGTACTCGAACTTTGGCATGGGCCATCGCTTGCTTTTAAAGACTTTGGTGCGCGCTTTATGAGCCGCGTGATGAGTTATTTTTTGGAGAAAGGCGAAAAACAACTGGACGTATTGGTGGCCACCTCCGGCGATACCGGCGGCGCGGTCGCATTGGGCTTCCTGGGCGTTCCAAATACGCGGGTAACTATTCTATACCCCAAAGGCAAAGTAAGCGATATACAGGAGCTGCAATTAACCACAAACGGCCAAAACATCAGGGCGGTAGAGATCGACGGTACGTTTGATGACTGCCAGGCACTGGTTAAGCAAGCTTTTACTGATAAGGAATTGAAGGAAAAGTTCAGGCTTACTTCGGCTAACTCTATCAATATTGCCCGGCTCATCCCACAAACCTTCTATTATTTTAATGCCTATGCGCAATTGCTCAAAATCGGCGTTGAAAAAGTTATTTTCTCGGTGCCCAGTGGTAACTTTGGCAACATCGGCGCGGGTTTACTGGCCTGGAAGATGGGGCTGCCAGTGGAGCATTTCATCGCTGCGACCAATGTGAATGATACCGTACCCGAGTTTTTAAGGACGGGGGTTTATCAACCCAAACCATCGGTAGCAACTTTATCCAATGCCATGGATGTAGGCGACCCAAGCAATTGGGTGCGTATAGCCGATCTGTTTAAAGGCGAATTGGAAGCGCTGCAAGCACAGGTGACAGGATACAGTTATAACGATGAGCAAACCCTGCAGGCCATCAAATTTATTTACGATAATTACCATTACATTGCCTGCCCGCATACCGCCATTGCCTGGCAGGCCTTGCGGGACTGGCAGCAGGATAATTACAAAAGAGATATCGCCGGCGTGTTTTTATCAACCGCCCATCCATGCAAATTCCCCGATGTTTACCCGGAAAGTATAGCGGCTAAAGTTGATGTTCCTGAGCAGGTGAAGGATCTGCATAAAAAGAAAAAGCATGCAGTAGCTTTGGGGAAGGATTTTGGTGGGTTTAAGGAATATTTGCTCAAGAACGGTTAAGGTTGTAACTTAGTGTAATTAATTTTCAACGTAATGGATATACAAGCTGAAAAACTCGAATTGCTACAGGCGATATTAAATATTGAAGATATCGGCCTGATAAAAAAGGTTAAAAAATTATTATCCAAACCGACTGAATCGCATGATTGGTTTGACGATTTAACGGAGGAGCAGCAACAGGCCGTTGATGAAGCCATAGCTGAACTTGACCGGGGCGAGGGAATCCCGCATGAAGAGGTAATGAGAAGGCTTGGTTTATGAGTTATTCGATAATATGGTCTCCTAAAGCTTATTTAACCTTTCAAGACAGGATTTATTACTTGGAAAGAAACTGGACTCAAAGGGAGATTAATAATTTTACAATCAGGGTAAAAGAATACCTGGAATTACTAAAAAAAGAGCCGTTAATCGGAACACCCACCGGTAGACGGAAAACCGTGCGCATTGGACTTATAATCAAGGAAGTTTCTATCATTTATCGGGTAAAACCCATCAAAAAAGAAATAGAATTACTTGTGTTTTTTGATAATAGGCAAGATCCCAAAAAGATTAGGAAATATAAAACCTAAGTTATGGTGAACAAACCTTCATTCATAATAACCTTTGTTATTTTATGTACTTTTTTGATCAGCTGCAATAATATTACGAAACGTGAAAGGTTCAACCAGCAGACATGGAATGAGTATCAAGGCTTTGATGGTCCGGATCGGGACGGAATGGCTGAAGACTTAATCAACACTCATCGACTGATTGGTTTGAGTAACAAAGAAATGCTGCAACTATTAGGCTCACCCGCTAATTACGCTGATACAACAAAAACATATTATGAACTCTCACAAGAATTTGATTCCATAGACCCAGTTTCGGGGAAAAACCTTGTCATTACATTCAATAAAGACTCGATAATCGTTGATGCCAAAATTGAAGATTGGCGCAAACATTAATTTATGATCAACACCATCATCTTCGACCTCGGCGCGGTGCTCATCGACTGGAACCCGCACTATATGTACCGTACTATTTTTGATAACGAGGAAGAAATGAAAAACTTCCTCGCCAATGTAGCGACATCTGATTGGAACGAGGAGCAAGATGCTGGCCGTTCCTTACAGGAAGGTACCGAGCTGCTGGTACAACAATTCCCGGAACAGGAAGCCAATATCCGCGCCTTTTACAGCCGCTGGCACGAAATGCTTGGCGATCCGTTTTGGGACACAGTCGAAATTTTCAAGCAGCTTAAAGAAACTGGCAAGTACAAAATTTACGCCCTCACCAACTGGTCGGCAGAAACCTTTCCTATCGCTTTGGAACGATACGAGTTTTTGCATTGGTTTGACGGCATTGTAGTATCCGGGGCCGAAAAAATGCGCAAGCCTTCACCTGAATTCTATCAAATATTATTAGATCGATACGCTGTTAAAGCTGAAGAAGCGCTGTTTATTGATGACAACAAACGCAACATTTTAGCGGCCGAAAAGCTGGGTATAAAATCCATTCATTTTACATCGGCGGAAGAATTGAAAAAGGAATTATCTGAATTGAAAATCGTCTGAACCGTTGATTTTTCACTTATTGTTTATTTTCATAAGTGTTCAAGAGTGCTTCGCGGTTTTTTTGATTTTTTTGATTTCGCTGAGAATCTGTCAAAAGACGATTCAGTATAATTAAACATTTAATTTTGTAGTGTAGCGCTGTATGTAGCGCTACACGTGCTACACTGCGCTACACCTTGCTACACCACTGGTGGTCAATTACTTACGACTGACAAAATTTTGTCAGTGACAAAATCGTGTCACCACTTTTCACGGCAAGGAAGAATTCATGTTATTTGCAGACAGCTTCCGAGAAAATCAAATAAATCGTTAAATCAGGTAAATCAACGGTTCAGACAAGAAGCGCCATCCAGGCTTCTTTAACCTTTTCTGCCGCAAGTAATTCTTTAGCCTTTAAATGCAACTGCATTTCCCGCGTTTGCCCATCTCCAATTGTCGCATCCAGTATTTCCTTAATTTCTGCAGTTTGCGCATAAGCCTCAATCTCCTCATCCGTCGGCAGCGTTTCAACATTACCCAACTGGCCAAGGTTATTCCCTGTCAATATTTTTGAATTCCGGATAGCAAACGGCATAGCATCCACCCCGATACCAACTGTTTTCACCGGTTTGGCCACCTTAAATAGGTTATCTGGTGTCACCCTGCAATACCAATCGCCGCCAAGCCGTGCCACATGATCCATCTTTAGCTGATCGATCTTTCCATCAGCATCCAAAATCGATTCATTGATGTGCATCAGCTTTATTTCGGCAATTATAAGATTACCAGCGCCCGGCGTTTTACCCAACGAAATAATATCATTCACCACACATTCAAATTGCACCGGCGATTCGGCCACGCGCGGTGGTTTTACGAATTCGGAGGGCAGCATAGTAAAACCGGCCTTAATAAACTCATTAATACCTTTGGGATATTCAACGCTTGCCAGCGAAACCTGCTGGACCATGGCGTAATTGACGATGTTGATCACGACTTCGCGGACCTCGTGCAAATTCTCAAGCGTGTGCTTTGTCGTATTGTCCCTCACCCTCCGCGACGGCGAAAAAACACAAACCGGTGGGTTGGTACTGAACAGGTTAAAAAAACTGAATGGACTTAGATTGATATTTCCACCCTTATCAACTGTCGAAGCAAAGCAGATCGGCCGCGGCGCAATGGCGTATTGCAGGTAATTCTGCATTTCAACCGGCGAAAGGTCGGAAAGTCTGATAGTGCGCATAGCTTGGGGGCTAAGTTACCCCTTTGCGGCGAAAAAATTAAAATTGCATCCGTGTTTCCGCAAACAGGCACAAACCTGCCAGTAAATCACTCAATTGGGCGCCTTTATTTGTTAACGCATACTCAGTACGCGGTGGGTTACCGGGCAAATAACTTTTATCAATTAATTCGTACTGTTCTAAAAACTTAAGCCTGTCGGCAAGTATGTGGTCGCTGATATGCTCCAGGTCGTCTTTTAAGGCCGTGAAGCGATGGTTACCCTCTTCGATGCTAAACAACACTTCGGTCATCCATCGTTTACTTAATAGGTTGATGAGTTCGTTAAGCGCACACTTCTCTTCCAAAAAAGATTGATTATAAAAATTGGTCGAACTCAGCTTTCTCTCTGTCATTGCTAATTATTTAATGAGTCACTAACTAAGGGGTAAGTTGTTGATTATAAATTCACTTAGCCGTTAATTTGCCTCCAATAAAACACGTGCCCGGCGGGAATAAGGTAAAGTTATCCCGTCAGGCTCAATAATCAAAAAGTGTAACTAAAAAATAACATAACGATGAAGTACAGAAATTTGGAAAATACCGATCTGCTACTATCCGAAGTAACCTTTGGCGCCTGGGCTGCCGGAGGTTGGATGTGGGGCGGTACCGAGCGGGGTGAAGCCGTAAGGGCTATTAAAGTGGCGTATTCATTAGGAGTAACTTCTATTGATACAGCCCCGATTTATGGGCAGGGAACCAGTGAAGAAATTGTTGGCGAGGCGATAAAAGGGATTCCCCGGGATAATATACAAATCCTTACCAAATACGGCATGCGGTGGGACCTGGAAAAAGGCGATTTCGCTTTTAGCAGTAAGGACAATAGCGGAAAAGCGATCGATATTTATAAATATGCCGGCCGCGAAAGCATCATTAAAGAATGTGAGGCCAGTTTAAAACGACTTGGTACCGATTACATCGACCTGTACCAGATACACTGGCCCGACTCAACCACCCCTATTGAAGAAAGCATGGAAGCCATGGCAAGTTTAATTGAACAGGGTAAAGTAAGGTACGCGGGTGTTTGTAATTATGATGCCGAACAACTGGTTGAGGCCCAAAAGTATGTGGATGTAGTTTCAGACCAGGTACCTTATAGTATGGTCAACCGTTCCATCAAGTCGGAATTGATCCCGTACTGCATCAACCATAAAAAAGCTATCCTGGCGTACAGCCCATTAGAGCGTGGCCTTTTGACAGGAAAAATGCAACCCGGTTACAAGTTTTCGGCCGGTGACCACCGTGCAAGCGTTTCTTTTTTTAAGGATGAAAACTTGAAGCGGACAAATGATTTCCTGGAAAAGATAAAACCAATAGCTAAAGAAAAGCGCCTTACGCTGGCGCAGCTGGTTATTTTATGGACCCTTCAGCAACCAGGCATTACTATTGCTCTGGTTGGCGCAAGGAACAGCGAACAAGCTATAATAAACGCAAAAGCGATTGACAGCAATTTGAGCGCTGAAGAAGTGCAAATAATATCAGCACACCTCGCTGATCTCGAACTGGAATCAGTGCGTTAATCCTCTATTTCTTAATTTAATATCCGCCTTTTTAAGACCCGGGCTTTTCTCAAAGCCCGGGTTATTTCTCCTTTTTCCAATGACGACCCCCCCAATAAATAGTACAACAGAAGGGCTGCACCCCATAATTACTGAACTGCTGAATACCAAATTCAACGACCATTATCAAATACCTTCGGCAATTCCCGCTTTCCGCCAAATGATGAATGAATTCACCCGGATCGTGTCCTTTTCGGAAGTCGAAGAGATATCCATTCATGAACTGACTTTCGTGCCGGATGGGTTGCCGGATTTCAAGATAAGAATATACAATGCGAACCGAATGGAACTAAACCCGGTACTCGTATATTTTCATGGCGGGAACTGGATAGCCGGCGGTCTGCAAACAAGTGATGCTGTTTGCCAAACACTCGCGGAGGGAAGTAATTATGTTGTCATTTCGGTAGACTATGCGCTCGCACCTGAACATCATTTTCCAACACCGCTTTACCAGGGCCTGGAAGTGATCGAGTGGATCAGGAGACAAGGCGTTCATTATGGAATTGATCGTCACAAAATTGTAGTGGGCGGCGACAATGCCGGTGGAAATATTGCGGCGGGGCTCGTTCATCTGTTAAACCGGGAAAGAGCAAACAAACTGTTTGGCCAATTATTAATTTGCCCGGCCTTGAACCATCATTTTGACACCTCCTCCTACGCTGAATTTGCAAACGGATACCTGCAATCGAGAGATTTGGTACAAGCCAGCTGGATTGCCTATCTCGGGGTCACGAATAACGGTAGCGACGAGCTGGCATCGCCATTATTAGCATCAAACATAAGCCATGTTCCCCCTACCCTGATTTTTTCGGCCGGATATGATCCTTTGCGCGATGAGGCCGAAGAATATGCTTCAAGATTGAAGAATGCTAATATCCCTGTTCATCTGCACCGGTTTAAATCTGTTACCCATCATTTTTGGCTAATGGACGGCATTTTGGACGTAGCCCGAAAGGCACAACGCGAGGCAGTTCGGTTTCTCATTAAATTAAACAATCCTGCTGACTAATTTGACCAGGTCATTTGCAGTGGACATCACTACAGCTTATTTTTCTTTAGGCCGAGGATTGAAAAATCACTTTTAGATTTTCTGATAATATTTCCGAGCATGCCAAGGCCTGTTATCTCCATCTCCACCAAATCACCCGGCTGCAGCCATTGAGGTTGGTAATTGGGGTCATTCAATAAGCCCGTTCCATTCAATTCCAAAAAGCAGCCCGTTCCGACGGTGCCCGAGCCTATTACATCGCCGGGCAGCACATCGCAGCCGTAGGCACAACGCTCGATAATTTCAGCAAAGGTCCAATCCATATCGGCCATATTTCCCTGTGATACTTGTTTGCCATTTACGGCGCAGGTCATATCCAAACGATAATTGTTGCCGGTATGCCCCGATTTTGCGGGCACTTTGTATTGCTCCAATTCATCCGGCGTAACCAGCCAGGGGCCGATCACCGTGCTGAAATCTTTACCTTTGGCCGGGCCGAGATTCAATATCATTTCTTCCAGCTGCAGCGTTCTGGCGCTCATATCATTCATAATCATATACCCTGCAATCAGGCTATCTGCTTCCGAAGCCCGTATATTCCGAGCTTTTTTATTCAGGGCTACTGCAACTTCCAGCTCAAAATCCAGTTTTTGGAAATGATCGGGCATACATTCTATCTCCCCAGCGCCTTGTATGGCGTTATGATTGGTAAAATAAAAAATGGGGTATTGATCAAACTCCGGTATCATTTCTGCCTTTCTGTTGCGACGCGCGGCAGCCACGTGCTGCCTGAAGGCATAACCATCGCGACAGGAGGTAGGGTGCGGCACAGGCGCTATCAGCTCAAAAAATAATTCTTCACGGGCTTCCATTTTGCCGGTGGCGATCTCTTCGTTTACCCGCATGGCGCGGTCCATCAGCTCATCCCCTCCCCATAAAAAATCCTTCATATTATCCGGGATCAGCTTATGGCAGGAGTTAAGGTTATAAATATGACCGTTGACGTAAATGCCCAGGTGCTCCCGGTCTTCGGTTTTGTAGCTAACTAATTTCATGGGGTTATAATGGTTTGGGCCAAAGCTAAGGATTTAGTTGATTAAGTTATTTTGGTTTCAAAACTTAATCAACCCAATCAACCATTCACTCGATCAACTTACCCTATTTGCTCTTTCAAAATAATTGCTATACTTTTGTAAAACCAATTTATGAGCATACAAATGCATTTTCTTTTTTCCCTGGGCCTCACCTCAATGAGTGATGCTTCTTCGTTCAGGGATGCTGTGCTCGCTAAAATCGTCCTGGCGCAATATTAATTTTGTTGTAAGGTTGGAATGTTGAAAGGTTGAAATGTTAATACCATTTCAGCCTAAAACTATTCAGACCCTATAATCGTTATATCTATAAGGTTGATTTGCAGACACTTTAATAACATTACAACCTTCAAACATTACAACAATTATAAACCAACATAAAAACAATGCCTGTTTATCATTCATTAGGAAGCATTCCACCAAAACGGCACACGCAGTTTCGTAAGCCGGATGGCACTTTATATGCCGAGGAACTGGTTTCCACCGAAGGCTTTTCGAGCCTTTACTCGCTGGTGTATCACATTTACCCGCCAACGCTGGTCAAAGAATTAGGCGAACCTTATAATGTCGAACCGAAAATTGCGCGCGACAAGCACCTGAAGCATACCAGCCTGATCGGCTTCAAAATCGAGCCGGAAGACGATTATTTAAAGAGCCGCAAACCGGTGCTGGTGAACAGCGATTTGCATATTTCGCTGGCGGCACCGCGCCAATCCATGACAGATTATTTTTATAAGAATAGCCAGGCCGACGAAGTGGTATTCGTCCACGTCGGATCCGGAACGCTAAAAACCGGCTACGGGAATATCAAATTTGCTTATGGCGATTACCTGATCATCCCGCGCGGCACCATTTACCAGATGGAGTTTGACACGGCCGAAAATCGCCTGTTTATTGTGGAGAGCTTCAGCCCGATTAGAGTACCCAAGCGGTATACCAACGCTTATGGCCAGCTGACAGAACAATCGCCTTATTGCGAGCGCGATATTAAACGCCCGACCGACCTGGAAACGCATGACGAAAAAGGCGATTTCAAAATACTGATCAAAAAACAGGGTCTGATCTATCCCTATATTTATGGCACCCATCCATTCGATTTTATCGGTTGGGACGGCTTTCATTACCCCTGGGCATTTTCTATTCATGATTTTGAGCCGATCACCGGGCGCCTGCACCAGCCGCCGCCCGTGCACCAAACTTTTGAGGGGCATAACTTTGTGATCTGCTCATTCGTGCCACGCAAGTTTGATTATCACCCCCTATCTATCCCCGCGCCCTATAACCACAGCAATGTGGACAGCGACGAACTGCTGTACTATGTGGACGGTGATTTTATGAGCCGCAAAAGCGTGGTAAAAGGACAGATTACGCTGCATCCCGGCGGCATACCGCACGGGCCGCATCCGGGAGCGGTTGAGAAATCTATCGGCAAGGAGTCAACAGACGAACTGGCTGTAATGATAGACCCCTTCAGGCCGCTGATGCTGACCGAAGAGGCTATAAAAATTGAGGACGAAAATTATTATAAGAGCTGGATGTGAGAGAGGTGAAAGGCGAAAGGTTAAAGGCGAAAGGCAGAACACGGAAGCCAACTCACTAATTCACTAACTCACTAATTCAAAACTAAAAAATGGAAACATTAACCATAGAAAAACCAACCACTACCAGTGATTTTTTGCCGCTGAACGGCACCGACCATGTGGAGTTTTATGTAGGTAACGCCAAACAGGCTGCCTACTATTACAAAAGCGCATTCGGTTTCCAGGAACTGGCTTATGCCGGACCAGAGACCGGGATGCGTGACAAAGCATCGTATGTATTGCAGCAGGGAAAAATTCGCCTGGTGCTAACCACACCGCTGCGATCCGATGATCCGCGCGCGGAGCACATTAAAAAGCATGGCGATGGCGTAAAAATGCTGGCCTTATCCGTAGACGATGCTTACGGCGCATTTGAGCAAACCACCATTCGTGGTGCAAAACCTTATATGGAGCCAAAGACATTAAAAGATGAGCATGGCGAGATCCGCATGAGCGGCATCAAACTTTACGGCGAAACCGTTCACCTCTTTGTGGAGCGCAAAAACTACAAGGGTGTATTTTTGCCAGGATATATGGCTGCTCATTCGCATTTTAACCCCGCACCGGCGGGGCTGCAGCATATCGATCATTGCGTTGGCAATGTAGGCTGGCACAAAATGAATGAATGGGTGAATTTTTATGAAGAAGTGATGGGCTTCAAAAACATCCTCACCTTCGACGATAAAATGATCTCGACTGAGTACTCCGCTCTGATGAGCAAGGTGATGAGCAACGGGAACGGCTTTGTGAAATTCCCGATCAACGAACCGGCGGAAGGCAAAAAGAAATCGCAGATTGAAGAATACCTGGAATTTTATGAGGGCGAAGGTGTACAGCACTTGGCGTTAGCTACGCATGACATTGTGGCAACGGTTACCGAGCTGCAAAACCGCGGTGTAGCTTTTTTAACGGTACCGACAACTTACTATGATGACCTGCTCGACCGGGTGGGCCACATCGACGAGGACCTGGCACCACTGAAAAGGTTAGGCATTCTGGTTGACCGGGACGATGAAGGGTACCTGCTGCAGATATTCACCAAACCGGTTGAAGACCGGCCGACACTGTTTTTTGAGATCATCCAGCGGAAGGGGGCAAAATCTTTTGGCGCCGGTAATTTCAAGGCTTTATTTGAGGCCATCGAGCGGGAGCAGGAGCTGAGAGGAAATCTTTAATAATTTCGGTCCCGATAGCTATCGGGATCGGATTTGAATAGCGCGTAATTTCAAGTCAAAAATTTATCTTTAAACCGGGTGACCTACCTGGTTTTTTTATGGCTTCAGTTGATCAAATCGTCGATATTTTAAAGGAAAAATCCAGGCCGGATAACCTGCCGGGGATGAAACGTTTTGGTATCGATACCAGCAAAGCTTTGGGTATTCCAATCCCCGAATTGAGGAAGCTGGCGAAGGTGATAAAAAAGGATCATGCGCTGGCATTAGCGCTTTGGGAAACAAGTTTTCATGAGGCGCGGATACTGGCATCGATGATCGATGATCCGGCACTGGTGACCAGGGAACAGTTTGACAGCTGGGTACAAGATTTTTATTCATGGGACCTTTGCGACCAGGTTTGCGGCAACTTATTCGACCGTACTCCTTTTGCGATTGAAAAAGCTATAGCCTATAGCGAACGCGAAGAGGAGTTTGTAAAACGTGCAGGTTTTGTGTTAATGGCCGAATACGCCGTTCACCACAAAAAGGCTGAAGATGAAATTTTCCTCATTTTCCTGCAAATTATTGAACGTGAGGCTTGTGACGGAAGAAATTTTGTAAAAAAGGCGGTAAATTGGGCATTGAGGCAGATTGGAAAACGAAACGCCATATTGCGAACTTATGCTATTGAAAGCGCGAACCGGATATTATCAAAAGAATGCAAGGCAGCAAAGTGGATTGCTTCAGATGCACTGAATGAACTAGCACGAAATGCTTCTCGAACTATTAATTAATATTTGCCCTTTGATTGTAAATTATTAACCGCGCCTTGTCATTTTATCGGTATTTGCTAACCATTTTTCGCAGATTTCGTATCAGGAAATGCGGTTAAAGGGACAGTTTCAATTTTTGGCATAAATTTTTCTATACCTCCCCGAAACATTGGTAATACCAGGTATGAATCACAATTACTATGAGCATTGAGTTAGGGAACAATTTTTATACGGACGAAGCTGCTCATCTTGCTCAAATAATCGACCATATCAATGCGGGCATCTGGGAGTTCAATATCAACACCAGGGATGTTAAGTGGTCCGACGGCTTCTACACGATGCTGGGTTATAAACCCGGCGAGGTAGAGTGTTCCTATAACTTTTTCCTGGAAAACCTGATCTATCACCATGACAGACCGCTGTTCCTTAAAACAATCAATGGCAGGAACGGAGATAGCGCCGCCACTGTTCAAATCCGCCTGCTGACCAAATCTGCTGGTTACCAATGGTTTGAAAGCAACACGCGGAAATGGGATGATAATGGCGCGCCTAAGTTTACCGGCTCGTTCATCAACATCAACCAGGCAAAAATTGCCAGCTTACGCTCGGCACAAAGTGACTTTTTCTTTAACGAAACAAGCGCCATAGCGAAGGTTAGCGGCTTCGAGATCGATGTAGCCTCGATGAAAATAAACCTTTCGAAAGAGGCATTCGACGTTTACGAGTTGAACGACCAGGCCAAACTTAGCATTGAAGAGGCGGTAAGTTTTTTTGAGCCGCAATACCGCCCTTTATTAAACGAGGCTATTGACAATGCCATCAAATTTTGCAAGCCGTTTGACATGGAACTGCTGTTCCGCTCGGCCAAGAGCAATGTGATCTGGATAAGGGCTAAAGGTATCCCCATCATCGACGATTATGCACAATGTGTAAAAATCAGGGGCATCTTCCAGGATATCGACAGTATCAAAAGGAAAGGGCTGGCGCTTCAAACATCGATCAACCAACTGAACGATCAAAATAAGCGTCTGCAAAACTTTGCTTATATCGTTTCGCATAACCTGCGCTCGCATACCGGCAATTTAAGGTTTATGGTGAATTTATTTGAAGAAAGCGATTCGGACGACGAGCGAACCGAGGTATTTGCCCATATCAAATCTATCAGCAACAGCTTAACAACCACCATAGAGCATCTGAGCGAAATCGTAAAAATTCATACCGAGATTGATAAAGAGCGGCAGATCCTTGAATTTGAGGAGGTATTTAAAATGGTGATGGGTGCGCTGCACAGTAATATTGAAAGTACGAGTGCCAAAATTGAGTATGATTTCAGCAGGTGCCCGATGATCAATTATATCCCGGCTTACCTGGAAAGTATCCTGCAAAATTTACTGACCAACGCCCTGAAATACCGCCACCCCGACCGCCGCCCGGAGATCAATGTGCGCACGGTTAAGGATCAAAGCCACATTTATATGACGTTTGAAGATAATGGCATCGGCATCGATTTGGAACGCTACGGCGATAAGGTATTCGGGATGTACAAAACTTTCCACCAAAATAGCGATGCAAAAGGCATCGGCCTTTTTATTACCCGCAACCAGGTGGAATCGCTGGGCGGTTCCATCAAAATTGACAGCACCGTTAATGTGGGGACAAAGTTTACGATTAGGTTGGTTTAGTTTTAGTGATAAGAGATTAGAGACTGGAGATTAGGTTTTAAACACCATAAACTAATCTCTAATCACCAGCCGCTGATCACTAACCCTCACTCAATATAACTTTCCAGAATTTTAAATCCCGAAACTGTTTCCAGTTGCACTTTATCGATTGTTTTTGGCAGCAGCACGCAATCACCCATTTTTACCGGGTAAGTCTCACCATCGCTTTTAATGCTAAAATCCCCCTCAAGGCATACATAGATAACAAACGAATCCAGGTTGGTATAATCCTTTTTGGTGCTTTCCGTAAAATCCATCAAGTTGGTGGTAAAGTACGGGCAGCTTACCAGTTTTACGGTTTCGTTTTCTTTGGGATGATAGCTGGTTTTATATTCGGGGTAATGTTTGTAGTCGATTGCGGCCAACGCCTCTTCCACATGCAATTCGCGTTTATTGCCTTTGTCATCAACGCGGTCAAAATCGTAAATGCGATAAGTAATATCCGATGTTTGCTGAATTTCGGCAATCAGCAAGCCCTTACCGATGGTATGGACTCTTCCGGCAGGCAAAAAGAAAACATCGCCCGATTTTACATCCTCTTTATTTAAAATATCGGTCAAATGGCCGCTGTTAAATTTATCCAGGTATTCCTGTTCGGTAAGTTCCCTATTAAAGCCCGCAATTAGGGTCGAACCTGGATCAGCTTCTACAACATACCACATCTCCGTTTTTCCAAATGAATTATGGCGTTTTTTTGCCAGCTCGTCATTAGGGTGTACCTGGATGGACAGGTCTTCATTGGCATCGATAAATTTTATCAGTAGCGGGAATATATTGCCGAAATGATCATATACCTTTTTGCCAACCAGGTCCTCTTTGTATTCTTCCAGCAAGGTATCCAGGCGATTGCCTTTTAGCGGCCCATCAGCCACCACGGAAACATCCGATTTTACACCTGATATTTCCCAGGTTTCGCCGCAATTGGCCAGGTTGCCAAAATCCTTATGCAGGTAGGTTTTAATTTTTTGCCCGCCCCATATTTTGTCTTTATAAATGGTTTGGAATTTTAGTGGATATAGAGGTCGCATAGGTAGAAATTTTTATTTATTTATACAGGGAAATCAAAAAGAGGAATAAAAGTTTTTGCCGGTTATTTTAAAAATGATTGCAATATATCATTAAGCTCCTTTTCTGCAACGTCATCTTTTTCTGATTTATCGTAAATAGTCGCAAGGTATACAACTTCGTCAACGATTTTTACATAAGTGATTACCCTTGCACCACCACGCTTACCTTTCGCCTTGCTTGCAATCTTTACTCTGATTTTGTAAAAGCCGCCGCCGATGGGCGTTCCCTGCAGGGATCTTCCTCTAAGGATAAAATAAAATCTACAAATTCTGATTTTAACGAAGGGAACTTTCGGATTAGCCTTTTTAATTCTTTAGCAAATCGTTCAGTATTTTGTACTTTAAAGCTCATTTATCAAATCCCGGGCGTTTTGCAGTTTAACTTTTCCGGCTTCAGCCATTTTAATTTCATCCACGGCGTCCTTTAGATCATCAATTATCGAAGTATGGTCGGGCTTATCCAGCTTTTCTTCAACCTGAATACCTAAACGTTTCGCCAGATCGGCGATCAGGGAGTAATCTTTCGGGCTAATATTCTTCAGCACTAATTCCATACTCAAAGTTAACTAATTTACTTTTATAGCGCAAAAAGTTATCGTCTTACGTTTATAATGATTTCTTCGTCCATTCCTCCTAATAGCCTCAACGCATCTATCAAATTTTCCGTTAACTCTTCGATGGTTTTACCCTGCGATATAGCTGCCGGCCATTCGTTTACCTGACCGACTAACCAGCCGTTTTCGCCTTGTTCGATACTTGCTGTAAATACCATACCCCAATATAACTCATTATTTCCGGAGGAACCTTGAGAATGAAAGTAATTTTTTATATTTACAGCAACAAGAAACCTAACCCGCAAAAATTGACGTCAACACGACCTAAATATGATCTATTTTACAAAAATTAATTTTAATTATTCGGATAAAGTGGATATAGAAACTGCTTTTCGTAAAAGTGCAATAAAACGCACCAGACTTTCATCATTAGAGGTGTCCAACTCGAATGCCGGCACCGATAAGCGTTTTTTTGGTTATGAAAACGAAAAGGCTCTCTATTTCATGCGTGTTAAAAGTTCTGTTGAATTTCTTTTACCAAATATTATTTTCAGTTTGCCTAAAGACGAAACCAGTTTTTATTATGCATTCCGCTTAAGTCGCATAGGAACCGTCGTATTCTTTATGTTTTGTGGGGTGCTAATTGCCGAACTGATACAAGTTTTCAGGGGGGTCGCGCCGGCTGATGACTTTATCACCATTCTGATACTGTTCCTATTATTTTTAGGTTTAGTCTGGCTTGAATTTAGGCTAACATTGTTTAAGATCAGAAAGACAATTTCTGCCGCAGTCTAGCGACAATTCTTAATCGATGAGACTCATTTTCTGGTAAAACAAAAATCCTGTAGGCGCTATACTTACAGGATCCTTAAAAAATTATTTTCGTTTTGGCTATTTCCCAAGCTTCTTCTTCAAATTCTCATCAATCGCTTCCAAAAACTCTTCAGTGTACAGGTAATCTGTACCGTGCTCCACTTTTGGTTTGATGGTGATTGCCAAATCCTTAGTCATCTTGCCGCTTTCAACGGTTTCTATACAAACCTGCTCCAGCGTTTTGCAGAAGTTGATCAGTTCCTTGTTATTATCCAGCATACCGCGGAACTCGAGGCCGCGGGTCCAGGCAAAAATAGAGGCGATCGGGTTGGTTGATGTTGGTTTGCCGGCCTGGTGGTCGCGGTAGTGGCGGGTAACGGTACCGTGGGCAGCTTCGGCTTCCATCACGGTACCATCGGGAGTTACCAGCGTCGACGTCATCAAACCCAAGGAGCCAAAACCCTGTGCTACGGTATCCGATTGTACGTCGCCGTCGTAATTCTTACAAGCCCATACAAAATTGCCATGCCATTTCAACGCCGAGGCCACCATATCATCGATCAGG
>Ga0210389_10000085_pt1 | contig 91664 bp, 58 predicted proteins | sample IncBWH28OmetaG_FD_160127 | JGI IMG/M metagenome (GOLD analysis project Ga0210389, IMG submission 160127) | Forest soil microbial communities from Barre Woods Harvard Forest LTER site, Petersham, Massachusetts, United States - Inc-BW-H-28-O ...
ACATGCTTCGAACCGGGTAGCGATGGCGCAGAGGAACGCAACGTCAGGCGCTATTCAACAACGACGTCGCGTCCCCGCTAGTGGGTGATTCGGTCCGCCCGGGTGTAGACGTTCATCGAGTTCTCCCGCAGGAACGCCACCAGCGTGATCCCGGACTCCTCGGCCAGCGAGGCCGCCAGCGACGACGGCGCTGACACGGCGGCCAGCACCGGAATCCCGGCCAGCAGCGCCTTCTGGGTCAACTCGAACGACGCCCGCCCGCTGACCAGCAACACCGACGCGCTCAGCGGTATCCGGTCGTGTTCCAGCGCCCAGCCGATCACCTTGTCGACCGCATTGTGCCGGCCGATGTCTTCACGCACGGCAAACATGGTGCCGTCAGCACCGAACAACGCCGCGGCGTGTAGTCCGCCGGTGCTGGCGAAAACCTTTTGCGCGCCGCGAAGTTGGCCGGGCATCGCCTTGAGCGTGGAAACGGCGACGGTGGCGGGATCGTCGCCGGGCGAAAACCGGCTGATCAACCGCACCGCGTCCAGCGACGCCTTGCCGCAGACTCCGCATGACGAGGTGGTGTAGAAGTTGCGGGTGACATCGAGACCCGGCGGTTCGACGCCCGGCGTCAGTGTCACGTCGAGAACGTTGTAGGTATTGACACCGTCGGCGCCGCGCCCGCCGCAGTAGCGGATGGTCAGCACGTCTTCGCGGCCCCCGATGACCCCTTCGGTGAGCAGAAAGCCTTGCGCGAGTTCGAAATCCGAGCCAGGCGTGCGCATGGTCACAGTGACCGGGGTGCCGTTGACGCGGATCTCCAGCGGCTCCTCGACGGCCAGGGTCTCCGGTCGGGTGATCGCTTGATCGGCGGCGAGATGCTTTACTCGCCGGCGCGCGGTGACGTGCCCCAATCCCACGAAACTCAAACTACATTGGCTCGCGGCTCACCGCCGGGAAGCCGATTGGCCCCTAGATGTCACACCGCCTTGGCCAGCGCAGCCAGAGTCTCCGCCGACGAGTGCGTCGGAAGCCAGCCGAGTTCTCGCTTCGCTTTTCTGGTATCCATCACCACCGACGTCCGCGCCACATGCAGCCATTCGAGCACCGAAGGGACGAACGGCAACCGGAAAATCGCCGCAGACGCCGCCGAGGCAGCAGTCGCAGGAACCCGCACCGGTCGGCCGCCCAGCGCCTTAGCCACGTCCGCGATCGTCACTTCGCCATTACCGGCGATGTTGTACGCGCCGGGCGGTACCGGAGCGGTCGCCGCCAGCGCGATCGCGGTCGCAACGTCGTCATGGTGAACCAACTGCAACGGAAAACCCGGATCCGGCACGACCGGCTTCAACCCCGGCACCGCCCTGGCCACGGCCCGCACCGGGCCGGGCAGCCGCTTCCACGGCATCGCGTCTGCCAACGCGAGGGCCTCAGGCCCGGCGACGATACATGGCCGCAGTACGAAGACCTCCAGCGATGAACCTTTGGTGATGTCGGCGAGCGCGGCCTCGCACGCCGCCTTCTGCGCTGAGTAACAGTGCTCAGCGGATCCGCGCGTCGGCAAGTCCTCGGTGAGCGGCACGGGGTTGTCGGAATGGTAGCCGTATGCCGCCACCGACGAGGTGTAAACCAGACGCCGTGGCCGCTGGGCGGCGACCGCCGCCTCGAACACGTTACGGGTGCCCTGCAGGTTGACGTGCGCGCTCTCCGCGCGCGACCCCATGATGAGGAACGCCAGGTGGACCACCACATCGGCCTGTGCGACCAGCGCCTCGACCGCGTCGCGATCCAGGATGTCGCCCTGCTGATAGGTGGTTTTCACCCACCCGCACGTCGGCCGATCGAACGGCCGTCGCGCCATCGCAACGATCTTCTCCACCGCGGGTTCGCGCTCCAGCGCCGTCACCGCCGAGACGCCGATCTCTCCGGTCGGTCCGGTGACGGCAACTGTAATTCCCATTTCAGGTGACTTCCCCACCAGCGCCCCTGGCCAAACACCGGATCAGGCAGGGGAAGAAACTGTGTACAGGTCGGCTGGTGGGAGAGGGATCATGGAGGTGAGCCGAATAATCTATGGCCGTCTGAAACGCGGGGCCGACGACCCCGCGCAGCACCAGAAGTGAGGGAAAGACTTGGCGGACGAACCGAACGCCGGCGCAGGGGCGACACCACCTGGCGGGGCGGCAGCGGACCCCACCACAGTGTTTGCTGCCCTCGCCGAGATCATCTATCAAGGCTCGGAGGTTGCCGAGATGTACGCCGCCATCTGCGTGGCCGCGACCCTGACCGTCCCCGGCTGCGACCACGCCAGCCTGCTGGTCCGCCAGAACGATCGGTACGTCACTGTGGGCGCGAGTGACCAGCTCGCGCAGCGGATCGACGATCTTGAACGGCGCTCGGGCGACGGCCCGTGCATCGACGCGATCGAGGAAGAAACTCCCCAGATCGAACCGGACCTGACCACGCCATCGCAGTGGCCCAAACTCGCGGCCGGGCTGCTCGCCGAGACGCCGGTGCGCGGCGCCATGGGCTTTCGGATACTGGTCGACAAACGCAAGGGCGCCGCGCTCAACCTATTCAGCGACACCCCCAACCTGTTCGACGCCGAGTCCGCCGGACGAGCGGCGGTGCTCGCATCGTTCGCCAGCGTGGCCATCAATGCCATCGCAAAGGGAGAAGATGCGGCCAGCCTGCGACGAGGCTTGCTCAGCAACCGCGAAATCGGCAAAGCGGTCGGGATGTTGATGCTGCTGAACGATTTCACCGAGCAGGAGGCGTTCGACCTGCTGCGGCGCCACTCCCAGAGCCTCAACATCAAGCTGGCTGACGTGGCGCGGCAGATCATCGACCGCCGCGGCCAACTGCCGGCGGGCCAGGATCCGTCTGCGCCGGACGCATAGCCGGGTGTTCGGGTTCTATTCCGGCAGCCGCAGCTCAGGCTTCTCGACTTCTTCGATGTTGACGTCTTTGAAGGTGATCACCCGTACCTGCTTGACGAACCGGGCCGGCCGGTACATGTCCCACACCCAGGCGTCGGACAGTCGCAGCTCGAAGTAGACCTCGCCGTCGGCGTTGCGTGGCATCATCTCCACACTGTTCGCCAGATAGAAGCGGCGCTCGGTTTCCACGACGTAGCTGAACTGGCCGACGATGTCCTTGTATTCGCGGTACAGCGAGAGCTCCATCTCGGTTTCATACTTTTCGAGATCTTCGGCACTCATCTGCTCAGACGTCCTTCTCCCTGCCAACTTTCCCGGCTTGCCTGTCGGACCGCTGTCGGCCCGCGTGGTCGCCGGGTGGGAACCCTGGTCCCATCTTTCCTCACCAATATCCCTCCCGCTCGGCCGGAGGGTCCGGTTTGCACTCGACCACCACCCGGGCGTTCGCCCCGTTCGCTACGCGCCGGACATTGATGAACGAATGGCGGTGCTCGGAGCAGGGACCCAGCCGGGTCAATGCCGTGCTGTGCGCGGGCGTGCTGTACCCCTTGTGTTCGGCGAAGCCGTAGCCGGGGTGGTCGGCGTCCAGCGCGACCATGAACCGGTCCCGGCTCACTTTCGCCAGCACGCTGGCCGCGGCGATACACGCGGCCGCCGCGTCCCCGCCGACCACCGGCAGCGAGGGCATCGGCAGGCCGGGTACCCGAAAACCGTCGCTGAGCACATAGCCGGGCCGCACCGGCAGGCCCGCCACCGCGCGCCGCATGCCCTCGATGTTGGCTACGTGCACGCCGCGGCGGTCGACCTCGACCGACGGGATGAACACCACGTGATAGGCCAGCGCGTAGCGGCAGATCAACGGGAACAACTTCTCCCGTGTCTTCTCTGCGAGCTTTTTCGAATCATCAAGGGCGGCAAGGCTTTCCAGCCGCCCTGGCCCGAGCACGCACGCCGCCACCACCAACGGGCCCGCGCAGGCACCGCGACCCACCTCGTCCACCCCGGCCACCGGTCCCAAACCGCTGCGGTGCAGCGCGGACTCCAGGGTGCGCAACCCGGAGGACTTACGGATTACCGTCCGCGGCGGCCACGTCGTGGCCATGCCTACTGACCCGGCTGGGGGTTCATCGAACCCACACCACCCCATCGCGACGGCGGCCACACGATGAACCTCGCCTTGCCGATCACATTGCCCACCGGCACGGTTCCTGAGTTCGGATCACCGGTGCACAAGATCCCCTTGAGCGCATCGGGCGGGATGCTGGTGCAGTGGGCGCGCGAGTCCGCCGAGTGCGTCCGGTTGTCGCCCATCACCCACAGCCTCCCCTGCGGCACGCTGACCGGCCCGAACTCGCTGCCCAGGCATGGATACACCGACGGGTCGGCCATCATCGTGGCCGGATCCAGGTATGGCTCCCTGAGTGGCTTGCCGTTGACGGTCAAGCCGGTGTCGGCCCGGCACTGCACCGTCTGCCCGCCGATGGCGATGACCCGCTTGACCAGGTCATTCTCGTCGGGAGGCACGAAGCCGATGAATGACAGCGCGTTCTGCAGCCAGCGCAGCGCAAGGTTGTGCGAGCGGATCGACTTGTACCCGTAGTTCCACGTCGGCGGCCCCTTGAAGACGATGACGTCACCGGGCTGCGGTGAACCGAAGCGGTACGTGAGTTTGTCCACCATGATTCGGTCGCCGACGCAGCCAGCACATCCGTGCAGCGTGGGTTCCATGGACTCCGACGGAATCAGGTAGGGACGTGCAACGAACGTCAACATGACGTAGTAGAGCACCACCGCGATAACGGCCAGGATCGCGAGTTCCCGCAGCGCCGACTTCTTCTTGGGCTCCGGCTCGCCCTCTTCGGGCGCATTTGGGGCCTGCTCGGTGGCTGCCGCGGTGGCTGTTTCGGGGGCCTCTCGTTGGCTGTCAGGGTCGCGGGTAGAGACCTTCGGCTCCGACTGACCGTCGGGCTGGGGCTCAGATGACGAGTCCGTGGTTTCGGTCACGAGATCAGACTAGCCAGCACAATCTGTGCGCTTGTGAACCATGGACTGCGCTGACGCGTGCGCGGTCAGCGCTTTTCCTTGATCTTGGCCTTCTTGCCGCGAAGTTCACGCAGGTAGTACAGCTTGGCGCGGCGGACATCGCCACGGGTCACTACCTCGATGTGGTCGATGTTCGGCGAATGCACCGGAAAGGTCCGTTCGACGCCGACGCCGTAACTCTCCTTGCGCACGGTGAACGTCTCGCGGATACCTCCGCCCTGCCTGCGGATCACCACGCCCTTGAACACCTGGATACGCTCCTTGGCGCCCTCGATCACCTTGACGTGCACGTTGATGGTGTCACCCGGGCTGAAGGCCGGGATGTCGTCGCGCAGCGACGCCTGGTCGACAAAGTCCAGCCTGTTCATTTGCGAACACACTTCCTCGGGGTCGCGGCTTTGGCAGCTGCCCACACGCGGGTGTGTGGCATCGCCGAGCCGATGGTTCGGGCTTTGGGGCGTATCTCGCAGCAGGCGGTGCGCCGACAAGGGCTCGAGACAACTGGTCAATTGTGCCAGACAGTGCGCTTGCCGTGAAAATCACATGAAATCGGGCGGTTCGTGACAACCCAAATCTGCTGGTGAATGGTACATATGACTGGGGTCAATACCGCTAGTCGAACCCGAACCTTAGCGTGACACCCGGGGCAGATGGCGATGCGGCCGCCCAACGTGCACGTTTCCGGGACGCCGGAGGGATGCCAGAGGACCAAGAGGAGAGGAACGAATGCGCGCACGGCCGCACACGCTGCTCACCGCCATGGCGGCGGTGACGCTGGTACTGGCCGGGTGCGACGAGGCGATCGTAGAGGCGAAGGCATACCCCAAGCCGGCACACAGCGCGCCCGATCGCCATTCGTTCCAGCTCCGACCGAAGGTCGCTGAAATGCTGCTGCAGGGCAGTACGCCACCGAGGGCGCCGGCGGCACTGCCGGACGCCGAGTTCGGCGGACTGCAGGCACGCATCCAGCAGGCCACCGCCGAGGCCGGCGTCGCTGGCGCCACCCTCTCGGTCGCCATCCTCGATCGCACCACCCACCAGCTGGTCTCCAATGGCAACTCGCAGATCCCCGGCATCGCGTCGGTGGCCAAGCTCTTCATCGCCGACGATTTGCTGCTGCAGGAATCCGAAGGGAAGGTCGCGCTTGCCCCTGAGGACCGCCAGGCGTTGGACGTCATGCTGCGGTCATCCGACGATGGCGCGGCTGAGAAATTCTGGGGTCAGGGCCGCGGAGAGGCCATCATCAGCCAGGTCGCAAACCGCTACGGACTGACGTCAACTGCGCCGCCCAGCGATGGGCGCTGGTGGAACACGCTCAGCACGGCCGGCGACTTGGTCCGCTACTACGACATGCTGCTCAGCGGGTCCGGTGGACTACCGCCAGAGCGGGCCAGGACGATCATCAACGATCTGGCCCGGTCCACCCCTACCGGAATGGACGGCTACCCGCAGCGATTCGGCATCCCCGACGGTCTGTACGCCGAACCGGTGGCAGTCAAGCAGGGCTGGATGTGCTGTATCGGCGCCGACTGGATGCATCTGTCCACCGGGGTGATTGGCGCGGATCGGCGCTACATCATGGTGATCGAGTCGCTTCAGCCCTCTGATGACGCCACCGCCCGGGAGACGATCACCCGGGCCGTGAAGACGATATTTCCCGGCGGCCGGATCTGACCCGCTAATCCGGGCCGGCATCGTCGCCGGGACGAGTTAGGTCGGGTCGGCGTTCACGGGTCCGCTGCAGCGAGACCTGCCGACGCCAGGCGGCAATTCGCGCGTGGTCACCGGATAGCAGTACCTCCGGGACGTCGAGGCCACGCCAGCTCGGCGGCCGCGTATAGCTCGGCCCCTCCAAAAGCCCGTCCAGGCCCGGCGAGTGTGAATCATCGCGGAGCGACACAGGGTTGCCGAGGACTCCGGCCATCAGGCGTAGGACGGCCTCGATCATCACCACGGCCGCCGACTCTCCACCCGGCAGCACATAATCACCGATCGAGACCTCTTCGACCCGCATCCGTCGAGCGGCGTCGTCGATCACCCGCTGGTCGATGCCCTCGTATCGGCCGCAGGCGAACACCAGGTGCGACTCGGTGCTCCAACTCTGCGCGGTGGCCTGGGTGAATAGCGCACCGGCGGGGGTAGGAACGATCAACAATGTCTGGCCGGAACAGATTTCATCCAGCGCGTCGCCCCACACCGGTGCCCTCATCACCATCCCCGGGCCGCCGCCGTACGGCGCGTCGTCCACCGAGTGGTGCACGTCGTGCGTCCACCGCCGCAGGTCGTGCACCCGCAGGTCGACCAGGCCCGAGTCAATCGCCTTGCCCGGCAACGATTGTCGCAGCGGGTCCAGGTAGGCCGGGAAAATCGTGATGACGTCAATACGCACGGCTACCCCAGATCCAGCAGACCCTCGGGCGGATCGATTTCCAGGCCCTCATCCAGCGACACCGACGTGACGATCGCGCTGACGAACGGCACCAATACTTCACCCACGTCGCTGCCGTCCTCGGCGCGGCGGCGCACCGCCAACAACTCACCGGCCGCGGTGTGCAGCACCTCGACGACGACGCCGACATCCTGTCCCGCGGTCGTCCGAACTCGAAGGCCTTCCAGCTGGTGGTCGTAGTAGGTGTCCGGCTCATCGATCGGCGGCAGGTCCTCGGAGTCGATGACGAACAAACTGCCCCGCAACGCGTCAGCGGCGTCACGGTCGGCGACTCCATCCAATCGCACGAGCAGACGCCCACCGTGCTCACGCGCGTCAGCGACGACATAGGTGCGCTCCAGGCCGTCATCACGAGAGCCCTTGGCCCGCAACGTACTACCCGGCGCGAACCGGGCAGCGGGATCGTCGGTACGGATCTCGACGATCACCTCGCCGCTGATGCCGTGCGCTTTGACGACGCGCCCGACTGTCAACTCCAAGGGAGTTCCATGAGCCTGCGCTCCGCTACTGGTCGGTGTCCACCACGTCGACGCGGATACCGCGACCACCGATGCCGGCGACCAACGTGCGCAGCGCGGTCGCGGTGCGTCCCCCGCGACCGATCACCTTGCCCAGGTCGTCGGGATGTACATGCACTTCAACAGTCCGCCCACGCCGACTGGTTACCAGGTCCACCCGGACTTCGTCGGGGTTGTCGACGATTCCCCGGACCAAATGCTCAACAGCGTCCACGACGACCGTACTCATCGCGCCGGTCAGCTTTCGGTCGTCGGCTCAGGCTGGTCGCCGCCCTCGGCCGGCACGTCCGCCTTAGCGGCTTCGCTGCCGGCCAAAGTGTCGGCGTCAGCACCCGCCTCAGTGGCGGCTTCCGGACCGGCTTCAGCACCAGCCTCAGTGGCGGCTTCCGGACTGGCTTCAGGACCGGACGCGGCGGCCTTAGCGGCTTTCTTGGCCGGCGCCTTCTTCTTCGGTCGTGCGGCCTCGGTGGTCGGAGCGCCCTCGGCGGCAGCCAACGCGGCGTTGAACAACTCCAACTTGGTGGGCTTGGCCGGGGCAACCTTCAACCGGCCCTCGGCGCCCGGCAGGCCTTTGAACTTCTGCCAGTCGCCGGTGATCTTCAATAGTTTGAGGACAGGTTCGGTGGGCTGAGCACCGACAGAAAGCCAATACTGGGCACGCTCGGAGTTGATCTCGATCAGGCTCGGCTCTTCCTTCGGGTGATACCGGCCGATGACCTCGATTGAGCGGCCGTCGCGCCGCGTGCGCGCATCGGCGACAGCGATGCGGTACTGGGGATTGCGGATTTTGCCAAGCCGAGTGAGCTTGATCTTCACAGCCATGGTTACGCGATTTCTCCTGTGTGTGTCACGCCGCAATTCAGCAACCTGGGCAGGATGCCCGGATCCGGTTTTGCCTCGCGTGTGTGACCAGCCGCGCAAGCACCCTCGGGTGGGTCGCACGCCGGACAGCCGCCTATTGTGCCAGAACCGGGTCCTCTGGCAGAAATGCGCGTACCTGGCGCATCACATCACCTTCTGGAAGACCTTGGATTCGACCCGGCGGGTCATCCGCCAACCCTCGGGGGTGCGGACGAACTCGTCGTCGTACCACAGGCCGCAGAACAGCACCTGGCCCTTATCGCCGCCGAGCACCATCGGGTTGAAACAGATCACCCGCGACGACGCGGTGTCTCCGTCGATGCGGACCGAGAAGTTGCCGAGCATATGGGCATACACCGGGAAGTTCGGCAGCACCTGCGACAGCCACTGTTTCACTTCGGGATACCGGCCGTCGATGCCGCCGAGCGCCCGGTAGTCGATGTAGGCGTCGGACGTGAACACCTTGTCCAAATCGTCGAATCGGCGCTGGTCAATGGCGGTGGAATAGTCCACCAGCAGTTGTTGAATTTCCAGCCGATCCGAGATTTCTTGCAGGCTCAACATGGCTTGATTGAACACGATTCGCGCGACCGAGTGAGGCTCAGCGCTCATGGATGGGTGCCCTGTGCCTGCCTACTGATCGATGCGGGAGCAGACCTGAATTACGCCCGAACCGGCGGCCCCGAAGTGCCCGTCCGCTTCGATTGACGCCGCTTAGCCATAAGCAACAACGTCCGACCGACTGCTGGCCAGCGCGTGAGGTAGTCGGCAACGCGGTCCTGCGCCGCCTTCTGGGGCGTGGGCGGCAGGTTTTCGATGGGATCGTGTCGGCCTGCGGGCGCGTACAGGTCGTCGGGGACGGTCCGACGGACTCAGTGGCGAAATAGGCGTCTGCCGGGCCTGGAAGTTAGACTGTGCGCCCATGCGAAAGCTCATGGCCACCGTCGCAGCGCTGCTCTCGGTCGGCGCCTGCGGCGCCACCTTCAGCGCGGTCACCGCCACCACTTCCTGGGCCGACGCCGACATCCAGCCGGTCGGCTCTGTACCGATCCCCGACGGCCCGGCGCAGACCTGGATCGTGGCCGATCTGGACAGCGGTCAGGTGTTGGCCGGTCGCGACCAGGATGTGGCCCATCCACCGGCAAGCACCATCAAGGTGCTGTTGGCGCTGGTGGCCCTCGACGAGCTGGACCTGAACTCCACCGTCGTCGCCGATGTCGCCGACACCGAGGTCGAGTGCAACTGCGTCGGCATCAGACCTTTCCGCAGCTATACCGCGCGCCAACTGCTCGACGGCCTGCTGCTGGTTTCGGGTAACGACGCCGCGAACACGCTGGCGCAGATGCTCGGCGGCCCGGACGCCGCCGTGGCCAAGATGAATGCCAAGGCCGCGGCCCTGGGGGCGGTGAACACCCACGCGGCCACTCCGTCGGGCCTGGACGGACCTGGCGGCTCCGGCGCCTCGACGGCCCACGACTTGGCCGTCATCTTCCGCGCCGCGATGGGCAATCCGATGTTCGCGCACATCACGTCCGAGCCGTCGGCGATGTTCCCCGGCGATCACGGTGACCAACCGATCGACAACCAGGACGAGCTGCTGCAGCGCTATCCCGGTGCGATCGGCGGCAAGACCGGCTTCACCAACGCCGCCCGCAAGACGTTCGTCGGCGCCGCCGCCCGCGGCGGCCGCCGGCTGGTGATCGCCATGATGTACGGGCTGGTGAAACAGGGCGGACCGACATACTGGGATCAGGCCGCGAGCCTGTTCGACTGGGGTTTCGCCCTCAGCCCGCAGGCCAGCATCGGCTCGCTTTAGTACCGCTCGCCGTGAAAGGCCTTGGTCAGCAGCTCCATCAGCATCGGGATCCGGTGTTCGTCGAGTTCCGGCACCGGCACAATTCCCTGCACCACGGCCGCGCCGTCGAAGACGTTCGCCAGCAACCCGACGATGACCGGGAACTTGTCCTGCGGGAACTGCTCCGCGCCCGGCAGCGTCCGCGCGGCCTCGATGATCTTGTCCGCGTAGTCCCCGAGCTCGTCCTGCAGAGTGGCCTTGAGCTTCGCGTCCGTGCGCGCCGCGATCAGCAGTTCGTAGAGCACCGCGTTCCTGGGACCGCTGGTGATGTCCCGCAGAATCATCAGCACGGTTTCCAGCCCTGGCGCCTCGGGCGGTATTTCGGCGACCTGCTTGGTGATCCACTCGAGCTGGCGACGCAACACCTCGGATGCTGTGGCCGCCATGAAATCGCCCATCGTTTCGAAGTGACGGAACAGGGCGCCGACGGACACCCCCGCGCGCTTGGTGATCACGGCAGCCGATGCCCGGGCGTATCCGACGTCGATAATGGTGTCGATGCAGGCATCAAGAAGCCGGCCGACGGTTTCTTCGCGGCGTTGCTGCTGGGTCCTGGCCACGTCAGGCGCCGACACTCACGGCGGCGGACTGCGGCAACGCACCAGCGTGCCGCGCACCTGCCCGTAGGTACCGGCCCGATTTCACCGTTTTCCCATAGCCATCGCGGAATTGACCGTTGCGGAACACGACGGCACCGCGCACACCCGTCGCGACCACGGCCGCGTCGTTGCGGTTGACCATGCGCCGCAAGCCGCCGTAGAACGCAACCTCTTCCTCGTGATAGCCGTCCACCGATTGGTCGAGGCCGGCCGGGTCGATCACCACGAAGTCCGCGCGGTCACCCTCGCGCAGCGTGCCGGCGTCGATACCAAACCATTCCGCCAGCTCGCCGGTCAGCCGGTGCACCGCGGTTTCCATGGGCAGGAACGGCGAACCGGCCCGGTGGGCATCCCGCGCACGCTTGAGCAACCGCAGGCCGAAGTTGTAGAAGGCCATGTTGCGCAGGTGTGCGCCGGCATCGGAGAAGCCCATGTGGATGCTCGGGTCGGCGGCGAGTTTGTTGAGCTGCTTGGGCCGGTGGTTGCCGACGGTGGTTGTCCACCTGACGTTGCGCTCACCGTTTTCGACGAGCACGTCGAGGAACGCGTCGAGCGGGTGCAGTCCGCGCTCGTCGGCGATCGCGCCAAAGCTCTTGCCGATCAACGACTTATCGGGGCACTCAACGACCACGGCGTCGTGGAAGTCACGGTGCCACAACGACGGTCCGAGCTTGATGCGATCGAACTCACGCCGGAACTGCCGGCGGTATTTCTTGTCGGCCAGCAGCTTGTTGCGCTCCAGTTGATCGCGGAGATGAAGGGCCGCTGTTCCCGCGCCAAACTCCTCGAAGACCGGCAGATCGATTCCATCGGAGTACAACTCGAACGGGACCGGCAGATGCTGGAACCGAACAGCGGAGCGCAGGATCGCGTTGAGCACGCGGGTGCCGAGCCCGAAGGTGTACACGGCAAGCGGCATCGACTTGGCGTCGGCCGACACCAGCATGCTCATCCGGACTCCCTTGCCGCGGCCGAAGATCCGGCTGCTCGTCAGGAAGAACATCAGCGCCGACGCCGGCTTTTCGACGTTAGGTGCGCTCTGCAGCATCCGGCCGCGCTTGCGCAACACCTTGATCAGCCTGCGCCGCTCCCGCCACGTCGCGAAGGTGGACGGCAGCGCACGCGACCGGAAGCGCTCTCCGTCGAGCTTGTCGATGGCCGCGTCCATCCCGGACATGCCCAGCATCCCGGCGTGGAGCGCGTCGTCGAGCAACGCCGCCATCTTCTCCAGCTCGGCGTCGGTGGGTTTGACGGCGTCGTCGGTGGCGCGCTCGAGTCCCAGCACCGCAGTCCGCAGATCCGAATGACCAAGCAGGGAGCTCACATTCGGCCCGAGCGGCAGAGCGTCGATTGCCTCGATGTAGTCCGCTGCCGTCGACCATTTCTTGTTGGTTTTGGCGGCTTCCAGCGCGCCGAAGACATATTTGCGCGGCACCGCCTCGACCCGGCTGAACAAGTCGGCGGCATCCTCGGAGTTGGCGTACACCGTCGACAGCGAGCAGTTACCCAGCAACACCGTGGTGACGCCGTGTCGCACCGATTCCCGCAAACCCGGATCCAGCAGCACCTCGGCGTCGTAGTGGGTGTGCACGTCGATGAAGCCGGGCGCGATCCACTTGCCCGCCGCATCGATCACCTCCGGGCAACCGGTCTCGTCCAGCCGATCCCGGGAGACCGTGACCACCACGCCGTCGCGAATGCCCAGCGTACGGGTTTGCGGCGCGCTGCCGGTGCCGTCAAACCACAATCCGTCGCGGACGATCACGTCGTAAGTCACTTTTCCTCCAAGTCGGTGGGTTGCAACGAGGCTAACATAGATAGCAAGTGCTCGCAATCTTCTAGGCCACGGGTCGAACTCGGCAAAAGCGCAGGTCAAGGTTAGGCTCGCCCGATCAGCGACCGGGGCCCGACGGTGTTGTCGTCGGCGGTGTTGGGTTGGGGGCGACCGTCGCCGGGTCGGGCACGTTGACCGCAGGCGGCACGTCGCCGCTCCGGGAAGCCACCGCGGGAATCCGGATCACCGCAGCTCGCTGGCCACACTCATTGGTTTTCACGGTGACGTCCTCTTCGCCCGCGAACTCGCCCTGCGGCGGCCGCGCTCGCAGCGAGAGCACCAGCGTCGTGGTCTGAATTTGTGCTATCCCGTTTGGCCCGACACAAGGGAACTGAGTCGTTTCGGGCCGAGACTGCCATTGCCCGTCGCCGAAGTCCATCACGAGAGTGTCGCCACCCGGCGACATCGGCTGCGTGTGCTCGTCGCCGTCGAGCTGCGTTGCGGCGGCGGAGCATACCGTCGGAGTGCACGACGAGCGGAAGGCCCACCACGTGTCCACGTCCGGTGGCTGCGGGTCGGGCATGTAATTGAACGTCTGCTTTTCGCGTTGCACCTGGATGCGATAGATGCCGTCGAGCGGCACGGGCGGTGATGGCGAGGTGCTGGTCGGCGGTGCAGCGGCCGATGGGTTCGTCGCCGGGCCGGCGGCCCGGGTGGAGGTCGGTTCGGTCATGCGCCCGACCACGATGCCGATCGCGAGCAGCCCGACGAGCAGCACCGCCGCTGCGGTTGACAGCCAGAACAATCGCGTCCGGGGCTTTTTCGGCGCAGTCGCCGGGAGTTTCTGGGAGGGTGCCAACGCCCGGGCAGCCGATTGCAGGATCGTGCCGCCGCGGTCCGACTTCCCTTTACGGGATTTGGAATCCCGGGCCAATTTAGTGCCTGCACTACCGTCAATCTCGGGCCAGGCGTAGGCCGGGTAGTCGACGTTAAGGACAGCCTCGGGACTGCGATCGCCGATCGAGACACCGGCCTGTTCGTTGGCCGCATCGGCAAATTCGCGGCAGCTGTCGAACCGGTCAGCGGGTCTTTTAGCAAGCGCTCTGGAGAACACACCATCCAGACGTGCCAACTCCGGGCGCTGGTCGCTGAGTCTTGGCGGCGGACCGTTGAGAAGCTGGCGCAGCGCGGCGCTCGGATCGGAATGCTGGACCGGCGCGGCGCCGGTGAGCAGGTGGAAGGCGCTGGCCGCCAATGCGTGCTGGTCGGCGCGCCCGTCAATGTCGGCGCCCATCAACTGTTCGGGCGCGGCGTAGCCGATCGTGCCGACCGGGATAGTGGTCCCAGTGGTCCCGGTGGGCTCGCCGAGTCTGCGGGCTATCCCGAAGTCGGCCAGCAGAATCCGCTGCTCGCCCGCACCGCGACTTGTCAGCACGATGTTGGCGGGTTTCACATCGCGGTGCAGCAGTCCGCGCTGGTGGGCGTGGTCGAGAGCTCCGGCCACGGCGGTGATGATCGCGAGCACCTCGCTGGCCGGTGAAACCGCCGGGAACCGCTCGGCCATGAGCTGCGCGGCGGTAATGCCCTCGACGTAGTCCATCGCGATCCACAGCTGTCCCTCGAACTCGCCGCGCGCATGCACCTCCACGATGTGCGGGTGATAGAGGTTTGTGGCGGTGGCTGTCTCCGACAGAAATCGCTGGCGGAATTCACTGTCCGCCGACATCGCCACCGAAAGAACTTTCAAAGCCACCCAGCGCGGCGATCGAGGATCCTGGGCAAGGTAAACCTCACCCGTCACTCCGGAACCCAGCCTTCGCGCCACCGTGTAACCGGCAAAGGTCGCGCCGCTGGCTAACGCCATCCCGCGATCGTAACCGTGATCAAGGGAACGTGCTCGTCCGGTGCGCGCCGCCGGCTTCAAGGCCGAAACGTCTTGCCGCGCAGAATCACCAGATCAGGATGGTTCAGCACTTCCGGACCCTGCCGCGGGTCCTCCGAGTAGCACAACAGATCAGCAGATGCCCCATGATCCAGACCGGGACGGCCCAGCCAGCGACGGGCATCCCAACAGGCAGCGCCCAACGCCTCGGTTGCGCTCAGCCCGATGCCCTTGAGCGCGTCGACCTCGTCGGCGATCCGCCCGTGCTTGATCATGCTGCCGGCATCGGTGCCGGCGTAAACAGGCACGCCGGCCTCGCGCGCCGCGGCGATCCGCCGGTAGCTGCGGGCATACAGGTCACGCATGTGGGCTGCGTAGGTCGGATAGCGCGTGGCGGCGTCGGCGATGCCCGGGAAGTTCTCCAGGTTGATCAGCGTGGGGACCAGCGCGGTGTCGTGCTCGAGCATCAAGGTGATGGTGTCGTCAGTAAGCCCGGTGCCGTGTTCGATGCAATCGATACCGGCGTTGATCAGGCCAGGCAACGCGTCCTCGCTGAAAACGTGCGCGGTCACCCGCGCCCCGTGGGCGTGCGCAGTTTCGATCGCGGCCTTGAGCACGTCGTCGGACCACAGCGGCGCGAGGTCGCCGACGCTGCGATCGATCCAGTCACCGACCAGCTTGATCCAGCCGTCCCCGCGTCGCGCCTCCTCGGCCACCGCGGCCGGCAGTTGCGATTCGTCTTCGAGCTCACGCGAAAAGCCCGGCGAGTAACGCTTGGGTCTGGCGAGATGCTTTCCGGCCCGGATGATGCGGGGTAGGTCGGCACGGTCGTCGAGGCTGCGGGTGTCGGTTGGCGAGCCGCAGTCACGCAACAGCAACGCACCGACGTCGCGTTCGGTCTCGGCCTGTGCGATCGCTTCGTCGAGTGCGATCTCGCCGGGATCGCCGAGCCCGACGTGGCAGTGCGCGTCGACGAGTCCGGGCAGTATCCAACCACCGTCAAAGGCGGTGTCGGCCCCTGACACCGGCTCCAGGCTGATCCGGCCGTCCACGATCCACAGTTCGGTCGCGGCCTGGTCGGGCAACCCCAAACCACGCACGCGCATGCGCACGGTGGCGGCTACTTTCTTCCAGGGTTGCCCGGGAACTTCAACTTGGACAGGTCAAAGTCGGCCAGTCCGGGCGGCAGCTCGTTGAGACCCTCCGGCATCTGCGACAGATCGGGGAATCCCGCCGGCATGCCCGGCATGCCGGGTCCGAATGGGCTCTTGACCTTCGGCGGCGTCGGTCCCCGCGCCCCCTTCTTGCCCTTCTTGCCCTTCGCTCCCTTGGCCTTGCGTGTCGCGGACTTGCGGCCGATGCCGGGGATGCCCATGCCCCCGAGCATGGACGACATCATCTTGCGGGCCTCGAAGAAGCGGTCGACCAGCTGGTTGACCTCCGACACCGTCACGCCCGAGCCGTTGGCGATTCGCAGGCGCCGCGACGCGTTGATGACCTTGGGGTCGGCCCGCTCTTGCGGCGTCATCCCCCGGATGATGGCCTGCAGCCGGTCGAGTTGTTTGTCGTCGACGGCGGCCAGTGCGTCCTTCATCTGCCCTGCGCCGGGCAGCATGCCCAACAGGTTGCCGATCGGGCCCATCTTGCGAACGGCCAGCATCTGCTCGAGGAAATCTTCCAGAGTCAGCTCGCCGGCGCCGATCTTGACGGCGGCCTCCTCGGCCTTCTGGGCGTCAAAGACCTGCTCGGCCTGTTCGATCAGGCTCAGCACATCGCCCATGCCCAGGATGCGGCCGGCCATCCGGTCCGGGTGGAAGACGTCGAAGTCCTCCAGCTTCTCGCCGGTGGAGGCGAAAAGGATGGGGACACCGGTCACCTCGCGGACCGACAACGCGGCCCCACCGCGGGCGTCGCCGTCGAGCTTGGTCAGGACGACACCGGTGAAACCGACACCCTCACCGAACGCCTGCGCGGTGGCGACGGCGTCCTGGCCGATCATTGCGTCCAGGACGAAGAGCACCTCATCGGGGTTGACGGCCTCCCGGATGGCCGCGGCCTCGGCCATCAGCTCCTCGTCGATGCCCAACCGCCCGGCGGTGTCGACAATGACGACGTCGAAGTGTTTGGCCCGGGCCTCGGAGAGCCCTGCCGACGCGACGGCGACCGGGTCACCGGGACCGGACGCGGGCCTAAATTCTGGGGCTCCGGGATGTGGCGCGAACACCGGCACACCGGCGCGCTCACCGACGACTTGCAGCTGGTTCACCGCCGCCGGCCGCTGCAGGTCGCAGGCCACCAGAAGCGGCGTGTGCCCTTGTCCGCGAAGCCATGCGGCCAACTTTCCGGCCAGTGTCGTCTTACCGGAGCCCTGCAAGCCGGCGAGCATCACCACGGTCGGCGGTGTCTTCGCGAACACCAGCTTGCGGGTCTCGCCGCCGAGGATGGCAACGAGTTCTTCATTGACGATCTTGACGACCTGTTGGGCCGGGTTCAGAGCACCGGACACCTCCGCGCCCCTGGCGCGTTCTTTGATCCGGTGGACGAACGCCCGCACCACGGGCAGCGAAACGTCGGCTTCGAGCAGCGCGAGCCTGATTTCGCGGGTGGTGGCTTCGATATCGGCGTCGGTCAGTCGGCCTTTGCCGCGCAACCCTTGTAGGGCACCGGTCAGCCGGTCAGACAGCGATTCAAACACGCCCGCCAGCCTAGCGGGCGCGACCGTGAAGCTAGCGGTCGACGAGCGTAACGCTGGCGTCACGCCCGTGGGCCGGAGTCACGCTGGCGTGACGTTCGTCGGGCTCGTCGTGGCGAACCCGCATGTCTTGACGCCACGATGGCTCCCGACAAAGGTCAGGCGCATGCTCGAGGTGATCGACAAGGGGTCCTGCAGCCACGCGCATCCGGTGCCGCTGCTTTTTGTACATGGCGGTTGGCATGCCGCGTGGTGCTGGGACCACTTCCTGGATTTCTTCGCAGCTGCCGGCTATCGCGCAGTGGCACTGAGCTTGCGCGGACACGGCGCCAGCCCGATAACAAAGCGTTTTCACTCGTGTTCCATCGCCGACTACGTCGACGATGTCCGTGCCACGGCCGACGACCTGGGTGGCCAGCCTGTGCTGATCGGCCATTCCCTGGGCGGTTTCGTCGTGCAGCGATACCTCGAAAACCGCCGTGCCCCGGCCGCTGTCATGGTTGCATCCGTGCCGCCGCAGGGCGTGTTCGGACTGGCGATGCGCGTCTGGCGACACCACCCGTTGATCTCCTTCCGGTCGCTCGTCACCGGCAACTTGGCCGGGTTCATCGGCACCCCGGCTCTTGCCCGCGAGCACCTCTTCTCCGCAAACACGGCGGAGGACATCGTTGAATCGTGCGCGGCGCGCGTGCAATCCGAGAGCCTGCGCGCCTCCGTGGTGGACCCGTTGTTCCGCCGCGTCAGATCGAGCCGAGTGACAACCCCAGTGCTGGTTCTCGGCGCCCGGGACGACGGCTTGGTCACCAACACCGAGGTGCACGCCACGGCGCGCGCCTACCAGACCGAAGCCGAATTCTTTCCCGACATGGGACACAACATGATGGTCGAACCCGGATGGACTCACGTCGCGGAACGAATCCACACCTGGCTCGAAACGAGCGACCTGGTCAGCCATTCCGAGCGGTCATGACGACTGCCTCGGCATTCTGACAAAGGAAGCGATAGAGCAGTTCACCGGTGTCGAGCAGGTGCTTCGTGACGAGCGATTGCGACGCGGCGACGTCGCGTCGACGCACCGCCCTGAGCAGCGCCGCGTGTTCGCGATCGGACTCGCCCTTGTACGCCGGCAGGCCGAACTTGAGCCGAAGATAGCGTTCGCCGCGCCCATGCAGCAGGCCGATCATTTCGAAGAGTTGCGGCCGTGCGGCGGGCTCATAGAGGCTCAGATGAAAGGCCTTGTTGCGCGCAACGTACAGCGATGGATCGGTTTCGACCGACGCCGCCTTGCAGAGCACTTCCGCATGCCGCAGCGAGGCCGGCGTGTGAGCGGGTATCGCGAGGCCGATTGCGAGACGCTCGAGTGCCGCGCGGATCTCATAGATTTCGCGCGCTTCATCGGCAGACAGCGGCGCAACGGTGGCGCCCTTGTTCATCTCGACCTTCGCCCAGCCTTCGCTTTCGAGCTGGCGCAAGGCCTCCCGAACCGGGATCGCGCTGACCGAGAAATGCCGCGCGATCGCATCTTGGCGCAGCGGCACGCCAGGCGCGAGGGTGCCGTCAACGATCGCCGCCCGCAGCGCGTTCGCGATCATCCGCGACGTGCTGCCGCGCTCCGCGAGCGCTAGCGAGGTGGGTAGCGCGTCCGACAGGCGAGAACGACTCATTGCGCTAATCAGTATATTATATAGAATTCATATTCGGGATGAGTGCTAGGTCACATCGGCTTGGCGCGCATTCGAATTCGGATGGGTCGTTCAACAGGATCAACCGGAGGGGCACGATGAGTTCAACGACGCAGCGGGCAATGCCTGCGCGACGTCGCACGCCGCTCAATCGTTCGCAGATCGCCGGGTTCTGGGGTGCATGGACCGGCTGGACGCTCGACGGGATGGATTCTTTCATCTACGCGCTGGTACTCACGCCCGCACTGACCGAGTTGCTGCCGCGTTCGGGGTATGCCGCGACAACGTCCAACGTCGGGCTCGCGGGATCGATCCTGTTCGCCCTGTTCCTGGTGGGCTGGGGCTTGTCGTTCATCTGGGGACCGATTGCCGACCGCTTCGGGCGCACCAAGGTCCTGGCCGCCACGATCTTCACCTTCGCCATCTTCACCGGGCTTTCTGCCATGGCGCAAAACGTCTGGGAGCTCGCGATTTTCCGTTTCATCGCGGGCGTCGGGATCGGCGGCGAATGGGCGCTCGCGGGGACCTACGTCGCCGAGGCGTGGCCGGAGGACCGGCGGAAAATGGGGGCAGGCTATTTGCAGACCGGCTACTACGCCGGCTTCTTTCTGGCGGCCGCCCTGAATTACACGATCGGCGTGCATTTCGGCTGGCGCGCAATGTTTCTGACGGGAGCGGTGCCGGTCGTCGTCGCCATCCTGATCTTGACGCGCGTAAAGGAACCCGAGAAATGGCAGCAGGCCGAGGCGGGCCAGACGGACCACGCGAAGCCGTTGCGTGAAATTCTCGGGCCGCGCTACCGGCGTCGCACCTGGGTGGCCGCCGCGCTGGTGACAATCGCGATTGTTGGTTTGTGGGCAGGTGCGGTCTACGAACCGTCGGCGGTGATTCAGCTGGCGCAGAAAGCGGGTCTCGGCAAGAGCGACGCCACCAGGACCGCATCATTGGCCACCGGCCTGCTCTCGATCGGCACCATATTGGGTTGTCTGGTCTTGCCGCTGATCGCCGAGCGGGTCGGACGCAGAAAGACGCTCGCAATTTACTTCGCGGGGATGGCGGTGTCGATCGCCGGCAGCTTTGGCTGGGCGTTCTATCTGCCCAATGGGCTCGGCCCGTTCATCGCGTGGCTGTTCGTGCTGGGCTTCTTCGGCGGTAATTTTGCGCTCTTCAGCCTCTGGCTGCCCGAGCAGTTCGAGACGCGTGTGCGCGCAACGGCATTTGCATTCTGCACATCTTTCGGCCGTTTTGTCGGCGCGGGCGTGAACTTCTTGCTCGGCGCGGCGGTGCTGCACACACATACGCTGGGTTTGCCCGTTGCGTTGACGGCCGTGGTTTTCGTGATCGGGCTTTTCATCATTCCGTTGGCGCCCGAGACCCGCGGCGAGGTGCTACCTGCGTAGCCCCACCACCAGCGCACGAACGATTCGGCACTCGGTAGATTCGGTTGCTATGTCGTCGAAAGAAATCTCATGAACGCACATGTCGAGCAGTTGGAGTTTCAGGCGGAGGCACGCCAGCTGCTGGATTTGATGGTCCACTCGGTTTACTCCAACAAGGATTCGTTTCTGCGGGAGCTGATCTCGAACGCCTCCGATGCGCTGGACAAGCTGCGGATTGAGGCGCTTCGGAACAAGGACCTCGATGTCGACACATCCGATCTGCACATCGAGATCGAGGTGGACAAGGATGCCCGCACCCTGACCGTTCGCGACAACGGAATCGGCATGACGCGCGAGGAGGTCGTGGATCTGATCGGCACCCTCGCGAAGTCGGGTACCGCCGAGTTGCGTCAGAAGTTGCGCGAGACCAAGAACGAGGCCGCCTCGGAGGAACTGATCGGTCAGTTCGGTATCGGTTTCTACTCGAGTTTCATGGTCGCCGACAAGGTCTCACTGCTCACCCGCAAGGCCGGCGAGAGCGCCGCCACCCGGTGGGAGTCCGGCGGCGAGGCCACCTACACCATTGAATCCGTCGACGATGCTCCGGTTGGAACATCGGTAACGCTGCACCTCAAGCCCGAAGACGCCGAGGACGAGCTGCACGACTACACCTTGGAGTGGAAGATCAAGGAGCTGGTCAAGAAGTACTCCGACTTCATCGCCTGGCCCATCCGGATGGAGGTCGAGCGACGCACCCCGGCTACCGAGGAGGGTGGCGAAGAGCAAGTCACCATCGAAACGCAAACCATCAACTCGATGAAGGCGCTGTGGGCCAAGTCAAAAGACGAGGTCTCCGACGAAGAGTACAAGGAGTTCTACAAGCACATCGCCCACGCCTGGGACGAGCCGCTCGAGGTCATCGCGATGAAGGCCGAGGGCACGTTCGAGTACCAGGCCCTGCTCTTCATCCCGTCGCGTGCCCCGTTCGACCTGTTCAATCAGGACGCCAAGATCGGCGTGCAGCTGTATGTCAAGCGCGTCTTCATCATGTCCGACTGCGACCAGCTCATGCCGATGTACCTGCGGTTCGTCAAGGGCGTCGTTGATGCAGAGGATATGTCGCTCAACGTTTCCCGCGAAATGCTGCAGCAGGATCGGCAGATCAATGCGATCCGTCGCCGTCTGACCAAGAAGGTCCTGTCGGCAATCAAGGATCTGCAAACCGAGCGGCCGCAGGATTACCGCACCTTGTGGACCCAGTTCGGCAAGGTCCTCAAAGAGGGCCTGATGTCGGACTTCGACAACCGGGACACACTGCTTGGTATTTCGTCGTTCGCGTCGACGCACAGCGACGAGGAACCCACCACCCTCGCCGAGTACGTCGAGCGCATGAAAGAGGGGCAGGAACAGATCTTCTACGCCACCGGCGACTCGCGTCAGCATGTCGTGAATTCGCCGCATCTCGAAGCCTTCAAGGCCAAGGGCTACGAGGTGCTGCTGCTCACCGACCCGGTCGATGAGGTCTGGGTGGGGCTGGTGCCCGAGTTCGAGGGCAAACCTTTGCAGTCGGTGGCCAAGGGCGAGGTGGACCTGGACTCCGAGGAGGACGAAAGCGGGGCCGAGCGCGAAGAGCAGGAGAAGGATTTCGCCGACCTGCTGAGTTGGTTGAAAGAGACGTTGAGTGATCACGTCAAGGAAGTGCGATTGTCCACGCGCCTGACCGAGTCGCCGGCCTGCCTCATCACCGACGCCTTCGGCATGACGCCGGCGCTGGCGCGCATGTACCGGGCTTCCGGGCAAGAGGTTCCGGTCGGAAAGCGGATCCTGGAGCTCAACCCGCACCATCCGCTGGTCACCGGCCTGCAACAGGCGCACAAAGAGCGCCCCGAAGACCAGGCACTTGCCGAGACGGCCGAATTGTTGTATGGCACTGCCCTTCTCGCCGAAGGCGGCTCGCTCGACGATCCGGCTAAGTTCGCCGCACTGCTCGCGGACCGTCTGACACGCACGGTATAGGACACGCCGCCCGGATCGCAACTATCCCGAAAAGCCTTGCCGTGCTAGATTTTACACCCGCCGCCTGACCACGCTCGCTGTGTCGAGGGCTGTGCTGCAACAGAAGTAACGCGGCCGAAGCACCGCCGCAGAGCATCTACGGGGGAGCTTTGTCGATGGAGCAGGTCCGGCCGCTGCGAGGCTGGCAGCGTCGGGCGATGGTGAAGTACCTGGCCGGCCAGCCGCGCGATTTCCTGGCCGTTGCCACCCCCGGATCCGGGAAAACCACGTTCGCGCTGCGGGTGGCCGCCGAACTACTCAGTCAACGCGCCGTCGAGCAGATCACCGTCGTCGTGCCCACCGAGCACCTCAAGGTGCAATGGGCGCAGGCCGCGGGACGCCACGGCTTGGCCCTGGACCCGCAGTTCTCCAACACCAACCCCCAGACCTCGCCGGAGTATCACGGCGCGATGGTCACCTACGCCCAAGTCGCATCGCATCCGACGCTGCACCGGGTGCGCACCGAGCAGCGCAAGACCTTGGTCATCTTCGACGAGATCCACCACGGCGCTGACGCCAAGACCTGGGGCGACGCTATCCGAGAAGCCTTCGGCGACGCCACCCGCCGACTTGCGTTGACGGGCACGCCGTTTCGCAGCGACGACAGCCCAATACCGTTCGTCGCCTACACGTCCGGCGCCGACGGGGTGCTGCGCTCGGAAGCCGACCACAGCTACGGCTATGCCGAAGCCCTTGCCGACGGAGTGGTCCGGCCGGTGGTGTTCCTCGCCTACTCGGGGCAGGCGCGCTGGCGGGATAGCGCCGGCGAAGAGCACGCGGCGCGATTGGGCGAGCCGCTGTCTGCCGAACAGACCGCGCGGGCGTGGCGCACAGCGCTGGACCCGGCCGGCGAATGGATGCCCGCGGTGATCGCGGCCGCCGATCAGCGGCTGCGCCAGCTGCGTACGCACGTGCCCGACGCGGGCGGCATGATCATCGCCTCCGATCAGACCGCAGCCCGTGCTTACGCCAAGCTGCTGACGACGATCAATTCAGAAGCGCCCACGCTTGTGCTATCGGACGATCCCGGATCGTCAACGCGCATCACCGAATTCGCCGAGAGCACCAGCCGGTGGCTGGTCGCGGTGCGCATGGTCTCCGAAGGTGTCGACATACCCCGGCTTTCGGTCGGGATCTACGCCACGAGCGCCTCGACGCCGCTGTTCTTCGCACAGGCCGTCGGCCGGTTCGTGCGGTCTCGCCGGCCGGGAGAAACCGCGAGCATATTCTTGCCGTCGCTGCCGAACTTGCTGCAGCTGGCAAGCGAATTGGAGGCCCAGCGCAACCACGTGCTCGGTCAGCCGCACCGCGAAACCGACGAGCCCCTCGACGGTGACCGCGCGGTCAGGGCGCAAACCGAGAAGGGCGACCCCGAGCAGAGCTTTACCTCACTGGGAGCCGACGCCGAACTGGACCAGGTCATCTTTGACGGATCCTCGTTTGGCACCGCCACCCCGGCCGGAAGCGACGAGGAGGCCGACTACCTCGGTATCCCCGGGTTGCTGGACGCCGAGCAGATGCGCGCCCTGCTGCATCGCCGCCAGGACGAGCAACTACGGAAGCGGGCCGTCGCAGGACAACCAGCACCGTCGGCGTCCATGCATGGCCAACTCCGCGATCTGCGCCGCGAACTCAACTCGCTGGTATCGATAGCCCACCACCGCACCGGCAAGCCGCACGGGTGGATCCACAACGAACTGCGGCGCCGCCACGGAGGGCCTCCGATGGCCGCGGCCACCCGCGACCAGCTCAAAGCGCGCATCGATGCCTTGCGCCAGCTCAACTCCGAGATTTGAGCCCAGCAGGTACGAGAAGACCTAGTCGCCGACCGGCTCGTCGACCACTGCGTCGCGGGAGGCGCCCAACACGGCCAGCAGGTGCTCCTCCACCGCCGCTCGCGCGACTTTGTCGGGGTTGCCGTTCGACTCGGAGGGCACCTGCACGCAGAAGACATCTGCCGCTGTTGAGCCGAAGGTGTTGACTTTGGCCCACTCGATGTCTGCTCCCGCACGCTCCAGTGCCCGGGCCAAAAGTGCCAGCAAACCCAATCGATCCATGGCACGGACCTCGAGGACAAGCTCGCCGGGCGTGGCGGTGTCGAGCCACAGGATGCGGGGCGGAGCGGTCGAACGCGTGACGGGAACCCCGACCTGTATCTCGCCGGCTCGGGCGGTCGCAGCGCTGACAGCGTCGCTGTCGCGCTTCTCCAGCGTGCCGAGGACATCGACGTCGCCGTTGAGGGCACCCACGAACTGCTGACGCAGCAAGCCGGCTTCGGGCGGCAAACCAAAAAGTGGTGACACCACGAACTCGGTGATCGCGACGCCCTCGTGCAGGTTCACCGACGCCGAATGGATTCGCAGCGAGTTCAGCGCCAGCACTGCGGCGGCTTTGGACACCACTCCCCGCTCGTCCGGGGCAACCATGACGACGCCGATGCGCTCGCTGTCGCCGGGCTTGATCTCCACGTGCACGCCATGGTCGGCTGCCAGCGAAAGATAATGGGGCGTAGTCGGTTCGGCCTTCGGCAGCGGCTCACCCGCCATCATCATCCGGCAGCGACGCACCAGGTCTGCCACCAGGGACGCCTTCCAGTCGCTCCACACCCCCGGGCCGGTGGCGTTAGAGTCCGCCTCCGCCAGCGCGTGCAGCAGTTCGAGCAATTGCGGATCCCTGCCCAGAGTCTCGGACACGGTCTCGATGGTCTTGGGGTCGAACAGGTCACCTCGGGTGGCCGTAATAGGCAGCAGGAGGTGGTAGCGGACCATCTTGGAGAGCGTGTCGACATCCGTGTCAGACAACCCCAGCCTCTTGGCGACCGGGATGACCAATTCGGCCCCGAGCACACAGTGATCCACACCGCGCCCCTTACCGATGTCGTGCAGCAGCGCACCGAGCGCAAGCAAGTCCGATCGCGCGACGCGGGTGGTCAGCGGCGCCGCATAAACGGCCGTTTCCACTATGTGGCGGTCCACCGTCCATTTGTGGGACACGTCGCGCGGCGGCAGGTCGCGGACCGCGTCCCATTCCGGCAACAGCCGGCCCCAGAGCCCGGTGCGGTCGAGTGCTTCGATCGTGCTCACTGTGGTGGGGCCGGCCAGTAGGACGACCAGTAGGTCGTCCAATGCCTCCCGCGGCCAAGGAGTTGGCATATCGGGGGCGCTGGCGGCCAGGTGCCTCAGCGTTGCGGCGCTGATCGGCAGCCCGGTGTCAGCCGACGCGGCGGCCACTCTCAACACCAGGCCGGGGTCGCCTTCGGGTTTGGCATCGCGGGCGAGCACGATTTCTCCGGCATACTCGATGACACCCTCGTCCAGCGGTCGCCGCTTCGGCCGCCGCACCAAGGCCGACACACCGCGGCGCGGCAATGCGTTGGCGGCGGTCCGTAGCCCGGTCTCGGCGTGGTACGCGATCGTGCGGCCGGCGTCGGACAGCATGCGAGACAGGTCGAATCGGTCGCCGACACTCAACGCCTCGCTGATCTCGTCCGCGAACTGGGCCAGCAGCTGATCACGTCCGCGACCCGATACCCGGTGCAGTTCGGCGCGCACATCGAGGAGGGTGATGTACGCAGCGTCGAGCGAACCCGCCGGCATGTCAGGATGGACAACGCCGTGATGATCGATGAGTTGCGCGACCGCCAGCGCGTCAAGCAATTGGACGTCGCGGAGCCCGCCGCGACCCGTCTTGAGCTCGGGCTCGGCACGGTGCGCGATCCGGCCACAGCGCAGCCAACGGGCGTGCGTCGTTTCGATGATCTCGTCCATCCGGGATCGAATTCCGCTGCGCCACTGCCGCCGTACCCCACTGACCAATTGCGCCGACAGCTCCGCGTCGCCGGCGATGTGGCGTGCCTCCAGCATGCCCAGGGCGGCTAACAGGTCGCTATTGGCGACGTCCAGTGCTCCGGAGACGGTTCGTACGCTGTGGTCGATCCGAACGTTGGCGTCCCACAACGGATACCACAACCCATCTGCGACCCGTTGCAGCACCTCGGCCGGCTTGCCGTCGTGCAGCAGCAGCAGGTCCAGGTCGGAGTAGGGCGCCAATTCGCGGCGGCCCAGCCCGCCGACCCCAACGATCGCGAAGCCACTGGCATCGGTGATCCCAATCTCGGCCGCCTTGGCGATCAGCCAGGACTCGTGCAGTTGCAGCCACGATTGTCGCAGCAGAGCCGCCGGTAATGCGCGATATGGGGTTGACACCAGCTTGCGCCGCGCGGCACCCAAATCGATTGCCGCGTAGCCACCACGTGTTTCCGTGACGTCCGGCGCAGACGATCCGGACGGGTCGGGCCGGTTGGGTTTCATACCCTCCCGGCCCGTCCACGTCGGATCAGCAATCTGCGGCTAACCTCATAGCGCATCGGATCCGCGTTCACCGGTGCGTACCCGCACGATGGTCTCCACCGGGGTGACCCAGACCTTGCCGTCGCCGATCTTGCCGGTGCGCGCCGAGCGGATGATGCTGTCCACGACCTTGTCGACGATAGAATCGTCGACGACGACCTCGATCCGCACCTTCGGCACGAAATCGACCGAGTATTCAGCACCCCGGTAAACCTCGGTGTGGCCCTTCTGGCGCCCATAGCCCTGAATTTCGCTGACGGTCATCCCGAGGACCCCCGCCTCCTCGAGACTGGTCTTGACGTCGTCGAGCGTGAACGGCTTGATGATCGCGGTGATCAGCTTCATGTCCGCTCTGCCTCCACTTTCTCGTCCACTCGCTCCTCCAGGCCGTTACGGGTGTCCTCCAATGTGCCGGCACGCGGGAGAACCGAAGCGGTGACTAGTGCGAAATCATAACCGCTCTCAGCGTGCTCGGCCTCATCGATACCCGAGGCTTCGTCCTCCTCGTTCAGACGTAGCCCAATCGTGTATTTCAGAATCAACGCCAAGATAAGTGTGACGACGCCAGAGTAGATCAGAACACTGAACGCGCCGACCGCTTGCCGCTCCAGCTGGGCGAAACCGCCGCCGTAGAACAACCCCTTGGACACGCCCGCGACGCCGTTGATGGCGGGGCTCTCCGGGGCGGCAAGCAGACCCACCAGCAGCGTGCCCGTCAATCCACCGATCATGTGCACCCCGACCACGTCGAGCGAGTCATCGAAGCCGAGCCTGAATTTCAGCCCGCAGGCCAACGCGCACACCACACCGGCCAACGCGCCGACCACCAATGCGCCCAGCACGTTCACCGATGAGCAGGACGGAGTGATAGCGACCAGACCGGCGACGATGCCCGAGGCCGCTCCCAGCGTCGTCGGCTTGCCATCGCGGATGCGCTCGGTGAGCAGCCAGCCGAGCATGGCCGTGGCAGTTGCGATCGTCGTGGTCATGAATGTCGACCCGGCGGCGCCGTTGGAGCTGGTCGCCGATCCGGCGTTGAACCCGAACCACCCGAACCACAGCAGTCCCGCGCCGAGCATCACGAACGGCAGATTATGCGGCCGGAAAAGCGTCGTCGGCCAGCCTTTGCGCTTGCCCAGGACGATCGCCAGCATCAGGCCCGCGACACCGGAGTTGATATGGACCGCGGTGCCACCGGCGAAGTCGATCGCGTGCAGCTTGTTGTTGATCCAGCCGCCGTGCTCGGAGGCGAAGCCGTCAGCCGCGAAGACCCAGTGCGCGACCGGGAAGTAGACGAACGTCGCCCACAGTCCGGAGAACACCAGCCAGGCGCTGAACTTCAACCGGTCGGACACGGCCCCGGAGATCAGCGCGACGGTGATGATCGCGAACATCAACTGGAATGCCACAAATACGGTGGCGGGCATGGTGCCGGCCAACGGGATATCCACCGCAGCCTGAGCCTTGCTCGGATCGGCCTTGACGGCATTGACACCGATGAGACCCTTCAGGCCCCAGTAATCGGTCGGGTTGCCTACGACGCCTCCCTCGTCATCGCCGAATGACAACGAGTAGCCGTAGAGCACCCACAGCACCGTCACCACGCCCATGGCGCTGATGCTCATCATGAGCATGTTGAGCACGCTTCGGGTGCGCACCATGCCGCCGTAGAAGAATGCCAGGCCCGGTGTCATCAACAGCACCAGGGCAGAACTCGCCAGCATCCAGGCGGTATCGCCGGTGTCGGGCTGGCCCATTATCGGGAAACTCACTCGCTATCACCTCCGGTCGGCCCCACATGGCCATCAGACAGTTGCCTGTGGCGCTGATCCAGAACCTTGCGCAATCGTTGTTTCGGCAATGGAGCCACCATGTTTCGGCGGCATTAACGTCACGCGCGCCGTGTAAGGACTGTTAGCCGAGCAGGGCGTCGACGAAGGCCTCCGGTTCGAATGGCGCCAGATCGTCGGGACCTTCCCCGAGTCCGACCAGCTTCACCGGCACCCCAAGTTCTTGTTGGACGCGGAAAACGATGCCGCCCTTGGCCGTTCCGTCCAGCTTGGTGAGCACGGCGCCGGTGATGTCGACGACGTCGGCGAACACCCGCGCCTGTGCCAGCCCGTTTTGCCCGATCGTGGCGTCGAGCACCAGCAACACCTCGTCGACGGCGGCGCGCCGGGTCACCACGCGCTTGACTTTGTCGAGTTCGTCCATCAGCCCGACCTTGGTGTGCAGCCGCCCGGCAGTGTCGATGACCACAACGTCCGCGCCCCCGGCGATGCCCTTGTCGACCGCGTCGAACGCCACCGATGCCGGGTCGGCGCCTTCGGCCCCGCGCACCACCTCCGCGCCCACCCGGGCCGCCCAGGTCTGCAGTTGATCGGCCGCCGCGGCCCGGAAGGTGTCGGCCGCGCCCAGCACGACGCGCCGGCCGTCGGCCACCAACACGCGCGCCAACTTGCCGACCGTCGTGGTTTTGCCGGTGCCGTTGACACCGACGACCAGCAGCACCGAGGGGTGGTCGGCGTGCGGCAGCGCGCGGATCGAGCGGTCCATGTCAGGTTGTAGCTCTTTGATCAGCACGTCGCGGAACACGGCCCGGGCGTCGGCCTCGGTGCGCACGTCGCCGCCGGCCAGCCGGCTGCGCAGTTGCGACATCACCGACTCGGTGGTCACCGGCCCCAGATCTGAAACCAACAGGGTGTCCTCGACCTCTTGCCAGGAGTCCTCGTCCAGGTCGCCACCGCCGATCAATCCCAGCACGCTGCGCCCGAGCGCATTCTGGGATCTGGCGAGTCGCCCGCGGAGTCGTTCCAACCGGCCTTCCGGCGGCGCGATGGCCTCGACTTCAGCGACCTCGGGGGCTTGAGGTGTCTCGGGGGCCTCAGCAGGCGGCGCCGGCTCCGGAACGACCGGTTCCGCGCTGGTCGGCGTGATGACCTCGGGTTCGGGAAGTAGTACGTCGGAGATCGTGCGTTTCGGCGCGTCGCGCGGGACGGTCGCATCGTCGCCGACGGCCGGCAGCCCGCTGGTGTCGATCCGGTCGACCGGCTCGACAGTCGGCGTGCTCTGGCTGAACGTGATGCCGGACGACGCGGTGTAGCCGCCAGAGCGGTCCAGCGTTGGGGGCTGCCGCCCCGACAGGCTGATCTGCCGCCGTCGGTAGCGCACCAGGCCCAGGACCAGCGCGGCGATGATGACCAGGGCGGCGGCGACCGCGATCGCGACCCACAGACCTTCCGACACGCTGACAGTCTTCCAGGGCCCCAACGCGAGCCGGACAGTGAGGGCGTGCCCCGGCGGGCTATCCGGAAGATTGGGTGACCAGTTGATCCACCTGCTGACCGCGCATCCGCTGCGAGATCACCGCGGTGATTCCGTCGTTTTGCATGGTCACGCCGTAGAGCGCGTCAGCGACTTCCATCGTCGGTTTCTGGTGCGTGATGATGATGATCTGCGACTGGGCACGCAGCTGTTCAAACAGGCCAAGCAAGCGGCCCAGGTTCACATCGTCGAGCGCGGCCTCCACCTCGTCCATGATGTAGAACGGCGACGGGCGGGCCCGGAAGATCGCCACCAGCATCGCTACCGCCGTCAGCGCCTTCTCGCCGCCGGACAGCAAAGACAGCCGAGTGATCTTTTTACCCGGCGGACGCGCCTCCACCTCGATCCCGGTGGTGAGCATGTCGTCCGGATCGGTCAGCCGCAGCCGACCCTCCCCGCCGGGAAACAGCGCGGTGAAAACGGTACGGAATTCGCGTTCTACGTCCTCAAAGGCATCGCTGAACACCTGCAGGATGCGGGCATCGACGTCGGCGACGACGCCGAGCAAATCCTTGCGCGCACCCTTGACATCCTCGAGCTGGGTGGACAGGAAGTTGTAGCGTTCCTCAAGCGCAGCAAACTCCTCCAAAGCCAACGGATTGACCCTGCCCAGCTCGGCCAGCTCACGCTCGGCGCGTTTGGCCCGGCGCTCCTGGGTGGCGCGGTCGAACGGCATCGGGGCGGGCGCCGTCACCTGCTCGCCGCGCTCCCGGGCCTGCTCGAATTCAGCCATTTCGAGCTCCGTCGGCGGCAGCGCAACCTGCGGACCGTACTCGGCGATCAAATCGGGCGGCGCCATCCCGAACTGCTCCAGCACCATCTGTTCGAGCTGCTCGATCCGCAGCGCCGCCTGGGCGTCGGCCACCTCGTCGCGGTGCAGCGAATCGGTGAGTGTGGCCACGCGTGCGCCCAGGGCGTGTGCCTCGTCGCGGACCGCGGTCATGGCCGCCGACCGCTGCTGGCGTTCGGCGGTCAACGCGTCGCGGTGTTGTGACGCCGCCTCGATCACCCGATTCAACCGCCAGGCCAGCAGCCGGCCACAGTCGGCCACCGCCGAGGCCACCGCGGCGGCTCGCAGTCGCGCGGCGTGCGCCTGCTGGGCCCGCACCCGCGCCTCGCGTTCGGCGGCTGCCGCGCGGCGCAGCGAGTCCGCCCGCCCGCGCACCGCGTTGGCGCGTTCCTCGGCGGTCCGCACCGCCAACAGGGCTTCCACCTCGACTGCGCGGGCGTTTTCGGCGGCGGCGGCGATCTGCTGCCGGGCGGTCGCAGGACTGGGGTCGGCCGCATGTACCTGCTGGGTCTCCTGGGCGTTGCGTAGTCGGGTTTCAAGTTCGGTGACTTCACCCACTGTTTGAGCGCGCCCGGCTTCTAACTCCCCGCGCTGCCCAAGCAACCTGCTCCACTCTTCTTCGGCAGCGCGCGCATCCTGGCCGAGCCGGCCCAGCTGCTCGTACATGGCCGAGATCGCGGCGTCGGATTCGTTGAGAGCGGCCAAAGCCTGCTCGGCAGCGTCCTGACGGGCGGCCTGCTCGGTCAGTGCGCCGGCCAGCGCTGCGCTCAGTTGAGCCGCCTGCGTCTCGGCGGCGGCCAATCCGCCGCCGGCCTTATCGATCTCCGAGGTGACTTCAAGAGTGGACAGCTTGCGGTCAGAACCGCCGCTCACCCACCCGGCGCCGACCAGATCACCGTCCATCGTGACCGCACGCAATTGCGGGCGGGCCGCCACCAGATCCAGTGCTTCGGCCAGGTTGTTGACCACCGCGACGCGCGAAAGCAGCGCGATCATCGCGCCGCGCAGCCGGGGCGACGCCTCGACCAAGTCGAGCGCCCACACGGCACCGCCGGGCAGCCCTGCCGCCGGTGCGGATTCATCCGAGGCCGGCCAGTCACTCAACACCAGCGCCGCGCGGCCTCCGTCGGCATCCTTCAGCGCGGCGATCGCGCTGCGGGCCGTGCCTAGGTTTTCCACGGCCAGCGCGTCGGCGGCCGGCCCGAGCACCGCGGCCAGTGCTGTCTCGTAACCCGAGCGCACTTTGACTAGCTTCGCAATCGGGCCGAAAAGCCCTGTGCCACTATGATTCCGCGTAAGCCATGCCGCGCCGTCTTTACGCTCCAGCCCCTCCGAGAGCGCATCGATGCGGGCTCGCAGCGAAGCCACCTGGCGTTCGGCGCCCCGCTCGCCGGACTGCAGCTCGGCAACGCGTTCGTCGGCCAACCGCAACGCGGCCATGGTCCGCTCATGGTGCTCATCAAGGCCGACCTCACCCTGATCCAGTTCACCGACGCGGCCTTGCACGGTTTCAAACTCCGCGCGGGTCTGCTGCGCCCGTGCCGCGGCCTCTTCGATGCGCTCGGACAACCGCGCCACGCTGTCATCGATCGATTCGACGCGCGCCCGCATGGTCTCCACCTGACCGGCCAGCCGCGCCAGACCCTCACGCCGGTCCGCTTCCGCCCGGACCGCCGCCAGGTGGGCCCGATCGGCCTCGGCGGCGCGACGCTCGCGCTCGGCCAGTTCGGCGCGGGCGGTCTCCAGTCGGGTACGCGCCGCGGCCAGCACCGCCAGCAGCTGCTGCTCGGCGACCTGCACCTCCTGGGCCTCGGCTTCCAGCTCCTCGGGTTTTCCGGGCTCCGTGTCGCCGAGCGTCACCGGCTCGACATCGAGATGCTGAGTGCGCTCGCTGGCGATCCGCATCGTGGCGCCCACCCGTTCGGCCAGGGCGGAGAGCCCGAACCAGGTCTGCTGCACCGACTCGGCCCGCTGGGACAGCGCGACCAATGCCTCTTCGTGTGCTGCCAGCTCTTCGGATGCCACCGCCAGCCGGGCGGCGGCATCGTCATGCTCACGGCGCAGCGCCGCCTCGGCTTCGAGGATCGCGTCCCGCTCCGCCTGCCGGCTAACCAGATCGTCGGCGGCCAGCCGCAGCCGGGCGTCACGCAGATCGGCCTGGATGGTCGCCGCACGACGGGCCACTTCGGCTTGGCGGCCCAGTGGTTTGAGTTGACGGCGCAGCTCGGTGGTCAGATCGGTGAGCCGGGCCAGGTTCGCCGACATCGCATCGAGTTTGCGTAGCGCCTTCTCCTTGCGCTTGCGATGTTTGAGCACCCCGGCGGCTTCTTCGATGAACGCGCGGCGATCCTCGGGCCGCGACTGCAGGATCTCCTCGAGCTTGCCCTGCCCGACGATCACATGCATTTCCCGGCCGATGCCCGAGTCGCTCAGCAGCTCCTGAACGTCCATCAAACGGCAACTGCTGCGGTTGATTTCGTATTCGCTGGCACCATCGCGGAACATTCTGCGCGTGATCGACACCTCGGAGTATTCGATCGGCAGCGCGTTGTCGGAATTGTCGATGGTGACCGTGACTTCGGCGCGGCCCAGCGGGGCCCGCGACGACGTGCCGGCGAAGATGACGTCTTCCATTTTTCCGCCGCGCAGCGACTTCGCGCCCTGCTCCCCCATCACCCACGCCAGGGCGTCGACCACGTTCGATTTGCCGGAGCCATTAGGCCCGACGACGGCGGTGATGCCGGGCTCGAAACGCAGAGTCGTCGGCGATGCGAAGGACTTGAAGCCCTTCAGCGTCAGACTCTTGAGGTACACGACCCGCCAGACTACCGGCGTTAACGCTCGGTGAACCCGTATATCTGTTCGAGTGTCTGCGACCAATCTGCGACGACTTTGTCGACGTGACCCGGTGTGGTGCCGCCCTGCAGCAGCCGCAGCAACTTCTCGCCGGCCTCGCGCGGCCCCTGGGCCACCACCAGCACACGGCCGTCGGACTGGTTGGCCGCGTAACCGGTGAGGCCCAGCTCCAATGCCCGGCTGCGGGTCCACCAGCGGAAACCGACTCCCTGGACGTACCCGTGCACCCAGGCGGTGAGCCGGACATCAGAATCCGACTCAGGATTCGACACTGGCGACCTCGAAGGTGACGGTGGTACCCGCCTTGAGCGTGCGCGCGACAGTGCAGACCAGGTCGACGGCCCGGTTGACCACAACCAACAGGCGCTCCTTCTCGTCTTCCGGCAATCCCGACAAGTCGAGCTCGAGGGTCTCGGCCAGCAGCGGATAGATCTCTCGGTCGCGGTCGGCGGCGCCGGACACCCGGACAACCGCCTTGTAGTCGTCACCGAGTCGACGGGCCAGCGGCTGGTCGCTGGACATCCCGCTACACGCCGCCAGGGCGATCTTGAGCAGCTCGCCGGGGGTGAACACGCCATCGACGTCCTCGGAGCCCACGAGTACCTGCGCACCTCGCGAGCTATGCCCCGTATAGCGGCGCGTCCCGGTACGTTCGACCCACAGTTGCGTCATGGTCCTTTTCTACCGGGCGCAACCTCACAACCTGTCGATGGTCACCGCCGGGGCGGCGGCTGGCATCTCGGGCAGTAGAACGACGAACGGTTCATAAACTTCTCCCGGCGCATCACCGCGCCGCAGTGCCGGCAGCTCTCGCCTTCGCGGCCATAGGCGTCCAACGAGCGGTCGAAGTAACCCGACTCGCCGTTGACGTTGACATACAGCGAATCGAATGAGGTGCCGCCCTTAGCCAGCGCGTCGCGCATCACGTCGGCGGCGGCATCCAGGACGGCGGCCAGCCGCGGGCGGCTCAGCGTGGCGGCGATCCGCGCGCCGTGCACCTTGGCCCGCCACAGCGCTTCATCGGCGTAGATATTGCCGATCCCCGACACCACCCGTTGATCGAGGAGCTGGCGCTTGAGCTCGGAATGCTTGCGCCGCAATACCTCCACCACGGCATCGGCATCGAACCGCGGGTCGAGCGGATCACGCGCGAGATGGGCGACGGGTACCGGCACCACGCTGCCGTCGACGGTCACCAGGTCCGCAAGCAGCCACCCTCCGAAGGTCCGCTGATCCGCGAAGCTCAGCACGGTCCCGTCGTCCAGCAGCGCGGAAATCCGCACATGATCAGCGCGTGGGACGGCACCGAGCAACATCTGCCCGCTCATGCCCAGATGCACGACGAGTGCCGCGTCCGGGTCGTCAACAGAACCCAGCGTCAACCACAGGTACTTGCCGCGACGATCGGTTCCGCTGATCCGCGCGCCCAGCAGCCGGGCCGTCAGGTCGGCGGGCCCGGCGTCATGGCGGCGCACCGCGCGGGGATGGTGCACCCGAACCGCCGTGATCGTCTTGCCCACCACATGGGCCTGCAAGCCGCGCCGCACCACCTCGACCTCGGGAAGTTCGGGCATTCAGTGATGATCGCAAGCGCGGCGAAGCCGGGCGCTGGGGGTACCTCCCGCTTGCGGGGGACGGGTCATCACCATCGACCTAGACGGAAGTTTTCCCCGCGCTGTCCAGCACGCTCCAAGCCGTTGATGCGGCTTTCTGCTCGGCTTCTTTTTTGGAGCGGCCCACGCCCGATCCGTATTCGGTGTCCATCACGACGACCACCGCGGTGAATTCTTTGTCGTGGTCCGGACCCGTGGAGGTGACCACATAGGACGGCGCGCCCATCCCGCGCGCCGCGGTCAGCTCCTGCAAGCTGGTCTTCCAGTCCAGCCCGGCGCCTAGCGTGGCCACCTCGGCCAGCAGCGAGCCGAACAACCGGAGGATCACCTCACGGGCAGTCTCCATTCCGTGGTGCAGGTAAATCGCGCCCAGCAGCGATTCCATACCGTCGGCCAGGATGCTGGACTTGTCGGATCCCCCGGTTTGCGCCTCGCCGCGCCCCAACAAGATGTAAGCGCCGAGGCCCTCGGGGGACAGATCCCGTGCGACGTCGGCCAGCGCCTGGGTGTTGACCACGCTGGCCCGCAGTTTGGCCAGCTCCCCTTCCGACCGGTCAGTATGACGGTGGAACAGCTCGTCAGTGATGGTCAGGCCCAGGACGGCGTCGCCGAGAAACTCGAGCCGCTCGTTGGTCGGTAGACCGCCGTGCTCGTAGGCGTAGCTGCGATGTGTCAACGCGAGCAGCAGCAGCTCGTCAGGCAGATCGACACCGAGCGCGTCGAGCAGAATTTGACGTGACGGGGTCACCGCTCACCCCGCGAGGTGTTCTCCGGGTCCTCCGGGGTCTCCGGTGCCAACAATCCAGCCAGTTTGGCCCATCGTGAGTCGATCCGGTCGTGGTGATGACCGGGCTCCGTGGCCAGCACAACACCGCATTCTGGGCACAACCCCGGGCAATCCGGCCGGCACACCGGCGAAAACGGGAGGTCCAGTACGACGGCGTCGATGATGGACTGCTCGAGGTCGATGGTGTCGTCGACCACGCGTCCGACCTCGCCGTCCTCGGTGGTTGCCTCCGTGGTGCTGTTTGGATAGGCAAACAGCTCGGTCAACACGACTTCCACGTGCCCACGGACCGTGGTCAGGCAACGGGCGCACTCGCCGACGGTGGGTGCAGCCACGGTCCCAGTCACCAAAACGCCTTCCGACACCGACTCCACCCGCAGATCCAGGTCCAACGGAGCACCCGGCTCGATCGCGATCAGCTCCAATCCGATGCGGGATGGGCTGGGCACGGTTTCGCGCAGGGTGACCATCGCTCCCGGGCGTCTCCCGAGCCGCGTGATGTCGACCGCCATCGGCGAGGTTGGATGCCGCCGCGCCGTGTCGCTGTGCTGCCGCGCCATAGTAGAAATCGTACGGCGCCCGTCACGTCGCGGGACGGTACATTCGCCGTTCATGGCGTACCGATAGTGCGGCCCGGGTGCCGGGCCAGCGGGCTAACGGACCGCGTAGTCGTGGGTACCGGCCGCCGTCCGGAGTTGGTGGCGGCCGCGGCCGACGGAACGAAGCGTGCCGTTGAGAAACTCCTCGAACTCGGCCAGCTTGTTGTCGACGTAGATGTCGCACTCGCCGCGCAGCCGGTCGGCCTCGGCGTGCGCGGTGTCGATGAGCCGGGTGGATTCCGCTGTGGCCGCCTGCACCACTTCGTTCTCCGACACCAGCCGCTGCTGTTCCTTGATGCCCTCTTGCACGGCCTTCTCATAGGAGATGTTGCCGTTTTCGATCAACCGGTCGCATTCGGATTTGGCGCGGCTAACGCTGGCCTCGTATTCGCGCTTCGCGGCTGTTGCGATGCGAATCGACTCCTCATGAGCCTCCCCGACCATCCGCTCGCTGTGCTGGCGCGCCTCGCTCACCATGCGATCGGCCTGCGCTTTCGCGTCGGACAGGATCCGATCAGCCTCCGCGCGCGCATGCTTCATCATCGACTCCGACTCGGTGGTCGCCGAGGACACCATCGATTCGGCATGCGCCTTGGCGTCGTGCAGCATCGAGTCGCGCGCATCGAGCACATCCTGGGCGTCGTCCAGCTCGCCAGGGATCGCATCTTTGATGTCGTCGACCAGCTCGAGCACATCACCGCGGGGCACCACACAGCCCGCCGTCATCGGCACGCCACGGGCTTCTTCGACAATTGCGCTCAATTCGTCCAGCGCTTCAAAGACTCGGTACACGGCCATACCCTCCTGGCATCTTGCAAAATCCCTGTTGTTACCAGTGTGCCTGGTGTTGCGGTTGTGACTGCGGTGGCAAGGCCGGTGTGTCGGGCCTATTTCGCATTTCCGCAGGCACGTGGGCGACTCCTACCCACGTGACCTGCTACAGCGTATCGCCGCGGCGGGACTCTGTGGCACTCGTGGTGTCAAGAGCCAGTGTCCCGTGGCCCATCTGCGGGGCAGAGCCGGCTCGGTGACGGTCGTTCGAACAACAGCGAAACTGCGCCCACGCTGTATGTTTTCCCGGATGCAGGTGGAAACGTGACATTCTATGTCCCATTTTCCCGTGAGTTTTCCGCCGGCGTAAAGCGGATCGCAGTCCGGTATCCTGGACAGCGCGACGGGGATGACCTGCCGCCGCTTGCGAGATCCAGTCGCCTTCTTTGGTCACAGCACGGGCGGATTGTTGGCTCTCGAAATAGCGTTAAGATTCCAAGCGGAAGGACATAACGTCGCCGCCCTCTTTCTTCTTTTCAGGTAACGATATATTTGACTTCGTCACCCAAATCACTGGCGCGGATCCGGATTTTAATTGCGAACGAAGAATTTGGCGTTATTGTGTTACCCGCTCGCCAGAGACGACGGTGTCATGTCCAATCTAAGAATTCATCGGCGATAAGCACTGGATTGCGACTCAAGAAGACATGGCGCCACGGCACGATCGAACGACGGCAGAGTTCGCGATCCGCGTGTTTCCTGTGGACCATTCTACTCAACCACCATTTGTCAGAGCTGGCCAGCGACATAAACACAAAACGCTCGAGTGGTGCGCCGGGGCTTAGCCAGGCCGCCGATCCTGCCGACCAAAACACCGCCGGTCACCGCACATTTGGCCCGGTGCACCCGGTGCCCCGAGTTCGCCGCATGTCGACATACCGCCGGCTCGGATGGATCTGACAGACGCTGGGACCCGGGCGGGCTGCCGGTCTGCTGGCCCGACCCGGCACACACCAAACCGGCGCAGCCGCGGGGCTGTGAATCTCATCACAACGGGACGCTGGTCCCAAAACTAGACGGCACCCCCGTACCAGAACGAGGACTCACATCTCACTCGCCGAACACCGGTCACCACCGCATCACAAGTCACATTAACCACATCAGATGGCACGCGTAGTGGTGTTCGACTCGCCTGAATACCTGTCAAAGACATGAGTGAACTCTTTGCGAAGTGTGTGGATTTTGCGAAACTGCCCACGCCCGTCCCAAGAGATGCTTACCTTACATGCGACAAACTAGTTATACGGGGAACGGGGCACATTTAGTGCGATTGGACGCCATGCGGATGTGCTTCGATGGAAGGACTGCGTAGTCGGCACGGCTGCCTGCTCAGCGTAGGCTGGCAGGACTCGGAGCACTGGGAAGCGCTGAGAAGTCCAGGGGTGTGCGATCCGGCAGGCGCCTCACAGGGGTGGGCAACACATGGTGAACGTAAAAAGCCGAATGGGAGTGTAGTGCGATGCTGGTGACCGACCTTTCCGTACCCGCTTTGCTAAAGGAGCGGGCGGATCAGCAGGCTGACACCACCGCTTATACCTACATTGACTACGCGTTGGACCCGAAGGGCTTTGCTGAGACCTTGACGTGGTCGCAGGTCCACCGGCGTGCCTGCGTCATCGCCGAAGAGCTCAAACTGTGCGGCTCGCCGGGCGATCGAGTGGCAATTTTGGCGCCGCAAGGACTGGAATACATCATCGCTTTCCTCGGGGCGCTACAGGCCGGATTTATCGCGGTTCCGCTTTCAACGCCACAATATGGAATTCATGACGACCGCGTTTCCGCCGTATTGCGGGATTCCCAGCCGGTCGCCATCCTCACGAGTTCTTCGGTCGTGGGCGACGTGACGAAATACGCGTGCGCACAAGATGGACAGCCCGCCCCGTTCGTCATTGAGGTTGATCTGCTTGACTTGGACTCGCCACGCCAGTTGCCGGCCTCCGCTAAGCTGTCTAACGGGGCGGCCTATCTCCAATACACGTCCGGGTCGACGCGCACGCCGGCCGGTGTCATCGTGTCGCACAAGAACGTCATCGCCAACGTGACGCAATGCCTGAACCCCTATTTCGGCGCGAAGGTGCCGAACATGACCCTGGTGTCGTGGCTCCCCTTGTTTCACGACATGGGCTTAATTCTCGGAATTTGCGCGCCGCTGGTCCTCGAGCGAAGCGCTGTGTTGATAAGCCCGATGTCGTTTTTGCGCCGCCCGGCGTGCTGGATGCAACTGCTTGCCACTACAGAATTGCCCTTTTCTGCGGCACCGAATTTTGCCTTCGAATTGGCCGTGCGCAGAACGTCCGACGACGACATGGCAGGTCTCGACCTCGGTGAGGTGGTCGGAATCGTCAGCGGCAGTGAGCGAATTCATGTGGCGACGGTGCAACGTTTCACCGAGCGTTTCGCTCCTTACAATCTGAGCCCCGCAGCGGTACGCCCCTCGTACGGGCTCGCGGAAGCAACCCTCTACGTGGCGTCCCCCGAAGCCGGGACCGTCCCCAAAACGGTTCGATTCGACTACGAGCACCTGACCGCCGGACAGGCCAAGCCCTGTGGCACAGAACGGTCGGTCGGCACCGAACTCATCAGCTACGGTTCGCCCGACCCATCGGCCGTGCGAATCGTCGACCCGGAGACCATGGTTGAGAATCCGTCGGGAGAGGTCGGCGAGATTTGGCTGCGTGGCGACCACGTAGCCATGGGATATTGGCGCAAGCCGGAGCAGACCGCGCGCGTTTTCAACGCCAAGTTGGTCGGTCCCACGCCGGGAATCCCGGAGGGTCCGTGGCTGCGGACCGGAGACCTGGGCGTCATGTCCGACGGCGAACTTTTCATCATGGGCCGCATCAAAGACCTTCTCATCGTGGACGGCCGCAACCACTACCCCGATGACATCGAGGCGACGATCCAGGAGATCACCGGCGGCCGGGTCGCCGCGATAGCTGTGCCGGACGACCTCACCGAGCAGCTAGTGGCGATCATCGAACTGAAACGACGCGGAACTTCGCGGGAAGAGTCCATGGTCAAACTCCGCTCGGTGAAACGTGAAGTCACCAAGGCGATATCGAAGTCACACAGTCTGCGCGTGGCCGACCTCGTTCTGGTGTCACCTGGTTCGATCCCCATCACCACGAGCGGCAAGATCCGGCGTTCAGCCTGCGTCGAACGTTATCGAACGGACGGATTCAAACGGCTGGACGTGAAGGTATGACGGCGAGCATTGGTGGCGAGGCCGACCTTCGCCACTGGCTGGTCGACTACTTGGTGACGAACATCGGCTGTACACCGGACGAGGTCGACCCCGCTCTGTCACTGGCCGACCTCGGCGTGAGCTCCCGTGACGCGGTTGTGCTGTCCGGGGAGTTGACAGAGCTGTTGGGCAAGACCGTATCCCCAATCGACTTCTGGGAGCACCCGACGATCAACGCCCTGGCGGCATACCTCACCGCGCCCGAGCCTGACCCCGAATCGGAATCGGCGCTCAAGCGCACGACTGGAAGTTCGCTCGAGGAGCCGATCGCCGTCATCGGAATGGGCTGTCGCTTCCCAGGGGCGATATCCGGGCCAGAAGAGTTGTGGCAGTTCCTCTGTGACCGCCGTTCCTCGATCGGGCGGGTCCCCGACCAACGGTGGGAACGCTTCGACGACGGCTCGCCCGAAGTGAAAGCGCTGCTGGCCCGCACCACGCGTTGGGGCTCATTCCTGGACGGCATCGACGCCTTCGACGCGGACTTCTTCGAGATCTCCCCGAGCGAGGCGGACAAGATGGACCCGCAGCAGCGCCTGCTGCTGGAGGTGGCCTGGGAGGCGTTGGAGCACGCAGGAATTCCCCCCAACTCGCTACGCCGTTCGCAGACCGGAGTATTCGCCGGATCATGCCTGAGCGAATACGGCGCTATTGCTTCCACGGATCTCCCGCAGGTAGACGGTTGGAGCAATACCGGGGGCGCGATGAGCATCATCGCGAACCGCTTGTCGTATTTCCTCGACCTGCGCGGCCCCTCGGTAGCGATTGACACCGCATGCTCGTCGTCGTTGGTGGCGATCCACCTGGCCTGCCAGAGCCTGCGGACCCAGGATTCTCACCTGGCAATCGCAGCCGGCGTGAATTTATTGTTGTCTCCGGCGGTATTTCGCGGTTTCGATCAAGTGGGTGCGTTGTCACCGACCGGTCGTTGCCGCGCGTTTGATGCGGCCGCCGACGGGTTTGTGCGTGGTGAGGGCGCCGGGGTAGTGGTGCTCAAGCGGCTGACCGACGCGCAGCGCGACGGTGATCGGGTGCTTGCAGTCATCTGCGGCTCAGCGGTTAACCAGGACGGTCGCTCCAATGGGCTGATGGCCCCCAACCCGGCGGCCCAAATGGCGGTGCTGCGCGCCGCATACAACAACGCCGGCATGCAACCGAATGAGGTCGACTACGTCGAAGCGCACGGGACCGGAACCCTGTTGGGCGATCCGATCGAAGCGCGCGCCCTGGGCACGGTGCTGGGCCGCGGACGTGCCGAGGGTTCTCCCCTGCTCATCGGCGCCATCAAGACCAACCTCGGTCACACCGAAGCGGCTGCCGGGATCGCCGGCTTCATCAAGGCGGTGCTGGCGGTTCAGCGTGCCGAGATCCCGCCCAATCAGCGCTTCGAAAGCCCGAACCCGCACATTCCCTTTGCCGACTTGCGGATGAAAGTCGTTGATACCCAGACTGAATGGCCGGACACGGGGCATCCGAGGCGGGCCGGCGTTTCGTCATTCGGATTCGGCGGAACGAACGCGCACGTCGTGATCGAGCAGGGCCAGGAAGTGTTTGCGGCACCCGAGCGGGGCGTGGATCCGGCGGTGTCGACGCTCGTGGTGGCGGGCAAGACGTCGCAGCGGGTAGCCGCGACCGCCGGGGTGCTGGCCGATTGGATGGAGGGGCCCGGCGCCGAGGTGGCCCTGGCTGATGCAGCCCACACGGTGAACCATCACCGGTCGCGGCAAGCCAAGTTCGGCACCGTCGTCGCCCGTGACCGCGCCCAAGCGATAGCTGGACTGCGGGCACTGGCCACCGGCCAGCACGCGCCCGGAGTGGTGGCCGCCCAGGACGGCTCGCCTGGGCCGGGCACCGTGTTCGTCTACTCCGGACGCGGTTCCCAGTGGCCTGGCATGGGCCGCCAATTGCTGGCCGACGAACCGGCTTTCGCGGCTGCGGTCGCCGAACTGGAACCGGTGTTTGTCGAGCAGGCCGGCTTCTCGCTGCACGATGTGCTCGCCAACGGCAAAGAACTGATCGGTATCGAGCGGATTCAGCTGGGCTTGATCGGCATGCAGCTGGCGCTGACCGCGTTATGGCGTTCCTACGGGGTGCAACCAGACCTGGTCATCGGCCACTCGATGGGTGAGGTCGCCGCCGCCGTCGTTGCCGGAGCGCTCACCCCCGCTGACGGGCTGCGGGTGACGGCCACCCGGTCCCGGCTGATGGCACCGTTGTCCGGACAGGGTGGCATGGCCCTGCTCGAGCTCGACGCGGCCGCGACCGAGGCGTTGATCGCCGACTATCCGCAGGTGACGTTGGGGATTTACAACTCGCCGCGCCAGACCGTGATCGCCGGGCCCACCGAGCAGATCGACGAGTTGATCACCCGCGTCCGCGCAAGGGACCGCTTCGCCAGCCGGGTCAATATCGAAGTGGCCCCGCACAACCCGGCCATGGATGCGTTGCAGCCCCGGATGCGTTCGGAGCTGGCCGATCTGGCCCCATGCACCCCGACCATCCCGATCATCTCTACCACCTATGAAGACCTCCGCACCAACGCCGTCTTCGACGCCGAACACTGGGCCACCAACATGCGCAACCCAGTGCATTTCCAGCAGGCCATCACCCAAGCCGGTGGCGGCGCCGACGGCGCCTACCACACCTTCATCGAAATCAGCGCACATCCGCTGCTAACCCAGGCCATCACCGACACGCTGCACAGCGCCCAGCATGGAACCCGATACACAAGCATCGGAACCCTGCAACGTGACACCGACGACACCATCACCTTCCACACCAACCTCAACAACGCCCACACCACGCACCCACCACACACCCCTCATCCCCCCGAACCGCATCCCCCCGTCCCCACCACCCCCTGGCAGCACACCAAGCATTGGATCACCACAAAACGCCCGGCCAACTCTGTTGGATCGGCACCCCTGGCGGGCACACTGCTCGGCCAGCGCACCACCGTCACTGCGGCCTCTGGGAATTCGCCCTCGCACCTCTGGCAAGCGAAGCTGGCGCCGGACGCCAAGCCGTACCAGGGCCGCCACCGATTCCACGGGGTCGAGGTGGTCCCGGCGTCTGTTGTGCTGCACACAATCCTGTCCGCTGCAGCAGAATTGGGCTATTCCGCGCTATCCGGGATCCGATTTGAGCAACCCATTTTCGCCGACCAGCCGCGGCTGATCCAGGTTGTCGCCGATAGCCAATCGATCAGCCTGGCGTCAAGTCCGGCCAGCGGAAAGGCGTCAGACCGGTGGACGCGGCATGTGACCGCACAGCTTTCGTCGTCACCGGCGGGTTCCGCCATCCCTTCGAACGAGCCCTATCACTCCAACGGTCACGCGCACACGAATGGTCATAGCGACCCGATTCCAGACATTGCAACGCTGCTCGCGCTCCGTGGCGTTGACGGTTTGCCCTTCACGTGGTCCGTGGATTCGTGGACGCCGACGTCAACCGGACTCGAGGTTGCGGTCGACCTCCCCGAGGCTCTGCCCGAAGGGTCAACAGGGCCGCTCCTCGATGCCGCTATTCACGTGGCCGCGCTGGCGGACGTCTCCGATACGCGGCTCTACGTCCCGGCAAGCATCGAACAGGTGTGGCTCAGCGACGCCGTCAGCGCACCGCGTGGTTCGGTCATACTGAACCGCACCGCTCGCGACGGCGACGGGATCACCGTCGATATCACCGTTGCCGCCCGCGGCGGAGTGCCGTGCGCGTCGATGCGTTCACTTCGGTATCGAGCGCTGGACTTTGGCGACGCGCAACCGGCCGGGTCGGACAGTTCCGCCGAATCCCACGCGGATGCTTGGACCGATGCCAGGAACTTCGTGCACACGATCGACTGGCAACCGCGGACCGATCTGGATGATGCGCAGGCCCATCCGGCGGGGGAGCGGGTGACCGGTGTAGGGCCGGTCGCGGTGATCGGCGATGATGGCTCCTCGCTCAGGCGGTGCCTCGAGGAGGCGGGCTATCCACCGGCCACAGAGGCGGACGGGGTGTCTGAGGCCCGTTTCATCGTTTACGTCACGGATTCCCACCCGGCAAGCACCGCCGAGACGGATGTCGAGTTCGCCGTGCGGACCTCCGCCGAGATCAGCAGTCTGGTGCGGACTTTGGCGAAGCGAGAGCCGGATAACCCCGCCGCGCTTTGGATCGTCACACGCGGAGTCCACGAATCGGTCGTCCCGTCCGCGCTACGCCAGAGCTTCTTGTGGGGGTTTGCGGGTGTGATCGCCGCAGAGCATCCCGAACTGTGGGGCGGACTGGTCGATCTCGCGGCCGACGACGACCCCGACGACGCTCTCGCCGAGTCGGCACTTGCCGACCTGCTTCAAACGCCAAGCAAGTCGATCTCGGTGGTACGTGACGGTGTCGTGCTCGCCCCCACACTCGCACCGGTCCGGGGCACGCCGATGCGCAAGTCCTTGCGATGCCGACCCGATGCGGCGTACCTGATCACCGGCGGAATGGGCGCACTTGGTCTGCTGATGGCCGGATGGCTCGCCGACCGCGGCGCTCGTCGATTGGTGCTGACAGCCCGTACGCCGTTGCCGCCAAGGCGGGACTGGGAACTGGACACCCTCGACGCCGAACTGCGTCACAAAATCGACGCGATTCGAACCCTGGAAATGCGGGGTGTGACAGTCGAAGCCGTCGCCGTCGACGTAGGGCACCACGATGATGTGCAGGCCCTGCTGGCCAACCGCGATCGCGACGGGGCCGCCCCGATCCGCGGGATCATCCATGCGGCGGGCGTCACCAACGATCAACTGGTGACGAACATGACCGACGATCCGGTGCGGCAGGTTATGTGGCCCAAGATCGGCGGCAGCCAAGTCCTGCACGAGGCATTTCCACCCGGCAGCGTGGACTTCTTCTTCTTGACCGCCTCGGCGGCAGGCATATTCGGTATCCCGGGGCAGGGCTCCTACGCGGCCGCGAATTCCTACCTGGACGCGTTGGCACGAGCGCGCCGCCAACAGGGCTGCCACACCATGAGCCTCGACTGGGTGGCCTGGCGTGGGATGGGATTGGCCGCTGACGCGCAGATTCTCAGCGCGGAGCTACAGCGAATGGGTTCGCGTGACATCACGCCGTCGGAGGCGTTCACTGCCTGGGAGTACGTCGATGGCTACGACGTCGCGCAAGCAGTCGTGGTGCCGCTGCCCTCGCCTGTGAATGCGGACGGATCGACCGCTGAGGACACCTACCTGCTCCCGACGCGAAACTGGTCGCAGATGTCGGCCGCGGATGTCCGCGATGAACTTGAAAGCGGTTTACGGACCATCATCGCCGCCGAGCTCCGGTTGCCTGAAACGGATCTGAACACCAACCGGCCCTTTGCCGAACTCGGCCTCAACTCCCTTATGGCAATGGCGATTCGGCGTGAAGCAGAGCAGTTCGTTGGGATAGAACTGTCGGCGACCATGCTGTTCAATCATCCAACCGTTGCATCCCTCGCCGAGTATCTGGCAAAAATTGTTGCACCGCAGCATGATCCGCAAGAAGACGAGATGGCCGCGCTATCCGCGTCGGCAGGTAGCGTATTGGACAGCCTGTTCGACCAGATCGAATCGACCTCGACCGAGGCCGAAAGGTAGCCTGATGCGAACGGCCTTCAGCCGGATTTCCGGTATGACCGCGCAGCAGCGCGCCGCCCTTGCCGAGGAGTTCAACAAGATCTCTCGCATCGCGGTGGCGGAGCCCGTCGCGGTAGTGGGGATTGGTTGCCGGCTTCCGGGAGACGTGGCCGGGCCCGACAGCTTCTGGGACCTGCTGGTCGAAGGCCGCAACGCGATCTCCCCGATACCGGCGGACCGATGGGACGCTGAAGCGTTCTACCACCCTGACCCGTTGACGCCGGGGCGGATGACGACGAAGTGGGGCGGCTTCGTGCCCGACATCGACGGGTTCGACGCCGAGTTCTTCGGCATCACGCCACGCGAAGCCGCGGCCATGGACCCGCAGCAACGGATGCTGCTCGAGGTTTCCTGGGAAGCACTCGAAGATGCCGGCATACCAACGGATTCCCTCGGCGGCACCCGAACCGGCGTGATGATGGGGGTCTATTTCAACGAATACCAGTCCATGCTGAACGCGAGCCCGGAGAGTGTGAACGCCTACACCGGAACCGGAAATGCCCACAGCATCACGGTGGGCCGCATTTCTTACCTGTTGGGGCTGCGGGGTCCGGCGGTGGCAGTGGACACGGCTTGTTCGTCGTCGTTGGTGGCTGTGCACCTGGCCTGTCAGAGCCTGAGGCTGCGTGAAACCGATTTGGCCCTCGCCGGTGGCGTGAGTCTGACCCTGCGCCCGGAGACCCAAATTGCAATTTCCGCATGGGGATTGCTCTCGCCGCATGGTCGGTGCGCCACCTTCGACGCGGCCGCGGACGGGTTTGTCCGCGGCGAGGGCGCCGGGGTTGTGGTGCTCAAGCGGTTGACCGATGCCGTTCGCGACGGCGACCGGGTGCTGGCGGTGGTGCGCGGTTCCGCGGTCAATCAGGATGGCCGCTCCAACGGCGTCACCGCGCCGAATACGGCCGCGCAGTGCGACGTGATCGCCGATGCGCTGCGATCCGGCGACGTGGCGCCCGAGAGCGTGAACTACGTCGAAGCCCATGGAACGGGCACGGTGCTAGGGGATCCGATCGAATTCGAGGCGCTGGCGGCCACGTATGGCCGCGGCGGTAGCGATTGTGCGCTTGGGGCGGTTAAGACCAATCTCGGTCACCTGGAGGCGGCGGCCGGAATCGCGGGATTCATCAAAGCGGCGCTGGCGGTGCAGCGCGGCCACATCCCGCCGAATTTGCATTTTTCGCAATGGAATCCAGCGATCAACGCGTCAACGACCCGCTTTTTCGTTCCCACTGAAAACTCACCGTGGCCAACCCCGGAGGGGCCGCGACGTGCGGCGGTGTCGTCGTTTGGCTTGGGCGGGACGAACGCGCACGTCATCATCGAGCAGGGTCCCGAGCTAACGCCGGTATCCGCAAGCGGCATCGACACCGGGGCGTCGACATTGGTGGTGACGGGCAAGACGCCGCGGCGGGTAGCCGCGACGGCGCAGGTGCTGGCCGATTGGATGGAGGGCCCCGGCGCCGGGCTGGGCCTGGCCGATGTGGCCCACACCGTCAACCATCACCGCTCCCGGCATACCAAATTCGGCATCGTGATCGCCCGCGAACGCGCCCAGGCGGTGGTCGGCTTGCGCGCACTGGCCGCCGGCCAGCACGCCCCCGGCGTGGTGGGCTGTCAGGACGGCTCGGCCGGGCCGGGCACGGTGTTCGTTTACTCCGGGCGCGGTTCGCAGTGGGCCGGGATGGGCCGCCAATTGTTGGCCGACGAACCGGCTTTCGCTGCCGCGGTGGCCGAACTGGAACCCGTGTTCGTCGAACAGGCCGGGTTCTCTTTCCACGACGTGATCGCCGGCGGCAAAGAACTGGTCGCCATCGAGCAGATCCAGCTGGGCCTGATCGGCATGCAGTTGGCGCTGACCGAACTGTGGCGGTCTTACGGGGTGCAACCCGACCTGGTGATCGGCCACTCCATGGGCGAAGTGGCCGCCGCCGTCGTTGCCGGAGCGCTCACCCCCGCCGAGGGATTGCGGGTGACCGCCATCCGCTCGCGGCTGATGGCCCCGCTGTCCGGACAGGGCGGCATGGCGCTGTTAGGGCTCGACGCCGCGGCCACCGAGGCGTTGATCGCCGACTGCCCGCAGGTGACGTTGGGCATCTACAACTCGCCGCGCCAAACCGTGATCGCCGGACCCACGGAACAGATCGACGCCCTCATCGACGCAGTACGCACGCAGAACCGCTTTGCCAGTCGGGTCAATATCGAAGTGGCCCCGCACAATCCGGCCATGGATGCGCTTCAGCCCCAGATGCGTGCGGAGCTTGCCGATCTGACCCCGCGGACCCCGACGATTCCGATCATCTCCACTACCTACGCAGACACTGAAACCCGACCGGTTTTCGACGCCGAGCACTGGGCCACCAACATGCGCAACCCGGTGCGATTCCAGCAGGCCATCACTGCCGCCGGCGCCGCTCACCACACCTTCATCGAAATCAGCGCCCATCCTCTGCTGACCCAGGCCATCACCGACACCCTGGAAGACGCGCACCCCGAACGCACGTGCCGGACTTTCGGCACCCTGCAACGCGATACCGACGACACCGTCACCTTCCGGACCAACCTCTACACCGCCGACACCGCGCACCCACCGCAGACCCCGCACCCACCCGGGCCGCACCCCCCGATCCCGACCACCCCCTGGCAACACACCCGCCACTGGATCACCACCCCGCAGGCCAGCTCGGCGGCGCTGGAACCTCCGGGCCGCAACGGGATTGCGGTGAACGGACGCCCCGAACAACCAAGCAACGCCGAACACGCCGGTGACGCGCTCGAAGGCTGGTGCTACCAGCTGACCTGGCCGGTCCGCCCGGCACCCGCCGCAGACATGTCAAGCACCGCCACCTGGCTGGTGGTGGCAGACACCGGACTCTCCGCCGAAATGGCCCGTGTCGTCGGTCCGGAATCGCGGGTAAACCTCCTCGCGCCGACGGCGCTCGCGCAGGACAGCGATCCGACCCCACTGCTCGACGCGCTACGCGGAGTCGACAACGTGCTCTACGCACCGCCGGTCTCCGGTGAACTACTCGATGTTGGGGCGGCCTACCGGGTATTCCACGCAACACGAAGGCTTGCCGCCGCGATGGTCGCGAGCAGCTCGCCGCCCAAGTTGTTCGTCTTGACCCGTAATGCCCAACCCGTTTCGGAGGGCGATCGGGCCAACCCCGGCCACGCGGTGCTGTGGGGTGTGGGTCGCTCGCTGGCACTGGAACATCCTGAAATCTGGGGCGGGATAATCGATCTCGACGAGTCGATGCCCGCGGAGCTGGCCGCGCGGCATGCGGTGACCGCTTCCCAGGCTGCCGACGAGGAGGATCAAGTCGTATACCGGTCGGGTGCACGCCACGTGCCCCGGCTGCAGAGGCGATCGCCGGCCGCGGGCTCCCCGGCGGAACTGAGCCCGGATACCAGCCAGCTTGTCATCGGGGCCACCGGCAACATCGGACCGCATCTCATCCGGCAGCTCGCGCGGATGGGAGCCAAAACGGTCGTCGCGGTGGCCCGAAAACCGGGCTCGCTGCAGCAGCTGGCCCAAAGCCTCGCATCGACCGGGACGGACCTCGTCGAAGTGGCCGCCGACGCGACCGACGCCGCCGCGATGAGCGCGCTGTTCGACCGTTTTGGGACGGACTTGCCGCCACTTGAGGGAATTTACCTGGCGGCCTTCGCGGGCGGGCCGGTGCTGCTCAGCGAGATGACCGACGACGACGTCGCCGCCATGTTTCGTCCCAAGCTGAACGCCGCAACGCTGCTGCACCAGTTATCGCTGACAAAGCCTGTGCAGCAGTTCGTCTTGTTCTCCTCCGTCTCCGGTCTCATCGGTTCACGGTGGCTCGCCCACTACACCGCGACCAGTGCCTTCCTGGATACCTTCGCTTACGCGCGTCGCGTCATGGGCCTGCCGGCCACCGTCGTCGACTGGGGATTGTGGAAGTCCCTGGCCGACACGCAAAAAGGCGCGAGTCAGGTCAGCACCGAATCCGGACTGCTACCGATGGCCGACGAGGTCGCCATCGGCGCGCTGCCACTGGTGATGAGCCCGCATGCCGGAGTGCGGACTGCCGTGGTTGCCGCGGATTGGCCCCTTCTGGCAGCCGCATTTCGGACGAGAGGGTCACTTCGCGTCGTTGATGACCTGTTGCCGGCAGCAGAAGACGTCAAGCTGCCGGAAAGTGAGTTCCGCAAAGCCCTGCGGAACTCCCAACCGGAACGACGACACGACATGTTGTTCGACCACGTCGGTGCCTCGGCCGCCAACGTGATGGGAATGCCTCCCGCCGAAATGCTCGATCCGTCGGCCGGCTTCTTCCAGCTCGGCATGGACTCACTCATGAGCGTGACGCTGCAGCGGGCCTTATCAGAAAGCCTCGGCGAGCCTCTTCCGGCGTCCGTCGTCTTTGACTACCCGACCGTGTACAGCCTTACCGACTATCTGGGCACCATCCTGCCCGAGCTCCTTGAAACGGCAGAGGCAACGCACGACCAACCAGGTGCCGATGCCTATGACCAATTCACCGAAGCCGAGTTGTTGGAACAACTTTCGGAAAGACTAAGAGGAACGCAATGACCGCCCCGAGCCCGGATCGCCGGGCGATCATCACCGAGGCGCTGCACAAGATCGATGACCTCACGGCACGCCTGGAAATCGCCGAAAAGTCCGGCACCGAACCGATCGCGGTAATCGGAATGGGGTGCCGGTTCCCGGGCGGGGTTAACAACCCCGAACAGTTCTGGAATCTGTTGTGCGACGGCCGAAGCGGCATCGTCCGAGTGCCCGCCGACCGGTGGGATGCCGACGCCTACTACACCGACGATCACACCGTTCCGGGAACGATCTGCAATCGGGAGGGCGGCTTTCTCGCCGGCTGGCAGCCCGATGAGTTCGATGCGGAATTCTTCTCGATTTCCCCCCGCGAAGCGGCGGCAATGGACCCGCAACAACGGCTGTTGCTCGAGGTCGCCTGGGAAGCGTTAGAGAATGCGGGCGTGGCACCGCACACCATTCGCGGGACGCAAACCTCGGTCTTCGTCGGCCTCACCGCGTACGACTACATGGTCTCGCTGGCGGGCCGGCTGCGTCCCGAGGAACTCGACGCCTACATACCCACCGGCAACTCGGCGAACTTCGCCGCCGGACGGCTGGCCTACATCCTCGGGGCTCGCGGACCCGCGGTAGTGATCGACACGGCCTGCTCGTCGTCGCTGGTGGCGATACACCTGGCATGCCAGAGCCTGCGCCAGCGGGAAAGCGACATGGCGCTGGTCGGTGGCACCAACCTGCTGCTCAGCCCGGGCCCGAGCATCGCGTGCTCACGATGGGGGATGCTCTCGCCGGAGGGGCAGTGCAAAACCTTCGATGAGGCCGCCGACGGGTACGTGCGGAGTGAGGGCGCCGGGGTGGTGGTGCTCAAGAGGCTGACCGACGCGCACCGCGACGGCGATCCCGTCCTGGCTGTAGTGCGGGGTTCGGCGGTCAACCAGGACGGCGCCAGCAGTGGAGTGACCGTTCCGAACGGACCGGCGCAGCAGGCGCTGCTGCACACCGCGTTGGCCTCAGCCAGGCTGACGTCCGCCGACATCGACTACGTCGAGGCTCATGGGACCGGCACTCCGCTCGGTGATCCGATCGAACTCGATTCGCTGAGCAAGGTTTTCAGCGACCGGGAGAACTCGCCGAGCTTGGTGATCGGATCGGTGAAAACCAATCTCGGTCACCTGGAAGCGGCAGCGGGTGTCGCCGGATTCATGAAGACGGTGCTGGCCATCCGCAACGGCTACATCCCCAAACACCTCAACTTCCACCAGTTGACATCGCACGCAAGTCAGGCCGCCTCTCGGCTGACCATGGCGTCCGAGGGGGTGCAGTGGCCGGCGACCGGTCGCCCGCGCCGGGCCGGGGTGTCCTCGTTCGGCGTCAGTGGCACGAATGCGCATGTGGTGCTTGAGCAAGGGCCGGAGCCGGTGCCGGTAGCCGAACGTGGTCCCGACACCGCGGTGACAACCTTGGTGGTGTCGGGCAAGACGACCCAGCGGGTGGCGGCGACGGCGGCGGCGCTGGCCCAGTGGATGAACGGCGAGGGCGCCGGTGTGGCGTTGGCCGATGTGGCGCACACGCTCAATCACCACCGGGCCCGTCAGGCCAGGTTCGCCACGGTGGTGGCGCGTGATCGGGCTTCGGCGGTAGCGGGATTACGGGCGTTGGGTGCCGGTGAACCCGCACCGGGTGTGGTCGGCTGTGCCGAGGGTTCATCCGGGCCCGGCACGGTGTTTGTGTATTCCGGTCAGGGCTCGCAGTGGGTGGGGATGGGCCGGCAGTTGTTGGCCGATGAGCCGGCATTCGCCGCGGCGGTCGCCCAGCTGGAGCCGATATTCGTGGCACAGACCGGGTTTTCACTGCAACAGGTGCTGGCCGAGGGCCAGTCGGTGATCGGCATCGAGCGGATTCAGCCGGTACTGGTGGGCATGCAGCTGGCATTGACCGCGTTGTGGCGTTCCTACGGGGTGGAGCCCGATGCGGTGATCGGGCATTCGATGGGCGAGGTCACCGCGGCGGTGGTGGCCGGGGCGGTCAGTGTCGCCGATGGGTTACGGGTGATCGCCACTCGGTCGCGATTGATGGCCCGGCTGTCGGGTAAGGGCGCGATGGCCCTGCTGGAACTGGACCCGGCCGGCGCCGAAGCGTTGATCGCCGACCACCCCAACGTGACCCTGGCCGTCTACGCCTCGCCGCGCCAGTCGGTGATCGCCGGGCCACCCGATGTGGTGGACATGCTGTGCACGGTGGTGCAGCAGGATGACCGGCTGGCCCGGCGCATCGATGTCGAGGTGGCCTCTCATCACCCGACGATCGACCCGGTGCTGCCTGAATTACGCGCCGCCCTAGCGGATTTGGCGCCGACCACCCCGACTATCCCGATCATCACCACCACCTATGAGCACGCCGTCGGCAAAACGGTGTTCGACGCCGACCATTGGGCGGCTAACCTGCGCAACCCCGTTCGGTTCAGCCAGGCCATCGCCACCGCCGGCGCCGACCACGCCACCTTCATCGAAGTCAGCCCGCACCCGCTGCTCACCCACGCCATCAATGACACCCTCGGTGCCGAGCAGCACCGCAACCTCGGCACCCTGCAGCGCGACGCCGACGACACGTGCACCTTCCACACCAACCTCAACGCCACTTACACCACCCACCCGCCACAGACCCCGCACCCTGCAGACCCCCACCCCGTCCTACCCACCACCCCCTGGCACCACACCCGCCACTGGATCAGCCCGTCGGCTACGGCTCCGCTTGCGCAGGGATCCCACCCATTGTTGGGTGTCGGAGTCACGGACCCTACCAATGGCAAACGGATTTGGGAAAGCCGCCTCGGGCCAGACCTTTTGTGGCTCGGCGACCATTGCGTCGACGACGCGTGTGTTCTGCCCGGCGCCGCCTATGCCGAGCTCGCGCTGGCGGCAGCCGCTGACGCATTCGATGTCCGCAGCGGTGAGTCCTGGACGATCCGTGAGCTGCGTCTAGAACACGTGATGCACGTGACCGAGCAAACGATCGTCGTCACCACGCTGACCGGCGATGAATCGGCGGCACGAGTCGAGATCCGTTCTCGCGGCGCGGCATCGGGATGGACTACCCACGCGACCGCCACGATCGAACGCGGCACCGCCGCGCCTCCCGCGCCGACGCAGGTTCACGATGCGCCGGTGGCCGAAATGAATCCCGAGGACCTGTACGGGCGGTTGCGAGACGCGGGGCAGCACCACGGGCCCGCGTTCCAGGGGATCGTCGGTTTGACCGTCTTCGACTCCGGTGCAGCGCGCGCTGAGGTCCGACTGCCGTCGGCAGCCAAACGCGGTTCGCGCCAGCTGCTGCTGCACCCGGTCATGGTCGACATCGCGTTGCAAGCCTTGGGCGCAACGAAAGTGGCCACCGAGCTCGCCGGGACGCAGACCGACGGGCGGGCGGTGGTGCTACCGGTGCGTTTGGCCGGTGTCCGGGTGTATGGGGATGTGACTGACGGCGTGTCCGCTGTCGGCAAGCTGAGGGCGACAAGCAGCCCGGATCGGTTGACGGGCCAGGTGGTCCTGACCGGTTCGCACGGGCAGGTGCTGCTGGAAATCGACGAGGTCGAGATGAAAGTGTCGCGGATCTCTCGCGGCGAGCTCACCAACCGGCTGTTCACGTTGGAGTGGGAGCCGGTTGATCTCGATCAGCCGGCCGCGCTCGGCGGCTCCGTGCTCGTCGTCGGTGATCAGGTCGCGGAAGATCCACTACTGACCACTCTGCGCTCCTCGCTTGCCGAGCGGACAGCGCACTGTCAGTGGGTTTCGCCCGGCGACAAAGAAGCGCTGCGAGCCACCGTCACGCGCACCGACTTCTCCTGGGATTCAATCGTCGTGCTCTGTCCACCGCGGGCCGCTGATGAGTCGCTGCCGGAGCGGATGCAACTGGACCTAGCCCAAGAGCGCACACTGCTCGTCCGCGATATCGTCAAGGCGCTGTCACGCATGGGGGCCCGCAAAAGTCCACGCTTGTGGATGGTGACGCGCGGTGCCCAGCAGCTCGATCCGGGTGCTCCGGTGAGCCTGGCGCAGACATCGCTTCGTGGGTTGGCGCGAGTGCTGGCATTTGAGCACCCGGAATTGCAGACGACGACGCTTGACATCGACGCCGTGGGCGGCGCGTCGGCCACGTCTCTGGTAGACGAACTGTTGGCCGGTCCAGAGCACGATGAGGTGGCCCTACGCGACGGGAAGCGGTATGTCAGCAGGCTGGTGGCGGCCCCGACAACGCCTCGCGGTGACCTCGTAGTCGAGGCTCGCCACACGGCGATCGAAGCCGATGGGCCGGATGGGTTCAGGCTGCAGGTAGATCAGCCGGGGCGGCTAGACGGCCTCAAAGTGCATGCACTCAGCCGGGTTTCGCCACAGGCCCGGCAGGTCGAGGTTCGTGTCGTAGCCGCGGCGCTGAATTTCAGCGACGTGCTCAAGGCGATGGGACTGTATCCGGACGACGGCGCGGCGCCCTACATCGGCGGAGACTGCGTGGGTGTGGTAACCGCGGTCGGCGACGGCGTCGATTCGGTCCAGGTTGGGCAACGGGTCATCGCTTTCGGCCCCGGCACTTTCGGTTCCCACCTGACAACTCTTGAGGACCTGGTCGTCGGAATCCCCGACGCGTTGCCCGACAGCGAGGCGGCCACTTTCACGGGTGCGTATCTCACCGCATGGCATTCACTGTGCGAGGTTGGGCGATTGGCCCCCGGCGAACGCGTGCTCATCCATTCCGCAACCGGCGGAGTCGGGCTGGCGGCAGTTTCCATCGCCAAAATGATTGGAGCCCGGATCTACACAACGGCCGGTTCGGAGGCCAAACGCGAACTGCTGTCCGGGCTCGGCGTCGAATATGTCGGTGACTCGCGAAGCGTGCGGTTCGCCGATGAAATCCTCGACGCCACAGACGGCTACGGGGTGGACGTCGTCCTCAATTCGCTTGCTGGAGAGGCGATTCGCCGCGGTGTGCAGCTACTGGCGCCCGGTGGCCGGTTTATCGAGCTGGGCAAGAAGGACGTCTACGCCGATGCCACGTTGGGGTTGGCCGCACTGGCGAAAAGCGCCTCGTTCTCGGTGGTCGACCTCAGCCTGAATCTGCGGTTGCGACCCAAACACTACCGCCGGCAGCTTGAGGAGATCCTCGCGCACGCAGCGGCCGGGGATCTGCAGCCACTTCCCGTCACGGCATTCAGCTTCGGCGAAGTGATCGACGCGTTCCGGCTGATGGCCTCCGGCCGCCACATCGGCAAGATCGTGCTCTCGATGCCGGCCCACGGCAGTGTCGACGCCGTTGCGCCACCTCCGCCACAGCCGTTGGTGGCGGGCGACGGCGGATACATCGTCGTCGGCGGACTGGGCGGTCTCGGTTTGGTCACCGCGCGCTGGCTGGCACAGCACGGCGCGGGAATGCTGGTACTCAATGGGCGTTCGGGTGCCGGAGCGGATGCCGTGGAGGCGATTGCGGACATGCGTGAACAAGGAACCCTGGTAGAGGTCGTCAACGGTGATATCGCCGCTGACGACACCGCCAGGCGCCTGGTTGAAACGGTTGACAACGCCGGATTCCGGCTAGCCGGAGTCCTGCACAGCGCAACCGTTCTGGCCGACGAGATCGTGATCAACATGTCGGATTCCGCCGCGGCGCGCGTATTCGCTCCCAAAGTCGCCGGCAACTGGAGGCTTCATGAAGCCACCGCCGACCGGGACCTGGACTGGTGGCTGACATTCTCCTCTGCGGCTTCGCTTCTGGGCACACCCGGGCAAGGCGCCTACGCGGCCGCCAACTCATGGGTCGATGGCCTGGTCGCCTATCGCCGATCCCGGGGCCTGCCCGCCGTCGGGATCAACTGGGGACCATGGGCCGAAGTCGGGCGCGCCCAGTTCTTCGCCGACCTCGGATTCTCGATGATCACGCCCGCGCAGGGACTCGCGGCAATGCAGTTGCTGCTGGCTGCCGATCGGTCCCGCACCGGAGTTTTCAGCCTCGACGCGCGGCAGTGGTTTCAATCCTTCCCCGCCGTGGCCGGGTCGTCGTTGTTCGCCAGACTCCGCGACACGACGACGATCGAGCGAGGCACCAGCAAGCTACGGATGGAGCTGGACGCCCTGGACGCGAGCCAACGCCACGCAGCCCTCGCAGCGGCGATCGCCGACGAAATCCGCGCGGTGCTGCACTCGAGCGAATCGATAGCGCACAACGAGCCGATCGAGTCGCTCGGCCTTGACTCGCTGATGGCCCTGGAACTGCGAAACCGGCTCGAAGCCAGCCTCGGAATTACGCTTCCGGCCGCACTCGTCTGGGCGTACCCGACGATCTCCGATCTCGCGGGTGCGCTGTGCGAACGATTGGGTTACGCCGCCACGCCGGATGTGCCGAGCCCACCCGAGGCGGGTCCGGAATTGACCGACGAGGAGATGGAACTGCTTGCCGATCTTGTCGAGGCCAGCGAGTTGGAAGCCACGACGGGAGCGGGCGAGTCGTGACAAGCCTGGCCGAACGCGCGGCACAGTTGTCGCCACAGGCGCGAGAAGCACTGGCGCGTGAGCTTATCCGCGCCGGCACCGTATTTCCGATAGATACGGTGGCGGAGCCGGTGGCGGTGATCGGGATCGGTTGCCGTTTTCCGGGCGATGCCGTTGGGCCGGAAAGTTTCTGGCGGCTTTTGACCGACGGTGTGGACGCCATCGGTGAGGTACCCGCGGATCGTTGGGACGCCGACGCATTCTACGATCCTGATCCGCAGGTGCCCGGCCGGATGACCACGAAGTGGGGCGGTTTCATCGCCGATGTGGCCGGGTTCGATGCTGAGTTCTTCGGCATCAGCCCGCGTGAGGCCGAGGCGATGGACCCCCAGCACCGGATGCTGCTGGAGGTCACCTGGGAGGCGCTGGAACACGCTGGTATTCCGGTGGATTCGTTGGGTGGCACCCGAACCGGCGTCATGATGGGTATGGCCTCGTGGGACTACACGATCGTCAACATTGAGCGCCGAGCTGAGATCGATGCATATTTGAGCACCGGAAACCCGCACAACACAGCGGTCGGCCGTGTCTCGTATCTGCTCGGGCTGCAAGGTCCTTCGGTGGCAGTGGATACGGCGTGTTCGTCGTCGCTGGTGGCGGTGCACCTGGCCTGCCAGAGTCTGCGACTGCGCGAGAGCGACTTGGCGCTGGCCGGCGGGGTGCAGTTGAGTCTGTCGCCCTTCACCAGCATCGCGCTGTCGAAGTGGTCAGCGTTGTCGCCGCGGGGGCGGTGCAATACCTTCGACGCAGCGGCCGACGGTTTCGTGCGGGGTGAAGGCGCCGGGGTGGTGGTGCTGAAGCGACTGGCCGACGCGCTGCGCGATGGGGATCGGGTGCTGGCAGTGGTGCGCGGCTCGGCGGTCAATCAGGACGGCCGGTCGAACGGTCTGACGGCGCCGAACGTCCTGGCCCAGCGCGGCGTGATCACCGATGCGCTGCGCGTCAGCAATGTTGCGCCCGACTCCGTGAACTACATCGAGGCCCACGGGACGGGCACGGTGTTGGGTGATCCGATCGAGTTCGAGGCGCTGGCGGCCACCTACGGCCGTGGCGACAACCGCTGTGCGCTGGGAGCAGTGAAGACCAACATCGGTCACTTGGAGGCCGCGGCAGGAGTCGCCGGCTTCATCAAGGCGGTATTGGCGGTGGGCCACAAAGAGATTCCGCCGAATCTGCACTTCCAGCGATGGAATCCGGCGATCGACCCGTCCCCAACGCGGTTCTTCGTTCCCACCGAGGCCACCCCGTGGCCGGCGGGGGGTCCAAAGCGGGCGGCGGTGTCGTCGTTTGGTTTCGGTGGGACCAATGCACATGTGGTGGTGGAGCAGGCTCCGGATCCGGTCCCGGCATCCGTGGGAGAACCCGATACCGCGGTGACGGCGTTGGTGGTCTCGGGCAAGACGACCGAGCGGGTGGCATCGGGGGCCGCGGTGTTGGCCGACTGGTTGGACGGTCCCGGCGCGGACGTGGCGCTGGCCGACGTGGCGCACACCCTCAATCAGCGTCGGGCTCGGTACGCCCGGGCCGCCACGGTGGTCGCGCGGGATCGGGCCGAGGCGGTGGCCGGCTTGCGTGCATTAGCGGCGGCCCAGCCCGTGGTGGGGGTGGCGGGCCCGTACGACGGGCCAGCCGGACGGGGAACGGTGTTCGTCTATTCCGGTCAGGGCTCGCAGTGGGCGGGCATGGGCCGGCAGTTGTTGGCCGACGAACCGGCGTTCGCGGCGGCAATCGCGGAGCTGGAGCCGACATTCGTGGCGCAGACCGGGTTTTCGCTGCAGCAGGTGCTGGCCGAGGGCCGGTCAGTGACCGGCATTGAGCAGATTCAGCCGGTGCTGGTGGGTGTGCAGCTGGCGTTGACGGCGTTGTGGCGCTCCCATGGGGTCGAGCCCGATGCGGTGATCGGGCATTCGATGGGCGAGGTCACCGCGGCGGTGGTGGCCGGCGCACTGTCGGTCGCCGATGGGTTGCGGGTGATCGCCATCCGGTCGCGGCTGATGTCGCGGCTGTCCGGTCAGGGAGCGATGGGGCTGCTGGAATTGGACCCGGCCGGCGCCGAGGCGTTGATCGCCGAACACGCGGACGTGAGCCTGGCTGTGTACGCCTCGCCACACCAGACGGTGATCGCCGGGCCACCCGAACAGGTCGACGAGATCGTCGCGATAGTCGGCGCCCGGGACCTGTTGGCCCGGCGCATCGACGTCGAGGTGGCCTCCCATCATCGGATCATCGATCCGGTGTTGCCTGAATTGCGCATCGCCCTGGCGGATTTGGCGCCGATGACCCCGAAGATTCCGCTGATCAGCACCACCGGCGGGCACGCCGACGACCCGAAATTCGACGCCGATTACTGGGCGGCAAACCTGCGCAACCCGGTGCAGTTCAGCCGGGCCATCGGCGCTGCGGCCGAAAACCACGCCACCTTCCTCGAAATCAGCCCTCACCCGCTGCTCACCCACGCCATCACCGACACCCTCGAGTCCCTGAAGCCGACCCGCAGAGTGCTGGTGACAACCGCGATGAACCGCGACCAAGACCCGACACTGTTCTTCCACACTCAGCTCGCCGCGGTCGGGGCGGTCGCGAGCGCCGCCGAGGGGGGTCGCCTGGCGGATGTCCCGCGCACCCCGTGGCTTCACTCGACGTTCTGGGTCGCGGACCGGTCATCGATGGCCGATTTGAGCACTGCCCACCCACTGCTGGGCGCGCACATGGAATTGCCATCCGGCAGCGACCACGTCTGGCAGGCCGACGTCGGAACCGACGTATGCCCCTGGCTCGCCGACCACAAGGTGCAAGGCCAACCCACCCTGCCGGCCGCGGCATTCGCCGAAATCGCCGTGGCGGCAAGCAGCGAAGCCCTCGGCGTGCCCGCTCACGCGGTCTCGGTGTTGCGGCTCGAAGTCGAGCAGATGCTGCCGCTGGACAGCCATACCCGGGTAACAACCCAACTCAATCGCGGTCCGGACGGGACGGCCCGGGTCGAGGTGTTTTCGCGCTCCGCCGCCGACCGATGGCTCAGGCATGCTGTCGCGCAAGCCGTTGCGTCGCAAGGCGACAGCCCGCCCGCCCGGCACGACGGACGCATCGAAATGTCCGGTTCGGAAGTGCAACCGGCCGACTTCTACGTCGCTTTGCGACAGACCGGTCAATATCACGGTCCCGCATTCGCGGCTTTGACCAGAATCGTTCGCGGGGCCGATGGTGCCGCCGAAACCGAAATCACCGTCCCGGACCAGGCACCGCGGCATCCGGGTTTCCAGATTCACCCCGTCATGCTCGACGCGGCCCTGCAAAGCGTCGCGGCCGCCATGTCGGACCGCACGATTGCGGAAGCCGCCGAAGTCAGTTACCTGCCCGTATCGTTCGAGAAGATAAGGCTGTTCGGTGAAGTCGGCCGGCACGCGCGGTGCCGCGCGACCGTGGTGGATCTCAACGACACCACCGGCGCCGCCGCCGGGAAGCTCGGCACGATTGTCCTGACCAACGACGCCGGGGACCCGACCGCCGAGATTACCGGCGTCTACCTGCGGCGCGTGGAACGCCGAGCGGTGCCACTGCCGTTGCAGCAAAAGATTTTCGACACCAGGTGGGTGCAGAGCCCTGCAGACCCGGCCGAAATCGGGCCGGTCGCGTCGCCCGGAAGCTGGCTCGTGCTGTCTGACAACACCGACGCCGCGCCCGTGGCGGATGAGTTCGCGACCCAATGGCGCTCCCCGAACCGGCGGGTGGTTACCGCGAAGCACGTCGACGAGTCCGCGGTGCTGGCCGCATTCGCCGAGACCTGCGCCGACGCCGACCGCCCACCTGTCGGCGTTGTCCTCTTCGTCGGTGGTGGCTCGTCCGACCTGAGTCAAACGGTCACCCACGCGAAGGACTCGATCTGGTCGGTCGCGTCGACCGTCCGTGCCGTCATCGGCGGCTGGCACGACCGGCCTCCGCGGCTGTGGTTGGTAACCCGGCGAGGACTGCAGGTTGACGACGATGAGTCGGGAGACCCCGCCATCGGCGCCCTCAAAGGGCTCATCCGGGTGCTCGCGTACGAAAACCCGGACCTGCGCGCCACACTGGTTGATCTCGATACCGACGAGGACGTCCTGGCACACCTGAGCGTGGAGCTGGGTTCATCCGATTCCGATGACGTGGTGGCCTGGCGGGGAGCCCGCAGATACGTCGAACGGCTTTCCCGGGCCACCCTGAGTGCGCGGAAGCATCACACGGTGGTCCGCGCCGGTGCCGCCTATATCGTCACCGGCGGTCTCGGCGGACTCGGTATGGTCATCGCCCGATGGCTCATCGACGCAGGCGCCGGCCGCGTCGTGCTCAATGGCCGCAATAAACCGACCGATGAGCATGTCCTCGCCGAACTCGGGGACAAGGCCGAAATTGCCGTCGTCACAGGCGATATCTCCCTGCCCGGGATCGCCGAACGACTGGTGGCCGCCGCCGAGGAAACCGGACGCGCGCTGCGCGGCATCGTGCACGGAGCGGCGGTGGTCGAGGACAGCCTGCTGGTGACGATGAACCGAGAAAACCTCGAGCGGGTGTGGATGCCCAAGGCTGTTGGGTCGGTGCGGCTGCACCAGGCCAGTCTCACCCGGAGTCTCGACTGGTGGGTGGCGTTCTCTTCGGTGGCGTCGCTACTCGGCTCCCCCGGTCAGACCGCCTACGCCTGCGCAAGCGCCTGGCTGGACGCGCTGGTGGCCTGGCGCAGCGCCTCGGGTCTGCCTGCTGTCGCGATCAACTGGGGACAGTGGTCGGACGTGGGCGTCGCTCGTTCGCTTGCCACCAGCATCCTCGACCCGATCAGTCCCGCCGAGGGAGTCGAGGCGCTGGAATCGCTGCTGGCCACCGACCGCACCATCACCGGCGTCGCGCGCCTGCGGGCCGATCGCGCACTGATCGCCTTCCCAGAGATCCGTGAACTGGGTTATTTCGCCGGCATCGTCGAGGAATTGGACATGGCGACCGACGGCGGCGACTGGGCCGGCGCCGAGGCGCTGCGCGACCTCGACCCCGGTGAAGCGCAGCGGGTTGTCACCGATCGGCTGGCCGAACGCATTGCCGCGGTCATGGGTTATGGCGACCGCGCCGTTGTGGATCCGACCCAGTCGCTGACCGCGATGGGGATGGATTCGCTGATGGCAGTGCGCATCCGGAGAACCGCTCGTGCGGACTTCGGGGTCGAGCCGGCGGTAGCGCTGCTGTTGCAGGGCGCCTCGCTGCAAGACGTCGCCGGCGACGTCATTGGCCAGCTCGGCCTCGCCGAGCCCGACGCGCCCAGACAATCGTCGCGGGTTCGCGAGCGAGCCGAACAGCGCGCCGCGGCGCGTCGCGAAGCCGCACTGCGGCGCAACCGAGGACAACTCGTGTGAGCACCGAAGACGTCCGCGAAGGTCGCATTCCCGACGGCGACTTTCGCAAGCTGGGGCTGGTCAACTGGTTGATCGCCAAGATCGCCGCCCGCGTGCTCCGAGTCTCGCGGATGCACCTGTTCACCACGCTGGGTCAGCACAAGTGGCTGTTCCGGGCGTGGCTGTTGCTGCGAGGCATGCTGTACGTGGGTAAGCTGCCGCTGCTCGACGCCGAGCTGGTGGTGCTACGGGTGGCCCGCTTGCGCGGCTGCGAATACGAATTGCAGCAGCATGGGCGTTTCGCCGAGCGCCGCGGTCTCGACGCCGAACTGCAGGCGCAGATCTTCGGCTGGCCGGACTCCGAGGGGCTTTCGCCGCGACAACAAGCGTTGCTGACGGCCACCGACGAATTTGTTGAGCGCAGAACCATCAGTCGCGGTACCTGGGAGGCGTTGTCCCATTATCTGCATCGGCGCCAATTGATCGAATTCTGCATGCTGGCAGGGCAATACGACGCCTTGGCCGCGGTGATCTCCTCCTTGCAGATCCCATCGGACTTTCCGGAAGCAGGGTAGCGGATGGACACCAAAGTCGCCGCCAAAGTCGCCATCGTCACCGGCGCCTCGTCGGGGATCGGCGCCGCAGCGGCCCGCCGGCTGCACGACCGCGGATACATCGTCTACGCGGCAGCACGGCGGATCGAGCGGATGGCGCCGCTCGCCGAGGCCGGCATCCGGGCAATCCGGGTCGACGTCACCGACGACGCCTCACTGACCGCGTTCGTCTCGCAGATCGTTTCTGAGACCGGGCGAGTCGACCTCCTCGTCAACAACGCGGGCTACGGCTCGCTGGGCGCGCTCGAAGAGGTCCCGATGGCCGAGGCTCGACGTCAGTTCGATGTGAACCTTTTCGGGCTGGCCCGGCTGGTCCAGCTCGTCGTTCCGCATATGCGTGAGCAACGCGAAGGCCGCATCGTCAACATCTCGTCCATCGGCGGCAGGATCCATCTGCCGCTCTGCGGCTGGTACCACGCCACGAAGTTCGCCGTCGAAGGGTTCAGCGACACCCTGCGCATGGAACTCGCGCCGTTCGGCATCCGCGTCGTCGTCATCGAACCCGGCGCCATCGACACCGAATGGCACGGCGTCGCAGGGGATAACCTGACCGCCACCTCGGGCCAAGGCACCTACGGAAGGCAGGCCGCGGCCCTCGTCAAGGTGCTCTCCGCGGGAGGCCTCGCCTCGCGGCCGGAGGTGATCGGCGACGCGATCGTTCGCGCGGCGCAGGCGCGTCGCCCCCGCACGCGCTACCGGGTGGGCCTGGGCGCCAAGCCGGTGCTGCTAGCGCGTTGGGCGTTGTCGGACAAGACGTTCGACCGCATGATTCGACTTGTCCTCGGTGTCGGCAGCCGCGTCGCGGGGTCGCCCCCGGTGGTGAAGATGGCGGCGGGCCGCGCATCATGACGGATCCGCGGCTGTACATCTTCCCCCATGCGGGCGGGTCACCGAGCTTCTATGTCCCGTTCTCCAAAGCGTTTTCGCCTGGCATCAAGAGAATCGCCGTCCAATATCCCGGCATGCAGAACGGGCAGACCACGATTCCGGGGATTGAGTCGCTGGCCGAGAAGCTGTACCGGATCCTCATCAAGGCACCGGCAGGTCCCGTGGCGTTCTTCGGACACAGCATGGGCGCGCTCGTCGCATTCGAGGTGGCGCGCCGGTTCGAATCGGCGGGGAACCCGATCCAGGCGCTGTTCGTGTCCGCCTGCGCCGCGCCCGGCCGGATGAAATCGGAATACTTCCGGGAACTCTCCGACGACGACCTGCTCAAGTTCCTGGTCACCATCAGCGGCACCGATCCAAGAGTCTTGGACAACACCGAACTGGTCGACATCATCCTGCCCGCGCTGCGGGGGTACTACAACGCCATCGCCGGATATACCTGCCCGGATGAGGCGACAGTGTCCTGCCCGATCTATGCGTTCGTGGCCACCGACGACGGGCTGGCGACCGACGAGAGCATGGCGGGCTGGTCGTCGCACACGACCGCAGACTTTGCCCTGCGCATATTCCCGGGCAACCACTTCTACTTGGCCGAACACATTCCCGATCTGGTGGCCGAAGTAGAGACGAAATTTGGAGGACAACGGGTGTGAGTACCACTTCACAATCGCCGGCCGCAGCGGGCGAACCACCAGCCAACGCGATCGCGGTCGTCGGGATGGCGGCCCGGCTGCCCGGCGCCAACTCCGTCTCCGCGTTCTGGGACAACCTGCGCCGCGGGGAAGAGTCGATCGTCACGCTGTCCGCGGAAGCGTTGAGCGCCCAGGGTATTGGTGATGAGGTATTGGCCAATCCGGCTTACGTTCGCCGGGCGCCACTTTTGGACGGCGTCGACGAGTTCGACGCCGACTTCTTCGGATTCACCCCACAGGCCGCCCGGATGACGGATCCGCAACACCGGCTGTTCCTGCAGTGCGCCTACCACGCGTTGGAACACGCCGGCTGCGACCCGGCGCAGTTCGGCGGATCGATCGGCGTGTACGGAGCGAGTTCTGCCAGCGGCTATCTGGCCTACAACCTGATGTCACACCACAATCTGAGCACCATCATGGGCCAGGGCATGAACATCGACCTGATCAGCCTGACCTTCCAGAATGACAAGGATTTCCTCGCGACACGGGTCTCGCATCAATTCAACCTTCTCGGCCCCAGTATCAGCGTTCAGACAGCGTGTTCCTCCTCCTTGGTGGCGGTGCACCTGGCCTGCCAGAGCCTGCTGAACGGCGAGTGCGACATGGCGCTGGCCGGCGGCGTATCGGTACGAATACCCCACCAGGTAGGCTACTGGTACGAGCAGGGGTCGATCGTCTCGCCGGGCGGGCATTGTCGCCCCTTCGATGTGCGGGCCGACGGCACCGTGTTCGGCAGCGGAGTCGCGGTGGTGGCCCTCAAGCCGTTGCACGCGGCGATCGATGACGGGGACCGCATCCACGCCGTCATCCGCGGCTCAGCCATCAACAACGACGGCTCACAGAAGATCGGCTACGCCGCCCCCAATCCCGCCGCCCAGGCGGACGTCATCGCCGAGGCCCACGCGGTCGCCGACGTCGATCCGTCGAGCATCAGCTACGTCGAGACCCACGGGACCGGCACACCGCTCGGCGACCCGGTCGAAATCGAGGGACTGCGAAGGGCATTCGGTGTTTCCGACACCGCCCGCTCTGGGCCGTGCATCCTCGGATCGGTCAAGTCCAACATCGGGCACCTGGAGGTGGCGTCCGGAATCGCCGGCCTGATCAAGACGATTCTGTGCCTGCAGCATCGGGCCATCCCCGCCACGCTGCACTTCACCAGCCCCAACCCGGAACTGCATCTGGGCCAGGGGCCCTTCACCGTCGGCACCGAGTACGGACACTGGGAGTGGGATGGCATCCGACGGGCCGGTGTCAGCTCGTTCGGTGTCGGTGGTACCAATGTGCACGTCGTCCTCGAAGAGGCACCCCAGACCCCGGCACGACAGAGCGGGACGGGCCCGCAGGTGCTGTTGTTGTCGGCCCGCACCGCCGAGGGCCTACGGGCATTGCGGTCGGACTTGGCCGCAGAGCTGGCCTACCCTGACGCCCCGGACCTGTCCGACGTCGCGGTCACCCTGGCGGGTCGGCGGACCGAGAAGCTGACGGCAGCGGTCGTCGTGCATGATCACGAGCACGCGGCTCGCGTGCTGGAAGCCGTCGAACACGACAACGTATTCGAAGGCGAATCCATTGAATCCAAAGCCACGGCCGAGTCGGGCTCCCGCGTGGTCTTCCTCTTCCCAGGCCAAGGTGCCCAGCACGCCGGAATGGCGCGCGGTTTGTACGAATCCGAGCCGGTTTTCGCCGAGCACTTCGACAGCTGCGCAACGGGTTTTAAAGACGAACTCGGAATCGACCTGCGTGCCGAGGTGTTCGAAGGGCGCGGCGCTAACCTGGCCCGCACCGACCACGCCCAGCCCGCCCTGTTCGCCGTCGAGTATGCCCTCGCGGCGCTGGCCGGTTCCTATGGCATCCGCCCTGCGGCACTGGCCGGACACAGCATCGGTGAGTATGTGGCGGCCACGTTAGCGGGTGTGTTCGACCTGCCGACCGCGATAACCGCGGTGTCCGCCCGGGCGCGGCTGATGCATGCCGCACCCCGCGGCGTGATGCTCGCGGTCGCGCTCGGTCCCGACGACATCGCCGGCCAGCTGCCACCCGGCCTCGACATTGCGGCGGTCAACGACCCAGGCAACTGTGTGGTGTCGGGAGCCGGAGAAGCCGTGCGCGAGCTCGAGGATCGACTTGCCGAGCAGGGGGTGGCGGCGCGGCGGATGCGCACGTCGCACGCCTTCCATTCCAGCGCGATGGATTCCGTGCTACCGGAATTCGAGGCGGTCCTGCGCGGCTTGACGCTGAGTGCGCCGCACACCCCGTTGCTGTCGAACACCACCGGAGCGTGGATGACCGTCGAGGAGGCGACCGATCCGGCCCGGTGGGCCCGCCAGATCCGGTCCACCGTCAGGTTTTCCGACCAGCTCGACACGGTGCTTGCCGATCCGCATCGTGTCTTGGTGGAGGTCGGCCCGGGCGGCAGCCTTACCGCATCGGCCGCACGCCAGCCGCGGTGGTCTGACCAACACCGCGCCGTCCGGCTCATGCGCCACCAGCTGCAGAACCGCGACGACCGCGACGCCTTCCTGCTCGCCCTCGGCCAACTATGGTCGGCCGGAGTCGACGCCGACTGGACACGCCTGCGCACCGGTGAGCCTGCGCTGCGTGTCACCCTCCCGGGTTATCCGTTTGCGCGCCAGAAGCATTGGGTCGATCCGAGAATCAGCACAGAGCAGCAGGGCCTGCCCATCGCAGCCACCAGTGTGATCCCGTCGACCTCCACCAACGGCTCCCATGCCGCTACCGGCGGCGCGATAAGCCGACAGCAGCAGATCCAAGCCACACTGCAGCGCATCTGGGCCCAGTCATTGGGCATCGACTCCATTGACCCGAATGCCGATTTCTTCGAACTCGGCGGCGACTCGGTCACCGCCATCGGGATCGCGAACAACCTGGTGAAGGAAGGCCTTGATCTTTCCCCGCAGGATCTGTTCCAACACCACACCATCGCGGGACTGGCGACCGTGCTCGCCGAGCGATACGGAACCGGCGGCCTCGGCGGCTCGTTCACCGATGCCGAGAACCCGCCTGTCCCACCGAACATCTCCTACTTCCTCGAGCGTGGGTTGCGCGAAGCCGGCCGGTGGTGTGTTCCACTGATCCTGCGGCTTGGGCCCGAGGTGTCTGTCGACGACGTTCGCGCGGTGCTGACTGCGGTCGTCAACCATCACGACGCGCTGCGCCTGCAGATCGTCGAGCATGCCGGCACCTGGGAGCAAACTTTCCCGGCCCAGCAGGAATTCACCGAGCTGTCTACCCGGTCGCTGCCCGACGATGTGGCGGGGAGCGCTGCCGAACGGGAGGCAGTGTTGGCCATTCTCGCGGAGCTCGTCGCCAGCAAGAATGCCATCCACACGCCGATGTCCGCGGTGTACATCGAAGGCACTCGAGGCGGTCCGCGCCACCTGGCGATCGCCGTGCACCACTTGGCCGGTGACAATGTGTCGCGCCAGATCGTGGCTACCGACATCTTCACCGCCTTTGGCCAGCGCCTTGCCGGGCAGGACATCTCCCTGGAGCCGGTCAGCACGACGTGGCGGGAATGGTCGGCGCGATGCACCGGACTCGCCACCCACCCCGCTGTGCTGGAAAGCCGTGACTTCTGGCTGGAAAATGCCGGCAAGACAACGCTGCGGCTGGGCACGCCAGAGGCCACCGATCCCCCACACGCCGATGATCTGGTGAAGATGTCGTCGATGCTGAGCAGCGCGCAGACCGCCGACGTCGACGAAGCACAGCGCAGGGTGCGCGTGCCCGCCGACGAGATAATGCTGGCGGCGCTGGGCCGTACGATCGCGCACACGGTCGGCGAGGGCGTCGTCGCGGTCGACCTCGCCGGGCATGGCCGACTGGTGCTCAAACCCGATGTGGACCTGCACAGAACCGTCGGCTGGTTTACCACCATCTACCCGGTTCCCGTCAACTGCACCACCGCCGAGAATGCAAGCGCGGCAGAGACACTCGACGAGATCCACCGCACCCTCGACGCGGTACCGCACTACGGGATCGGGCACGGGCTACTGCGGTATGTCTATGCGCCGACTGCACGGCAACTCTCCGCGCAGCCCTCGCCCGACATCTTCTTCTCCTACGTGGGCACCATCCCGGAGCTTCCGCCGGCCCAGGGACCGGTCCAGTTCGACATCGACCCGGTGATGCTGGTCAGTGAGATACCGCCCGGGCTGGGCCATGCCCTCGAGCTACGCGTCTATCGCAGTTCCGGTGTGCTGCATCTGGATTGGTGGTTTGACACCCGCCGCATCGAGAACGCCACGGTGCAGGAGTTGATGGCGCAGTTCCCCGTTTCGCTGGCTGAGCTGATCGACGAATCCCGCTTGTCGACCGATGAAGGCGACCAGACGGACGAGGACTACGAAGAGTTCGCACTCGTGGATTTGTCGTCGTTGGACAATGCCTAGATCGACGATGAGTTCAGCGAAGGCGGGAGGAGCAAATGCGTATGGCCGGTAAAGCCGACAACAGTGTAGCTAAGAGTGTCGTCGTCGATGGGATCAGCAAGTCGTTCGGCAGTGTTCGCGCGCTGCGCGACATAAGTTTTGAGGTTGATCACGGTGAGGTTGTAGGTCTACTCGGCCCCAATGGGGCGGGCAAGACGACCATGGTGGACATCTTGTCGACCCTGACACGTCCGGACCGGGGACGCGCCGTGGTTGCCGGCTATGACGTTGTCACCAATCCTGCTGGTGTCCGCCGTTCGATCACGCTGACCGGTCAACAAGTGGCAGTCGATGAGGTGCTCACCGGTTACGAGAATTTGGTGATGTTCGGTCGGCTACAGGGACTTGGCAAATCGGCGGCGCGAACGCGGGCAACGGAACTCATCGAGCAGTTCGACCTCGTAGACGCCGCGAATCGGCGTGTTGGCACGTATTCCGGCGGCATGCGTCGACGGATAGACATCGGCTGCGGTTTGGTGGTGCGGCCCGAGGTGGTGTTTCTGGACGAACCAACCACCGGCCTGGACCCCAGGAGCAGGAAGAGCATCTGGGATCTCGTCACGCGCTTCAAAGAAGCTGGAATCGCGACGCTGTTGACGACCCAGTATCTCGAAGAGGCCGATGCGTTGAGTGATCGCATCATTGTCATCGACCATGGCACCGTCATCGCCGAGGGAACCGCCGACGAACTCAAGGAACGGACCGGCGGCAATTACTGTGAGATAGTCCCAAGAGACGTCAAAGACCTGCCGGCGATGGCCGAGGTGCTCAGCGCGCTGGTGCCGGAGAGGAATCGGGCGGCCCTGACGGTCTCATCAGACCGAGTCGCCATGCCTGCGCCAAACGGCGCAACCACGCTCGTCGAGGCGGTGTGGCGGTTGGACGCGGCGAAGATCGAGCTGGTCGACGTGGCATTGCGGCGACCTTCGCTCGATGAGGTGTTCCTTTCCTTGACAAAGGATTCCGCCGAGCCTTCGGTGCGGGACCACGCGACCACCGACGCGACGTCATGACCGCGTCGATTGCGTTGCGCCCAGAACCGTCCGCGTTGCAGCAGTGGTGGGTACTGACGGTTCGATCGATTGTGCCAACGCTGCGCAACGGCGAGTGGGCCACCGCGGTCGCGGCGTCGGTGATCTTCACTGCCGGCTTCTACATCCCGCTGAAGGACTTCATGGGCGCCGCCACGCAGGGGATAAGCAGCAGCTACGCGCAGTACTTGACACCGTTGATTGCGCTGCAGGCGATAACGTTCGCCTCGATTTCCGGGGCGTTCCGGGCGGCAACCGACGCCGCTGCGGGCATCAATCGACGATTTGGATCCATGCCGATCGCAGCCCTGACGCCGGCCGCCGCCCGCATGTCGGCCAACATGTACCGGTGCGTGGTCGGTTTGACGATCGCGCTGATCTGCGGCTACACGATCGGCTTTCGATTCCACCGCGGTCCGTTCTACGTTGTCGGCTTCTGTCTGCTGGTGTTGCTCGTCGGCCTGGTGCTGTCTTCTCTCTTCGACCTGATCGGCACCAGGATAAGGGACCCGGAGGCCACGACGCCGCTGCTGATGTTGCCGCAGTTGATCTTCGGGCTGGTGTCGGTCGGTATCCAGCCGGCGGAACAGTTTCCGGGATGGATCCAGCCGATTGTTCGCAATCAGCCGGTCTCCCAATTCATCTACGCATTGCGGGCACTGGCAGGCGATACGACAGCGGCGGCCGGATCGCCGACCTGGTCGGTGATGACCCCGACCTATTTGTGGTTGCTCGGCCTGTTTGTGTTCGCGGTGACCATGTCAGCCCGGACTGCGTCGAGGCGGCCGTGATGTCTGTTGCACCGCAGCAAACGCAGCCCGGCTTCGCGCTGTTGAACAACTGGGCGCGTCCCAGAGCCCGTGCGGAGAATTCGCCCCGCGCGCTGATTCCGCAGACGCTGCTACAGATCAACCGGCTACTTGTCCGGTGGCGTCGTGACCAGACGATGGTCATCCTGACCCTGGCTGTTCCGATTCTCTTTCTGTTGACGTTGAATACGGTTCTGGGGCAGCGAATCTCGCAAATCACCGGGCACAGTGCGCTGTCCGGCAGCGTTCCGATGATCGCCGTCGTCGCTGCGATCACCGGATCAGCAGCAGGCGCCGTCGGCTTGATGCGGGAGCGCGCCGATGGGTTGCTTGCCCGGCTGTGGGTGCTGCCTGTGCACCGTGCATCGGGTGGGCTTTCGCGCCTTGCCGCCGAAGCCGTTCGGGTTTTCGTCACTACCGTGCTGATCCTGTGTGCCGGGCTGGTGCTGGGTTTCCGATTCCACCAGGGGCCGCTCGCAGCGCTGGCGTGGCTGACGGTGCCGGTAATCTTCGGAGTGGCGTTCGCGACCCTGGTCACAACCGTCGCCTTCTACTCCGCGGCCGGGTCTTCACAGCCTTTCACGACGCTTGTTGAGGGAATCACACTGGTACCGACACTGGGCCTGTTCTTCTGCACCGGGTTTGTGCCGTTGCGGCAGTATCCGCGATGGATTCAGCCCGCGGTCGAGCATCAGCCGATGTCATATGCCATCGAGGCGATGCGCGGCCTGTCTCAGGGCGGCCCGGTTGCGTGGCCGATGACGGCGACATTGCTGTGGGCGGGCGGAGCGGTCGCCGCGTGCATTGTGCCGATGGTGCTGGGTTATCGAAAGGCGAGTACGCGGTGACGTTTCCAACGTCGGTCATTCGCAAGCTGGCGCCCAGCGAGGAGATGTTCGCGCAGAGTCAGACCTACATGGGTGGCACGGTGCACCTGAACGGGCCGGTCGACGTCGACGCGATGTTCGTCGCCTTCGACACCCTCTTGCAAGCGCACCCGGTATTCGCCGGCCGCTTCGAACGAGGACCCGATGGCCTACACCACATTGTCGTCGATGACTTCTTCCCCCCGGGCATCCGGGTAGTCGAGAAGGGAGATCAGCCGTCGATCCAGATGCGCCTGGATCAGGCTGTCTCACTGGCCTATCTGCGCGTGAAACACGCCGACGGGCGCACCGAGGTCACGCTGTACACCCATCACAGTTTGACCGACGGGCAGCACCACATGGGGCTCGTTTGGGAGCTGTTCTCGTGCTACACCGACATGGTCTGCACCGGCGACATAGAACCGGTGGACCCCCAACCCGCCCCCGACTCACTTGAAGTCATATTGGAGAAACGAGGCGTCCGTAAGCAGTCGCGGTCCGGATTTGAGCGATTGCTGCCCGCCCTGTACGCCTACGAATTGCCACCGTCCACCAGGGACACCGCAGGCGGCAATCCTGCCTTCCCCACACTAATCCCCTCCGCGAGATGCCAGCTGACTGAGCAAGAGACCCAGGACTTAATCACCTTTACTCGTGACCGCAAACTTAGCCTCAACGCCGTGATTGGCGCGGCTATGTTGCTGGCTGAGTGGCAGGTCCGCGGTACCCCGCACATTCCGGTTCCCTATCTCTACATCGCCGACTTGCGACTTCATCTCACGCCGCCGGTGGATCCGACGGCGGCCACGAATCCGTTAGGGGTTGCCACCTACCTCGCAGAGATCAAGCCGAATACCGATATCGGGGATCTGGCAACAGATATCGTCGAGGCCTTTCGGGCTGACTTATCCGACGGCGTAATCCAGCAATCACTGCTTCACTACAACCTGCACTATGCAGGAAGTCCGCCCGGGTTGCCTGAACCGGTCATGGCGAGCCATATGGGAGAAATGCCCAGCCTGCGCACTCCCCCGAACGTCAGCCTGGACGGCGTCAAGACCAACCTGCTTGCCGCTAACGCCGCCGGCGTCGATTTCTACTTCTCCGCGACGGTCGACGGTCGCCTGCAGATCGAGCGCCATTCGCACATGCCCGGACCGGAGAGGGCGGTTACAGCGATACATTCGCTGCTGAGTTCCCTTCCCTCCGAGAATGATTGGGCAGCCGAGTGATTTAAACGGTCAGCTCGGCCGACAACGTGTCCAACAGATGCTCGGCCAACGCACTGACCGTGTTGTAGGTGGCGATAGCCTTGGGCGTGAGACGTATTCCGGCTTCGGTTTCGATGCGCGTACGCAATTCCAGGTTGCCGAGGGAGTCCAGGCCGTGGTCGGCGAAGGGACGGTCCGGTTCGACCGCGCGGCGCAGGATGAGGCTGGTCTGCTCGGCCACCAAGTGCCGAAGTCGGGCGGGCCATTCGTCCTGAGCTAGGGTTCGCAGCTCCTCGCGAAGGGTGGTGCCGCCGGTCGAGGCGTGCTCTCCGGCGGCTTTCAACGCCTCCGCGAAGGGGCTGCGGTGCACCAGCTGTGCCAGCCAAGGTGCTCCCTTCGTCGGAACGTAGCCGGTGTAGGTGCGGTCATAACGCAGCAATGCCTGGAAGGCATACGCGCCTTCCTCGGGGGCGATCATTGCGGTCTGGCCGCCCTCCGCCAACCCCGCGGCACGTCCGATCTCACCCCACGCCCCCCACGCGATCGCGGTGGCCGGAAGGCCCTGGCTGCGACGCCAACGGGTGAAGGCGTCCAGCCAGCTGTTGGCCGCGGCGTAGGCGCCTTGGCCGGGCGAGCCCAGCAGCGCCGCCCCGGAGGAGAAGGAGCAGAACCAGTCCAACGGCTGCGCGGCAGTCGACTGGTGCAGGTGCCAGGCACCGTAAACCTTTGGCGCCCAGTCGCGGTCGATCAGCTCCTCGGTGATGTTCGCAAGGGTTGCGTCCTCGACCACCGCGGCGGCATGGAGTACGCCGCGAAGCGGAAGCCCGGTGGCAGTGGCCGCGGCCACTGCGCTCGCCGCGGTGTCGGCGTCAGCGATGTTGCCGCACACCACATCGATGTCTGCGCCCGTCGCTCGCATCCCTTCGATGGCCTTCTGGGCTTTAGGGGTGGGGTTGGAGCGGGCGGTAAGCACGATCCGTCCGCAGCCCGCCGCGGCCATCTCAGCGGCGAGGAACAGCCCGAGGCCGCCCAGCCCGCCGGTGATGATGTAGGCGCCGTCGCGACGGAAGACCGACGCCCGCTCGGGCGGCACCATCGCGCGGCTCTGGCCGGCTCGCGGGACATTGAGGATGAGTTTGCCGGTGTGCTCTGCCGCGCCCATTATCCGAATCGCGGTGGGCGCGTCGACGAGTGGGAAGTCGGTATGTGTCGGAGAAGCCAGTTCACCGTCTGCCAGGCGCCGGTACACCGTGCGCAGCAGATCACCGATCCGCCGAGGGTGGGTGTCAGCCATCAGCGCCAGGTCTACATAGTGAAACGTCAGGTTGCGGCGGAACGGGAACAGCTCGAGCCGGGTGTTGCCGTAAACGTCGCGTTTGCCGATCTCCACGAACCGTCCGCCGAAGGACAACAGTTCGAGCCCGGCGCGCTGTGCGGCGCCGGTCAGCGAGTTGAGGACAATGTCCACGCCATACCCATCGGTATCACGGCGGATCGACTCGGCGAACTCGATACTTCGCGAATCGTAGACGTGCTCAATACCCATGTTGTGCAACAGTTCTCGACGCTTAGGGCTGCCAGCCGTCGCGAAGATCTCCGCGCCCGCGGCGCGGGCGATCGCGATCGCCGCCAGCCCAACGCCGCCGGTCGCAGAGTGGATCAACACTTTGTCGCCGGACTCGATCCTGGCTTGATTGTGTAGGCCGTACCAGGCGGTGGCGTACACGGAGGACGCTGCGACCGCCTCGTGGTCGGTCAGCATGGGCGGAAGCGTGACGGCGACGCGGGCGTCACAGGTGACGAATGTGGCCCAACAACCGTTTCTGGAGCAGCCGCCGACCCGGTCACCGACCTGGTGGTCGGCGACCCCGGGACCGATCGCCGTCACCACACCGGCGAAATCCATGCCAAGCTCGGGTGCACGCCCATCGACGCTGGGAAATCGGCCCATCGCGTTGAGGACGTCGGCGAAGTTGACACTGGATGCGGTGACTGCGACCTCGATCTGTCCTGGCCCCGGTGGAACGCGATCGAACGCGACGAGTTCCATTGTTTCCAGGTCACCGGGAGTGCGGATCTGCAAGCGCATGCCGTCGTCCTGGTGGCTGACGACGGTGGTTCGCCGCTCGTCGGGCCGCAGCGGGCTGATGGACAACCGGGCGGTAAACCAGTCGCCGTTCCGCCACGCGGTCTCGTCCTCCTCCGATCCGCTCAGCAGTTCTTGTGCCACCTGCTCGGCCTCCGCATGCTCGTCCACGTCGATCTGCGTGGCGCGCAATTGTGGATGCTCGGCACCGATGACCCGAACCAGGCCGCGCAGCCCGGCCTGATCGAGGTTGACCCCGTCGTCGGCCAGCACGGTCTGCCCCCCCCTGGTCACGAAATACACACGGGGCGGCTCGCCCTCGAGCTCAGGCAACTCGCGGGCAATGCGCACCAGATGCCACACGTGGTCGCGGCCCCGCCGCAGGCACCCCTCATCCGGCTCGCCGGCGGGTGGCTCCGCCAGGATGACCACACCGTTGAACCCGCCATTATTGAGCTGCGCGCCAAGCCGTTCGGCACTTGCCACGTGGTCGGCGTGGTGTGGCCAGCACATGGTTGTGCATTCCGCGCCGCGGAGTTTCAGCGCGTCGGTCAACGTGGTCGCCAACAAATCCTCGGAATCGGAGGTGGTGATCAACAGCCACTTCCCTGCGTCGGTGTTGGTCACCTCGGGCAGCTCGCGCTGCTGCCAATCGACGGTCAGCAACCGCTCGCCGATCATGCGATCACGCTCAGTGCCCTTGGCGGCGTTGCCCATCCGCAGCCCACGAACGGTCAGCACGACAGTCCCTGATTCGTCGAGAAGGTCAAGATCCGCTTCGACCTCTGCGCCGTCGCCCACGGTCACCCGGGTCAGGCAGTAGCGACCATCTCGCGCCGGGCCATAGCTGCGCAGTCGGCGCACCCCGAGCGGCAATAGCAGACCGGCATCACCGGCCTCTAGTACTGACGGATGGGCTGCAACCGATTGGAAGCAGGCGTCCAGCAACGCCGGATGCACGCGGTAGGCAAGCTGCTGCGCGCGAACCGCGCCGGGAAGCTTGACCTCCGCCAACAGGGTGCGGCTGTTTCCCGTGGCGCTGTATGTGGCCACCAGACCTGTGAAAGCAGGGCCAAACTGCACACCGCGCTCGTCGAACCGCTGTCGTAATTGCGTCCCGTCCACCCGGGAAGGGTGGGCGGCCCGCAGAGCGGCCAGATCCACTCGCGGTGGCTGTCGCTCGTCCACAGCGTGGAGCACCGCGGAGATCCGCCGCGTGCGTTCGCCCTCGTCATCGGTCTGCACTTCGAAGTTGACGGCACCCGTCGCATCGAGCGACGCGAGGGCGATCACCGGGGTCCGCTCGTCCAGCATCAGCATCTCCTCGAAGCTGATATCGCGGACCTCGCAGTTGTCACCGAGCACTTCACCGGCGGCCGACAGCGCCATCTCGCAGAAGGCCGCTCCGGGAAGAGCGGGCACCGAGTGCACCTGGTGGTCGCCCAGCCAGTGCAGGTCCGCGGTCCCGACATCGCCCTGCCAAACGTGGCGCTCGGGCTCCTCCGGCAATCGCACATGCGCCCCAAGCAGCGGATGCACGGCAATGGTCCGGCCACCTTCCGCCTGCCGGCCCTGGCCGTCGGACCCGACGAACAGCTGAACATGGGTCCATGTCGGCAGCGGGGCGTCCACTAGCCGCCCGCTCGGATACAACACCGAAAAGTCCACCGCCGCGCCCGCACAATGCAGATCCACAACGAACTCGCGCAGGCCGTGCGGCAGCGTCTGCTCGCGCCGCAGGCAGGCCAACGCCTGGACTTGGATGCCGGCGGCGTCAGCGGTCTGTTCGACCGCGCGGGTCAGGAGCGGGTGCGGGGACGGCTCGCCGAACACGCGGTAACCGTCCTGAAGCGCCGCCTGCACCGCCGCCGCGAACCGCACCGGCTGCCGCAGATTGTCGACCCAGTAGCCGGCGTCAAAGGCCGGCCGGGCTGACGCATCCTCAAGGGTCGCCGAGTAGTGCGGCACCGTGGGGGCCATCGGCTTCAGGTCTGCGAGTTCATCGGCCAAGTCGGCGAGGATCGGATCGACCTGCGGCGAGTGCGATGCGACGTCGACGGCGACCTCACGCGCCATCACGTCACGCTTCTCCCACGCCTGCACCAATTCGCGAACCGTGGTGGCTGCGCCGCCGATCACCGTCGACTGCGGGGATGCCACAACCGACACCACGACGTCGGTCACCCCCGCGGCGGCCAGCTCCTCACGCACCTTTGCTGCGGGCAGCTCCACCGAGGCCATCGCCCCGGCACCCGCGATGCGGGACAACAGCCGTGAGCGCCGGCAGATGACGCGGACCCCGTCTTCCAACGAGAGCGCGCCGGCCACGACGGCCGCCGCGGCCTCACCCATCGAGTGGCCGATGACCGCGCCCGGGGACACTCCGTAGGCCTTCATCGTGGCGGCCAGCGCGATCTGCATCGTGAACAAGGTCGGCTGGATGCGATCGATACCGGTGACGGTCTCGGGCGCCGACATGGCCGCGGTCACCGAGAACCCCGACTCGCGCGCAATCAGCGGCTCGGCCTCCGCGACAGTCGCGGCGAACACCGGCTCAGTTGCCAGCAGCTCACCGCCCATCGCGGCCCACTGGGAACCTTGACCCGAGAACACCCATACCGGTCCGCGGTCATCCTTGCCCGCCGCGGCCAGATACGGGGTATCGCCCCCCGCGATGTCGCGCAAACGCTCAGCCAGCTCGGCCGGGCCGGCGGCGATCGCCGCTGTGCGAACCGGCCGATGTGCCCGCCGCCGCGCCAGCGTGTAACCCAAATCCGGGAGCGACAGACCCTCCGCGTGCTTTTCCACCCAGTCCGCCAGCCGCCCCGAGGTCCGGCGTAGCTCTCCAGCCGAGGTCGACGACAACGCAAACACCATTGGACCGTCGGACCCGCCCGATGCGGCATCCTCAACGGTCACCGGAGCTTGCTCCACGATTGCGTGCACGTTCGTTCCGCTCACCCCGTAGGACGACACGGCCGCCCGTCGGAGTTCCTGGCCGGGTCGCGCCGGCCATGCCGTCGCAGCTTGTGGCACGAACAGTCCCGTTTCGATTTGCGCCAGCTCATCGGGCAGCCGAGTGAAGTGCACCATCGGCGGGACCACACCGTGCCGCAGCGACAGGATCGCCTTGATCAATCCCAGAGTGCCGGCCACACACTCGGTGTGTCCGAGGTTGCTCTTCACCGAGCCGAGTGCACACGGATTGCCACCTGTGCCGTATACCTGCGACAGGCTGCCGAATTCGATCGGGTCACCGACCGGTGTACCGGTGCCGTGCGCCTCCACCAGGCCGACGGTCGAGGCGTCGACGCCCGCGGTCGCCACCGCCGCCCGTGCCGCCTCGGTCTGCGCCTCCATCGACGGTCTGGTGATGGTCTTGGTGCGGCCATCCTGATTGGCCGCCGTGCCGCGCACCACGGCCAGGATCCGGTCACCGTCTGCCAGGGCGTCGGGCAGGCGCTTCAGCACGACCACCGCGCATGCCTCGGAACGCACAAACCCGTCCGCTCCGACGTCAAAGGGGCGGCACCGCCCGCGGGGAGAGTACATGCCCAGCGCCGACCCCGAGGCATTGAGCTCGGGTGACAACATCACGACGGAAGCCCCGGCCAGGGCAAGGTCGCTCTCGCCCTGGTGCAGGCTGCGACACGCCAAGTGCACGGTGAGCAGACCGGTCGAACACGCTGAGTCCACCGTCAACGCCGGCCCGCGCAACCCCAGCCAGTAGGCAATTCGCCCGGAAGCCATGCTGGCCGTGGTGCCGGGGAACCCGTAGGCGTCGTGCATGACCCCCCGGTCGAAGGTGACGATCTCGTAGTCGTCGTGGCACAACCCGGCGAACACACCCGTTGCCGAACCGGCGAGCGACGCCGGCGCGCGACCAGAATGTTCGATGGCCTCCCACGAGGTCTCGAGCAACAAGCGGTGTTGGGGATCGATCGCGGCCGCCTCGCGCTCGCCGAAACCGAAGAACGCGGCGTCGAAACCAAACACGTCGTCGAGGAACCCGCCCCATCGCGACACCGACCTACGCGGCACACCCAGCTCAGGGTCGTAGTACTCATCGGCGTCCCACCGTTCCGCCGGTATCTCGGTGATCAAGTCGTCTCCCCGCAGCAATGACTCCCACAGCAGTTCGGGGGAGTCGATGCCGCCGGGCAGCCGGCAAGCCATGCCGATCACCGCAACCGGATCGAAGGACGGATCTCCCACAGCAGTTACCTCATTCTTTGCGCGGGGTATTGCGGCCGGTTCGATCGAAAGCAGATGTGCTTCAGGATGAACGCATCGATGTCGCGTAAGAGGCCCCGAGGATTATGACGACAATGGCCGTAGCCTAGCAACAACTCCTGGCAGTGGCCTAAGAATGCGGGATTCCGGCCGATTTGCTCGAAAGGCTCAGCTACCGGCTTCCTCGTATCCGATGCAGTGCGTACCCATCTTGATATATACCCCTATAGGGTATATTCTACCGCGGTGGGAGTGGGCTCCGCGGCCCGAACCCTCGCCCGTGGGATCGCTGAGAGGAATACCGAAGCGGAGGACCGAGTGGCAGGCAAAGTGCTAGCAGCGGCCGGACACGCCTTGGCACTGGCGGGGTCAATGACGTGGGAAATCCTGTGGGCGTTGATTCTGGGCTTCGCCCTGTCGGCAGTGGTGCAGGCCGTGGCGCGGCGCTCGACAATCGTTGCCCTGATGGGCGACGACCGGCCGCGCACCCTGGCAATGGCGGCCGGGCTGGGAGCGGCATCGTCGTCGTGCTCGTATGCCGCCGTGGCCTTGGCCCGGTCCCTGTTCCGCAAAGGTGCCAACTTCACCGCCGCCATGGCGTTCGAGATCGGCTCGACCAACCTCGTGGTGGAGTTGGGCATCATCCTGGCTCTACTCATGGGCTGGCAGTTCACCGCCGCGGAGTTCGTCGGTGGCCCGCTGATGATCGTCGCACTGGCCATATTGTTCCGGCTGTTCGTGCGCTCCCGACTCATCGATGCCGCCCGCGAACAGGCCGAGCGCGGATTGGCCGGCTCGATGGAAGGCCACGCCGCCATGGACATGTCCATCAAAGGCGAAGGGTCATTTTGGCGGCGGCTGGTTTCCCCGCAGGGCTTTACCTCGGTCTCGCACGTGTTTGTCATGGAGTGGTTGGCGATCCTGCGCGACCTCGTTCTCGGGCTGTTGATCGCGGGTGCCATCGCGGCGTGGGTGCCCCAAACGTTTTGGCAGAGCTTCTTTTTGGCTGATCATCCGGGCTGGTCAGCGCTGTGGGGACCGATCGTGGGACCCGCCGTGGCGATCGTGTCCTTCGTCTGCTCAATCGGCAATGTGCCACTGGCCGCGGTGCTGTGGAACGGAGGCATCAGCTTCGGCGGTGTCATCGCATTCATCTACGCCGACCTGCTGATCCTGCCGATCTTGAACATCTACCGCAAGTACTACGGCACCAGAATGATGCTGACGCTGCTGGGCACCTTCTACGCCGCGATGGTCGCCGCCGGATACCTCGTCGAACTCATATTCGGCACAGCGAATCTCATCCCTGCCCAGCGAAATGCGACGGTCATGCAGGCCGGCATCTCGTGGAACTACACCACCTGGCTCAACATCGTCTTCCTCGTCATCGCGGCACTGCTGGTGTACCGCTTCATCACTTCGGGAGGACTCCCGATGGTGCGCATGATGGGTGGCCCCCCTGACGCGGAGCACGGTCACCACGATCACACCGAGCATTCCCATTAACAGCACGGCGAAGCGGCCCGGCCAACCGCTCGAGCCCAGCTGCAGTTGCTAAGCGGCAATGCGGATTCGGTGATACGCGCCCGCTACATCGCTGTTCGCGCGAGCGACCGGCCAACCGTCGAAGTCGCGCTCCGCTGGGCTGGCCTACGAGTTGTCTCTGGAGGCACACGCGGCTGATACCGGCCGCTCTCCGGCTGGTGGCCACCGGGGGACATTCCGATGGTTGCGACGATGGGCGGTATCGTGGCGCGCGGAAATTTGAGATTCCGCGATCCCCGTGGGACCTACCGGCAAAGAAAGCCATGATCAAAGGTGCCAACACCGACAGAGCCTGAAAAATACCCGCAGCCACCTGCCGGTCCGCCGCTGCCTGCCGATATCGGCCGACTGCTGCTTCGCTGCCACGACCGCCCTGGGCTGATCGCCGCGGTGAGCACCTTCTTGACGCAGGCCGGCGCCAACATCATTTCCCTGGACCAGCACTCCACCGCGCCGGAGGACGGGACATTTCTGCAGCGCGCGATCTTTCACCTGCCGGGCCTGACCGCCGCCATCGACGGGCTGGAACGCGAGTTCGCCGGCACCGTGGCCGACAAATTCACTATCGACTACCGGTTTACCGAGGCCGCCAAGCCCAAGCGGGTCGCAATCATGGCGTCGAAGGAGGACCACTGCTTGCTGGATCTGTTGTGGCGCAACCGTCGCGGCGAACTTCAGATGTCAGTAGCCATGGTGATCTCCAACCACCCTGATCTGGCCGAGCGTGTGCGGCCCTTCGGTGTGCCGTTCATACATATCCCGGCCACCCGCGATACCCGCGCCGAGGCCGAACAGCGCCAGCTTCAGTTGCTCAGCGGCAATGTGGATTTGGTGGTGCTGGCTCGCTACATGCAGATACTGACTCCGACGTTCCTGGAGGGAGTCGGCTGCCCGCTGATCAACATCCATCACTCGTTCCTGCCGGCATTCGTCGGCGCGTCCCCCTATAAGCGAGCACGCGAACGCGGCGTCAAGCTGGTCGGCGCGACCGCCCACTACGTCACCGCAGTGCTCGACGAGGGGCCGATCATCGAACAGGACGTCGTCCGTGTCGACCACACGCACACCGTCGAGGACCTGATACGCGTCGGCGCAGACGTGGAGCGGGCGGTGCTCTCACGTGCGGTGCTCTGGCACTGTCAAGACCGAGTTATCGTGCACGACAACCAGACCATCGTTTTCTGACCGCGGTCAAACGAGCGGACGAGTTCGTCACCGATTTACACGGCAAGTAGCGCCGCGACCGCCGATGGGTTTTTGTAGTACACGTCGAGCCCCACGATCAATCCATCGCGGAGGCGGTAGATCTCGACCAAACCAATCTCGACGCTTTTGCCCGAGGCCCGCGCGGTGAATTTCAGCCGACTGCGCATTGCGACTGTGTCGCCTGTGGACAGATACTGGATGTGCGGGTCCAGCGCGAGGTCCAGGCTCTCGCTTATCTTCTCAAAAAGCTCGAAAAAGCCTTGCGGACCGTAATATTCGCCGCTAAACGGTAGGCCACCCGCTTCGTAGACGACGAAGTCGTCGTGCAGCAGTGGGCGGGCGTCGTCTAGCCTGCCCTCAACAAGCGCGTTCACGAACCTGTCGACCGTAGCTTGGGGGTCCTCAGTCGTTGCCGCCATCGGTGCTGCTCCTCCATCCTGTTGACGCGTTCCTCGCCCGACGAGTAGTCGAGGCGCAGTGGAACGTGCTCTACCTCAAACGCCGCCGCCTGCCAGCTTCCCGCGCAAACGGCGGTTCACCGGCTCGGGCAGCAGCTGCGACACATCACCGCCCAGCATCGCGACCTCTTTGGCCAAAGACGACGACACGAACGAATACGTTGGCGCGGTCGCCACAAAGAACGTGTCGACGCCGGCGATGTGCTTGTTCATCTGGGCCATCTGCAGCTCGTATTCGAAATCGGTCCCCGTGCGCAGGCCCTTCACGATGGCGTTCATCCCGCGGGACCTGACGAAGTCGACCACCAGACCTTGTCCCGCCTCCACCCGCAAGTTGGGTAGGTGCGTCGTCGACTCCTCGATCATCGCGATCCGCTCATCGAGGTCGAACATGCCCCTCTTGGCGGGGTTGACCAGGATCGCGACCACCACCTCGTCGAACTGAGCCGCGGCGCGTTCGAAGACGTCGATATGGCCTAACGTCACCGGGTCAAAGGAACCCGGGCAAACCGCGCCGCTCATGCGCGCCGGCGACGATGCAGAGCGAAGCGATGAGGTGGGGGCACCTCCCGGTTGCTGGGGAGAGGGGCGCACATGAACGTCGAGGCTACACCGGCAGTTCAGGCCCATTCGGCAAGCTCCAGACGGGTGTCGCCGTACACGCGCGGTTGCCACGGATCCCAGCCGGCCGGCCAGGCCAGCGCGGCTCCCGTAGTCGCACGCTCCACCACCGCGACGGTCGACTCGTGCGCCCAGCCGCAACCGGTCAAAGCGGCCAGCACGGCCTCGATCTCGGCGTTGTCGACATCGTAGGGCGGGTCGGCCAGCACCAGGTCCACCGGCGACGGGGTCCCTGCCGCCAGCACGGCTGCCACCGTGCCCCGGCGCAGCGTCGCACCGGGCAGGCCCAACGCCTTTACGTTGCGGGCGATGACGGTCGCGCTGCGCTGGTCGGACTCCACAAAGAGCGCGGACGCGGCGCCGCGGGACAGCGCCTCCAGCCCAAGTGCGCCGGAACCGGCGTACAGGTCCAACACGGCCAGGCCGGTCAGGTCGCGCCGCGCGGTCACGATGTTGAACAGCGATTCTCGCACGCGATCGGTGGTGGGCCTGGTTCCCCGCGGCGGGACGACCAGGCGCCGGCCCCCGGCGACGCCGCCGATGATCCGCGTCAGGGGGTACCGTCCGCTTGCGCGGGGCTGACCACCACCAGCAGGTCGCCGCCCTCCACCTGGGCGGTGCTCGACACCGCCACCCGCTCCACGGTGCCGTCTTTGGGGGCGGTGATCGGGGCTTCCATCTTCATTGCCTCGATGGTGGCGATGGTCTGGCCGGCGTTCACCTGGTCGCCGGCTGCCACCCCCACGGTGACCACCCCGGCGAACGGTGCGGCGATGTGCCCGGGATTGCCGCGGTCGGCCTTCTCCGCGGCCGGTACCGCGCTGGCGATGCCGCGGTCGCGCACCAACACCGGCCGCAGCTGGCCATTCAGGATGCACATCACCGTCCGCATGCCGCGCTCGTCGGGTTCGGAGATCGCCTCCAGACCGATCAAGAGCTCGACCCCGCGCTCCAGTTTCACCTTGTGCTCCTCACCCTGCCGAAGACCGTAGAAGAACTGGTTGGCCGACAATTGCGAAGTATCGCCGTAGATTTCCCGATGCTCCTCGAATTCCTTTGTCGGGCCAGGGAATAGCAGCCGGTTGAGGGTGGCCTGACGCTTGGGCCCGGGCAATGCCAGGGCGGCCTCGTCGTCCGTCGTCAGCGGCTGGGTGGGCCTGGCCGCCGCGCGGCCGGCCAGCGCCGCCGTGCGCAGCGGTTCGGGCCACCCGCCGGGCGGATCACCCAGCTCGCCCCGCAGAAACCCGAGCACCGATTCCGGGATATCGAATCGCGCTGGCTCGGAGGCGAATTCGTCTGCGCTCACCCCCGCGCCGACCAGCGCCAGCGCCAAATCACCGACCACCTTCGACGACGGGGTAACTTTGATCAGCCTGCCGAGCACCCGGTCGGCACCGGCGTAGGCCTCTTCGACCTCCTCGAACCGATCCCCCAATCCCAGCGCAATCGCCTGCTGGCGCAGATTGGACAGCTGGCCGCCGGGAATCTCGTGACGGTAGACCCGTCCCGTCGGCCCCGGTAGCCCAGATTCGAAGGGCGCATATACTTTTCGCAGTGCCTCCCAGTACGGCTCCAGCGCGCACACCGCCGAGAGCGACAAACCGGTGTCGTACTCGGTGTGCGCCGCGGCGGCGACGATCGAACTGAGCGCGGGCTGGCTGGTGGTTCCCGCCATCGGCGCCGCGGCACCGTCGACGGCATCGGCCCCGGCGTGCCAAGCGGCGACGTAACTGGCCAACTGGCCGCCCGGTGTGTCATGAGTGTGCACGTGCACGGGCAGGTCGAAGCGGCTGCGCAGCGCACCGACCAGCCGTTGCGCCGCCGGTGGCCGCAAGAGTCCGGCCATGTCTTTGATGGCCAGCACGTGTGCGCCGGCATCCACGATCTGCTCGGCCAGTTTGAGGTAATAGTCCAACGTGTACAGATGCTCATCGGGGTCGGACAAATCGCCGGTATAGCACATCGCGACTTCGGCTATCGCAGAACCCGTTTCGCGCACGGCATCGATCGCCGGGCGCATCGACTCAACGTTGTTGAGCGCGTCGAAGATTCGGAAGATGTCGATGCCGGTGGCCGTTGCCTCGTCGACGAACGCCGACGTGACCAGCTCCGGATAGGGTGTGTAGCCAACGGTATTCCGGCCCCTCAACAACATCTGCAGGCAGATATTGGGCATCGCCGCACGCAGCGTGGCCAGGCGCTCCCAAGGGTCCTCCTTGAGGAAACGCAGTGCCACGTCGTAGGTGGCACCGCCCCAACACTCCACGGACAGCAGCTGCGGCATGGCCCGAGCCAGATACGGCGCCACCATCTGCAGACCGCTGGTGCGCAGTCGGGTGGCCAGCAGAGATTGGTGGGCGTCGCGGAACGTGGTGTCGGTAAGGCCGACCCCTGGCGACTCCCGCAGCCAGCGCGCGAAACCCTCCGGCCCCAGCTCGACCAGCCGCTGCTTGGATCCGGCGGGTGGTGGTGCCTCCAGATCGATGTCCGGCAGTTTGTCGTGCGGGTACACCGTGGACCGGCGCGTACCGTGCGGCTTGTTGACGGTGACATCGGCCAGATAGTTCAGGATCTTGGTGCCGCGGTCGGCCGAGGCGCGCGCGGTCAGCAGCTGCGGCCGCTCGTCGATGAACGACGTGGTGACGCGGCCCGCCTGGAAGTCCGGGTCGTCCAGGACCGCCTGCAGGAACGGGATATTCGTCGACACGCCGCGGATCCGGAACTCCGCGATGGCGCGGCGCGCCCTGGCCACCGCCGTGCGGAAGTCGCGGCCCCGGCAGGTCAGCTTGACCAGCATGGAATCGAAGTGCGCGCTGATCTCCGCGCCGAGGTTGGTGCTGCCGTCCAGGCGGATGCCGGCGCCGCCGGGGGTGCGCAACGCGCTGATCCGGCCGGTGTCCGGCCGGAAGCCGTTCGCCGGATCCTCGGTGGTTATCCGGCATTGCAGTGCGGCGCCGTGCGGCCGAACGTCGCCCTGATCCAGACCCAGATCGTCAAGCGTCTCCCCGGACGCGATGCGCAGCTGACTGGAGACCAAGTCGACGTCGGTGATCTCCTCGGTCACGGTGTGTTCCACCTGGATCCGCGGGTTCATCTCGATGAAGACGTACTGGCCGTTTTCGTCCAGCAGAAACTCCACTGTGCCGGCGCAGCTGTATCCGATTTGGCGGGCGAAAGCGACCGCGTCGGCGCATATCTTGTCGCGCAATTCGGCGCCGAGATTCGGCGCGGGCGCCAGTTCTATGACCTTCTGGTGGCGGCGTTGCACGCTGCAGTCGCGCTCGAATAGGTGAATCACGTTGCCGTGGCTGTCGGCCAGTATCTGCACCTCGATGTGTCGTGGTTTGATCACCGCCTGTTCCAGATAGACGGTCGGGTCACCGAATGCCGACTCGGCCTCGCGGCTGGCGGCTTCGATCGCTTCGGGCAGCGCGGCGATATCGGTGACGCGACGCATGCCCCGCCCGCCACCACCGGCAACCGCCTTGACGAACAACGGAAAACGCATGCCTTCGGCGGCCGATACCAGTTCGTCGGCCGAGGCCGACGGTGCCGACGACATCAGCACGGGCAGGCCCGCCTCGCGGGCCGCGGCGATGGCCCGGGACTTATTTCCGGTCAGCTTAAGCACTTCGGCGCTGGGGCCGACGAACGTGATGCCGGCGGACGCGCACGCCGCGGCCAACTCCGGGTTCTCCGAAAGAAACCCGTAACCGGGGTAGACGGCGTCGGCGCCCGCGCGGACAGCGGTTTCGACGATTTCGTCGACGGACAGGTACGCCCGCACCGGGTGGCCGACGTCGCCGATCTGATACGACTCGTCGGCCTTGAGCCGATGCTGCGAATTGCGGTCCTCGTAGGCGTAGACGGCCACGGTCCCGATGCCGAGTTCGTAGGCGGCGCGGAAGGCGCGGATCGCGATCTCCCCCCGATTGGCGACGAGCACTTTGGAGATCACGGGTAGCCCCCTAAAGCCGGTAACTCATAAAAGTGTTGACCAATAATCCCAGAATCGCACCATGATCAGCAGAAACACCGCGGTGAACCACAGCGTGACGATCGACCATCGCCATTGGTACAGCACCCGCGCTACGGCGCTGTCCCCGCGCTCGAGCGCCGGGCGAAACACGATGGAGACGAGCACCACGAGCAGCGGGATGGTGACCGCCCAGACCACCATGCAATAGGGGCACAACGCGCCAATTCGGTAGAGACTCTGGAAGATAAGCCAGTGCACGAGCGTCGCGCCGATCAGGGTCCCGACCGTCAGTCCGATCCAATACCATTGGGGCAGAGGAACTTTTGCCACCGCCAACACGCCGGTGACCATCACCACGGTGAAGCCGATGATGCCCAGCAATGGGTTGGGAAAGCCCAGCAGCGAGGCCTGCGGCGTCGTCATCACCGAGCCGCACGACACGATTGGGTTGACGTTGCACGGCGGCACGTAATGGGGATCGAGCAGAATCTTGAACTTCTCGATCGTCAGCGCCATCGAGGCGACCAACCCGACCACGCCCGCGATCAGCACCCACCATGCGCTGGGCGCCGGTACCCGCGCTTCCCGCGCCGGGGCCGGTGAGAGGTCGCCGGCATGCTCGACAGGTTCAGCTGACACCGGGTTGGTCACGAGCTCGCAGGAGTGGCAGCCGTGTCAATGCCCGGAACGTCGCCCACGATCTGTTTGATGGCGGTGACCAGGGCGTCGGGTGTCGTCGGCTCGTACTCGTTGCCGTTGATCTTGATCGTCGGGGTCGCGCTGATCTTGTCGGCCGCTGCCGCCCCGGTGACCTTGGCGAGGTACTTACCGCTGTTGATGCAGTCCGGGACCTTGCCCACGACGCCGGCTTCGCGGGCGAGTTCGATCAACTTCGCGTTGTCGGGGAAGCTGCTGCCGCGCTCATCGGGCTGGATGCCCTGGCTGTACAACGCGGTATGGAAACGGCGGTACGCATCGATGGATTCATCGGCGACACACAACGCCGCCGCACCCGCCCGCGACGAATAGTTCTGGTTTCGCTGGCTGTCCAGGATCGCCACCATGGAGTAATCGGCCGCGATGGCGCCGATGTCGATGAGCTTGGACACCGTCGGCCCGAAAGTCCGCTCGAAGTTACCGCACGCCGGACACAGAAAGTCCTCGTAGAACGACACCACGGCCTTGGGGTTGCTGGTACCGGGCTGGGTGACCAGCTTGCTCGACGTCACCCGCACCGCGTCGCCGGGGCCCGAGGTGACAGCGGCTGGTTTCTTGTGATTCGTCACGATGTAGAAGACGACGGCGACCGCGAAGACCACGACCACCGCGGTGGCCGCGATCGGGACGAGTCGGCTGGAACTGCGGCCGGCGGACTTCAGGTCGAATTGCGGGGGGCGTTTGGATTTGTCGGCCACGGGTTCGCTGATCCTCACGTGTATCGGCTTGTCCCGACCGCAATCGGGCGACGGCGACTCTAGAGTACCGGCGGCAATTGAGCGCGGGCTCAGGCCCGGCTCAGGTGAGCCCGCAAAGCCGAAATCAGCTCATTCGTCGCGGCGGCGCTGCCGCCCCCGAGCGGAAACAGGTTGGCGAAGCCATGCGTCAGCGAACCCATGGAACGCAGGTCCACCGGGGTCCCGGCGGCCCGCAGCGCCTCCGCGTAGCTCTCGCCCTCGTCGCGCAACGGGTCGAAACCCGCGACCGCGATGAGGGCCGGGGCCAGCCCGGCGAGCGACTCGGCCAGCAGCGGCGACACCCGTGGATCTGCCTTGTCGAGACCGGACGCCCTCAGGTATTGAGACTCGAACCAGTCCATGTCGCGCTTGGTCAACAAAAAGCCACGGGCGAACAGGCTCAGGGACCGAGTCTGCGCGCTGAAATCGGTCCGTGGGTAGATCAGCCATTGCAGCACAGGGGCTGGGCCACCCGCGTCGCGCGCCAACTGGCACACGATGGCCGCCAGGTTGCCGCCCGCACTGTCCCCGCCGACCGCGACCTGCCCACCGATCGCGCCCAGTTCGGCGGCGTGTTCGTAGGCCCACTCGAAGGCCGCATAGGCGTCCTCGAGCGCGGCGGGGGCCGGATGCTCGGGGGCCAGCCGGTAGTCGATCGACAACACGTGGATGCCCGCGTCGCGGCATGTCAATCGGCATAGCACGTCATAGATGTCCAGGTCGCCGATCGTCCAGCCACCGCCGTGGTAGAAGACCAGCAGCGGCGCGGCGACGCCACCGGCCGGGCGGTAGTGCCGCGCCGGGATCTCACCGGCCGGTCCGGGCAGCGAGATGTCGTTCACCGTGACGTGAATCTGCGGCCCGGGAAGGTTCAGAATCATGCCGCGCAGCTGGGCGCGCGACGCGGCCGGATCGTCGTCGACGACCAGGCCGTCAATGCCGACGGCATGCAGACCCGACAGCATCAGCTGCAGCGTGGGATCGAGCGTATTGCCGTCGATGATGACCGAACGACCGCCCGATAGCACCCGCTTGGCGGCGGACGGTACCCACGGAATGACCTTGACGCCGATGGTGGTGACCAAGCCCTGTAAGCGACTTGTCCACCGGGTGGGTGCGCCCCTCGCTCCGGGAAGGAGATCCGGCGCGCCTGACAGACTTTTGGTCATGGGCTGCTCCCTCGAACACAACTTCGTCACGCTCAACGACGGCAATTCGATCCCCGCCGTCGGGACACCGGCATGTCGACGCCGCGGCGTTCTACCGCAACTCTACGTGGTGACCAGATTGTGGAATACCGAGCAGGGCGCGGATGGGGGCGGGACGGCACGCCCGGGTGACGATTAGGTGGCGTGTTCGGCTCGGTAATATCGTCATTCCAAGTCGGTGAACCCCACACGGATTGCGAGCAACCTCGACGTGTTCGATTTCGAACCCAGCGCCAGTGATATGGCATCGATCTCCTCGCTCGACGACGGATCCCGGCTTGGTCCCAACCCACGAACCTTCACAGGCAGGTGAATGACGTTGACTGGCGAGTCGGGTGCCATGGTTCCCTCAATAGCTCTCAATGACGAGAACACAATGCCGGTGCTTGGCCTCGGTGTCGCGGAGTTGTCGGACGACGAGACCGAGCGCGCGGTATCGGCGGCGCTGGAAATCGGCTGCAGGCTGATCGACACCGCCGCGGCTTACGGCAATGAAGCCGCCGTCGGTCGCGCGATCGCGGCCTCCGGGATTCCCCGCGCGGAGCTGTTCGTCACGACAAAGTTGGCTACCGCCGACCAGGGTTTCCGCACCGCCCCGGAGGCCTGCACAGCCAGCCTGGAACGACTCGGCCTGGATTACGTCGACCTGTACCTGGTTCACTGGCCGGCCCCGTCGTTGGGCAAGTATGTGGACGCCTTTGGTGGCATGATCCAATCCCGCGGTGAAGGGCATGCCCGCTCGATCGGCGTGTCCAACTTCACCGAAGAGCACCTTTCGATGGTCATCGACCTCGCGTTCGTCACACCGGCGGTCAACCAGATCGAGCTGCACCCGCTGCTCAACCAAGACGAGATGCGCAAAGCAAATGCGCAGCACAACGTCGTGACGCAGTCCTACACCCCGTTGGTTCTGGGCAGGCTCATGGACAACCCGACGGTGACCTCCGTCGCGGGCGAATACGGCAAATCGCCCGCGCAGGTACTGCTGCGGTGGAACGTGCAACTGGGTAATGCGGTCGTCTTCCGCTCGTCCAAACCCGAGCGCATCGCCAGCAACCTCGATGTCTTCGATTTCGAATTGGCCGCCGAGCACATGGATGCGATCAACGCGCTCAACGATGGCACTCGGGTGCG